>ENA-OWPI01000043-OWPI01000043.1-marine-metagenome-genome-assembly--contig:-NODE-43-length-175137-cov-12.084948_pt1 | contig 175137 bp, 114 predicted proteins | sample MGYA00238138_ERZ651775 | MGnify/ENA primary metagenome ERZ651775 (study PRJEB26906, sample SAMN06265043) | marine metagenome | isolation source: Helgoland LTER site | place: Germany:Helgoland, sampling... | reverse complement strand
CTCTTCACCAACTTTCTCGTTTCACTGTTCACCTCGTACAAGAATTTCACATCATTCGAATTCAATCTCGGAAGAATGTGTTTGAAACTCACATCGTCGTTATTCACGATCAAATCCCACACATCACTCTGACCAATCCGTCTTTTCTGCCCTCGCGTCTGCACTCCCGACGACGCAGGAGGAGACGAAGAAGCGCCACGCATCGTCGTTTCTCTGCGTCTTTTCTTAAAGTTTTTATGGGGAAAAAACGGCTTCACAAAAAAGAGGCACGAGAGCGCTCTGCGACGTACACAACAACAACAACAACAAGTAAACAAGCATGGCCGTCGTCGTTGTCCCCGCGCGAGAAGCAGCTCGTCGTTTCGTCGTTTTTTCAGCCGAACGACGCGTGGGAGGCAAAGGAAAAGGAGGAAGAAGGAGGAGGAAAAGCAGAAGTCGTTCCAGACTGAATGCGAGGAGAAAAAGCGGCGACGACGATATAGATGATGATGAAGATGATGAGAGTAGTGTTATTCACGAGGACAGGATAAACAGCAGCGACAGCAGTGAGACGTCTATTTCTTGCGCTGCTGCTGCCGATGATGACGATAATAAGAATACAAAAGAACAGTTGAAAGAAGAAGATTCAGAAAGTTTCCTGTACGAAGAAGTGGAGGAAGAAATCGAAGTGGAATACACGGCGATGGACCACGTTTCAGATTTTATTGCGGAAGTGCGAGAGAAGCGGAATGAAATCAGTCGAGCGTGTTTCGGCAGTTTTGAGAGAGCGCCAGTAACGCCGGAGTATTTGAGAAGTTCGAGAGGACGGTTGGACGCGCCGACGGAACTGATATCGCTGGCGTTGGTATCGGTTGCGTTGGCGGTTTCCAAGACCGTGCGAACGAATAAAGAGAAGAAGGAGATGTTTATTCGAAACGAAAAGTGGACGGTAGGGAAAGCGTTTCAGGAGTTGAAAAGAATAGACGGTCAAGAGAACGACGCTTCGGTGGAAATGCGATTGTACGACGAGGGGGATTTAAGACGCGACTTGGAAAAGAAACAGAAAAAATTGGACGAGAAACGCGCGAAGGAATTGGAGAGACGCGAGTTGAGAGACGAAAAAGAACGCTTAAGAGAGGAAGAGGAAGAGAAGGAGCGACAGAGATTACTCGAGATTGAGCGTAAAAAAGAAGAAGAGGAAGAACGAAAACGAGAACAAGTACGCGCCGAGTTTCGATTGAAACAAGCCGAGGAGCAAGAGCGGTTGAAAAAACGCGAAGAAGAAGAAGCGGCGAGGAAGAGGAAAGAGTTGGAGGAGGATAGGAAACGGAGAGAGGAAAAGATGCGATTGGAACGAGAGGCTTTAGAAGCGGAACGATTGCGACGAAAGAAAATATCGGAAGAGCGCGAGGAAAAAACGTTTGACATTCAGGCGAACATTAAAGTCGAAGCGAGGAGGAAAAACGGCAAGTGCGAAGTGACGGCCTCGTGCAGAGTGGAGTTATCAAACACGTGCGAAGTCGCGGAAACATACGAATCGACAGAATTGGCGAGATTGCAAATGTCCTGGGCCTCGAAGTTATCCGGCGAAGCCATGAAAGCGTATAAAAGCGACCAGATTTTGAAGAAAATGATGGGCGAAGGCATTTTGTCCAAGAGGCCTACTTTTTCAGACGTGGAATTTGAACACTGGATGAAACTCGTCAGAGTTCGATTGGACAGAGAATTACGAACGACTGGTTTACGCGCAGTTGCTGGACTCGAAGCGAACAAGTTGACCAAAAACGACAGCTTCGTTGAACGAGAAGTGACGTTTTCGAGAGCGCTGTTACCTGCAGAAGATCCAGAAAACGTCGAGACGCGAATACAAAACGCTATTCGGTTACTCATCGACCAAGTCGAATCCAAGAATAAAAATAAAGACGGCGATGCTAACGATGGTGGTGGTGGTGGTGGTGATAATGACGACGACGACCCGTACCTTCTCGGCGATGGAGACTCCCCGGCCCTTGTCGACGAGGCGATAGATCCCAGGAAAAGCCCGACGGCAATTTTAAATCGACTTTCCGAACACGAGCTCGCGCAAATGCACGGGTTAGATCCATCTCTGGTATTCCCCGCAGAAACAGACGGTTTGACCACTGAATTGAACGGTCGCGTTTTATCCGGAATCTTAACCGCGTCTCTTTTTGTCAAAATCCTTCGCAGCGTCACCAAAGACGCGAAACCGGAAGTTTTACGACGGGGCACGCAGATGGCTACCTCTTTAGTCGGTCGATGCGCCAACGACGAAGGAAACTGGCGTGCCATGTATTTAGACGGTTTTCGCGGCGATGCATTGGAAGCCGGCGCTTTGATGGCTCGAGAAGTTATTCCAGACGAAGAGAACGATATCGTTTTATTAAACATCTTCGCCGCTCTGGAGGCGATGGAAAAAGCGAAAAACCGACGCCCGGAGGAAGCGGGCGAAATGATCGATAAAGAAGTGCTGAGAAAAATGAAAGCGCAGCGACGAATGAATGCGGTGCCAATCACCGAAAGGTTATTCGCCACGCGAAACGCGGCGATTCAGTTAGCCGGAAGTGGTTCCGTCGAGCAAGGTCGGGCGATGTTGGAGGAAGCTTACGCGTTGCGAGTGAACCACGTGGATAAAAGACGCAAAGAGTTAGGGTTGACTGCAAACGACGAACGGTTTGGTATTCCAGAAACGTTGCCAGAGCTGAAAGCGCTGCTCTTTGTTTTAGAATACGGCGGCGGCGCGTGGGAAGCTGACAAGAAAGGCGTGCAGAAACAAGTCGTGAAAGCGGTGTACGAGGCGTGCGAAAACGGGGCGATGAAGAAAGACGCTGAGAAGGCGTTGGCGACGTTTGCAGCCGTTCGACGCTCGTTTATATTTGAAGAGAAGGATTCTGAATTCGGTCGAGAGTGGGAAGAGAAATTGTTCGAGAAATTCAATCAAACAGGAAACGAAGGCGAGGACGAAGAGGAAGGAGGAGAAGGAGGAAAACCTAGCGTGGAGGAGATCATCGAAAGATATTACCCGAGAGGCGTCTCGGACGCGCTCGAGTTTGCCGTGCAAACGTACGACGCCGAAATCGAGGCGCGCAGGAAAGTATAGAGAGTGTAGTCATAGAGAGATGAGTTAGCTACGTAGCAGTTACACGTTTTAGAACAGTTTTACCTTTGGGTTAAAATTACAATAAATACAAAACATCGCAAACTCTTCTCTGCTTCTTACGCGGACGACGAAGTAGTATCACCGCCACCGCCGCCCGACATCATGCTCTCCAGCATTTCCGTTTGCAGCTTTTTATTCCCGTTCTCGATGTCTCTCTTCGCGAGCGTTTCTACGCTCTTCCACTCGAAATCCATGTTCGCGTACCCTTGCCTCGCAATCATAATACGGTTCGCCAAACTCTGGTCTGCTTTCGAAAGCTTGCTCATCCACTCTTCTGGGTTTCGAATCGGGTTTTTCTCCAGAAAATCCAACAAAAACTCGTGTTGGTTGTTCACTCGGTTCACTTCGCCTTGACCGTCCAAGTTCTGCTCTTTGCTTTCTCCGTCTGGCGTTTGCACGTTCAGTCTGCAATTTATAGATTCCAACTGACCAATCACCACCCAGGTTGCTGTATACGTCAACAACTGGTGCATGACATCCGCCGCTTTCCTTTCCGGCGAGGACGCTCCGCCAAACGCACCGCACGGGACGTACACTTTCGGCGAATCATCGTTCTCGTTGCGAACGGAAAAACATCTTCTTCCTCTTCTGTTTCTGTTGTTGTTGCTTCGTTCTCCATTTTGAAGAGAGATTAAAGTCGCTACTCTGTGCCTCGACGAGAGCGTTTTCGTGGTAGCACTCGTCACACCAGTCGTCGCCGCAAACGAGGACACACAAAACAACATCACGTCTTCTTCGTAGATGCGCGCAATAACGCTGAGAAAACGAATACTATTAATAATAAATTAATGCCGATACGTAACCAACTGACTGAGCAAAAACCTCAAAAGTTCTTCTTAATTTCTTAAAAACGCTTAAAACGCGGTCAAACTTTGAGAAAAAAAAAGACATCAAAAGAAAATATCACAAAGCGACAAAGACAAACACTTATATAATAACAGAATGACAAAATGGTCGATGCGAACGTTACGAACGAACGAGTGTCGCGCGATGGTGGAAGGCCAGGAGGCGCACCGCTTGTTCGAGGCACCGGATTTGCACGAGATGGCGAGAACAGGAGATCTCGACGGAATGAGAAGATTGATTTTATCAAAGGATGACGACGACAAAGTGAACGCGTTGGACCCGGCGGGGAGGACGCCGTTACATTTCGCGGCTGGGTTTGGGCGAGTCGCGTGCGTGAAGTTTTTGTTAGAGAGAGGGGCGAAGTTAGAGGTGAGAGATTTGTGGTCCAAGGCGCCCGTGGATTGGGCGTTACAATCGAAACACGAGGAATGCGTAAAGTTGATGAGAATAAAAGCGATCGAGACCAATCTCGAGATTGGTGGAAGAGGGCAAGTCTCTCCGTTGAGGACATATCACGAGTATTGTTACGATTTGACGACGGAGGAAGTCGAGGAGAGGTTGGAGCAAGACAGGAAAACCGCGATGGAGCAATACGAAAAGATGAGCGAGGAAGAGAGGAAACAGTTTCGCGAATCAAACGGGGTGGATCCTGCCCAGCCGGTGCCATTTTAATGACAATGTGATAGTGTATAAATAAGAATGTTGTGAGCAGCTATTTTCAATGTAGTGGCTATCTCTATTTGCTTCTAAAATTACAGCTGAATTTCCGTCAGAGCTTCTTCTTGTTCTCTGTCCGATTCCGTGGCGTCGCCGTCGTTTTCTTTTTCTTCCTCCGCCTCGTCTCCCTTTGCGTCTTCAAAATTTAAGTGCTTCTTTTCTTCTCCCCCTTCCTGATCTCCGCTGTTTATATCTTCGTTTTCTTCCAGTTTGTTTGAGTCGGTAATGCCTTGCCCGCGCGGCGGCGTGGGAAGATGGAAATCGGCAAAGAACGCGGAAACGTCCGATTCCGAGACGCCCGCCGGCGCGTTTGGAATGACAAAAGCGCTGTCCTCGGCATCTTCCATCTCCTCTTCTTCTTCATCTTCCTTGGTTTTTTCGTTGTCGTCGTCGTCGTCGTTATCGTCGTCGTCTCTATCTTCCGTCGTGGAATCGGCACCAACGAAGGGAGAATCCGGCGCGTCTGGAAATTCGAGGTCGCCCAGAACGTTGTTCTTTTTCCTCGCAGAAGTAGGACTTTGCGGCGGTGTCGCTTGCTCTTCTTCCGCCGATACTTCCGCTTTCTCTTCCACACTTGCTGCTTGCGCAAACAATCTGTTCAACTCTTCGTCTTCTTCGGCTTCTAACTCTTCGAGTATCGCGTCGACATCGGCGCCCGTTTCGGCCAACTTTTCCTTCAAACGATCGCACGCCCTTTCGCTTTGACCCAAGCACATCAACAAGTCGTTCATCTCCTCCTCGAAGTGCTTGGTCGCTTCATCGTAGCCTCGCTTGTACCCTCGCTCCTCGGCTTCGGCCACCTGCTCTGCCGTCAACTCTGCGTCGCGCTGGTTCTGTAACTGCTCAACCTTTAACTTCAACTCTGCGACTTCTCTTTCCGCTTGCTCTAAATCCGTGGCCGCGTCAGCCTGCTTCAACTTGAGATTTTCGTTCTCGTTCTTTACCGCGTCGATTTCGACGTTTTTATCGCTAATTGTAACCTCTGCGTTTGCAAGTTTCGCGGCGACGTCGTCGTAGACTTCGCGTTCGATCCAACCCGTCGTGTCGTACTCGTATTCTTCGCCTTCGCCTTCGACGTATTCGCCTTCTTCCTCGCCATCGCCGGCATAATACCACGCGCCTGAGGCTTCGTCTAATACCCATCCCGGGTAATCGTCCGGGTTGAACGGCGGTTGAGCTTCCCCCGCATTGTCGTGGTCTCCTTCATTTCCGTTGTCGTTGCCGTCGTTGTAGTCGACGTAGTCGTAGTCGTTCATGTTTTCATCGTTGCCTTTATTCTCGTCGTGTGGCGCCGACGGCATTATTTCGTTGCTGAAATCGTAGTCGTTTTGCGCGAAACCATCCGAAGAAGAAGGCGGCATGAATGCAGTATTCGCGCTATTGTTATTGGCGGCAGTAGTATTAACGGTACCGCCCTCGCTAATTCGAGGTGATGGCGGAGCAAAATCATACCCGTCGCTGTTTCGTCCAGGAGATTCCGAATAGTTTTGTTGGTGTTGTTGTTGTTGTTGTTGTTGTTGTTGTTCCATTTGTTGCGGAGGACGCAAGTAATCGTCGTCGTCCTCGTAATCGACGTGTTGTTGCTGCGTTTGTTCGTGAAGTGGTTGATCGTAACTCGACGGATACTGATTATTCTGATCGATGTATGCGTCGAACTGACTCGTCGATTCGTGCCCATCGCTTCGCATAGATCCCGTGGCGGATGGAGGTTGCGGAGGCAGCTGTTGCTCTATGAGATTTCCCCACTGGTCATACATCGGTTGTTGTTGTTGTTGTTGTTGTTGTTCGCTAGTATTCGATATCATTCCATTCTGATGGTGTTCTCCAGGCGGAGGATAATTCAAAACTTCATTCTCTGGAACCGCCGGCGAGCCCGGTTTAAAATGAGTGAGGTGTTGTTGCTGCTCCTGATGATGATGATGATGATGATGTTCACCATCGCTAGTAAAAGTATTGCTATCGTTGTTGTTGCTGCTACTGTGATGAGGACTTTCTCTTTTCGTCGGCGAGAGCACTTGCTGATTCTCTACGTAATGCGGCGATTCGCTTTCTAATTTACCTTCGTTCTTCGCTTCGTCCTCGTCCTTCGCGCTCGGCCCGGGAACGAAAAACTTTTGCGGCTTTGCCACGGCAATCGGCGGCGGTAAAAAAGACGCTACATCCGCCGCACTTCCCGATAAACTTTGAGCGCCACCACCACCACTACCACCATCGCTCGTATCCCCACCCGTCGGATTGAAAACATCCACGTATCGGCTGCGAACGTCGCTTTGCCTCGCCACGAAACTACTCGCTCGCGGCATCGGCGGCGGTTCATTCGAATTCAACGCAGACGACGTCCCAGCAGGCTCCTCGTCCTCGCGCGAATGTTGCTGCTGCTGCTGCATCGCATCATTGTTATTACTGCTACTAAAGTTTTGGTGGTAGTTTTGGTGGTAGTTTTGGTGTTGCAGCTGCTGATTCGGATTCCGCGGGTCGCTTTCTCGCGAAAACGCATCCACTCGTTCGTGTTGCTGATTTCCCTTCTCAAAAGACACGTGTTGCTGCTGTGCTTGTTGTCCTCCTCCTACGCTTGCATTCGTCGCATTCCCACCACCATTGATATTACTGCTACTATGCATCGTCATCATCGGTGGCGGTCCTCCGATACTCCCGACGGCTTGTCTCGCCACATCTTTCCCGTTCGGATCGGAGCCGTCCACCCACGCTTTGAGCGTCTCGTCGTAGTAAAATTCAGAGTCGTTCCCCAGTTTCGCTTTGGTCACTTTCTTCCTCGGTTCGTTCTGTTTGAGTTAAAGTTGTTGTTCGAGAAAAAGAGAGAGAGAGGTCAGACGCGTCCCGATGTGAAGAGAACGACCACCATCTCGCGCTGTTTTGCGCGTCGCGAGAATGCATCAACGCGGGGGGAAAAAAGCGGATTTCGAATCAAAACGTTTACGAACGAAACCACAAAGAAGAGTTTGAAAAGAAGACAAAAACGATACAAAGAACGCACCCCTGCGTTGCCACCGCCGAACGAGGTCAGTCGGCCGAAGAATCCTCCGCCCGATCCTCCTTTGCTCGCGTTTTCTGCCATTTTAGTATAACGTATAAAGCGCAATTTTTTATGGCGAATTTTGGCTTCTCGTGTTGCCTTCTTGAGAACAAAAAACGTCTGAGACTTCGTTGTCGTCGTCGAGCGCTTACGCAGAAGTCAGAAGTGTTTCATTATCGGTTCAGTGCTTGGTATATACGTTGTGTGTAATAATATGTATTAATAAAATCCCTTCTCTGTCTTCTTCTTCTTTATAAAGCTAAATAAAAATCTCTCTCTGACTCTCTTCATCTCTCTCTCTCGCTGCAACAATCAATTAATCTCTATTTATTATTATTAATCCATGTAGCCGTCGATTTCGCGTTGCTTTTGCAACATTTCGTCCTCCTCTCTCATAGCTTCGGCTTCGGCGCACATTCTTTCGATTTCTTCCGGCGTCAAACGTCCTCTGTCGTGTTGCAAAGACACGTTCGCTTCGGAGCCGGTGACGCGATCTCTCGCGGTTACCGTCAACAAACCGTTGGTGTTGACTTCGAAAGTAACGTCGATTTTGGGGACGCCTTGTTCGGCTTTTTCGATGCCGGTGATTTGGAACTCGCCCAATAAGTGGTTGCCGTCCGTGGACATGCGTTCACCCTCGAAGATTCTGACGTCGATTTCCGTTTGGTTGTCGTACACCGTGGTGAACTCGGACTTCTTTTTGCACGGGATGGAGGTGTTTCTGTTGACGACTTTCGCAAAGTGTCTGCCTTCGCACTCGACGCCCAAAGATAACGGGACAACGTCCATCAACAAAACCTTGGAGGTTTGCTTGTCGCGGACGCCGGCCAAGATGGCACCTTGCACGGCGGCGCCGTACGCGACGGCTTCGTCCGGGTGCACGGATTTGTTCAACGGCTTGCCGTCGAAGTATTCCGTCAAAATCTCTTGGACTCTCGGGACGCGAGTGGAACCGCCAACCAAAACAATTTCGTTCACCAATGATTTGTCTCTGCCAGCATCGGCCAAGACTCTCTTGACTGCTTCCAAGCATCTTTGGAAAGTCGCCTCGTTCACCTTGTTGAATTCGTCTCTTGAGATGGTCATGTTCACCTCGTGTTCGCCGACGAAGCATTCCAACTTGGCGGATTGCGTGATGGACAACTCTCTCTTGGCTTTTTCGCACGCGGTTCTCAACTTGCGTTTGGACTTGTCGTCGTTGAAGATGGAGTCCGCGTTCGGGTACGTCTTTTGGACGTGCGCCATCAAGGATTCGTCGAAATCTTCGCCGCCCAAGTGGGTGTCGCCAGCCGTCGCCAACACTTCAAAGACGCCGTCTTGCAAGTGCAACAAGGAAACGTCAAAGGTACCACCACCCAAATCAAAGACCAAAATAGTTTGATCTTTAATGATTTCACCATCGTCGCCTTCTCTCTTATCCAAACCGTACGCCAACGCCGCCGCGGTCGGCTCGTTGATGATTCTCAAAACTTCCAAGCCGGCGATTTGGCCGGCGTCCTTGGTTTGTCTTCTTTGCGCGTCGGAAAAGTACGCCGGGACGGTGATGACCGCCTTGTTGATGACGCAACCCAACTGGCCTTCGGCCGTGGCTTTCATCTTTTGCAAAACCATCGCGGAGATTTGCTCCGGGGCAAATTCCTTCTTTTCGTTGTTTTGGGTCGGGTCTTCGACGACGATGATCGGCTTACCTCCCGGACCTTCCTTGATCTCAAACGGCATGTGCTTAATATCCTCGCCAATCTCCGAGAACTGTCTCCCGATAATTCTCTTGATGTTGAACAAAGTGTTCTTTGGGTTTTGCGCGGCTTGCCTTTTGGCGGATTCACCGACAACTCTGCCGGCTTCGGTGAAGGAAACCCACGACGCGGTCGTTCTGTCGCCTTCGGCGTTGGACAAGACGTGCGCCTCGCCATCCTTCCACACGGAAACGCACGAGTACGTCGTACCTAAATCGATACCGATGACGTATTCGTCCAAAGTCGCGTTGTTCATCTTCGATGCCAACTTGGCTTCTTCAATCTTCTTCTTTTGCGCCAACTTGGCTTCGCCCATGCCTTCCATCAACGCCAAGTTCTTCGGGTCCAACGTGAGCCCTTGCGTATACGCGTGGATAGAATCGTGGAAGAATCCTGACTTGTACAAGGCAAAACCTAATCGAGAGTACCCTTTCACAAAGTCTGGTTTCAATTCCACGCATCTTCGCGCGTCCGCGCACGCTTTCGAGTGTTGGTCCAACGCGGCGTAACACGCGGATCTGTTCGAGTAAAACACGTGGTCGTACGGGTCTTGATCGATGGCTTTGGTAAATTCCGAAGCCGCTTCGTAAAACTTTTTCTTCGTGAACGCGGCGTTCCCGTTCGATTTGTGTTCCAAAGCGAGTTTGCGTTGTTCCGGTGAAACCTGATATTTTAAAGAGTGCGTACATTGGTGGTGGTGGTGAGTGCACGAATACTAATGCTTTCAAGAATGACGATGAGGATAAAAACACATCGCATCACGCCGCCGCAAAAAGAAAGAAAAAAGGGCCGTCGAAAAAAAAATCATCATCATCTCATCGCTCTCGGATCGACGAAGAAGAAGAAGAAAAACAACTCATAATAACAACAACAACAACAGTACCTGAATCTTATCCTCCTCGTCGTCGTCCAAAACGCGCACGGCGGCGCCCGTTTTCGATTCTTTCTTGCCTCCTTTTTTAGATGGTGCCATGATGCGATGATGATGTGCGTTCTAGTATGTGTGAGGGGCTTTTCGCGCCTTTCTCTCTCTAGTGGTCTTCTTTTTCGAGCGTTTGTGGCTCTCCTTCTTGTGTTTTTTTAAGCAAGCGCTTCTTTTCGCCTGAAAAAGCTCTTCTCTTTCAAATTTTTCGATTTTTTGTCGTTTTTTCTTTCCCTCACAGAAAAGATGCATGGGGTGATGAAGATATCGTCTTTCTCGTCATCATCATCATCATTCAGACGCGTATACTGCGACTACTCTCATTACCACTACTACTCGAGAAAAAACGCGTTCCTCCTCTCGAGGAAGAGGACGCTTTTACCGCGAAGCGTTTCAGCGGCACAAAATATATCCGAAAACAACGCGGTGATGACCACCAAAACCACTTTTAATGAGAAGAGTGATGACGATGTGAACAACGGGAAGAAGGAGAAAAAGAATGCTACGAAAAGTAAAACGTTTACGTTGCGACCGAAAGAAAAGCACGGCATGAATAGAAAGGCGAGATACGTGACTTTACATTTCTTACGCCACGCGGAAGGGACGCACAACGTTTCCAGAGAATACAACGATCCGAAACATAAGGACGCGAGATTGACGGATTTTGGTATACAGCAGTGCGAGAAGTTGGCGAAAGCGCAGCCTTTGTTGTTGGAATCAAAGTCATCAAAGAAGAAGATGACGGTGGCGACGTCACCGATGACGAGGTGCGTGCAAACCGCGCGTTTATGTTTCGATAAAGAGTCGCACATGATTACGGAAAAATACGTCGCTTTAGAGGAGTTGCGGGAAACGGTCAACTATCAGTGCGATATTCGGAGGACGACGTCAGAGTTGAAGGAAGAGTTTGGCGCGAGCGTGGATTTCTCTCGGTTGGAAAACGACGAGGAAGATCCTTTGTGGCAGTATTGGATCGAGAGGTGCGGATCCGAGGAAGAGCACACGATGCACAGAGAGAGCGCTTCCTTGTATAAGTGCGCGGATAGGGCGAGGAAATTCTTCGAATGGGTGGTCGAGAAAAAAGCAGATACAGAAGAAGAGATTATCGTCAGTTCGCACTCGGCGTTTCTTCGCTGCGTGTTTAATTACGGTCACACGCAAGAAAAGTTCGAGTATCACATGGGAGGGTCGGAGCAAGTATTCGACGATCGAGAAGACAAAACAAACAACGTAAAAGTTGTCCAGTATTTGCCGGAAGACGGCGACGCGTTCGAGGAGTACATGCGGAGAGATTACGAGAATTGCGAGTTACGGTCAGCCGTGTTGGAAATTCTTTGATGATATGATGTTTTTTTAGTAGTACCTAGTAGTAGAAGTAACCGAGTAGTAGTAGTAGTAGTAGATAGTAAATGCGGTAACAAATGATGCGGTATCGGTTCGTTTTTTATTCTCAATGGATTCCTTTAGCCGCGATGTTCCCTAACTCGTCTTCTTCGTCCCACGTCATGCTGTAATCGGAGAAATCACCTTTCGCGTCTGCCTCGTCTTTCGACTCGAACACTTGACCGGCGTTATCGAAATACCTCCAACTATCGTTCAACACGTGCGACATCCTTCTCTCTTTCGCCTCTAAATACTTCTCCGAAAACAAATTCGCTTTCGTCACGCACGGAATTCTCGACGTCACGTTTACCCCTTCCTTTTCTAATTCGTTAATCTTTCTCGGGTTATTCGTCATCAGCGCCACGCTCTTGATGTTCAAATCATCCACAATATTCCTGACCGCGCTGTACTCCCGTATATCGTCCGGTAATCCCAACTTTCTATTCGCGTCCACGGTATCGGCGCCGCTCTCTTGCACTTTATACGCCGCAATCTTATTCGCCAATCCAATCCCTCTCCCTTCCTGCTCTAAGTAAATCACCACCCCTAACTCGTTATCCCGTATGTATTCCAACGCCATATCTAACTGTTGTTTGCAATCGCACTTTAACGACCCTAAAACTTCGCTCGTAAAGCACGCGTCGTGTACTCTCACCGGCACGTTTTCCAAGCCTTCCACGTTCCCGTAAATCATGCACGTGGGTTCGGTAATCACGTGCGTTTTCGGCCCGCGATGGCGGTAGCCTCGCAAGCGGTAAAAGCCTTTATCCGTCGGCAGTTTTGTTTCGGCGATGAATTGCGTTTGTGACTCCGCCACCCAGTACGATTGCGGGATGAATTCATCGTTCGTTGTTCCCGATTGCGATGATGATGATGAGGATGCGGAGTCAGCAGAGAGGGATGACGACGGGGAAATCGTAACATCTCTTCTTCTCCGTCTTTGTCTTCTTTCTCTGAGTCGTGTTCCTCTCGCGAGCAGTTTTCGTCCTCCTCCTCCGTTGGTGTTGTTGTTCATAACAACGGTATCGTTATGAGAAGAAGAAGCGATCGAGGCCGTGCGGGCCAGAGCAGCAGCAGCAGTCGTCATCTTTGTATGAAGGAGAAGCGGCTGCTGAGTTTGGATAACACTTGGGTTTAGGGTTACTTTAACAAAAACTTGATTTTTATAAATGTATTACTAAACCCTAAGCTAGATACACTCAAAACGATATTCGATGAAGAACGCGAATGAGCAAACGATCACAGGTTCGACCCCTGTAATCAGCATTAATAGCATTGCTGATTTGGCCAAGTGGTAAGGCATTTGTTTTGTACACTCTTTTTTTTACTCTAAACTACTACTATTACTACTACTATGACTACTACAGCACAGGATAAAGTCAGAGTATATCATCATCATTTTCAACGATTTCAAACCTCGGCGCGTCTCCGGTTTGTATTACGTCCACGCGAAATCCGGTCTCTTTCAGTTGGAGTTCAAACGTTTCGACGTTTGCCTTGGCGAACAAAAGCGCGTCTTTGAGCAACGACATAAGGTTATTTTGTTGTTGTTGTTTCATCGTCATCATCAGTTTGGAGACAACCAAAGACGCGCTCAAAACGTCTCGCACGCCCGCGTCGTTGGTGAGCATGCACGCGACGATGATATCATCATCAGTATTATTGTTATCTTCTTTCGTCGTCCTCGTTAGGTCTCGAACGACGTTGGCGACAAAGTTTTCGTTCGCGAAAACATTCTCTCTCACTCTTTCAAACGCCTCCCAATCGTTGCCGGAAACGACGTCCGGCGCGACTCCTAATTTACACGCTTTTAAGTACTTTTCCTCTTTGCTCCACCAGACCCCTTCGACGTCGCTGACTTCTTCGACGGACAAAACGTTTTTACCGTTCGATTCCACAAACGTTTTGGCTTGAATCAACGCGCGTTTACGACTCAACGTCTCAAAATTCAAGCTTTTCGCCGCCATGTAGCAACAAAACGAGTGCGCGAAGAGCATGGAACCGTACGTGGCTACGCCCACCGTCACGCCTTTCATCTCTTGGCCTAAACTGTTCGTCGCAAAATCCAACTCTAACCCGTTCGTGACGGCTCTGAAAAGCGCGATGCCAACCGGCAACGCGGCGATTTGTAACCATCGTCCTTGTACTTCTAATTTCGTCCGTATATCTCCGGCGTTTTCGTTTCGAGAGAAATGCGTCATGAACGTCCCGTTGATGAGCGACGATCTCCCCGTCAACGCGGCACTTCTCACAAACGTCGCGGTTCCTGCAATCAACAAAAAATGCGACGGAAACAGCGGCGTCAACAACTCCATCGCCCGAGACACGTCTTCCAATGAATTCGCCGTCGACCAAAAGAATTTTGGATTCTCGTCAAACTTTTTCGTATTCAGCGCCCCCAACGCTAACGTCGCTAAACCGCCGGTCCCGTCTTTCAACACCCACTTCGCCGCCCCTGCCACGGGTGCCGCCGCGTTCGCTTGATTCACGTCCATCCCGACTGCAACCAATAACGACTGCGCCGAGAGCACTTCCAAAACGTCGCGAAAAAATAACGAAAGCATTTGCCATTTCAGCCAAGGCAAATAGTCTCTCGAAACCGTGTTCGGGAACCCGTCCGGAAGGAATATTCGCTTAAACTGCGCTCGAAACTGCGACGTAAACGACGAGGAAGAAGAAGAAGAAGAACTGTTATCGATGTTCTCATCGTCATTATTCAAACTCGGTTGTCGTTTCGCCATTTTCACTTTTCTCGTCGTCGTCGTCGCAGGTGTTGTTGTTGTTTCCGCCTCGTTAAAAACATTCCTCATCTCTTCTTCTTCTTCTTCTGATGAGAAGAACGCGGGGACGAATTCATCGTTCCTCGCGTTCCCGCTGAAATCCACCTCTCTTATTTTCTTTATTTTCTTTGTTTTCTTCTTCTTCGGCTGTTCTCTCGTCGGAGGCGGAGGAGGAGACTTTGTCGTTTCTTTTCCCATTCGTATCCGACTTTGATGTCGTCGTCTGCGATGCACAAAATCATCATCATCATCTCGAAGACGACGTAATAAACGACGACTGAATCGACAACACGAAGACGAAGAGGAGGGCGACGACGATAAAAAAGAATTCGTCGTAAAGGACATCTCTTTTTCCTCTCTCGATTTCTTCTCTTCTTCTTATTCTCTCTTATTAAAAGTAGTAGTGCATCTCACAGAGAGAGGAGAAACTTTTTTTTGCGCTCAATTAAATTTTTTTTTATGTCGTTGTTTTTGGTCTTCTGTTTTTGCAAAAAAAAAAATTTGTGATTCGTCCTCGAAATGCGTTCAAGTCTCTCTCTTGACAAAATATTTTGACAACAATTTCGGATAAACCATCACACAACATCCCACCTCTCGCTAGCTCTCGTTTATACTCTACTCCGCAGAGAGACGAGACGAGAAAAACGAAGATATAAGAAAACTGAGCATAAGTGAGAGAGATCGAGAGAACAAAGACAGAGATACGCAGAGAGGGTTACAAAAAATGTCCTCGTCGTCTTTGCGTGCAGCGCTGATGACACCAACAACGTCGTCGTCGTCGTTTCATCTTTTTAATCTGCGTCATCAAAAAGATTATTATTATTCGAAGAGAAGCGCGCGTTGTTTTAGGAGCAGCAGTAGTCGTAGTCGTAGCGTGATAAAGAAGACAACAAAGATGCTTACAGTGTTTTCGAGCAGCAGCGATAGCAGTTCTTCTCGGGGAGAAGATGGAGGAGAAAAGAAAGCGGAAGATATCCCTCCGGAAGATTACGCCATCGTGGTGGAACTTTTGGATTGCGAAACGGGTGACGAGATTCAAGAAAAAGCAGATTTGATGGCAAAGAACGGGTTAATCACAGCCGGGGTGGTGGAAGCGGCGAGAGTTATACTAGACGGGAACATTCAGCAAGGCCAAGACGAGGAGATTATTTTGATTTTACGAGCGATATACGACGTGCTTTTGAAAGAGTTGCAAAAAATTCGAGCGCCGTACGCGAAGAAGGTGCTCGAATTCGCGCAGGAAGTCATGGGGATGTTCACGGCGGAGGATTTGGAATGCAACAATGAAATGGCGTTATCGAAAGTGAGGTTGGTGTTGCAAGAGGAATTCGATAAGGACGAAGAGATTGGCGTGACAAGAGAAGCGTTGGAGAAATATCTAGGCGACGTGTTGCCGGTGATGGACATGCAAGACGACCGATTGAAAGAACAGCTCGCCGCGTGCGAGGATCCGAAAGTACAAGTCCAAATGGTTGCGCAGATGATGCAACGGACGAAAGAGAGAATGCAAATCGACCATTTAAGAGAAGTTGCGAGAACATTTAGAAGCGAATGATGAGAATAGAAAAGAAGAGTTTTTCGCGTTTTGTATTTGATATTCACAAAAAAAATGTTTGACCACCTTTATTTATGTTTATTCGCGATGATGAAATTTGAGAAAGAACGAGATGCGCGTCTCGCGATGAACTCGCTGTTGTGTTTTTATTATTAACCTCTGAGACCTGAAAAGCCCGGTTGCGCGAACGCGACGTGGTGCGCGGTACCACTTTGAAACAGAGGATCTTGCGCGACGATGTTGTTGATGCCACCGAGTGAGCTCACACCGAGACCACCAACGCCGAAACGATTGAGGCCGCCGATGCCGCCACCGAAGCCGATACCGCCGCCCAAACCTTGGAGCAATTTTCTCGCCGGCGTTTGTTTTTGGTCTTCTTCGGGCGTCGGCGGCAATCTCACGAGCGCGATGTGTAACAGCAACGGTGGTTCTTTGCTTCCTTCGCTGTCGTCGTCGCCTTCCAAAGAAGTCTCGTTCCCTCGAATCTCTTGCAACGAGACCAGATTCGGCGTTCCGATGAATACGATTTCTCCGTCCTCGTTCGTATCGCCTTCGGCGATTAATTCGCAAAAGTGCGACGTTTCCGCCACGTCGATATCCGCTCTCCCGCAAGTGTACTCGTCGTAATCGTACGCTCCGCCCATCATCGGAGACCCCATGCACTTCTCCGGGTGCGCAAAACCACACACGACTGCCCCGTACGAGGCGTTCGGCGTCAACTGTTCGCTCACCGCGACGAACTTCATCGAGTAGTTATTCTCGGACGTGGGCAAAGTCGTCGCCACGAAACTCTCGGTGACGACTCTCAACCCATCCGCCTCGACGTCCGCGAACGTTTGCACGTCAAACGCGTCCGCATCGGTCACGTTCAACTCCTCTTGAATCTCTCCTGCCAAGAAAGTCGCTCTTTCCAAGTCATCCGCAGACGGGAACGTCTCCCGCAAAGCTTTTCGTATCGCGTCGTTGTTCACTCCCAAAACAACTTCTTCATCTTCTTCCATCTCTCGTCGTTGTTGTTCTTCATCTCGTTGCTGCTGTCCCGAGACGAGGACGACAAAGAAACAGAGGAGCAGCAAACAACGAGGCGCGAAAGAAAGAAAACCTCCACGCCTTCTGCTTACTCCTCCCATGATGCAAACGACGACGATAAAGACGACGAGGAAGAAGACAATCTGTTTTTGCTTTGTGCGTCTATAAGCGGCGCGTGTGGTGGGTTTATCTTTGCGCGCGCGGTGTATAAGTGGGTGTACTTTTATGTATCTTGGGAACAGTTGTTAGATACAAAATAATGTGGATGATCAGAGATTTGGTCAAATTCTTTTTCTTTAAAAAAGACGTTACTATTAACTCGATTTTGACAAATAATCGAGATAGCGGGGAGAAAAATGAAGCGTTTAGATGAGGATGACACAGAAGAAGGCTTTGAAGAAAAAGCAGCAGAGAGGAAGAAGAAATGAGAGAAAGCTATATTATTTGGAAATAGATGATTAATTACATGCGCAAACCAAACCGACTTGGCGCGGATGCGTTTTGTCCGCGAATATCCGCTCTCCCCGATCCTTGGCCTATGATCGTCTCAATCTTTGACTCGACCTGAGTCCCGCTCGCGGCGAACCCGGTCCCTCCTCTTTGCAAATGAATCACGTCCTTCTTCGGATCTACTTTCTTCCCTTCGTACGCGCCTTCTTTCTTAATCACCAGATCGTACGCCTCTTTCGAAATCGCGTCGCCGGTTGGTTTTAAAATAACAATCGGCGTGCTATTCGTAAACGTCTTCATGGTCACCGGACAAATGAAAACGGATTCGTCGTCCGTCGCTTTCGTCCACTTCACTTTCGTCAAGTCTTTCGCTCTTAACTTCTTCCCAGTTTGAGGACATTTCGTGTATAAACTATTCTTCTTCGCGCTAATTCCGCTACTACTACTTTCCGCGACGTTCTCCTTCGTCCTCACCGTGTTCGTCCAGAACTCGTTCAAACTCTCCGCGCGTTCCTTATCGAACTTTGACCCAAACTCGGATCTTTTTGCGATTTGTTTTCCATCTCCATCGTCGAAGACGTCGTCCATCTCTTGGTACTTCCCTCCGCCGTGATTTTGCGCGTGAAACTTCTTAATCTCTTTCGCTTTCGCGTGCTCTTCCTTTTCCTTTTCCTCCTCGCTTCTTTGCATCTTCAAACGCTCCACACTCAGTTTCATCTTTTCGATCGATTTCTTCTGTTCGATTAAGTTCCTCACTATAAACTCTCGCTCGTATAAAACGCCTTCGTCGGTCGCGTACGGGTCTGCGCACACGTGTAATCCCAAGGCGCAACAGTTGAAATCTTTCACGGTGTCTTTCCCTAAGCGTTCTTTGATGGTGCCAAAACCTAACGCTTTGCGTTCGGCGTAGTTGAGGTTTTCCGAACCCATGTTCCCGGCATTTTTGGAGTGTTTTCTCCCCGAACCTCGAGGCATATTTAGAGTGTTTAATGTGAGAGTAGTGGTGTGCTAAAACGCGCGCGAATGTGTTCGATGGAATGAAGAATTTCATCTAAAGCGTTTGCTTTTCCCCACAACAAAGAGTACTACAAACAAACAATAAACATGGCCGTCATCATCGACGACGACGAACGAGAAGACAAAGACGACGCAGAAGAATCGATGGACCACCCAACGACAGGAAATCGCCAATTGGAAGAGTTAGCGCACCACTTAGAGGAGACGAAAATCGAGATGCAGAGAAAAGGGGAGACCTTCGTTCCCATGCGCTCGAGCAACAACAACAACGCAAACGAGATTGGTTTAGACGCGTTGGCACCGTCGCTGGCGAAACCAGTGTCCGCATCTAGGGAGATGTTTGAACGCGCGAAAGAGACGCTCGTTTTGAGCGGGAAAACGAAGATTACGACCGTGTGTTTCAGCAACAAAAGCGGCGTGGTAGGGGTACGCGCGGAAGGGAAAATCGAAGCGAACGAGCGCATTTTTGAACACTCGTGGAGAGAACAACGCGCGCCGTTCGGCGGGATGTGCATGGTTGCGATTGAAAAGTTAAAGTTTGAATACAACGTGAAAGAGGTGTATTTGGAACTGTTAAAGGAGCGGTTTTATAGCGACGGGCGGAAGCAAGCGGTGCCGACGAGCGCGCAGACGTTTCTGAAGTTGGCGCCGGAACAGTTCGTGAGAGGAGGAGAAGAGGATTTGGCGAACGCGAAGTACGATTGCATCTCGGATACGTATTACGCGTTGAGAGATATTCAACCGGGGGAGGAAATTTTAATCGCGAAGAAAGACGCGCTCGCCGCGAAACCGGGATCCGTGGCGATTACGTGCGATTCCGAGTCCGTGGAGAACGAACTGTTGAGTTGGCTGGTGGAAGAGGAGTGCGCGCCGTTGCGTTTGCAGCCGTCGCAAATTCACGATGTGGGCGTTTTTCTCGCCGCCGATTATTCGAAGCCAATCGAAATACCGGTGTCGCAACTGAGCGAGTTGTTGCAAGGCCACTTTCGAATGGCGCAGTGCCCGCACGGATGGTTAACGAAGGAAGCTCCCAAGAAAAGTAAGAATGGTAGTGGCGATTTGGATGAAGCGATGCGAAATAGAATCAGAGAACGCTTTGGGTTTACCACGGCAAATCAGACGTTTCCATTGCAAGGTGGGTTTCATCGCGTCACGTTTGCGCAGTTTCTGAATCACGACGGCGATGACGCAAACGTCGCGAGAGATAGGAAGAAACCAGTCGCGACGTACAAATTTACGAATAATCGAAAGGTTGGCAAAAAAGGCGACGAGATTACCATCGACTACCGCGTGGATTCGCCCACAGAAGACGCTCGCGATTTACCCGCGAATAAAGTGTATTACAAATGGGCGATTGAAAAGAAAGGCGGCCCGTGGGATGAGATTGGTAAAGGAGCGAAGGAACGGAAAGGCGCGGTGGATTATTCCAAATGGGACAACATCGATACGGATTCAGATTAGCAATATAGCAGTAGTAGTACCTGGAAGTAGAAGTAAAATCAGTTGTAATAGTAGCAGTAGTAGCAGCAGCAGCAGCAGCGGTGCAATCACGTCAACGCTTATCGACGAAATCGTTAATTTCACCAGCCACGAAATCTAACTCTACCGGTTTTAAGCCGCGTCCAAACTTATACGACTTCGCGCCAACTTCCATGGAAATGATTGAATTTGGAATCCCGTTGGTGATGCTCTCGACGATGACCTCCGCGCCGGAAACGTCCTCAATACTCCCCGAATCATTCACGTATTCTTTTTTACCGATCGTCCTCGTGACGATGTTAAAGTCGGTATCCGTCAAGGAAATTTCCGCAGATTCAAAGGTTTCGTCGATGAAGCTCTTCCCCATTTGACCGCCTGCGAGCCAGAACGGGATGGAAAATAACGCGAAGAACGCTCCGCCAGATGCCAAGGCACCAACCGTCCACGTGGCTACGAACGCGTTCCACGCTATCGCAAAGCCCCCTGACATGGCGCTATTCCCGGTGAACCCCGCGGGAGGGATTAAAATTGCCAGTTCTTTCGTGTCTTCGTTTCGATACACTTGCACTTTCGTGTTTGCCGGTTTCTTCCTTCGATTCGGTCGTTTCGATTCTAGTTCCGAGGATATCGTCGTGCTAAACCCCGGAGCGCCGAAGGTTGTTCGACCGTAATACGGATCGTACGGGTCGTAATATTGTCCTCTGTTGTCGTAGTACCCGTCGTCTTCCTGGTAGTACTCGTCGTCGTAATACCTATCTTGTTGTCTGCTAGTGCTACCGTTTCTAGTGCTATTATTCTTCATCTCTTCTCTTCTTTGCGCGCCTCTTTCTAACAACTCTAACGCCTCCTTGGCGTTTCGAAACCTGTCCTCCGGCAACGGTTCTAATAGAATATCGAGACACCTTTCGATGTCTCGATCGTCGATAGTCACTCTCCCTCTGAATGCAATTTTTAATCTCTCGCTCGGGAACGCGCTCGGCGGGCACCCGCTCATGGCAAACAAAATCGTCGACCCAACTCCGTATTGATCACTCTTCTTTCCTACTCTTCCTTGTAACTGTTCAGGCGCGGCATACCCAAACGTCCCGACCGAAGTACCGACTCTCGTCATCTCCATTCCGCCGGACACGGCGCTCTCCGCGACCGCACCAAAATCCACCAAACTTATCGTCTCGTTCTCCATATCTACGATGACGTTATTCGGCGTAATATCTCTGTGCCACACCGGCGGCCTGAGCGTCTCTAAATACGATACCGTTTCTAACAGTTGTACCAACATCTTCTTCACGAACGGCTCGGACGGGCGCCACGTTCCGCTTTCCACCAACTCCGTCAACGATTTGCCTTTCGCCACTTTTTGCACCAACACAAACTCCAAATCTCCACTCTTCGTCCCTTTCTCAATCTCAAAGTGCTCCACGTATTTCGGTATCGTCTCATAATCGATGGATTGTAAAACTTTCGATTCGCGCTCGAACGAATCTAACGCTTTCCAAGGCGACGCGTCATTATTCGCGCCTCCGCCAGCACTCATTTTCTTCAAACTTTCCCAAGGTAAAACTTTCAAAGCCACCTCTTCTCTAACGTTTCCCACCAAGTGCTCGCACAACAACGTTTCCCCGTACGAACCGGTCCCGAGTAAGTCTTTCACCACGTACTCTTCTTTGATAACATCGCCCGTTTGGTAATACGTGCCAACTCCTCCTCCTCCGGTGCTCGTCCTCAAAAGATTACTTCCCGGGGAAAAAGAAGAAGTCTCGTCGTTTACGTCGTCATCCTTTGCGGCCGCTTTCGTTGCGCCTCGTGGTGGTCTCCCTGAAGAAGTACCTTTACGACGAGAATACGGGAGCGACAAAAACGGATGCTTGGAAAGCAAAAGTCTTTGAGTCATACTCGTACGCATTGGTGTCGTCTCGTAAATTATTCGTGGATAAAGTTATGACGCAAGTTGATTACACAAGTGACGTAAAAAGACTTTGCGAAGAGCGGATGATGTACATGTACATGTATATATTTAATTACAAAACGCGTCGTCGCACGACACAGAAGAACAAAGCCCCCTTCCCTCCTTCTTCTCCTTCTAGTATTATCTGGCACTAAACCCGGGGCCAACACCAAAGTCGTCCGAATTACTCTCGTACTCTTTCGCGCACTCGGCGTATCTGCCGCCTCTCAACATTTGAAAATTGTGTTCTCGCTCCATGATATTGGGGACGTTCCCGGTTGGGACGCCGGTGGTTAAAGAAGTCCCCGCGTCGTCGACTAAAACAAACCTCGAAAAGTCCCCCAATTCCCCTGGAACCCAAACGAGTTTCCACGCGATTTTAGACTGGAATTGCACGTGCGCGACGTCGTGCGGAGGTTCTTGATTGGCGCCGAGCGAACACGTGCACCACGTCCCGCCGGGCCCGGCGTCGGGTAAACTCGCCGCTCGAATCCCCTCGCCCAGTTGATTTCCAACCGCTATGCCTCTCACCGACCCGTCGTGTTCGTTATCCGCCGTTTGCATCAACATTGTCGTCGCGTCCACGTGGTTGAAATCGTTAAAGCAGTGGCCCGTGTTGCCCTTTCCCGGTGCCACGTTCGTGAGGTCTCTCAACCCGGCCGCCCATAAGAGCTTTGGGCGAACAATCGCCTCCCAATCTTGGGACAGTTCATTCGAAGTGAGCGATTTCGCTCGGTTTTTGCACGTCTCCAATCGTTCATCCGCCGTCCCCGGGTACTCGCTGTCACCCATGATGGAAAACTCCGATATCGACGACGACTTCACGCTCGACGGAAACGCACTGCACAGGAATAAGAAGGAAAAGGATTTGCGCAAGAAGGAAGATCTCTTGGCAGTACTCGTAATAATGGTGCGAGTCGCGATGCGTTTAGATGATGATGATGATGATGTCGTCGTTCTCGTGGCAATTGTTCTCGCCCCCGCAAACATTATACGCGTGTGTTTAGCGCGTTTACTTTCCGGGAGAAGTGACGTCTGCAAAGTCTCCATTTCTCCCCTAATAACACACGAACACAACGCCGGAACAGAAGACATACGAATACAAAAATGTTGTTTTCTCTTCCCTCATTCATGAACCGAAAACCGTTCCGGAGATTTCTGATACTCTTCCTCGTTTTCGTCTTGATTCCGTTCAGCGGGAGGATGTTTTATATGCAGAAGTTGGATTTTCTGCGACACCGACAACAACGGAATGTTTCTTTGGTGTTGCATCACCTCAACAAATCATCATCATCGAACAACGCGACGACGAATCATCATCATCCGCAGGTGGAGCAAGAACAACAGCATCAAAAGCACGAGGAAGAGGAGAAGAGGTTGTTGGAAGGGAACCCTTTGGCGGACGGGTGAGTTGTTGTTGTTGTTGTTGGCCAACGAAATCCCCTAACGAAGGAGCAAGTTAGAGAGAAAAAAATAAGCGGATTCCTCATTTTCCGCTTAGCGCGCGCGTTCACGTATACACACAACGCGAGCGAGAAAACGAACAAAATGGCCGCGAATCGTCCGGAGGAGACCAACGAGGACGCGAATTCTAATACTTGCGATCACGAGGCGTTGTTGTTGAGAACAACAAGGCTTCCGGAGTGTCCTTCGGAGGAGCGAGAAGAGGAAACAGCAGCGGCGCTGAATAAAAAACAACAACCAAAGAAGCAAATTTTAACGCATGTTTTGCCAAAGACTTTGGTGGAAAAGACTTTACCTATTCTGCGCCTGTCTGGATTGACGCAATTTATCGTCGGTTCCGGAGCGGTCGGGTTAGCGGTTGGTCTCGTCGTCGGTGGGTGCATTAAAGACGTGGTGGATTCGTTCACGTCGGCGTTTATATCGCCTTTGATTGCGTTAATCGGAGGGAAAAGAGAGATTGAGGATTTGTACTTTTCAACCGGGGGGACTCGATTTGAGTACGGCGCGTTCCTCGGCGTCATGTTGGAGACGTTTTGTACGTTGTTTTTCGTGTATTATTTGATCGTGGTACCGATGAACGCGTTGACGAGCTTTAAGTACGGGCCTTTGGTGAAGTGCGACGAGTGCGCGTCTTGGATTAAAGAGAGCGCGAAAAAGTGCCCGCAATGTTGTTCGTATTTGGACGAGAGACGCAAACAGAATTTGGCGAATCCCGCGAAAGAAGAATCGAGACCTCCTCGGATGCGTCACTCGCGAAGTTTGAGCGACGAATTGATGCGATGGTAAAGAAAAGAGGAAGAAGAAGTTTTAATGCGATACGAGTACCTTTGAGTTAACATATAATACGTTATTCGCGTGTATATTCTTCGTGTTTGTTGCCACCGCTGCTGCCGCTAAGTAGTATTTACCTGTCTATTTCTGCCCGCGCTTGCGCTTCCTCTCTCTCTCGCAATCGAGCTTGGGCCAGTTCTTTCCGCTCTCGCTCTCTTCTCCCTCCTCTAATTCCGCCTCCTTTTCTCTTGAATCGCTTTGGCGAGGAAGTAGTCTTTGTTTTATCGTCAATTTGCTGTAAAGGCGTGGACGGCGACTGAGGTTGCGACGACATCGATCTATCCTCGGACGCTCCAGCGCCTTCCTCGAACGCCGTCGCGTGCGACGACATATTTTCTGATTTACGCTTCGGGAACTTTCGCGACGCGTCTCTCGTCGCGTTTCTTCTCTTGTCTCTTCTTCCACCTTCGATATCTTCTCTTCTTCTGTTAGCGTTGTTGTGGTTAGTGTTGTGTTGGATGCTTACTTTCGAGAAACTTTGTTCCGCCTCTCTGAGCTCGCGCGAGGAAACCCCTAATAATCCAACCTCCTCCTTCATCCCTTCTTCTTTTTCTTCATCGCCTTCCTCTTCGTCTTCGTCTTCTTTGGATGACGTCTCGGAGGATTCTGAAAGTTCTGTCGGTGCCATGGCCATGATGATATCCATGACATCTCGCGCGCGTTCGATTGCGTCCATCTCTTCTCTCGTTACTTTTGCGCTCTGTTGTTGGTTGTGGTGGTGATGGTGATGCTCTCCTCCCGACGAAACGACGGCGTTGGTTGCGACCACCGCGCCGCTGGATGATCCCATATTCAGCATACGTTCGAAAAAATTACCCTCGTCTCTGGATGACGTGCTCATCCTTTCCACGGACGAGCCGTCACCTTGCTGTTGCTTTACCAACACCAAATCCGCACCAGACGTTGCCTTTCTTTCCTTCTTCCGCAAGAACAGTTTCGCCGCTTTCGTGTTCATCGCGATGCAAGCGCCGTGTTGCATAACGTCGCGCCTTTGACACACCACCGCTCGTCCAGCGATAACGACTGCGTCCAAATCTTCACCAGTTAACGGTCGCGATCCAGGGGCGCCCGTGTACGACGACATGTGTTTTGCAATGCATGCGTCTCGTTGAATCACTCTCGCGTGCTCGATTTCCACCGACGACGCGTCTTTTACGTCAAATAGTCTCGCAAAGTACAGTAACGATACCAATCTCTTCAAATCTTCGGAATCGTATTTCTTACCATCTCTTTTCATCCTCGCGGCGGCGGCTACAATCGACGCCGAAGGCGGCGTCGGCGGTAAAGGCGGCGACAACATCACCCCTTCCTCCGTCCTCCCAAACTTCAACGGCAAACGCGGCGGCGAATTTGGCGATGCGCTGCTTGCCATCACCGGCGATCTCCCCGTCTTCTCCTCTCCACCTCCTCCTCCAACACCGACACCGCCGCCGCCGCCGTCGTCGTTGTCCTTCATCCTCTTTTCTTCCATCGCATTTGCCACGGCGACTGCTATCTCTCTCTCCATCGCGTCTAAAAGCCTCGGTCCGATGTGTTCCAGCTCTTGTAAAGCGCCTTCGTACATGACGCGTTTGCGAACGAAGGATTCCTGTTGTCGTTTGTTTAAAGCGTTGTTTATAAAGAGGTAAGAGTAAAACGTTTCATCATCACGATCATCGTTGAATTCAAAAAAAAAAAAAAAAAAAAAAAAAAAAAAAATTCTCGCTTTTCGTACCTGCGCCTCCGTCAACTGACTCCCGCTCGCGCGCGCGACGGATGCAATCTTCTCCATTTCTCTCAGAGAGGATTTATAGTGTCTTTTCCTTTGTTTCAAGATGAGTTCGGTGGTTTCTGGTTGGATGAATGCATCGAGATGATGATGATGATGATGCGCTTCGTCGCTTTCGTCGTCTGAATCGTAAACCTCATGGTTTCGATGCGTCGTCGCATTCGAAATGGAAGACGATCGAGGAGGTCGTCCTCCTCCTCTTCCTCTTCCTCCTCCGAAACCACCAAAACCAGACGACCCGCCGCCGCGAGATCCACGAGATCCACCACTTCGGGGACCGCTGCTTCGCATGATGAATGTGGTTTTAGAAGAAGATGTAATACCGAGACAAACGCGCGCGAATGTTTTTTTTTAATGAGGAATTCTCTCATCTCGCATGTGATTGACTTTCGTTTTTTGTGCTTTTTTTTTTGACCTCCAAGATGAATAAAAGCATGATGGAGCTTATTAGATTTTTTATACTACGTAGTGTTGTTATAAAACGGCGCGGCAATACCGTCGTGTATTTCAATTTTATCATCGGTATCTCTCTCCTCCTCTCTCTCTCTCTCTATAGAAGAGAGTGTATTCAATCTATTTGCATGCTACTCGCCGCGGCGGCTTGTTGTCTTCTCGAACGAAGCGAGGCTGGGCCGCCGCCGCCGGTACCTTCCCCTCCTCTTCGCGAAGCGCCCGGTATCGTAGGTATGCGGTGATCGAAGCGTTCCATTAATCCGACACCACCGAAAAACTTCTCGTCTATACCACCAATGTGGCCGATTCCACCATTAGAGGAGGAATCGATGTCCTCTTTCTTATACGCCGCGTTAAACCTTCTCGCGAAACTTTCCGTATCCGCGCACGCCTTGGTCAATTTGGTTAACGTTTCAATCAAAGCCGCGTCGCTCTTCTCGCGAGTGGCTTTATCTGTGTTTGGAAGTTGGGTATCTTTTTGCGCGCATATGGCGTTTAAGCGACGCAAAATTTCAAATCTCAACGCGTCGTCTTCCTCCTCATTCTCGCCGGCTACTTCCTTCTCTAAAAACTCCAACATCGTCCCGATTCGATCTCGCAAAGCTTTTACGCTGACTCTCTGCTCCGTCAAATACGCCAACACTCTCGACTCTTTCGTTTCCAACTCTGTCTTTTCCGTCGCTTTGGACGCGTGGTCTGACGCGACTCTTTCCGCCGAGCTCGCGTCAATCCCGTACGCGATAGGTTTGAACGTTTCGTCCGTCTCTTCATAACGGTACAGTTTCGCCGGTAACGCCGCGCGCTTTTTTTCAGCGTTTTTTTCATCCTCCTCGTTCTCTTTCCCACGTCCGTCTCCTCCGCGCACGACTACTTTCGCGTTTACGGTCAACAAAACCATCGGACAATCTATCACGTCTTTCACGCACTCTCCTATTTGTTCGTGCACTCTTCGCTGAAACGTCTTCTTCTCTTCTTCGTCTTTTTCGTTCTCCTCCTCCTCGAAAACCGAGCAGAAATACCACCCGACGACTTCTAAATCTTGAAACGTTTGTTTGTAATTGTTTCGCATTCTTTGGAGGAATTCCGCGTCGACGACGTAGTCTTTGTCTTTGTCTTCTTCTTTGCCGTAGTACTCAATCTCGAAACAGTTCGTGATTGAAACACAAAACTCTTCCCCAGCGCCTGTTGTTGCTGTTGCGCTCTTCTTTTCCTCTAACGCGTCTCCTCCTCTTCCTTGTCCTCCTTCTTCACCACCACCTCTGTGCCCTAAGAGTAAACCCGCCGCGCCGAGCGCGTTTTTCTTCCTCGTCTTTTCATCGTCAGTCTTCTCTCTCGTCGTTCGTTTGTGATGGTCCGTGCAAGAGAGCAACACCGTCGGGTGGACTTTGAACGAGGACAAAAGTAACGATTCAGACGACGATGCGTTTTCTGCGGTAGGAGTAGTAGTTGTAGTAGTAGTTCTGCTTCTCGTCGTCATCTTTCTTTGCGAACGCGTCGAAGAACTTCTCTTAAACAAGAGCGCGTTTATATGATGATGATGATGATGATGAGAAGTCCAAACTTTTCTTTTGTAGCTCTCTCTTGCGTAAAAACGGCTTAATTTCTTCTCTGCGAAAAAAAACAACTTCAGATCTAAAAAAATACGAGATATGAATAACGTGCAAACAGCAATCGCGGCAATCCGCAACATGACGAACGATGAGATCAACCAAGTCATGGAAGCAATCAAAATGCAACGCACATTCAACGCTCAAAAGGTTACTCAACAACTCACAGTGGGCGACACGGTAAGTTTTGACGCGAAGACGCGAGGGGTGATCACTGGCACGGTCACAAAAATCAACCCTAAGACGGTCCAAGTCCGTGCGCATCGGACTTGGACGTTATGGAAGGTCGCCGCCAGCGTGCTCACAATACGAGAGAAAAACCCGTTCATCGGCTGCGTGGATGATGACGGCACGAAGAAGAAACCGCGATTGGAGGAGGACTAAAGAGAGGAGAGAGAGCGAGAGAAACAGAGAGAGAAAAACAGCATCCCCTACTTATTTTACATTTTCACCAAAAAATCGCACCGTTTTCTTCTCTGTTTTTTCTGTCTTTTCTGCGCTTCGAATTCTCCATAAATTTCTTAGAAAACCCATCGTGTATCGCGCGCAAAGAAACGCAATTCAGAAGAAGAAACAGAAGAGATCTGCTTGATCTCGAGGCGTAAAATCATCATTCATGTCGGCGGCAGAAACTCCAGGAGGAATCGAGGCTTCGAACGACGGAGGAGGAGGAGGAGGAGGCGCGATAAAAACGACGACGAGTGCGGGTGGTGGTTTCGAAGCCAATCACGAGCGAGCGCATCATCATCATCAGAAAAGCAACGACAACGTCGAGAGTGCAGACGACGATGACGACGAAGACGACGACGACGACGACGACGACGAGTCGTCGTACACCGAAGAGACGCCGCGCTCGACGGATTCTCGTCGCAGTCATCATCACCGGAACAACAACAACAACAACAACACGAATAACAGAAGAACGACCAGCAACAACAACTACCACCATCATCAACAACGCTCGCACTCATCGAACACGAGTAATAACAGCACGCAACACCACCAGTACAACCACCAACACCAACAATTTCAACATCAACAACAACAACAACCGATATTCTTCGCGGAATCGAGGCACGAGTTCGCGGAAGTTACGAGAGACGTCTACGAGAATCGAGAATCGGTGAGGCGGATGAAGATGAGAGCTTTACGACGCGCGAGGAAAGAAGCGATGGAGAATTATTTGATGCGGTTGAGCGACGATACTTCGTCGTCTTTTTTGAAGAAAAAGAATACTGCTTTTGGGGTTGTTGGCGGGGGCGCCGCTTTCGCGAAAAATCAGCAGAGACGAAGCGTCGGGCAAGAGAATCAGCAACAACAACTGCTACGACAACAGGAACAAATGGCCGCGCAACAGAAATACGGAGAGATGTTGTTAAACGGAGAGCGGTCGAATTACTTGCAAAAGTTAACCATCGAGGATGATTTTAGCTACGACGGCGAGGAGGACGAGTTGGATTTCGGAGGAGGCGAAGGAGGAAGCGAAGACGAGGGCGGATTGACGATGACCTCGACTTCGACGATTTATGCGAATTTTTTGGAAGATGATTTTGAAGCGGCGTTGAGGAGTGCGAGGGAACGAAGACAACAGCAACAGCAGCAAGCGGAAACGAGTAGTAGTCGTGAAGCGATGCCTTCGCTTTTGAATAGTAGTAGAGATAACAGTAACGGCGATCTTAGAACGGCGACGCCGCCGAATTTAGGTAATGGGACAATGTCGACTAATTATAACAGTAACATCGTCTCGACGTGGAGGATGAAGGATCGCATGAAGACGACATCAGTCGCATTGGTGCTTTGCTTGAACATTGGAGTTGATCCTCCAGACTGTTTGAAAGTATCGCCGTGCGCGCGAGCGCAGTGTTGGATCAACCCGTTAGCGACGCCGCCGCAAAAGGCGCTCGACGCCATCGGGAAAGCTTTGCAAGCGCAATACGAACGATGGCAACCTCGGGCGAAATATAGATTGCAGCTCGATCCAACCGTAGAAGACGTGAAAAAATTGTGTCTCTCGTGTCGAAGAAGTGCAAAGAACGAGAGAGTTTTGTTCCACTATAACGGCCACGGCGTCCCTCGCCCGACGCAAAACGGCGAAGTGTGGGTGTTCAATAAAAATTACACGCAATACATTCCGCTCTCTTTGTACGACGTGCAACAGTGGACGGGAGCGCCGGCAATTTATTTATTCGATTGTTCGAGCGCAGGTACAATCGTCAAGTCGTTTTTATGGATCAACGAAGAACGAAAACGGCGGCGGATGGAAGAAGAGAAGAGTAAAATGCAACAGGAACGACGCTCGGCTTCCGGGGAAAACCTAGCAGCGGTGAGCGAAAACTACGACGGCACCATGGATGACTTGACAAACACCAATAAAGATAACAACAGCAATTACGGTCACAACGAAAAGAATAGCAACGACATCAATAATAGAGAAAACATCGAGACTGAAGGGAGAGTGCGAAGCGCGAAGCCGTCTGGCGCGTTCAACGCTTCTAACTTCCCACCGTTGCCGACGCGTCCGCCGACGCCGGCTCCACCAATTAGAGAGGAACGTATCGTTCTTGCCGCTTGCTCGGAAGATGAAAGCTTACCACAAAGTGTAGAGCTTCCCGCGGATGTTTTCACGGCGTGTTTGACGACACCAATTAAAATCGCGTTGCAATGGTTCGTGAGTCGGTCTGTTTTGAAAGGCGAAAGCGGCGTGAGCGAAGATATCATCGATAAAATTCCAGGCTTACAAAATAATAGGAAAACACCACTGGGTGAACTCAACTGGATTTTTACAGCGATTACGGATACAATTGCGTGGAACGTGTTGCCTCGTCCGCTCTTTCAGCAACTCTTTCGACAGGATTTATTGCTGGCAAGTTTGTTCCGCAACTTCTTATTGGCGGAGCGAATAATGCGCGCGAACGATTGTACTCCAGTTTCCATTCCTGAGTTGCCACCAACGCACCAGCATCCGATGTGGCTTGCCTGGGATATGGCGGTTGAGAATTGTTTGCTCCAAATTCCCGATTTGATTGAGGCGGAGAAGAGAATGGCAGCTTCGCAAAGCGCCTCCGCCGGGACGAACGGCGCGCAACAACAAGATCCCTCCCAGCAAGCCTTTCCAAACTTTACGCCCAGTTCGTTCTTTTCGGAGCAGCTCACAGCCTTCGAAGTGTGGCTTGAACGCGGTGATAATTCCAAAGATCCACCTGAACAACTTCCGATTGTTTTGCAAGTTTTGCTTTCGCAATCTCACCGTCTTCGGGCGCTCGTTTTGTTAGGTCGATTTCTCGACATGGGTCCCTGGGCGGTCGATCTTGCGTTATCCGTCGGTATTTTTCCGTACGTCTTGAAGCTTCTGCAAACGACTGCGCCTGATTTGCGACAGATTTTGGTATTCATTTGGACCAAGATTCTTGCGTTTGATCGCAGTTGTCAAGTCGATTTGGTCAAAGATTCCGGACACACGTATTTCATTCGATTTCTCGACGCGCCAAACATTCCAGCCGAGGAAAGAGCAATGGCGGCGTTCGTCTTAGCATCCGTTTGCGACAATCACCCGAAAGGCCAGAGCGCGTGCTTAAAAGGTAGTCTTGTCGATGTTGTGCTCGCGCATATCTCGAGAGCGTGCGATCCTCGAGGTACGAGAGAGGCGACGAGTCCGTTACTCGCAAAATGGTTGTGTTTGTGTCTTGCAAAATTGTGTGAAGATAACGTCGAGGCAAGGCGAATTGCGTTTAGAGCTGGCGCTGTAAAAGTACTATCGAATGCATTTTCGCATCAGAGTCCGGACGCGCGATCGGCGGCTGCGTACGCGCTCGGTGTGATGATTGATGTCCCGGAAGAAAGAGAAGCAAAGGAAAAGAGACGAAAAGAAATGGAAGATTTGAAAATGGCATCCATGGGGTTTCCACAAACGCAACATCAGCAAGGCGGTAGCAACGATAGCATGTTGCGGCCGTCTTCGAGGGGTTCTAGAGTGCAATCGAGATCGTTATCGAGAGTCGAGAAGATTGAATCAGAAGCCGAGTTGCTCGGAAGAAAGCTAAGCGGCATCGCGGGCGAGGGCTCCGACGAAGGTAAGCAACATCACGGGCACTCGGGATCTACCGGGGTAGGCATTGGCAGTGTCGAACAACAAAACGGTGAAAGCGTGTACGATGGCACAGGAGTAATCTCGGCGAATGACGTGGATGAAGAACAACAGAGACGACACGAAGAACACGAACGCGAACTTGGGTTGCGCCGACAACAACACAGCGACGAGCGCGAGGCTATCGGAGCGATACTTTCGAAACTTTCTTCGGATTCGTGCACGAGTACTAGGTGTGAAATGGCTATTGCGATTGGACGATTTGCGAGAGGACATTCAGAGACTTTCCAAGCAACTGCGCAAAAATGGAGGAAACGCCGCGAATCGAAGCAACAGGAGAGACGATTATTGAGAGGCGGTTCGGTTGGAAACAGCGGTGGTAATATCGTCGGCCTCGACAATGAATTAATGAGCGTTTCAGCGCGACCGATGGGAAACTCTGGAGCAGCAGGTTTGCAAAAACCGTCTGCACGTCATCAGAGGCGATATTCTGCGGTTGATGATCACAGAGATCTCAAAGCGGCAACACCTATCGAAATGCAGCGAACAAAAGGTGCGGCACAGGAAAGACATCGAAGTTTAAGTAATTTAGGAGGTTTTGCGGAGAGATACTCGTTTTCGTCAGGTGGCGGATCGCACGATGGGGTTACACACTTTCCACACATGCGACGAGTTGCGGAAAGTGATTCAGACGATCCGGATGATTCATCTTCTACATCGAACTCTGACGTTGAAGAATCGGAAGACGACGACGACGTATTTGAATCGAACGTCGTTCTGCGGGACAAAGAAGATAATAATAATGCTCAAGGAAGCGATAATGATGACGACGATGATGATGATGATAACGATGAGGAGGAGGACGAGCTCGACGGAAACCATCCGGATTCTCAGAAGGGGAGCAGCGGCGATACTCTCACGGACGAGCAGCCTATGCACCCACGAAAACGTTTTCCACACCGAAGCAATTCGTCATCGTTTTTGACGAAAAATCTGTACGACCAACGAGACGAGGAGATAACCAGTCACGCGGTTTTGGTTGCATTGGCTGATTTAGCCGTCGATCCTTCACCACGAGTCGCGAGTTGCGGGCAATCCGCGCTCTTGTGCTCAAAATTGCATTCGAAACACCCGATCTCTTTAGCGGCGACTCGAGCGGAGACGTTTGGTGCAAAACCTGGGAGGCAAGCGAGAATTCAACGCGAGCGAATGCGAAAACGCGAAGATTTACAGAGGAAGACGCATGAACTCCTTTTTGGTAGCAAATTTGGCCCGAACAGCGGTGGAATTAGTAAAGATAGCAAGGGTCGCATTGTAGAAGCCTCTAAAAGTCTGAAGCGCGCAGATTCTTGGTCAAGTCGTTTGTTTGAAAGGGGTCGAAAATTGCTCGGTTCATCGCCGCAAGGTTCGCACGGCTCTCTCGATATTCATAACATCGATAATAAAAGCGACGATGGCAGTGGGAACAAAGTCTCCTCGAGGTCCCCCGAGTACAACATGTTGCAGCGAACGACATCAGAGCGAGCCGCCGGCGACCCGCGAAGCCTTGGACGACTCTCCATCACGTCTCGAAGCTCTATTTCAATCAATACGACGGTTCAAGCGTTTTCTGGCGGCGATAGACCTGAAAATTCGCCGCCGGCGCCGAGTGTTTTGGCTCGATCATCGGTGATGTTGCAATCACCGCCGCAATCGCCCCTCAGGCGCGTCGCCAGTTCTCTGTTCAACTCTTTCAAATCCTCTGGATCGAATCCAGACATCGCTCGGGGAGACTCCGAAACACTTGCGAGAAGTGTGAGCGGCAGAGTTGCTCGTATGTCTTTGAACGACGAAGAGATGCATATCAGCAGTTCTCCCAGATCGAGAAGATCTTTGTCAATGATCGGAGGTCACAGCGATAGCAGCGACAAGCTCATGCTCGCGAGACAAGACTCGAACGATTCAGCAAACGAGAACAAGCAAAACAACCCGAAGGCTCCGACTTCAAGTAATGACGATTTATTCAACTTAGCCGAAGACGAAGCGTCGCTCCAGGGACGACCGGCGAAACCTCCACTTTCTAGACTGTTCGAGGCTTCGCGAGAGCATTTTTCGAAATCGCTGTTGGAACCAGAGGAAGATAATACGACAGATTTCGACGACGACGATCGAGATTCGGAGGATAGCGACAGCGACCAAGGAACTTTTAGCGATGCCGATCGAGATTCGTACGACGATGATTACAGCGATGGAGGGTCATCAGTTGAGGAGGAGTACATGTACGCGTACGGAAGCTCTTTTGCGCAGGCGAGACGAGACGCGAACGCGACTTTCAACGCTTTCAATGGCAACAACAACAATGCCGGAGCAAAGAACAACGAGGAATTTTTCGACGGCGATTACGTGGACACATCGAGCGAAAAATACTATAACATTGATAATTACTTCTATGAAGGCGCGACGCTCTCGCAACGTCAACAACGTCAAGAAATTATTCTCGAACCGTTTCGTCGCCGCAAGCGTCGACAAACTGCATCGGACAGAAGTTATCGAGGTAAAGAACGCGCCACGCAAAATTTGGTTGATTTTACGAACGTCATAGCGTCCCATGAAAATGTTCAGAACTCAAGACACAACGCGCCAACTGCTGTTGTGATGCATCCTTTGTTACCTCACATTGCATCTTCGGGCGGAAAAGGATTGATACGTGTCTTTGATTACGCTTCGAAAACGATTACGAATGCCTTTGATGCTCAACTCCCGACGAGATCGGCGACCCAAATATCACTCGTAAATCAGCTCGATGATGCCATGTTGCTTTGCGCCGGCTCGGATGGAAGCGTCAAGTTATGGCGAGACTACTTTCGAAGAGGTGAAGAGACTCTGGTTGCCGCTTGGCGAACGCTAAAGTCTCGCCCGAGAGCGTACAAAACTCACGGAACGTACAATGCGGAAGATACGGCCGATTGGCGACATCACCATTCGAGTCACCATCCAAAGAATTCGAAAACGAATGCCGTTGTTCTTTGGCAGCAAGCTGCGGGATGTCTTTATTCAGCCGGAAATACGCTCCCAAACCCTATTTTGAACGTTTGGGACGCGTCGCGTGAGTTATGTCTGGAGTCTCTGGTTACGCCATCGGCGGCGACTTCGTTAGCCGCCGAAGGCGCACTTTTAATGGTTGGTGCAAACGATGGGAGCGTATTATCTTACGATTTACGAACTCCTGCTCGCTTGTTGAGCGCTATTAAAACGCACGGAGACTCTGTAGTTTCTATTTTGCTCCAACCTGGAAGCGTTGGGAATCTAGTCGCCACCGGGTCCTCCAGCGGTGACGTGCACTTTTGTGATTTGCGCAACGCTGCGAAGCCGTTCTTCATGGTGAACGTATCTGGAAAACCAGTCGCGAGACAGGATTATGACGAAGGGACGACGTTGGATGGGAACGCGATTGATTCTGTTGTTGGGGGCGTCAGCGGTGCAGCAAAGACGAATCAGCCGTCGCCTTTGGGTGGAGGAGGTGGTCGACACAGCTCTCAATTGCCGGCAAAGAAGAGATTGCTCACTACGCTCATCTCCACGCCAGTGGCTCCATGCATCGTAGGCGGTACCACAAAAGACGCCATTAAAATTTGGGATGTCGAAGGGAACGAAATTGGTGAAGTTTTGTACACGAATAAGACCACGAAAGCGCGCCTCGGTGCCATCTCTGCCATGGCGTTTCATCCAAACCAAATGTGCTATACGGCCGGTGACATTCGGGGCGCGACGACTGTCTTTGGTATGTCGGAAGATGTGCTCTAAATTTAGCAAAAACTTGAGATTTCTAATATTAAATTATCTATACTATTACAGCTTGCGCGCAGAATCATTTGTGCATGTGCTTCGAGGAAAGCACGTTTTCGTTTTTAGCGAGAAGTACTTTTTCAAAGACAGCGGGACGGGGGACGGTGACAGGCACCCCTAGCATTTCGCTCAACACGGTTTGCGCTTTCGATACCGTCTCTTTATCGAATTTAGTCGCACTCTCGAATCTGTCACCATCTCCTTCGCTACCACCAGTCTCTACGATATCAACGGCAATTCGAATTGCCTCGAGAGCATGAGACGAATGTTCTCTCACGATTCTCGTGCATCCTCTTTCAGACACGACGCCAATCGACAGTAAATGAACAAAAGTCGAAATCGCTTGGGCTTTGAGCTCCTCTCGATACTTCTCTGCAGCGCGCTTTGATGTTACGTTACCATCGTCGTCTTCGAACTCTCCGACGAGTTTACTACACTGTTTCTCGCTTTGGACGAGCGCTTCAACGACGACTCGGATGCAATCGACGTAGGAAAGATGGTCCAAAAACGTACGCGACGCTCGCGAAATAGCCGCGAGAGATTCTCTACGAATTTTGAAATTCTCGCTCGTTTTAATCAGAGTGAGTAATAGTCGAGTGAGAATGACACCGGCGTTGCTGACGCCTCTGACTGCTGAGAACGCTTCGTTAGAGATCGCATCCTGGTTTTCGAATAAGTTTTTTATGGCAACGCAAGAGTTCCATTGCGTTTTTGCGGAACCCGTAGAGGCGCAAGAAAAGAGCGCCTCGCAAATCAGTTGAAGCGTCTCATCCTCCAAGTCACGAAATTTCGCAATGTGTCCGAGCCCTCGCGCCACGTTCGCCCGCACTTTGTCTGCTTTCGAAATAGTCCACTCGTGGAACAAATGCGTCAATTCTTTATTAATCGATACATCATCACTATCATCCGCAGAAGGCGTCGGCAACCTTGTAGCGCACAAGGCGATGTTTGCAGCGCACAAAGACGCGTTCATTTCCAGCGTCTTTGAAAAATCTTGATGCGTCCTTTCTTGATTCATAGCGTTCTTGACGCTTTCTAACGCGCCCAAGAGAACCTCATTCATTTCGAAATATTTCGGATCTAAGATGAGAAGTGATGCGAGCGTTCTCATGGCTTCCGCGCGAGTTGCGCTCGGATATCGACGATGTTTTTCTCGCAAAATATCGAGAGGAGCCTCAAACACTGCTTTGATTCGAGAAATCTCCGCGGTACCGTTACTACTCGATCGTATATCGCTGATGACACAATCTGTCGTTTCGCTCAAACACCGCAAAGCGGCGATTTTTACGAGTTGCGTGACTTCATCCGATCGCGTGTTCGAAAGGCACGACGGAAGCGCGTTGTCGATAAAATTGCACCACAGCTCGCGGCGAATTTCCGCGCAGAAGAGAAAACTGCTGTTCTTCCTCCTGCTCTTTTGAAGGACAGCGGAGAGCATCGCGCACTGCAATTTTACGCTCGCGTGCATGACCTTCTCGAAAGCGACTTTATTTGCCCTGGAGGAAGATTTTGCCACAAAAATTGCCATCAAGACGTCCGGCGAGAGTTTGCAAACGCACTCTCGATTGGGAAACAAAATTTTTGACGCGTTTTCAGAGGACGCCAACTTTTGCAGCGCTTTAAAAGCCTCGCACGATTCCTGAACTTCTTTGTCTATCAAGGAATCGCGCGTAGTCGATGCGGCTGCTTTTTTCCACAAAGCTTCGCACGCTTGCAAAAACAGCGTCATTTCATCCGCGGTGTATTTTCTGGCGTTTAAGCTGGATTTGAACACCACAGAAGACGCGTTGCTTTCCAAACTTTCAAAGCCGATTTTCGCACTCAACGTGATTCCAAGACATCGAATAATTGGTGCTTCTTTGAAAAACGCGCTCACTACCGCGCTGCTTGGAAACGAGGAATACTCAATCAAAAGTGCGCATTTGATCGAGTTCGCGAGCTGCGGTACCAACCGCTTCGGCAATCTCAAAAACGGCAAGGAATCGACCGCTTTCTCCGTCAAGATGCTCAGCCAGCTTATCCATTTGTCCGCGCTTCCTATGTTGTCTTTACTCGGCGTGGGTGCACCAGGAAAACGTTTTCGAAAATGGTGCTCTGAAATTCTGGTCCACGCGTACGAAATCGTTTCGCACAGCGCCACTGCGTTTTCCCCTAAGTTCATCGATACCGTAGAGAATCCCGACGAAGCTCGACGCGACGATGAGGAAGACATAGCACTCACAGCGCTACCGCCGCTTACACCCTTATCCTCTTTCATCTCTGCCATTGCTAAATACTTCTTCGCTTCGCTTGAATCTAATAACGAAATAATCGCAAAGCACGCCGCCGAACGAACCGATGCGCTTCGTTCGAAAACCATCAACTTTTCGAGCGTTTTCTGCGACGCGAGAAGAACGCTGCTCTTCTTCTTTTTCGGTGCAGGAGAAAACTCTCGAGGGAAGACTATTTGCCATCGCGAACACATTCCCGATGGGTTTCTTTTGGCCATGTACCCCAACGCCGCGAGCGCCTCAGTTTTCAAAAGTTCCACCGGGCTCACCTCTGTTATTGTTGTCTTTGCTTTCCCCGCTTTCTCGAACGCGCTCGACGGTGGTAAGCACCAATCGCTCTCCTCCGCAAACCCGCCGATATATGAATCCTCACTCACCTTCGTCTCTCCATTGCCGTCGTCCACTTCGCCTCTCCTCGCACAACCTTCGTACTTATAAAACGCGCATTCTCTCAACAAGACATTCACCAGAGCGTCCATTTCCCGTTCCGGCCAACTCGTGAGCGTCGCGCACGCCTTAATCGCTCTCACTACACACGCCGCGTACCACTGCTTCTCTTCGAGTCTTTTCCCACCACCGTCGCTCTCATCAATGCTGCTCTCCTCCTCACCGCCGTGCTTTTTGAGCGTTGCTACCGCGTCTGCTAAAACCTCCTTCGCCAGTAACGTCGATACGCTCTCGATGTCGGCGACGACGACGATACCTTCGTCCTCCTCCTCTCCTCGATGATTGCTATTCGTCTTTATCGTCGTCGTCGTTTGCGTCTGAATCAGAACACTCGAAAAGTTCGCGTTCGTGCTCGACACCACGCGTCCTACGTTCAAAACCACGCTCCCAATAGCGTGCGCGATGAGCGTCATTTCTCGCGTTCGAATTCGACTTCGGTGCTTTTGTACTTGGTTGTCTTCTTGGTCTTCTTTCATCAAGAATTTTAAAAATCTCAACTGTACGTTCACCAATCGCAAAGAGCTTTCCACGAACACATCGACGACCAAAACATTTTCCTCCTTGTCCTCTTTCGAGTTTGAAGAAGACAAAGAAGAAGAAGAAGAAGAGGTAACACCGCTAAAGCTGATGAAAGCTGATTCTTCTTGTTCTCGTCGTTGTCTCTCTAAAAACTCCAGCGAGATAAACTCGTCGTCTGTATCGTCCTCGTCTTTCTCGTCGTCGGTTCGTTTTCTTCTCGTCAAGATTTCAGACATCTTTTTCTCCAACTGCGCGTTTCTTTCGACGATTTTTGAAAGTAGAACTCGTCGACGTAAAGAAGAAGAAGTCTCCTCTTCCTCTTCCTCTTCCTCCTTCTCGGAAGCCCGCGATACTTTGCCCATGATGGATGATGACTTTTCTTCTCTTCTTCTGAGGAAAAGAAAGAGAGAGAAAATCGAAAGCTCGTTATTTAGGGTATTCAACCCTATCGTCTTCGAGACGAAGGAGGAGCGCTCTCTCTCTCTGGCGCATTTTTTCACATCGATGAGTTCGTTATAAAGTCGCGCATTTTAGGGGAGTTGAGAGAGCATATCATCATCACTTTTTTTGTGCGCTCGAGAGAAAAGAGACCTCTCTTCTGAGGAAGATGGAGATACCGCGAGCGAGAAGAAGAAGAAGAATAAAAAGAAGATGACGATGAAGCGGAGGAGCAACGAGAGCAAATCAAAAGAGCATAATATCAGGGGAAAGTGGAAATCCGTTTTGCTCGTGGCTTTCATCGCGTTTGTCGCGGAAAAAGCGACGAGCAAAGCGAGAGTGCACTTCGCGATGAGAGGAAAAGGAGAAGTGGTGTTTCGAAGTTCTGGCGCGGGTTTTTTGGAGAGATTTCCTTCTTCTTCTTCTTCTTCTTTGACGACGACGACGACGACGACGACGACGGAGATTCTCGCCGTGGTGACAGTTGGTTGGCAGATATCGTCCTCGTCGAACGAAAGGAAAAGGCACTTACGGCGAATCATCGAAAATTATCGGGAGATGTGCGCCGCTACGGATGACGGTGACGCGCCTCGATTCAAGCGCGTCACGGTAGCCGTAGCGGCGTACGATTTCGACGCGGAGTCGATGACGTCGTTTCTATCGTCTTCCTCTGAACATTTTTTTCGTTCGTCGCGAAGAAACGGCGACTGGCAAATATCTCTCGAGGAGGAGAAGAGTAGCGATGGTCGTCGAGTAACAATTGAACGAGCAGAACGCGCGCTGAAGATGAATTATGTGAAAGAGAACCGGTCGTCGTCGCTGCCGTGCGAGTTTGCCTTGGATTTAGAGTTGTTCGGTTTCAGAGAGATCGACGGGACGAAATCGCATTTGACTCCCGGAGACTTGGCGCTTCGTCACAGGGATATTTTTTTGCGCAGAATACTTTCCGATTGCGAAGACTGCGATGACGAGAGCAGCGATAAAGTCTTATTCATCGTTCAAGAAGACGACGTGTATTTGGATAAGAAACATATTTCTTCATTTCTGGAAACTTCGAAACTTACCGAAAGTGCAAATAAGTTTGCAGAGGAAGGGAAGGGAAGCTTATTCTATCATCCGTTCTTTTTCGATTACGAGAAGGATAGCGACGGCGTCGTGTACGCCGACTGGAGAGTAAACGCTGGCTTCGTTCAAAAATGGAACAACAATCAAACAATTTTTACGAGCACGAAAGCTTCTGGCGGAGGGAGGAGTTTAATGATCCGAGGTCGCTCTCGCCTTCAAGATTTACTTTTTTCATCGGAAAGCAGTAGCAGTGTCGGTGAAACTCGCGTTGCGGAACTAAGAGAATGGCTCGACCCACTCTCTGTGCATCCCGGTGAGTTCAACGTCGAAGTAGCCACGAACAGGTGGATTGAAAGAAAGGTACACGCTCGCGTCCATAAAACCAAAGCTAGAAGGCAAGTTCGCTTTCTCTTGCCACTCTCTTCAGGCGTTGTCGACGCCAAACATCGCGCCGGATCGTTGGAGACTTTGCTCGACAGCGCCGGCATCTGGCACGCTTCGAACACGTACGTGGAAAGGAGGAAAGAGCTTTCACCACTCGATCCAACTTCTCCGTCGAAAAACAAAAAGAATCAAGAAACTTTGGAGCGTTTGCGATGGCGCGAGCTTCAACAAATCTTTCGCTCGTGTCTCGAGGAAGGACAAAAAAGCGAAGAAGAAGAAGAAGGAGGTGAGAACGAATGTTTTCGATGTTTATCGGTCTCGTCTGAAAAAAAGGCGGAATACCGCGCTCGCGTTGTCGTCGACGACGACGACGAAAAGAGAAGAACGAGGAGAAGAAGAAGAAGAATCGATGTTGTCTTTTCGTGCGCGTAGAGAGAGACGGGCGCGGCGCCAGCGCCCGAAAAAGTGTCAGTTAGTTATTTTAGTTCATTCTCAATATAGTTCTACGACATAGTCCTTTCGGCGTGTTTTACAGGGCGCGGGGTGCACACAAAAAAAAAACTACTTGATGCCTCTGCTTACTGCAACAGTTCCTCGCACGCAAAACACAACACGCGCGCGAGATTATTAAAAATAAACGAACGAAATTAACATGCAAACCCACTTGAAGAGTCGTCAGCAGCAGCGTCAAAGCTACCGCGACGACTTCCCCGTGGCGGCGAGAGTCGACGACTCGGTGGCAGCAGATTTTGACGATTCGAAATCGAAAAAGCGCGTTAACACTCCGCGCCTTTTTTTCTGGTGGAGAAAAGCGAAAAAGTCGCGCGATGTGGTCGCGCTTTCGATCGTGTTCCTCCTGACTTTTTTTCTCTCCTACTCTTTGACGTCGTCGTCCTCGTCGTCGTCTTTTGAGTCGAACAGCTTTGGACCAGCGGTGCAACGCGGTCTCGCGCTGCGAAAGAAATTCGCCGAACAATCAGCCGCTTCTTCTAACCACGCGTACAGATACTCGAACAGCCATCACGCGTTGGAGTACTCGACTCGCAGACAATTGTTGGCGACTGCATATCCTGAAATCGATGAAATTTCACCTCCAGTGACGACGTGCAGCGTGACTGGAGAATCTTACGTCGTGCAAGGTGCCGATACCGCGGGAGACTTTGGCTCTCGAATGTGTTGTTCTTCGTATTATGCGACGGAGGTGACCTTTTGCGGGTACACGACGACGGCGCCCAGTTTCGAGTATGCAATGCACGTGACGTCGGGTAGAACGTCGACGACGAGTATAAGCTCGGGAGCGACGGAAACGGGAGAGGGTGACTGTAAAACGTACGATACTTCCGCGGCGCCCGCGAAGATTTGCGTGTACACGGAGTGCCAGACCACCGATATGGCTGACTGCACGTTTTCCGAGCATTCGGTTACATTTACTCACGCGCCTTGGCCGAGTCCACCGCCAACGCCGAGCCCACCTCCAGCGCAAGCTGCAGTCGATGCCACGATGGAGCTAACGGGATACAGCGCGGCCGATTTTGGTGAAGCGCAAAAGACGGCGTTTAAGAAAGGCATGGCGGCGTATTTGAACGTTGGCGCCGATGCTATTACGGTGAAGAGTGTTATCGACGTCGTCGACGCAAGTCGTCGTAAACTTCAAGCGGCTACGGACAAAGTAAAAATCGAATTTACGGTGGAAACAACCACTTATGCCGATATTTCAGACGTGGAGGAAAAACTCGTCACTGAAGATTCGACGAAGTTGAACGAAATGGTAACTACTCTCAGTGCGCAAGCGGATTTGACCGTTACCGCCGTTACCGCTCCGGTGTCGCTGACGAAACTCGCGCCGCCTCCTTCGCCTCCTCCGGAAGCTCAGGCAATCACATCTGGTGCAATTCCTCGTTTAACTCGACTTTTATCGATCGTATCGCTCTTGTGTGCGGTTTCGATGACCTATGTTTTGTAATAACTGAAAATGTACGATGAAGAAATATTATCACGGCGTTCTTGCTTTTAAACAAATCTATATTCTATTTCATTTCTAGAAAGTACCGCACAACTACACTTTAAGGAGTAAAGAGAGAAAGTCATGACCAACGCTAAAAGCAACGAAACCCTCGCGAAAGAACAACAAAATAAGAAGAAGCAAAAAGAGCTCGTAGATTTAGAGTGCGACGACGAGTTCGAGGAGTTCAACGAAGAAGGTATTCTATATAGAACGTATTTAAAATCGTAACGCGTGAAGATTTGAGATCTCTTCTTCTCTCTCGTTTCTTTCCTGATCTTTGTTTTGCGCGTAAAAACTGACGATCTCTCTCTCTCTCTCTCTTTACTTCAACGCGAACGAAAACAGAGTGGACGAGAGAAAACGAGGAGAAAGAAGACGTGGCGCAGTGGGAAAACGATTGGGACGACACCGAAGAAACGGACGATTTCAAGACGCATTTGAGAGAGGAATTGAAGAAGAACGCCCACAGGAAATAAATACTAATAATGAACGCTACTACGACGACTTCTTCTCCGTACGCGGCGATTGCAAAGATGCGACGCGAATTTCCGCAATCGTACGTCATTCAATTAGCCACGGTGAATAGTCAAGGGAAACCGAAAGTGAGAAGCGTGTTGTTTGAAGATTTGAAGACGAGCGAGAAAGAGCAAGTGCTCGTATCGATGAAGTGTTCGAAGAAATCGAATAAGTTTGCGAAAGCTCTCGAAGATGGGTCAGCGACGGCTGATGGGGAAGTGTGTTGGTGGGTAGAAGATTCGAATTGCCAGTGGCGCTTCAGTGGGAGTGTGGATCTCGTCTCCGACGGAGACGAAAGACGCCGTCTTTGGGATCACATGAACGCGGGCGGCAAAGGTCAATTCTTATTACCCCAGGACGCGGGAGAGATGCAACGAAATACGGAAGAGTTGAGAGAGAAACAAATAGAAAAGTTAAAATCGTTCGGAGAAGACCAGAGCGCAGCGTTTGACGCGCCGATGGAAGATTTTTTAGTTTGCGTTCTCAGATGCGAGGAGATAGATTACTTAAATTTAGGAACTTTAGAGAGGAGAAATTGGATTTACGACGACGAAAAGGCATCTTACGATTTAAGAAAAGACGGCGTGTGCGTTCCGGTGGTGTCGTCCGTCAAGAATGCATAGTACAGTAGGTAGTACAGCTGACATTTAGATTTTTTAATATACTACAACTATGCTTGGTTACTACTAAATAAATCAATCAATCAGTACGAGAGATCGACATACGAGTGCGCGTTGTGCAATACGTACGAAGGAACAAACCTTTCTAAAACTTCTCTATCGACGTTCGCGAAATACGACAAAGTTTCCAAGTACGCGACCAATTTGCGCACGTCGTCCGGATACGAGTACGTTCGCTCCAAGTTTCCTTGGGCGATGTTTTTGCGAGTGCTCACAATACTACCTCCCGGCTTCGGAGGTTTGACGTTTGCGTATTTCGAAAGTTTGTCCTCTCTTCTCTTCATGGCAATCGCCGCGATTCTTGATTTGATTTCGAGGCCGACGGAGGCGATGTGCTGCGTGAGCGTTTCGGTCCCGTTGAACTGCGCGCATAAGCTCGCGATGCCTACGATGATGGCAGACACGTCGTATCTGAAAAGGCTCCTTCCGCTCACCTCGCTCGCGATTAGAATTTTCAATTCTTCCGAGTATTCAACGTTTGGAAAGACGTATTTCTCAAGAAATACGAAAAGAACGTCCGCGACGTTGATTTTTTGTGCGTCGGATTCGTCAATTTTCACGTACGTTTGCAATAAAGGCGTTTGGAATCCAATACTTTTTAACTTATCGCTGAGTTCCTCGTAAAATCTCGATTGCGAGGGCAAGAGTTTGGCGCTCAAAACGTGTTGAGTTTCGTCACACAGCATCGCGTCGTTCACGTTTTCAATTGCTTTTACCAAATTTCCAGAATCGATTTTCGCGCTCGAACTCAATTCTGTATTCACGAACGTTCGCAAGAGTAAACACGCGCCGATACCGTGTAAATCTTTGCAAAAGTTCTTCACGAATGCCTCGTCCAGATTTGGTAAGCGATAGTCCCTTACTCCTTCACCAACGCGTGTTAACGTCTTCGCAACGATCGCGCCAGCGACGCACTCCCTCAAACTTTGAGCGATAATATTCGTCAATAACTCATCCATCGAGCGTAAACCGGAAACTCCAATCGCTTTATTCACGATTTTAAACGTACTCGAACTCAATTTCTGTCTATCGGTTTTCACGAAATCGACCCAGGCGAATCGATTGGGAAGAAAAATCATAGTTTCGTCGATATATTTCGGTTCAGACGTCAATTTAATCAGTTTTCGAACGATTCTACCCATGTACGTCTGCGAATCCGGTTCATTTTTGGTGGGAGGAAAGATCGGTATTCCCAACGCAACCGCGCGCGGCGTCGAAGAGGTACCCACGTTTCTGCTCGCCGAAGGACTTCCCAAAGCGCGTTTTTCGCGCTCGACGCAAAATTGGTTCACTCGTGCCAACTCTTCTCGCCACGCTTTCAATCCTCGCACGTTGACGTAATCCTGAATGTATTCGAACGAGCTTTTGAAAGCTTCGAGCCTTTCGACGCACGAGATGAGTTTCTCTTTGAATACTCGCGCGGAATCTCGATCGTGCCCTTCGAATCTACACTCCTCGTCGAATAGTTTTGCCAATCGTCGCGCCAATTGCTCGCGAATGCCATCCTCTAATAGTTTTCTCGGGTCGAGTTCAATAACGCCAACGAACGTTTTCTCCATCGCTAAAATACCTCGCGCGAACGCGGCTATGTTATGAGTCGTTTGCGCCAGTTCCTCTCTCGTTTCTAATTTTGCGTACTCGGTGAGTTCTCGCTTTTCAATCGTTGCCGGTAAGTTTGTAAGCTCTGATGTTCGTAGACTCACCACTTTCTCGTCGAGTATTTTAAAGACGGATTCAGGAATGACGGTCAATATCGTGCTCGCGTAAGATGCAATTTCTTTGCTGTAAAATTTTGAACACGCGTCTACGTCTTCGCTGCGCTCGTCGCTCGAGATGCGCATGAGCGGCATCTCGAGCACTGAACGCAGCTTGAGCAGCAAAGAACGCACTTTAGAACACGCGAAGGGATCTTGTTGCACGCGACTACGCAAAGCTTCGCGTATTGAATCTTTAACCGACCACGCATACGAGGCGTCCGAAACAGCAGTGATGGTATTCAACGCTTTTTCACCGACGCTCGCTGTTTTCAACATGACTTCTAAAAACTGTCGAGCCTCTGCAATGTACGTTTTCGCTTGAAGGTTGGTGTTGATGGAATGAAAGTTATCGACTTCAAGCAACGCGGAGGAAAGTTGCTGAATCGTTTTCGAAGGCTGCGTGTGCTCCAACTGTTCTATTTGCTCGGCGATGTGCGCGAACCAGTGCGTCAAATTCTCGTCCTTCTTCACGGAAAACTTAGTCAAAGTCTCCGAACCAGCAAAGTAGCGCGACAGTTCGGAAATTCTCGACGTTGCTTCTTCTCGCGCGTTTTCCCACCGCGTGTTTTTATCTTTTAACAACTTTGCGTACGTGAGTTTCGTAACGCGTTCGATTTCGGCGACGTCGAGCAAAAGTTCCATTTGTCGTTCCATTTTCGGCGCGTAATACGCAAACGAGGATGATAAGTCTGTATTTTGAGAAACGTTATGCAGCAAACACCAGCGCAACCAATTATTGGCATCTCGCAAACTATCGAGAATCAAACTTTCGTTATCGAGAACGAACTTCTCGTCGACGATTTTCCTCTTTGCGAAAAACGAGCGAAAGACTTTCGAGATCTCGTTGAATTTTCTATCGCACCGTACGCATAATTTCTGCACATTCTTTGCGTTTAACGCGATGTTCAAAGCCTCGTTCGCTGCCTCGCATCGTTTCCATGCCATTCGCAGATCTATCGTTTTACCGAACGTCCAATTGACGATCCAGTTATCGGCAAAATGTTTCTCCACAATCTCTCGCATCACTTCTGGTTTATCCATCAACGTTTCCGGGGAGAACCACAAGATGGACACCAACAAAGACGCTTGTTGCGACAACGCTATCGACCGATGATCGGGGTCTGGATAATATTCCGAGCAACAGTTATAAATATCGTCCGAACGAAGTTTTCCAATCGCGAGCGATAACGCTCGTTTCGGCATCGGAAACCTCGAGAAGTACGCGTCGTGCGGGTACCCGCTCGGGAAATTGCTCTCTAAGCTGTTTTCACTATTGCTATCGTTGTTTTTGCTATCGCCGCCACTGTTGCTACTGCTACTTGTAAGAGTACTACTTCCCAACCACGACGACGATGACAACGACGACGACATCGAGGACGACAAAGAAGCGCCGTATTTCGTCCTCTCTGTCAACTTCACCACGTCTTCAAACTGCGCAAGAGTCGCGTCGTAGGAATACGCGGTTCCATCGCCGGCATCGTACGCGTTCCTCTTACACCGATAATATGCCACCACTATGCGTTCTTTCACTTCGTAATCGAACGTCGTATCTATGGATAACAAAATCTGCCCAAACAACGCCACCGCTTCCGGTAAAAGCTGTTTCCCCTCTCGATTCGTCAAAAGCGTCTCAATCGTCTCGCTTCCGTATACACCAATCTCCACGTCCTCGGTAAACTTTACGAACGCTTTGTACCAAGTTGTAACCGCATTAAACGCCAAATAATACCTCTCTAAAAGCTTTTCGTACTTCCTCCTAAACTCCGCGTCCAACCGTCTCGACGTCGCCGATTTCGAAATCGAATGTTCAATCTTCTCCGGCGTTTCTAAATACTTGAAATCGAACAAGATTGGTTTGTATTTATTATTACTGCTATTATTGTTGCTCTTTCTGTTATTTTTCCACTCGTCTGGTACGACGCGCGATAACAATCGTAACTCGCATATCAGCGCGTGCGCTTTCGAAACCAAGTGCGAGATATCTTCGATGCCACTTTTCGTGTTCGTTTTCGTTTTTAGCAAACTTGCAGAATTCATCGTCGTCGTTTCGGTGGTCGTTTTATTAGTAGTAGTATTGTCAACAGCAGTGGCAGAGACGCTTCCCTCTTCTTCTTCTTGGTCGTCTTCTTCTTCGTCTTCGTCTTCGTCTTCTGCTGTCGTTCGAGGCGCTACATCATCATCATCATCATCCTTCAAATCCTTCTTGGATTCATCAATTTTCTCAATTCGCCCAAATCTCGGTGGAGGAGGAGGCGGAGGCGGAGGAGGCGGAGGAGGAGGAGGAGGAGGAATAGGAATAGGAATAGGCATCGCGTCGTCATCGACGTTGTTTGTGTTCATCCTCTCTCTCTTCTCCCTTCTTCTTTAACTTCTTTTTTTTTTCGTTCACTTAAGAGGACACATCATCATCCGTAATAATAAAAACTGTTGCTCTACGCCTTGTGAAAGTGTTGTTATAATAACGAGAGCAAAAACCAAGAAAAACAAAGAAAAGAACAGGAGTTCAAAAAAAAAGTCAACAAAAAAAAATTTTTGAAAATTTCTTTTTTCTCTCTTTTTTCTCTCTTCTGTGTTTTGCGATCATCATCATCATCATCGTCGTCGAGATCTCGTCATACTTTTAGCTCTTAGTATATACACATACACTTAAAGAGAAGAGAAGAAGTGAGATAATACGAATAAGATACGTGAGATACACACTCACACGCGCGATCATCCAAAGACAGATACGCAGAGAAAGATGGCGGTGCAACAAACACAAAAACAATCAACAGTCGGGGAACGGTACACCGACGACAAACTGAAACACGACATTCGCATTTCAAACATGACGGCGGCGAAGAAGCTCGCGGATGCGATACGAACGTCCTTAGGGCCGAGAGGTATGGATAAGATGATGGTCTCGGAGAAAAACGACGTGACGATTACCAACGATGGGGCGACTATTTTGTCCAAGATGAAAGCCACGCATCCGGCGGCGAAGATGTTGGTGGAACTGTCGAAATCCCAAGACATCGTCGCCGGAGACGGGACGACGTCTGTGGCGGTGTTGTGTGGAGCGTTGTTGAATAAATGCATCGCTTTACTCGCGAGAGGCGTGCATCCGACGATTATTTCGGATTCGTTGGCGTTGGCGTGCGACGAGGCGTGCAAGTTGACGGAAACGTTTGCGATTCCGGTCAACATCAACGACCGAGAACAGTTGATAAACGCGGCGACGACGAGTTTAGGGAGTAAAGTCGTCGCGCAGTATTCGGACGTGTTGGCACCGATCGCGGTGGATTGTGTGAGTAGGATTTTGGACGATAAGAGACCGGATTTAGTGGATTTGAGAGACGTGAGGTGCGTGAGAAAGCAAGGCGGGACGATCGACGATACCGAGTTGACGGAAGGCATCGTGTTTGACCAGAAAACGGCCAAAGGCTCCGGGTCGGGGATTCATACCGTAGAGGACGCGAAAATAGCGTTGATTCAGTTTTGTATCAGTCCACCAAAAACGGACATGGAGAATAACGTGATTGTGAGCGATTACACGCAAATGGACAGGATTTTAAAAGAGGAGAGGAATTACGTCATCGGTTTGATCAAGAAAATCAAAGCGACTGGGTGCAACGTTTTGTTGATTCAAAAATCAATCTTGAGAGACGCGGTGACCGAGTTGGGGATGCATTATTTACAAAAAGCGAAGATTATGGTCATTAAAGACGTGGAGAGAGACGAGATTGAGTTTATCGCGAAGACGTTGAAGTTGCAACCGGTGGCGCATCCGGAGCAATTGACGCCGGAAAAGTTGGGAAGAGCCAAGTTGGCGAAGGAAGTCGTGTGCGGTAAATCGAAGGTGGTGAAAGTGACTGGAATTGAAAACATGGGGAAAACGGTTTCAGTCATCGTTCGAGGCTCAAATCAGTTGGTTTTAGACGAAGCAGATCGATCGTTACACGACGCTTTGTGCGTCATCAGATGTTTGGCGCACAAGCAGTTTTTAATCACCGGCGGAGGGTCGGCGGAGATTGAGTTATCGGTGAGATTAGGACAGTGGGCGCGAACGTTATCTGGGATGGAATCGGTCTGCGTGAAAGCGTTCGCGGAAGCGTTGGAGGTTATTCCGTACACTTTAGCTGAAAATGCCGGGTTGAATCCGATTGAAATCGTCACGGAGTTGAGAAACAAACACGCCATGTTGGGCAACGTCCACGAAGGCATCAACGTGAAGAAAGGGACGGTGAGCGACATGAGAAAGGAGAACGTTTTGCAGCCGCTTTTAGTAACGACTTCGGCTTTGAGCTTGGCCACAGAGTGCGCGAGAATGATTTTGAAGATTGATGATATCTGTCCGGTTCGATAATAATAAAACTTGTAAGAATGGGGTTATGGAGAAGAAGGAGATTTTGAAGGATGTTGGATAAAGATTTGAGGCGGGAGAAAGCGCGAATAGGATATAACGCACATAGAAACGAATAACAAATTGTAGTAGAAGTATAAGAGAACGACGCGTCATAAATATAAGAGAGAATGCGCGTAGTATGGATATATATATATAGATATAGATATACGTATGTGTATCAATGATATATATATAATAAACAAAAGCTAAGGACAATATAGTAGATTTTAATTTGCTAACCTCTCTCAAAAGAAGAAAAGAATTCTACTTTCTCTCTTCCAGGTTGACTACGCAGGCTGCTCCGCCGCACTTTTCCAACAAATCCTTGGTGATATCCGTCGGGTTTTGCGCCGCGTGCGGATGTTCCGACCCTTTGTACACTTTCAAGTGTCTAAACACTTCTCGACCCATTCTGTTTTTCGGCAACATGCCTTTGATTGCTTTTTCGACGATGCGTTCCGGTAATCTCTCTTGCAAGTGACGGAACGTCTCAATCTTCATGGACCCGGGTCTCCCGGTCGTGGAGAAGTTTCTGTATAACTTATCCTCGAATTTCTTCCCCGAAACGACCACTTTTTCCGCGTTGATGACGACCAAGTTCACCCCAGTGGTAAACGACGGGTGGTACGTCGCCACGTTCCCACCTCTCAAATACGTCGCCGCGACGGACGCCATTCGCCCGAGTCTCAAATCCGTCGCATCGACGACCACCCACGGCTTGCGCGAATTATCCACGTCCTCGGCTTTCGGGTAATACGTTTTGTTGAAAAAGTCTGCGCCCTTTTTATCCACGGAAACTCCCTCCGGAGTGTTTTGCAACGACCTACCGCGCAAAGCAGACATAGGCGTCATTCTCAAAACCTCTTTTTTCGAGGGAACGGCGGATTTACGGAACGCGCTCGCGTTGCCCACGAAGGACGACGTGGAAGCTAAAGCAGACATTGTTGATGTATAAAATTAAGTTTTCTTTATTCGAATTTGCGACGTGATTCCAAATGCTCGTTTCGCGTGGTGATGATGACACAGTACGCGCGCGTCTAAGAATGAGGTTAATTTAATTCTCCCTCGGGATAAGCTTTGAGCCGTTTTTTTCCTTTTTTTTTTGGCTGCTCCTCAACAAATACGACAAACACACAAACAAACAAACAAAGAGAGAGTGTGTGTTTCTGCGCTCTGCGCTACGAGTGATATCGTTGTGTATCATCCGTTTCTGCATATTTTTATTCTAAATACTCTAAATACTAAAGCTAAAGCGAGAGCAACCAATCATCTTTGGAGGAAAACGGAAGCGGCGGCACGAGATTTCCTGGATTGAGTGGAAACAAGGAGGTGTAATACTGTTCTCGAATCCCGACCATATCGGTGGTTTCTCGAAACGCGTGCAAGGCGTATAAAGTTTTCAAGTACCGGGATAAGTTGGGATAATCGCATATCCGCTTGCGAGTGCAACGAAAGAGATGGTTATAAACCGCATCGAAACGGATTAGGGTGGTGTAGAAGCAGATATCGCAGAGAGTCAGAGAGTCGTCGCCGAGCAAAAACTTCGACCCCTCTAACTTCTGGTCCAAGACGTCCAACGCCTGGAAGAGTTTATCGACGGCATCGTCTAACGTAGCTTGAGATTGCGCAAAACCAGCTTTATACACGCCATTGTTTACGTTTTCGAACAAGTAAGCGCACATTTCATCGATTTCTTTCCTATTCTCTTTTGGATATAGTTTTTCATCGTTCTCTCCGTTTAAACAATCGAAGAGACGAATGATATCGGCCGATTCGTTGCAGACAATCTCAAAAGCTCCACCATTACTGACACTAATTAATAACGGTGCAGTGGCTCGACCTTCGAATCTTGTTCCAGAAACGTACGAGTACACGTCTCTTAACGTTTCAATCATCGGTTGTTGTTCTTGTTGTCGTTGTCGTTCGCCGGTATCGCCGTCGTCGCGAAAGAAGATTCGCTCGACGGCCTCTTTCGGCACCGTCCACAAACCCGTATTCTTGTTCGGTTCCAGATATATTATTTCCACCTGTTCTTCTTCTTCTTCGTTTCTTCTTTGCTTTGAGCTCTTTTTAATCAGCTCGTTCACTATTAACGTTCGATGCGCCCAAGGGCACGTTTTTCCCGCGAAAAGATACAATTTTTTACCTTCGGAATGAAAACCATCATCGTCGAAATCTTTGACGCGAAACTGCGATTCTGGTCTCGAATACTCCCCGGAGACTTTATCCTTCGGAGCGAGTTGACTCATCATTACGTTCCATCCAAGATTCCACGCGGTTTTTGCGACTCGAACGAGTATTCCGGGCGGTAAAGACGATGATGTTTTCGACGAAGCACTTTTACATTCTGTTTTCTTCTTCAACTGTTTTCCTGCTCTTGCTCTCTTTCTTCTCGACAAAGACGACGAAGGAGAGGAGAAAAGATGAACTCCTCGCTTTTGTGCGGTGAACATGACGATGAATGTTATATGTTACAAATAAATACACAAGAGCTGCTTTTACTATGTTGGTATATTTGCGCGTAAAGCAAACTTTATTATGGAGCTTTTTCTTTCTCACGATGTAAGACTTCCATGTGGATCAAGAGACTGTTAATATCAGCCGGCGTGACGCCTCCGACGCGACTGGCTTGGCCAATCGTCGACGGACGCACTTTTTCGAGCTTTTCTCTCGCTTCTAACCTCATCGGGATGTCCTTGTAATCGATTTCCGATGGAATTTCTTTCCCGTGTTTGCTCAAGTCTCGGTCGATTTGTACTTTTTGTCTTTGGATGAAACCGGCGAATTTGACGCGAATTTCCACGCACTCGGCTTCCCATTTTGTCAGAGGTCTCGGAATCTCGTCGATTCCAGCGTCTCGTTTGTATTCGACAAACTTGTCGTACGTGACGCCTGGTCTTCTCAAAAGCTCTTCCAACGTGAACGACTGCTTCCCGCCCGCGCCGAGATTTTTGGATTGTTCCAACGCAGCGGCGACGAGCGGAGAGGACTCTTTCAATCGAAATTTTTTCAATCTCGCCAACTCGTTTTCAATCGTATCCCTTTTATCTTCGAACATTTTGAAGCGCTCGTCGTCGATTAAGTTACACTCTTTTCCTATGGGTGTTAATCGCGCGTCCGCATTATCGCTTCGTAAGGCTAATCTGTATTCCGATCTGGACGTTAACATTCTGTACGGTTCGCGCAAATCTTTCGTCACTAAATCGTCAATCAATGTCCCGAGATAACTGCCTTCTCTTTCCAAAATTAATGGTTTCGTTCCCAACGCTTTCGCCGCTGCATTTGCACCCGCGACTAAACCTTGCCCGGCGGCTTCTTCGTACCCGGTCGTGCCGTTGATTTGTCCAGAGAAGAACAGGTTGGCGATTTTTTTCGTCTGTAAATCTCTCGTGCATTGATGCGCCGGTAAGTAATCGTACTCCACCGCGTATGCCGGACGCATCATCGTTGCGTTCTCTAATCCTGGTAACGTTCTCAATAATTCCAACTGTAATCGCTCCGGTAACCCAGTGGAAAACCCCTGAACGTAAATTTCAGGCGCTTTCCTACCTTCCGGTTCGAGGAAAATTTGGTGCGACTCCTTCTCCGCAAACTTTACAATTTTATCTTCAATGGAAGGACAATACCTCGGTCCTTTCGAGCTTGCCCACCCGCCGTATGTCGGCGTCTCGTGTAAATTTTGGCGAATAATTTCGTGCGTTTTCAGCGTCGTTCTGGTTAGATAACAGGACATTTGCGGAATGACCAAATGATTCCTCGGATCGAAGGAAAAAAACTTGGCGTCCTCGTCGCCTTTTTGTTCCTCGCACTTGCTGTAATCAATCGTCCTCGCGTCCACTCTCGCCGGCGTCCCGGTTTTCAATCGATCAGTTTCAAATCCCAGATTAATCAAGTGCTCGGTTAATCCAACCGAACTGCCTTCCCCGGCTCGTCCGGCGTCGATCGTTTTCCTCCCGACCCAAATCTTACCGTTCATAAACGTCCCAGTCGTCAACACCACCGCTTTCGAGTGAAACTGCATCCCAAAGTGCGTCTCAACGCCAACGCACTCGTCGTTAGAGTTCACCATCAATTCAGTCACCATCCCTTCCCGAATGAACACTCTCTCGTTGCTCTCCACTTCTTCGCGCATGGCGTTGCTGTATTCCCACTTATCCGTCTGCGCTCGAAGCGCCCACACGGCTGGGCCTCGACTGGAATTCAACACTCGCTTTTGCAAGTACGTCTTATCTGCAATCTTCCCCATGCTCCCACCTAACGCGTCTATCTCGTGCACGACTTGCGATTTCGCCGGTCCGCCTATCGCCGGGTTACACGGTTGCCACGCTATTTTATCGAGCGACAACGTCAACAGAAGCGTTCGCGCGCCAACGCGTGCGCTCGCCAGCGCGGCTTCGCACCCGGCGTGCCCGGCGCCAACGACGATGACGTCGTAGTTCTCCGCGTCCGAAGTATCCACGAAACTACTCGAGGATACGGACGAAGAGGGATACGACGCTTTCAAAGTCGTCGTGATGTTGTTGTTGGTTTTGCGCCGTCGGCTCCCATCAGATAAAAAAAGACGACGACGGAAGCCGCCAGAAGAAGAAGAAGAAGAAGAAGAGGAAGATAACGAGGATGAAAGCAGTCGAGTGGTGTGCTGCTGATGCTTTTGAGTCGTCGACGATGATATTGAGGATGACATCATCATCGTCGCGTAAAGATGATGATGCGTTTGATTGTGGCGCTCAATTTCTGAAGGAAGTCAATTCTTCCTCTTTTGCTGAGAACAAACTATCGCACTGCGTTTAATGGTATAGAAGTATTTTTATCTAGTTACAATGTCTTTTGATGTCTTTTTCGTGTGAGTATAAAGTTACTTCTCTTGCGCCTCGATAGTTTTGCTCGTGAACGCGAAATCGATGTCCTTGCCGTTCTTGAACGCGCTCGTGTCGTACCATTTGTGACCGAATTTGGTGCCGTGCTCCATCGGTTCGCCGTTTCTCTTAAACTTTCTCAAGTTGCTGACTTCACCGTTGACCAAACCTAAGTTGACGGCCATTTGGATCGGGTTTAACGTGCCAGTCACGAACGGCAAGAAGATGGCGGAGACGCCGGAGACGCCGATGAACAAACCGCCGATCCATACCTTGATGGCGCCGGAGTTTTCCGCCGAGAACAAGTCGTAAGCGAACGCCGGAGAGGTCACCGCGAGCGTCGCCAAGGAGGTGGACGCAATCAAGGCTTTCTCCTTGACAGATTCCTATTAAATGAGGAGAAATTCATGCGTGAGTTGAGTGTGCGTAATTCACAGAGAGAGAATATAGGGAAAGAAAGAGGATTTGAAAAGATACGCGCTTCGAGGAGTAAAACTCGTTTTACCAACACGCTCGAAACCGCTTTCTCACACAAATCATTCAGAGGAAAATCAAGGCGAAAAAAGGAGAAGAAAATGATGATCGTACCATGGTTTCCTTAGAGACCCCTAAGGCGTTGACTTGAACCTGTTGCGATGATGATGATGATATCATACATAATAAATGAACAACGGAAAGAAGAGCGATGTAAGGTATTAGTAAAGCGTGACGAGCAAAAGCACGAATACATCTTGATCTACTGGGGAGAAAATTTGCTTTCTTTTCTCTCTCTCTCAGAAGGGAGGAGGACACGACGACGAGCGCGCATATACACACAAAACAAAACAAAACAAAACAAACGCACCGCTGAATGGTGGCATCTTTGAACTCTCTTCGAACTGGTGGTCTTTTGCGTTTTTAATTGGCACGACGAACTGCTGCGCGCGCAGATGGACGACGACTGGACGGCAAACATAGTGTGTGTGTGTGTGTTGTTCGCGTGTTATCTTTCTTTGGAGGAGCGATTACCAAAACAAAACCAAAACAGTCCACCCGAGCCAAAAAGAGAGATTTTTCGATGACGCTCGCATTTGGTGCTCTTGGAACCGCCAAAAGAACACTTGTTTGATACGGGGCAGGCTCACCAAAAGAGAGCCAAAAAGCATAGATTCGTCGCCAAAAAAACAAAACAACACAAAAACACATCCATCGCGAGAGACACGATGAAAAGAGTTCTATCGATATCCCAGACGACGCCTTCTTCGAGCGAAAGACAACAGAGAAGAATGAGGAGGACGAGTTCGACGAGAGCGTCCACGAGTTGTTCTTCTTCGGCGTTAAAAAAGACGACGACAAGGATTAAGGGACAACAACAAAATACATTCTTCGCGGCGTCATCATCATCGAGTGGACGACGACCGCCGGAAAAACACGAACGAAAACACACCGTCGAGACGAGAAGAAGAAGAGATGATGCGAAGAAGAAGGTGGTAGTGCGCGCGATGCCACCACCTTCTTCATCAGGACATCCAGCGGAAACTCTTTTGGATGAATCCAGAGGGTTGTACGAGCAAGGCGAACGGATGCAAGGGTACAAAAAGCTCGAACAAGCGATGAAGCTCGACGAGGACGCTTCTCTTCCGGTGCGAAGAGAGATTCGATATCAGGCGATGTGTTGCGTGGCGGCGTTTGGAGACGTGGAAATGGCCAAACAGTATTTACGAGAGATGGAATTGTTGGGTTTACCGTACGATGTGGCGATTAACGATCCGTCGTTGATGAGGATGGAGTCGTCGGCGTTGATGCGAAACCAGTTGAAGAAGTTCGCGTCGGGAAGCGAGAAGAGTTTCGGGACGGTGCAAAGAGAAGTGTACGAGAGAACGAAGAAGACTTTGCCGGGTGGCCCAGGAGGAGACGCGCCGATTGTGAATAAAGGTTTGATGGAGTTGGAGATTGACGATAACACAGACGCGTCGGTAGGTGGGATCGCGAAGAGAGTCGGCGGGGTTGTATTGGCGAGCATCGGCGGCTTCGCGCTCTTGTTCTTCGCGGGGTTGAAATTGATCCAAGAGAGCGGATATTAGTTTAGTTTTTACTATGTTATTCGAATATTATTAATGCAGTTGTTAGTGGTGTTGTTATTACTTCTCGATGATATTGCACAAACGCGCTCAAAGCTATGATTATTACTTCTATTACAAATCGTGACTGACGTTTCAAGAATTTCTGTTGTTGTTCGTTATTTTACACTCATCAACGCGGCGAAGGTTGACGGTTCGACAACGAGGAGATGCGTTCGTCGCCTTCGTCGTCCTCGCTCGCTTCCAAACCTAATGAAGATGCGCTCGCGGGTGGGATATAATCTCGCAAGATGCCATTTCTGGACGGTTGCCTCAACTTTCTCAACGCCTTAGCTTCGATTTGTCGAATACGTTCACGAGTCACCGAGAACACGTTGCCAATCTCTTCCAACGTTTTCACTCTACCGTCGTCTAAGCCGTATCGCAAACGCAACACGTCTCGTTCTCTCGGGTTTAGAGTGTTCAAAACGTTTTCCAAGTCTTCCTTAAGAAGCACTTTACCGGAAGATTCTTCCGGGTGTTCCGTGATGTTATCAACCAACGTGTCTTCAACCGTTCGCTTATCGTCATCCGCGCCAACCGCTTGCGCCAAGGATACTGGAGCCATGGCAGCTTTCTTTATCTGCGTGATTTTCACTTGAGGCATTTCCATCATCGCCGAAATTTCCTCCAACGTAGCTTCTCGTCCGTTCTGGACGATGAACTTTTGTTCGAGTTTGTTCATTCGCGAAATGATTTCAAACAAGTGCACGGGCAAACGAATCGTTCTCGATTGATCCGAGATGGATCTCGTCACGGCTTGGCGGATCCACCAGTGCGCGTACGTAGAAAACTTATAGCCACGCTCGAAATCAAACTTCTCGGCGCCTCTGATTAAACCAACGCATCCTTCTTGAATTAAATCTTGGAAAGACATGTTGCGATTCGCATATCGCTTGGCGATGGAAACGACCAATCGAAGGTTCGCTTGAATCATATGATTCTTCGCGTTCTTCCCTTCCGTTAATCTCATTTCGAGTTCGAATTCGGTTAAACCTAATTCTCTGGCCCACATGCTCTTGGTGACTTTATCTCCATGCGTTTGCGCGATAGGGTCGTTACCTTCGGCGACTTTGGCGACCAACTCTTTATACGTCGTCTCTAAGTTCATCAAGTCTTGAATTTTCCTCGCCAACTGCACTTCTTCGTTCGCATTCAACAGAGATACCGATCCAATTTCTTTTAAATACACTTTCATGGAATCTACTTGTTGCGCACTGTGCTGGTTTGCTTGAAGAATTCCTCTGGGATTCAAAACGCGAGTTCGTCCTTTTTTGAGCGACGGTTTTGTCTTTCGCTTGGCCAGTCTCGCCTCTTGCATCTTGCCGACAATCTTGTCCGAGGCTCGCACCCTTTCCGAGACTTCATCCAACTCAGCCGCTTTTTGATTTTCATTCTTGATCGCTTTCTTCGTCGAAGACGAGTTCCTCTGCGAACGGACGCCTCTGGCAATGCGCATCGCGCGCTCTGTTCGAACATTCGCCGCAGACTTGATAACTCTTCGCGTCTTTGGTAAAACTATCTCCTCTCCTTTTCCTTTCTTCCCTTTTATCGTTTCCTTTGTAATTTTCTTTTCTAACTCCGCTTCAATCGACGCAATTTCAATGCCGAGAGATCCATTCCCTTCGATGATATCGCTGTCCAAAACTTCCTCGTCGTCATCTAAGTCCAGATCTTCGTCGTCGTCCTCGTCGTCGCCCATGAGAAGTAACTCTTCGTCGTCTCTTTTTTTCTTCATCGCCGCCGCGCTCGCCTCCGCTTTGCTTCTCGTCGTCGTGCTCTTTGGCTTCTTTAATCCACGCATCGTTTCTTTCTCCGAAATAGACTCCTTCTCTAAAGTATTTTCCAGCTGATCCAACTCCCTTTGCGTAGGCAACACGTTCATCGCTTCGCTCGCCGCGTGCAACTCGTTCACTCTCGATAAGAGCGCATCGATGTCTAGGTCAGCCACATCTCCGCCAATATCCAAATCCATGCTCGCGCCGGCGCTCTCACCTCTCGGTATGCTGATCGCCCTCCCTAACACCCTCGTCGATGCTCCTTTGTTTTTAAACGCCGCCGTCGACGAGTGCGATATTTTTTTCGTATTCACTTTTCCACTTCCCGAAGAATTGAACGAATTATCCCGAGAACTGCTTCCAGCCGGCAAACGCGAAGAAGAGGACGATTTCGTCGATTTTGAGGACGTTCGGAAATCGTCCGCTGCGTTGGTCACGCGAAGCGTTCGTGATGGTCTCGCTTGCGGTTTAGCGTTGTATGATGTCGATGCTATTTGATTCGACGCTATTCTCGTCCTCGCGTGAGCGCAGCAGAGGTGCGACGCAGAGGCAGACATCTTAATTTTTAGTGCGCCGCTTAAATTATCACCACTCTTTCTCAAATACGTCAACAAGTACGGTTACGCGCGAGTAGTTTTATTTCTCGCTAAATAAACTCTCTGTCTCCTCTCTCTGTCTCTCTCTCTCTCTTCTGAGATCGATTTCAGAAAAAAGGAACGCTCTGTTCTGTAATTCCTAGAGGAAACGAGAGGGTAAAGGTTCGCGCGTCGTCGTCGTCGTGAACGTCGTCGTGAACGTCGTAAAATATTATTATGGAGAGAAAACGAGAGCAGGAGAGCTACGACGCTCATCAAAATCTCAAAAACTCTTCTACACATGCTCTCTCTCTCCTCCATAAAATTTTGGCAATCAAATTTTTTTTCACCAAAGTGCCCACAAAAAAGCTTCCACCTAGAAAATGTCTCGACACGGTACGTAGACATTTGTCTTCCTTCTTTGCTTTCATCTCTCTCTCTTCTTTTATTAAAGACAGTTCAGAGATGATGATCTCAGTATTCTCTCTCTAAACTCGCTTTTTTTTAACGAATCGCGTTTTGTTGTTTCCATTTGTCCGATCGGTGGCGGTGTGTGTGCGTGTGTGCGTCTGTCTCTCTTAATCTCTCCGTCTCGCTTTGGATGTGTTGTTTTAGAGGAGTGGAACGCGTGCTCCAAAGGTCGCACCCGAAATTGATTATTTCTAACGACCTCTCTTCTACCTCTGTATCATCCTTCGCGTACTGATGAAAATAATACTATGAAACGCGCGAGAACAGGCGATATCTCCTCCTCTCCAGACACGGTTGGCGTGTGCGTGTACCAATACCCGATGCCACGTCTTCACAACTGCGAAGAAGTGATGGAAAACGTTGGAAAAATATGCGAGCTCGTCAAAGGTATGAAACAAGGTTTGCCGGGAATGGATATGATTGTCTTTCCGGAATATTCCACGCAAGGCATCATGTACGATAAAGACGAGTGCTTCGCAACCGCGGTGTCAATACCGGGGCCAGAAACGGACGCGTTTTCAAAAGTGTGTAAAGAAACGAAGGTCTGGGGGGTGTTTTCGCTCACCGGGGAACGACACGAAGAGCACCCGAAGAAGCAGCCGTACAACACGTTAGTTCTCATCAACGATGAAGGTGAGATTGTCCAGAAATACAGAAAAATTTTACCGTGGTGCCCAATCGAAGGGTGGTACCCAGGCGATGAGGTCCACGTGTGCGAAGGCCCGAAGGGAATGAAAGTATCCCTGATTATTTGTGACGACGGCAACTATCCAGAAATCTGTGAGTTTTCTTCTTTGGTTTCCACATTTTGGATGACGACTAATATTTTTTTTTCTATTATAGGGAGAGAGTGCGCGATGAAAGGCGCCGAGCTCGTCGTTCGTTGTCAAGGGTACATGTATCCGGCCAAGGAGCAACAAGTGATGGTGGCGAAAACGATGGCGTGGATGAATAACGTCTACGTCGCGGTCGCAAACGCGTCTGGAAGCGACGGCGTGTACACGTACTTCGGGCACTCCGCGATTGTGGGCAACGACGGACGAACGTTAGGCGAATGCGGCACTGAAACAAACGGCGTGAACTACGCGCAGCTCTCCATCTCCGGCATACGCGACGCCCGTAAAAACGATCAATCTCAAAATCACTTATTCAAACTTCTTCACCGAGGGTACACCGGCGTGTACAATTCCGGCGACGGCGATAAAGGCGTCGCCAAGTGCCCGTTTTCGTTTTACGAAACGTGGGTGAACAATCCCGAACTCGCGCAAAAACAAGTCGAAGATATGACGAGAAGTACCATCGGCGTGCACTGCTGCCCGGTGTATAATCTGCCAACGCAAGATAGAGAGACGCACACGCACTCCATGGAGGAAGATCTGGCGTGAAGAAGACATCTTTAGTGGCGTGTGTTACGATGAATTTTATATAAAAAGTGTATTAATCCAAAATCTTCTTCCATTTTTTCGTTTGCGTGTCCCCTCACAAAAACCAAAACAACAATGCCGGTCGTCGCTCGCAAAGTTTCCGATGGGAAGAAGCGCGCGATAATCGTCAAAGAAGTGTTAAAAGAAGGAGAAGAAGAAGAGAAGGAGAACGAGTTTGAGGCGACAAATATTCTTCCTTCTTCTTCCTGCTTTTTTGACGCTTTGCCGGACCATCTCAAAGAGGAAATCTTACTTCGCGTTCCCGGGAAAAGCAACAACGTTGGAAATATCCAACGCGTGTCCAAATCCTTCCACGACGTCGTCAACTCTTCGGAACGATTGTGGAAAACGATGTGCGAAAAAGAAGTCGGAGAAGAAGGCGCGATCGTCTTTCGAGAATTCGGAAGAAGAGAAGAGAGGTGAGACGTTTTGATTTGATGAGAGAAAGTTTTGTACCTTTTTTATTCGCGTTCGTGTTCGTTAGTAGAAAAAGCGCGCTTTTTGTATTTACGTTTTGCTTTTTACGCGCGCGCGTGTGTCTGCGCAGGATGCTGACAAAATTCATTCATTATTATTATTATTACTATTGTTAGGAACATATCTACCCGCGAGAGCACGGAAACAGAGCTCGTCTGGAAGAAGAAGTATCGAATGTGGTGTAAAGGAGAAGACGGCATCATGCGCTGGGGCGGAAGAAGCGAGTCGAGCGAGACGACGGTGTCGGATGAACCGAACTGGTTTCCGCACGAAAACGACGGGTCGACGGAAGAAGGAGGAAGAGGAGGAGAGAACGACGAAGACGATGACTACGATAGATTTTCTCCGAGGTATTTACACCGCGCGACGCAATGTGGGAAGGATTTGACGAAAGTAATCCTGTTCGGTGGACAAAGTACTTCTGGATTCCATAACGACGTCTTCTTCTTAGATATGAACGAGAGGAAGAATCCGACGCACGCCTTTGAAAAGTTGCACGTGTCTGGGGAGCCACCGCTTCCTAGATGCAGTGGGTCGATACAAACGTTGAGAGTGTTTGGTAACAAACCTGGATTAGGACGCGAAGTTATCGCGTTATTTGGAGGGTCGCAAGGCTACATAAGTGGATTCCAGGACGATCTTTTGGTCCTAGCTCCATCCGATAAAAAATCAAACGAGGATATATCCATGGCTTTAGAAAGAAAGAGCTCGTTGACGTGGTACGAACCGACAATCATCGAGAAGAATCCGGTGCACGGAAGACCAGCGCCACGATGGGGACACGCCACGTTCGCTCGGAATGGAAAATTGCTCGTTTTTGGCGGGTCAAACACGAACGCGTGTTTCAACGATTTCTGGGAGTGCACGTTGGAGAGCACGGACGACGCGTGTCCGTTCGCAATCACGGCGACGTGGAAGTTACTTTGTCCAGAAAACCGTCGAGCTTACGAATCGATACCATGTCCAAGGGCTGGGGCGACTTTGTGCGTCGTCAATGACGTCGCGTACTTATTCGGCGGGTGTCGCGTTTCGACTACGTTTAACGACTTGTGGAAATTCGACTTGAGCGAGACTGGCGATATCCTCTGGCAGCAAGTCACAACGACTGGCTTAGCACCGACACCTCGCGTCGGCCATTCTATGTTGACAATCGGAAACCGACTCATCATTCAAGGCGGCCGAGGGATGCAAGCAAACTCAACAGTTCCTGGTAAGATGAGCACGAGAGGCTTAGCCGCTTTGCAAGGTCTCGTTTTCTACGAATCCGGGTTCTCCGTGCTCGACCTTTCGAAGATGAACTGGTTGCCGAGGCAATACCCGAAAGCCGCGGAGGAGGAGGAAGAAGAAGAGGAGGAGGAAAAGAAGGAATCTCTCACTACGAATACCGAACAAAATAGGGACGACGTCAACGTCCGAGAACACCGAACTGGACACGTGATGATGCTTGCGCCGCAAGGTATCATTCTCGTCGGTGGATTGGGCTACAATGCCCGATTTCAGTCCGACGTCCAAACAGTCAAACTTTTTTAAATCGATCGAAGAGATCGAAGGACGTGTAGATTAATATACTTTTGTAGGAAATCGACTGAGAAAAATGTCGAGCAGGCCTTTAAAAGCAAATAGAATCGCAAGAGAAAGAGATTTAAAAGACAGCCGCAAATAGGATCTATGTAACAAATTTCTAATCACACCACCGCTACTACTACTACTACTTCTATTACTACTGGTACTAAAACTACGCATCGCTAAAACCGGCTGGTCTTTGTAAATTTTTGCTCACCATGCACAACGCTTTGTATCTTAAGCCCATGCCCGGTGTTTCGCCTTCCTCAACTTTATCGTCGCCGACTAACCTCTGACAGCCATCCGCTAAAACTTCCAACTGTTCTTCAGAGCACGTCTCCGCTAATTTTTGAAGTCTCTGTACGATACCAAGTTCTAAGAGAAGCTTCTGTTGCGTCGTTGGACCGAAACATTTCACCTCGCTCGTGTTTTCCTCGTTTCGCTCTTCCACGACGCCTCGTAGCGCGCCAAAATCGACATGTGCCGATAAATCGCACTCGCCTGGACTTTCCAACAGATTTTCTACGAATTTATGATCTTTAATCGCTTCTAAAGTATCTGCCAAAGGTCCTTCGTCGCCGTAATCGATGGCGATAGCCGCGCCGCCTCTCCCGCCGTTCTTCCCCTCGTCGTTGATTCTGTCCATCATTTTTTCCCAATGGACGATACTTTTCGGCGAAACTTCTAATGATACAATAGTTTCGTTGTTCATATCGCTATCACTGCTACTGTTGACATCGGATGATGATGATGATGATGATGACGATAATGATGACGATATCTTTCTCAAACGTCTCTTGACGAGTTGAGAAGAGCTCAACGTCGCGCCCGGTGAAAGTACAAACTCTAAGCTGTTGTTCTCCTCGTTCATCGCGACAAGTTTCTCCACCCATCCACGTTCGGTGCGTCGAAACTGGTGCACGGGTAAAGCGTCGAAGAACTCATGCGCGATGATACACGTTGGACCAGAAGGAACGTCGTCTAATGAGTTGTGCCAATACACCTTCGTGCCGTGCGCGGTTATTCCAGAAACGTTCCCTTTCGTCGATAACTTTTCATCTTCTTCCTCGCTATCATCATCATCATCATCATCATCATCAGTGTTTTTGGCGGCAAACGGATTCGGTTTTATCTCTGCCAATAACGGGTTATTCAAGCTTTCAAACGTCTCCAAACTTCCTTGACATTTCAGCGTCTCGAACTGTTTCTTCCTCAACGCCGGCGAGATTTCAATCAAGTGCACTCGTAAAGCCTCGCTAAACTTTTTAAAGTTACTCGTTCCTCTCAATAAATCCATCATCAACGTCCCTCTCCCGGGACCAAACTCAATCAAGTGTAACTCTTCTGGTTTCCCCAACTGTTCCCAAATCGTCGCGCACCAGACGCCCAACAATTCGCCGAATATCTGCGATATCTCCGGCGACGTCGTAAAGTCGCCGCTCTTCCCGAATACTTTATCTTTCGAAGACGTTTTCGTGTAATACCCGTACGTTGGGTTCGTCAGCGCTTCGGACATGAACTCGTGGACGGTGATTGGACCTCCTCGGAATTTAATCAGCGATTCGATGTGCCCGAGTAAACCTTCATTTTTTTTCGTTTCTATATTCTTGTCGTTATTATTCAAACTCCCTTTCGCATTCTGTTGTTGAACGGTTTCGTACAATCCAGTTCGGTCGATGGCAATCTCAATCATCTCGCGGCGCATTTTGCCTTGCATTTCCCTCTGCCTTTCAAATTCTTCCTTCATTTCCGTCTTCTTTGTCGTCGTCTTCGTCGTCTTGGAATCATCATCGCTTTTATCAGAAGAAGAAGAAGAAGAAGAAGAAGAAGAAGCGCTCGAAGAGGAAACCATTCTGTCGATGTTATTCTTCAACATCATCATCATCGTCGTCGTCCTCATTCGCATCGAAGACAAAGAAGACAAAGAAGAAGACGAAGACAAAGAAGAAGAGAGAAGCCGAGACGTTGACATTCCTCCTCCTCCTCCGAAAAGTCTTTTCCTCCTCCTCCTCGTCGTCGTCGTCGCGAGAACATCGGTAGTGGTATTAAAAAGCGCAAAAAAAGCGCTTTTGCTCCTCCTCCGAACAAAGCTTTTGCTCATGTTTTTTTTTGCAGCAGTTTTTTCTTTCTTTCTTGTGTGGTCGGTTTTTTTTTTCTCCTTTGGAAGAAATTAACCCTTGAATGCCTGGAGCTCCTTTTGGGAGGGTTTTTGCTCTTTTTTGCTCGTTTCGTTCTCTTTGTCTCTCTCTGAAGAAAAGAAAAGAGACTGTCGTCTTGCGCCTCATAATTACTTATCTCTCTCTCTCTCTGTCTTTTCAGAAGAGAGAGATGTTGACGACGACGAGGAGCGCATCATCCGGGGCCGTGGCGTCCACTTCTGCTTCGTCCAGAGGAGTGAACCGCCGAACCGCGAGATTTTTATCTTCTTCGTCTTCGAGTGTATTCATGAGAAAAGAATTTTCTCAGCTCCTCGTACTCAAAAGCGGCGGCAGAGCGGAAGAGAATTATCCACTCCCTTCGTGTTCGAGGCGAGGACACTTCTCCGTTACGCCGCGTTCTGCTTCCGCTTCCTCTCATCAAAGTTTCGAAAACGAAGAGAAAGACACCAACAATAAAGGTGAGATCTTCTTCCCGATCGCCCCGGGACGAAGAAGCGATGGTAAAAGGCACAAAAAGACCGAGATCCACGCGATAAGTGAACCTTCGAGAAAACCGAGCAGCAGCGCGAACGAGGGCAAGACCGGATCTGCGACCTCGAGGGCAAAATCATCGTCTCACAAGGGAGGAAAGAAAAAGCCCTCCTCTTCCTCTTCTTCCAACAAGAGATCGCCTTTACCGAACGGAGGACAGTCTCTTTCACCGAACGGAGGAGACAGATCTTCTTCTCACTATAAACCGTTCACGCCGACGTCGTCGAAAGTCAGCAACGTGAGGAGAAAAAAATTTGCGCCCTTAATCGCGGGCGTGGCCGATAACGTCCCTCTGGACGAGTTGTTGGAAAAATATCCAAACTTTGCAGATTGTTTAGGACCGAAGAAGTACGATTCTGGACATTTTATTCGATTATACAGCGATTTAGTTCGGTGCGATCGATTGGGAGACGCGATTGATTTGCTGCAACGACTGAGCGACGCCAAGGTTCCGTGCTTGAACGATACGAGAATAAGGAAACACGGGACGGTGGATTTCTTGGTGTCGTGCGAGCGATCGAACAAGTTGAGCAACTCGCCGGTGACGCACGCGTTTACGTTTACGAATTTGGTTTTGGGAGCTGCGAGAGAGGAGTTATCGAACGCAGAAGTTGCGACGATATATAACAAGCTCTTGGCGGTGTGCTCTGCGCACGGAGACTGCGAGGCGGCGGCAAAGGCGTTTGAGCAAATGAAGCAAGATCCAAAAGGGTTAACCATTGACGTCATCACGCACACGAGCTTGATTGTGGCCTACGGGAAGGCTGGGAAAGTCGATTTGGCGTTCGATCAGTTCAATACGATGACGAAAAAAGACAAAATCGAACCGACTATCGTTACGTACGGGGCGTTAATGGACGCGTTGTCTCGAGAGGTTGGAAGGCGTTCGGGCAACGGCGGTTTCAAATCGAACAACAAGAAGGATATTTCGTACGTGAAAGATGCGTTGGATCGCGTGTTTAACTTGCGCTCGGATTTGCAAGCGAGTGGGTTGCAAATGGACGTGAGAGTGTTGAATTGCTTGGTCTCCGCGTGCGGACGAGCGGCGGCTTTTGAAGAGTTGAGAACGGACGCGCTCGATCGCGCTTTTGACATTGTCGCCGAATCTCGTCGAAACGGGTTGTTTCCAGACGCTATCACGTACTCTTCGCTGATGAGCGGGTGTGTCAATGCCGGCGAGCCGCAGAGAGCGTTAGCGTTGTACGATGAAATGGAGACGAAGGGCGTCGCGAGAACGGCGTCGGTGTACGCCACCGCCATTCACGCGTGCGCGACGGAGTACGACTACGACAACTCTGCACCAAACTATCGTAAGGCGTTCAAGATTTGGGAAGAGGTGCAACAAAACAAACCGAGAGTGGTGGTGGATCCAGTTTTATACGCGACGATTTTGACCGTCGCGAGTCGAGCCGGGAACGTTGAAATGTGCGCCAATTTAATCAGAGAGATGGAAATGAACGGATCGATGATGTCGCCTGCGGTTGTTTCGAACATGTGCGGATCGTTTGCGCGAGCCGGTGATGCTGGAGCGGTAGATCGCATCTTATCTGACGCTGAAAAGTCCAATGAAATTGTCCCGCGCGCTTGTTACAACGCGTTGATCAATTCGTTTGCGAGAGATGCTGATCTTGAAGGAGCGACGAAAGCTTACGATCGATTGATTGAATCCGGGCAATCGCCGGATGAGATTACATTCGAAGGACTCATTTTAGCCGCCGCGAAGAAAACAGAAACGCTCGCAGAAGCCAAGAAATTGTTACAAGAGGCGTTGGATTTGGGTTTGCGACCGACTTTACCGACGTACAACGCGTTGGTCAGAGGTTTCGGTCGAGCCGGGGACTTGAACAAAACGTACGCCACGGTCAAGGCGATGAAGTACGCCGGGTACACGCCGGACGAGATGACGTGGAGAGAACTCTTATTCTCGTGCGCTCGTCATGGAAACTGCTTGCTCGCGTGGGATGCGTATAAAAGTTCTCGCGCGGCTGGAATTGCGCCATGTGAGGTGACTTTGAATACCATTCTCGGTGCTATTCTCGCGCACATTCGCACGTTGACAGATCCGACCAGATTAGCTTCGGATAAACCCGGTCACGGATTGACGGATACGACTACGAGTGGTGAAATCGCCAGCTCAGTGGCGCAACCAGCTTGGAAGGAATGGGCTGATCGAGCGACGGCAGTGTTCCACGAAGCGACCACGCACGGTGTGAAACCGAGAGTTGAAACGTTTTCTTCCATGCTCGCGTGTTTGCGACCGCCGACAGATCAAGAAGTGCAGTTAGCGTCGAAGTACGGGGGCGAATCGCTCGCAAGATTGGTCACTCACCAATCAAACGTTCACGAAGATGCGGCGACATACTACCCAACCAAGGCGTTGATATTGTTTGAAGAAGCGCAGGCGATTGGTATCGTTCCCCAATTCGAGATGAGCGAAGACTCGGAGTACGACATGCGAAATTTTCCTCCGGCGGCTGCGGAAGTTGCGCTCTTGACGTTGATTCGAAAGATCAAAAGACACGTAGAAGCGCACGGCGAGAAAGATCTGAAGAACAGATTACCAACATTTACACTTCTCGTTCGCGAGAAGCCGGAAATGTTGGTCGACGAAGATGGATACCTCGTTTCGTCTAGCGCGGATGAGTCCCTCGCCGATCGTGGCGCGACGAGACGCTTGGAAAGAACGGGCGAACGTCTCGTCGTGCTTCTGAGAAGATTGCGAATTAACTATGCCGGATCGCTTGAAAGAGGAAAGATTGAGCTCTCTTCCCACATCATGTATCGCTGGATCCACGGTAAATCGTCCGCTCCCCACGCGTTGCCAGGCATGGAGGCGAGATTAGCCGACGACATCACCATGCAGGCGATGCGCATTCGTTCGAGAGATATGATGAGCGGCAGAGGAACTATTGATCATTACGGAAATGACGCGGACGAAGACAGTTCATTCATTCCTGGATACAGAGCCCCGGTGTTTAGAAACCCGAACGCGAATTACGGCCGATCTGATGGCGGATACGGCGCCGGTGGTAGATGGTCTCGAACCGGATGGTCCCAGAGTTCCTACGACGACATTCCTTCGGATCAACATTTGAGCATGGATGACTTGGACGATTTGATCAAGAATAGGACATAAAAATGGGGAAACATGATAATAAGTTGTAAATACAAATAATAAGCAGCGAAAAACACACGCCGCAGCAGTATTGAATTAAATGAATACAGACTACATCTCGTCGTAAAATATTCTCGCTTCAAATTTATTCTCGTGCTCTTTGGATTTCACCACGCCTCTATAACGGCTCTGTCTTCTCTCTATTTTCGCCGAACTTTCAACCAACGCTTCCACGAAGTCTTCGTTCGTGCTAGTGGCTGAGATATTCATATCTTTCAGCTCTTTCAATGTATTTTCGTATTCGCTCATCGGAAAGTTCATCATCTCCCTCGTCTCTTTGGAGTCTCCTCGCATGAAGAGTAAAGCCGCGTCGTGCGCTCTCGCCGCGCTCTCTTTCGTCGTCCAAGTTCCGAGCTCGTATCTTTTATTCACCCCAATATCTACGAACGACGACCACCGCGTTACAAAAGCAGGGCGAAACACGCCGTTATACTCTCGCGTGTGTTGCATCATCGCATCCTCCGCGGCGGCGACGTTACACGCGTTCACAGGGGCTGTCACAGAGCGTCGAAGAACAGGATTAGTATTATTCAGCATCTCTTTTTCTTCTTCATCTTCTCCTCCTTTTTCTTCGAGAACTGTCGATGGAAGAGAGGAAATGAAATGCGATAGGAACGACGGTTGATGATGATGATGATGATGACGATGGTGTTGGTGATGATGTTGGTTGTTGTTGTTGTTTATGTACTCGCTGTTTGTTCGTCGAAGAAGAGGAGGAGACTGGAACGAAAACGCGCCGGCGCGATTAATGTCGTCGTCGTCGTTCTCGTCGTCCTCGCCCGCTTCTTCCTCGCCGTCCTCGATAATCTCATCGTCGACGTCGATGTACTGTTGTAACATGTTCGCGGCGGCGATGTCGTCGATGAGACTCGCCGCCGGCGCGACCATTTTTTCTGAAGAGGTCTCTCCCTCGTATTTTTTCGATTTGTAAATACGAACCCCCCAAACAAAAAGAATAAGAGAAGAAGGGAAAAAGGAGGAAAAGAAAACGAGGAGCAGTCGTACCAAGGCACGAGAGTTACGAATACTCACAACACTGTGTATTTAAAACGAAGAACACGCTCTCTCTCATCTCATCGTCCTATTCACGAATTATTTATGAATTCCAAATAGCTCGGAACTCCTCCTCTTCTTTCAAAATCTGGTCCTCCGTGACCCACACTTCCGTATCTACTACGTCTCTCTCGGTCGCCGCGAGTTGTCTCATAAACTCAGCGTGTAACTCGTGCGAAGCTTTGTGACACAAGACGTGCCCGATGGGAACGCCAGCCATGCCGGGTTCTGCGAATAAGCTCATGTCGCCAATTAAGTCCAAAACTTTGTGCCTCGCGCACTCGTTTTCCCAGCCGTTTCGCATGGGCGGATTTAAAAATTCAGTCCCGTTGGCGATTAAACTACACGAGGCGGTCCCACCTTTGATAATGTCGTGTCTGTAAAACGCCATGTAATCTTGAATGGTACCAAAAGTTCTCGCCGGCGCGATGACGACGTCGTACTTCGCATCTTCTAAAGGCGTCCATGAAAACCATTGCTTCCCGATGGCGGTCGACTTGTACGTCAAATCGATGCCGTAGGAAATTTTTGACTGATCTTGCGGCGTGAACATGATGAACGCGTCCTTATCTCTCACAATGACCGGTTCTCTCGGTTTATACTGTTTCTTTGGAACTTTCTCTCCGCCTTTATCGTTTGCGTCCCTCGCCGGCGTCACTCCGGCTTTGCAAATTTCGTGCGCCCAGTGCCCGGCGCCGCCGTCTAAAATAGGCAATTCACCCGTTCCTCCGATCTCTATTCTGCAGTTATCTACACCGAGCGCTTCTAAAGCCGATAAAAGGTGTTCTGGTTTCGTCACCGCCGCTTCATCTGTCCCGGGCGCGTTCAACACGCTCGAGATTTGTAAACCTTTCGCCAAGTTTGCCAAATTCGCCTGCACTCTCGTCTCCGATCCTTGGTTCCTTAAAAAGTCCCCGGGAGAGTCAATCTTTTCCTTATCCTCTCTTTTTAATATCGACTGGTTTCTCAAAATTTCTTTCCTATCGTTCGGGTCGTTCGAAAGCATCGCTCTCGCGCGTTCCAACAATAACTTATTCACCTGCGCGTCCGACAGCGCGCCTCCGTCCTCGTCTTCGCCCGTCTCCTTTTCGATCGAGTCGTCCGAAACGCGAACAAAATACCGTCCTTCGTTCGCGTACGCCGGGCACACTCTCACAATTTCGTCTTCACCGGAGTGTAAACCAAACCCGGAAACCACGAACGCCTTCTTGACTGTTTGTTGATACGAGCGGTTCGGCGGGTACGCTTTCGGTTCCGCCCGAATCGCCTCGTTCAAGAACGCCGAGGGAAGGTCTTCTTCGACTGCGGATGATGATTCTTTCGTGGCAAACGTGGTCGTCATTTCGCCTCGTCTTCTTCTTCTCTGTTCTTGTCGTTGTTTATTATCATCCTTCGACGATGGAGTGGTTGCACGAGAAGAAGAAGAAGAAGAAGAAGAAGAAGAATTAGGTCGTTGCCCCCTTTTTGGGGTGGCGGCGAAATTGGACGACGACGACGCGTAGGAAGTCGACGCCATCATCTTTTGTTTTCTTTCTTCTTCTTCTTCTCAAACGATCAGATTTCAGCAGCGGCACGAGTAAAAACGCTCTCCTTTTCGATCGTCCTCGTCTTCGTCGCGAGAGAGAGAGAAGCACGCGCACTAATGTGTTGTTTTGTGTCAAAGTTCGTCGTTTCAAAGTGAGAGAAAGAGGAGGTTTTTTGGGCTGTTTTTTTTCTCGATTTTTCTTTTTTTTGCTCTTTTTTTGCTCTGGGGGTTTGCTCTCCTTTTCCTCTTGTCGTCTCTCTCTGACTGTAACTGTTTTTGTCAAAACATCATCAATCATGAGAGAACCTTTAACAAAGACAAAGACGAAGAAGAAAGAAGCTTTGAGAAGAGCGACTTTGGAGAAAGACGACGGAAAGCAAACAGATTTTTCTGTGAAAGAACGAATAGAAACGGCGACGATGGAAGTGCTCGGAAAGAGAGGCTTGGAGAAGACGTGCTGACCGTCGGAGATTCCCAGATTACATGTGTTCAAGGGAAATCCAAACTGGCGGGGATTCATGGACGCGACTCGAGACGTCGCGGTGAAACTGATGAAGGAAAGTAAGGTTCAAATCGAACAGAACGGAGAGGTTTTGAGAGGCATTCAGAGCGCGAAAGATTTGAAAGGAAGGATTCGGTTGCGGTTGGTAAAGGAAAAGAAGATGTAAAACAAAAAGAGAGTTCGTTGTTTGTGTCTCGGCGTTGAAGAAGAAGAAAAAATGACAGCGCTCGCGGAAAAGAAGCAGAAACACGCGAGCGCTCGATAATACATTTGCTGAGATACATACATTAGACGAATGTGAATTGAAAATACATTTACATAGATGCGCGCGCTCGCGGATGAAAAACGCCCGACGACTTTTAAAAAGGAGGGACGACGAAAGCCGGTCCGACTTTTTGGCGATATTCGTGCCACCACCACCACGAAGCGTACGCGCGTTTTTCCCTCCACTGTCTTTGAATTTCCTCGAAATCTTCCTCGTCGTCCTCGTCCTCGTCGTCGTCGTATTCTCCTTCACTATCCTCACCTTCGCTGCTACTACTACTACCACTACTACTGCTACCACTACTACTACTTTCCTCTTCTTCTTCGCTAGATGTTTCTAAAAGCGCTAATTTTTCCTCCTCTAAATGTAAAGCCTGAAGCCGTTTCTCGTCGTTTTCTTCGAGATCGTACGCGTACCAACTCTCTGGAACTGTATCGGGAAGTTTTTCGAGATTGCAAAACGCGGCTCGCGTGGATTTTTCTCCGCTTCGATACTCGTCGTCGATTTCATCACCTTCTTCGATATTCCAGCGTTCAGATTCTTCCTTGGATGTTTTATCGAGCATATCTTTCAGCGTTTTCAACTCTTTCTCGTCTTCGAGAACGGCGACGGCGACACCGGAAGTACCAAATCTCCCCGTTCGTCCACATCTGTGCATAAACGTTTGACCATCTCTCGGTAAATCGACGTTGATGACTAAATTCACCCGTTCGCAATCGACGCCTCTGGAGATTAAATCGGTCGATACGATGGCGCGAAGCTCAAAGTCGCGAAAGCGTTGCATGACATTCATTCGTTCGCGCTGTGGAAGCTTTCCCGAGGTGAAAGCCGTTTTAAAGCCTCCTTTCTTGATCATTATTGCGGAGAGTTTCTCGCCTCGGTCTCGACTTTCAACAAAGATAACAGCTTGGTGAAAACGAACAGAGTTGAAAATGTCAATGCACGTCTCCGCCTTTTCTTCGAGAAGGCGCATGCCGTCATCATCGTCATCACCGTCGTTATCGTCGCCTTCTTTTTCCTTCTCATCTTCCTCTTTTGCCTCTTCGCGACGACATATGAACCGATAACACATCTTCACTCCTCTCAACGCCACCGTCTCTTCGCACAAGCTCACTTTCTCAATCGCGCTCGGTTTACCGTCTCTCGTCGTCAAACTCTCCATTCTTTTCCTCGCGTTTTTCGAGAACGTCGCCGAACACGCGATCAATTGTCTCTGCTTGTGACTCGCCGCATGTATCAAAAACAAAACGTCCTGGCAAAACCCAGTTTTCGTCAACAACTGATCTGCTTCGTCTAAAACTACCGTTCGTATTTGATCGGTTCTCAAAATGTCCATCTCTACGAGCTGCTTCATTCTCCCGGGCGTTCCGACGACGCACGCCGGCCGTCTTTTCATCGCGCGTCCGTCGTCTGCGACTGGTAAACCGCCTAGAAAACACGCCAGCCGTTCTTGTTTAAATCGACCTTTCGAGCTTCCCGCACACGCCGTCGCCAGCGTTCGTAACACGTCCGCCGTCTGTAACGCAATCTCTCTCGTCGGCGCGATACACATCGCTTTCACGGACGAAGATACATCTACTCTTTTTCCTCCCCTCTCATCGATCGCAAAAGTATCGACATCTGCTTCTACTTTCGTCAGTAAAACTGAATCTAAAAGTCGACAGGCGAACGCGACTGTTTTCCCAGTCCCCGATTTCGCTTGCACTAAAACGTCTCTCCCTAACCGTTCCAAAGGAATCGCCGAGACTTGCACCGGGGACGGATATATAAATCCACACTTTTGGAGACCTAAAACGATGTGTTCTGGTAGCGCTAAATCGTTGAACGTTAATCGAATATCGTCGTCGTCGTCTTCCTCCTTTTCCTCCTTCTCGTTCTCGTGAGAATTTTCATCGATTCGATTCCACTTCTGTTGTCCTTGTTGTTGCTGTTGTTGTTCGCTCCTTTTAAGAGAAAAGAAAACGTCGGAGGAGCGCGAACGAGTCGAGCTCGAGTTGGCCAGTATTCTCGGCATTTTCAGCGCAACGACAGCTTCTTCTTAGTCATCATTTTCTCTTCCGTGTGCTTCGTTCGTGTTTTTTTTGTGCCGCCGAATTGGAAAAGCAAAGACGACACAACTGTTTACTCGTTCTAACGAACCACACTCTGTCTGCTCCACGGAGAGAGAGAGAGAGAGAAATTAAAATGGGTTTATTTGACGCTTTGCCTCCGTTGGCGTCCGCCTCCTTAAAGGCGAAGGTAAACGTAAAAGAAGAAGACGACGAGACGAGGCACACCGAGAAGAAGAGGAAGTTTGATGATGATGATGACGACGAAGAAGAAAAACTGAAGGGAGTGGGAGTAAAGTCGTCGGTATCATCGATGGACGACCGTTTGGAGAAACTCTCGAAACACGTGGAGAAAAAGTTTTTGACGTGCTCTCGAGCGTTTTTGGAACTGGTTTCAAAACCGGAACACGCGAGCGCGTTGGAACGGAAACACGGGAAGAAGATTTTACTCGTGATGAGACGAGCGATGGCAACGCATTTTCCACAGTCCTCCGAAGAGTATCTCCTCTCTTTCTCGTCGAAGAAAGAGACGGCGACGATTTTTTGTAATCTCTTCGACGCGATAGAAGAGTTGAGAGAAAATGGAATCGTAGGGAAGAATGTGAAAGTGACCGCGGAGATGATCGCGTGGGAGTTGTATTGTCGAACGATGCGAGAGATTGCCGCGAGCGAAGATTCGTTTACGCTGAACGCGTCGACGAAACGTCTGAGGAAGGCGTTCGAGGAGGCGCCGAAAAGGAAAAAAGAAGAAGACTCGGAAGGAGATTCGGAGGAAGTAATGAAACGAAAATTAGAAACGGAAATAGAGGAAAACGAACACATTCCAAAAGAAGAGAAAGAGGAGGCTTTGAAGTGCGCTCTGCAAGCTTTGGAGGCGGAAACAGCCTCGGCGAGAGAATTGGAAGAAATGCACTCGAAAATCCGCGAAGCTTTAATCGACTGTTTAGCGGTCGCCGAAAGCTCGATGCGGACGAAAATGTGGGCGAAATCGATCGTCGATCAACTCTTTGATTTTGTCGAAAAGTTATTGGTATCGCACGATTACGACGTATTCAACCAGACGCAAAAAGAAAGGATTGTTTCGTTGCTGCAAAAAGTGAAAGCCAACGCGAATAAAACGAGTTCCTCTTCGAAAGCCGGCGTCGATTGGGTGAGCGATTTCGATAAGCACAGCAAAAATTTCTCGAAAAGCGAAAGCGTGAGCGTTCGAGGAAGCGTTGGAGGTGAAAGGACGAAAGATGGTCGCGGAGACGGAAAGTTTGGCGAACGATAGTTTACGCTACCAGTAGTTTTTTTAGAGTAGAAGTAGTAGTAATAGTGTTGCACACTCTAACAGGAACTTTGCAACTGTCACTGTACGCGTCATAAAAAAGCAAATCTATTCACATGAGCAAAGAAGATCCGTTATTCTCGGTTTCTGGGAAGACAGTATTAATCACCGGAGGCGCTAAAGGCGTCGGATTGATGCTCACGGAGACGTTTTTGGAGCGAGGCTCGCGCGTGTGCATCGCGTCCAGAAACAAAAACGACGGGGAAAAGATATCGAAACGATTGAAATGTGACTTCATCCAGGCCGATTTATCCACGGAGGATGGATGTAAGAATCTCGCGAACGAGTTCAAACGTCGATACGAGTATTTAGACGTGTTGATAAATAACAGTGGTGTCGCGTGGGGTGAGCCGTTCGAGTCGCATTCGGAGAAAGGTTTTTACAAAACGCACGCTTTAAACGTGGTTGCCCCGTTCCTGTTGTCCCGCGAGTTTGCAGATTTGATGGAAAATTCGTCAAGGAAGAGAGGAACCCCGTCTAGGATTATTAATATCGGTTCAATTGCAGGTCTAAAGCCCCAAAAATTTCCAACGTTCAGCTACGACGCGTCTAAGGCGGCGTTGCATCATTTGAGTAGAAAGTTAGCGGACGAGTTATCGTCGCGGAATATAACCGTGAACGTGATTGCGCTCGGGTTCTTTCCGACGAAAATGACGGATAGTTTAGATGTGTATGGAAAAGACGTGAAAGATAACATCATGGCGAACGGCTTATTAATTAAAAGAGTAGGGAGGGCATCCGATGTGGGTGGTGCGGCTGTGTATTTAGCCTCATCTGCTGGGAGCTGGGTGACAGGCACCACCTTAACTTGCGATGGCGGTTTCCTCTCAAAGTTGTGAACGTGAAAGCGTGTTTAGATTAGTAATAAAAAGAAAAGTAGCGGCAATAGCTTTTAGGAGTAGCAGTTTATGCAGATATAGAGAGTAAAATCGATGATTCATCATGTATAAGGATAAGGTTTTGTAAATAACAACGTATCTAACAAACGCCTTTCGCATTCGCTTCGGGCTATCCCACGTACACTCCGCTTTGAGGAAAAAGACGTGCGAAATTAAGCAGTCTTCAAGAATTCTTGCAAGACGCCGAGTGCCGGCGTTTCCTCCCCGTAATCGGAGACGACAACGCACGAGCACTTGACAACCTTTCTCGCTTGGCCTTCGGCGTCGAGCTTGCACAAGCCCGCCCACTCGCCGAGAGACACCGCGGACGGCACTCTCACCAAGTGCACGTTCGCTTCGTTGCACAACGCTTGGATCAACTTGGTGTAATCCGCTTGGTCGCAGTCTTGCGCCAAAACGCACAACAACGCCTTTCTGGATTCAATCGTCTTGCACGCCTCTCTGAGACCTCTGTGCAAGCCGTCTTCGGCCAAGGACTTCTTGAGCACGATTTGCAACGCGCTCATGAGGTCCATCGGTTCATCTCCAGCCGGTTCTTCGACCGCGACTTCTTCGACAATTTCTTCGGCTTCATCGCTATAAAGCATTCATTAAAGAGAGAGAGAAAGAAAGAAAGAAAGATGATAACAGTCAGCGTTGTTGTTCGGCGTAAAGACATTTAAAAGGAAAAAGGAAAGAAAGATCAGATTCCAAATCGTGCGGAAAGCGCAAAGACCTAGACAGAGAGAGAGAGAAGGAGGATGACAGAAATCTCCTCTCTCTCTCGGAAAAGAAACGCGCATGAGAGAGAGAGAGAGAGAACAAGAGAAGCAAAACGAAGAGAACGACTACTCACTCAGACATGATTGCTTTCTTTCTTTCTTCTTTGTTGGGGTTTTATAACACGTCCTTATGTCCTTATGTGTTTATATCACACTCGACTCGATGTTATGACGTTCGAGTCGGAAATTTTTCATGCAAAAATTTGAGCATCAGCCTCCCTTTCTCTCTCTCTCTCTGACCTGCTGACTCACAAAATTCGTCTCTCTCACTCTGCCTCTTTGCAAAAAAAAAAAAAAGAAACGCATTATTGTTTGTGATCTTTTCTCTGTTGTTTACTGTTTTCCTTTGAATAATGAATACACACGACGACGCACGTATTCAAAAGAGTTTTTGAAGAGAATGAACGATGATCGCGAGGAGGAGGAAGAGAACGGTGGTGAGAATTGCGCCGCGCTCGTAATAGAAGAGATCGAGCGAGAAATCGAACGGGCGAAAAAACAAACGTTTTCTTCTTCGCATGTCGTTCATTCTGTAACTCCGCGTTTCGGATCAGATCAGGAAGAAGAGGATACCACCAACAAAAAGAAGAAGAAGGAGGAGGACGAGAACAACAACGAGAATAAGAGCAGAGAAGAAAGGAACAGAGCGAGAAGAGAGGCGGTCGAATGGAGGCGGAAGAAGATTGAGGAGAAGACGTTCGATCCGAGAGCGGCTTTTCGAGAGAGAGTGAAGAAGAAGAAGAATAAAAACGATGAGAACGATGAGACTATAGGAGGTGATGAGAACGATAAATGGCAGTCGCCAAGCGTGGTGATGCGGAGACGAAGAGAAAAGAATGTTACGGTTTCAACCAGAAAGAAGAGCTGGACGGAATTGGAAACCGAATGGAAACTGTTTGAAGAGAAATGGAAAGACTCTCGCGGCGACGACGAGAATGAAAACGAAAACGAGAAACAACAAAGACGCGTTTTACGTTTTCAGGACGTCCCATTTCCATCCTCCGGAGCCGGTTTACTCACGTTCTTGATTTCTAACCGTGGTCCGTTTTCTGAGGATGAAAACGGGAGGAAAAAAGCGAAGCGGGAACTCGCAAAGAGATGGCATCCGGATAAGTTTGCGCAAAAATTTTCGAGACTTCTCAAAGACGAAGACAAAGAAGACGTGATGGAGATGGTGAAGGAAATTTACCAATCTGGAACGGCGTTGATGAATACGCTTTCCTGGGACGGCTGAGATTACCATGAATAATAACTAAATTCTATTTCGCTTGCACTGCTTAATTTTCAATCTACTCTATTCGCTACATCTAAATCTCTCGTTCGCAAGGCTTCTCGCCTCTTCTATTCGTGACCGTCGTCGCTTCCGGATAATTCGCGACGAGCGCTTTCACAATCTTCTCAAATTTCATTTCCGCTCGTTTTCTTCGTTCCTCCTCAAAATCTTCATTTCGTCGTTTTTCCTGTCGAATAAACGTGTACACTTTATGCAACGCGGTCTCTCCATCGTCATCTCTCAAGCTCGCGTCCGCCCCCGCTTTCAACAACATCTCGACTATTTCAGCCTCCCCAGTTGCACTCGCTCGCATCAACGCCGTCGAGTTCCCCGATGTCGTCCTCGCGTTCACCTTGCATGCATACTTTTTCTCCAGCAATAACTTCACGCACTCCGAGTGGCCGTTCCTGGACGCGTAGTGTAACGGCGTCAATCCGCTCAGTTGAGTGTCGATGGAGTTTGTCCATCGCTCGAAATCGTTCTCCAATAACTGTTTCAGTTTCTCGACGTTTCCAATCTGCGCGAAATGACACGCGGACTTTTGGAACTTGAGTTCCTCTAAAGATTGATCGTAGGACGATAAAATTCGTGAGTAGCACTTGCACTCGGGCGGGTGATTTCCCCCGTTTGCGATCGTCGTCGACGTAAATTGACAATAGATGTTGTTGTTGTTGTTGTTGTTTCTATTCATCATCATCTGCATTCTCGTGGTGGTTTCAAGGAGTGCGGAGAAAAATTCAGCAAAAAAAATGCAAAAAACACACGAAATTTGATGAAAAAGGAGGAATCCTTTTGATGAGGATATTCGATTTAACGACACTTCACACAATTAGTAATTATATTCGGCAGAAGACGAGAAAAGAGAGAGAGTGTTTTTGTGCGCGTGAAGAATATATCTTTCGCGCTTCTCTCATCTCTGCTCGATGATGAAGATGGCGTCGTCCTCTTCTTCGTCGTCGTCGTCGATGATGATGATGATGATAAAAACGACGACGTCGTCGAAAAGAGATTCAAAAAATGTGTTTACCACTCATCATCATCAAAAGCAAAGAGGAAGACATCATCATCATCATCGAGTAGCGGCGATATCCTCCTCTTCTTCTAATAAGAATAACGATAACGGAGGAGGAGAGTACGATTACAAGCAGTTCATGCCGATGAAAGAAGGAGAGCAAAACGAAGAAGTGTTACAATCCACGGACGAGGAGAAAATGGGCAGAGCTGCGCAATACATGAGAGAGTTGATAAAGAGACAAGTGAGATCGAACGACTTACCACGAGCTGGATCGCTCACGGACTCGACCGTTTTGAGAAGGAAAGGTAGATTAAAAGAGCAAGACGCTTTGATTGAGTTCATGGTCGAAATGCACAAGACGCACACGACGGAAGAGGTTATGCTAAAAGTAGAAGGTTGGATCGATGAAACGCTGCAACTCCCGAAAGAACGCAGACAGTTCACGAGATTGCACAAAATGGTCCCACAGGTTGGATACTTTTTCCACTCGTTACCGCTTACGAAAGCGTTGAAAGAGTACGACGAGTTTTCGCATTTGACGAAGAGACAGTACGTTTTGCCGAACTTTGCGGAGATCAGACATATTTTGAACATAGCGCAGGTGCACGTCTCGGCGAAGGACGTGAGGCTGGTTACTTTCGACGCTGACGGGACCTTGTATCAAGACGGGAAACATTTCGAAGACGACAATAAAATGATTGATAAGATTATTCAGCTGATGGAGTTAGGAATTCACGTCGCTATTGTTACCGCGGCGGGATATCCAGGGCAGCCGGAGAAGTTTGAGGAAAGAACCAGAGGTTTGTTGGACCAGTTCAAAAAGCAAAAGTTACCGCCAAACATCACGAAGTATTTCCACGTCATGGGTGGCGAATGCAACTATTTGTTGAACGTGAACGAAACTTATGGGCTTCAATTCGTGCCAAACGAGGAATGGGCGACCGTAGAGCAGTACGGATGGAGAGAAGGGAAGGATTTGCAAGCTTTTTTGGACAGAGCGGAGATTTTCTTGACGAGATACTCGAGATATTTAGGCGTAGACTGCGACGTTATGCGTAAAGAATACGCGGTCGGTGTCATCCCAACCACGGATACTATCTACGAAAATCTCGAAGAGTTGGCGTTAGCTGCGCAAGCGGAGTTGTCGACATCGGATATTCCGTTTTGTGCGTTCAACGGAGGTAACGACGTGTTTGTAGACGTAGGAAACAAGCACATCGGTTTGCAAGCGCTCATGAAACACTTGAAGGTGAAAGGATCACAAACTTTACACGTAGGGGATAGATTTACGCTAACCGGTAACGACAGTAAAGTGAGAGAATCGGCGTCGATTTTATGGGTGGCGAACCCGGACGAGACGACTTTTTTCATGCGTTTGTTATACCGAGACATCTTGAACGCCCGCGTGCTTTGAAGCCTTAGTTGTTTTTTTATGGGGATGCTGCTGATTGTAGAAATGCGCGATACATATTTCATACACAAATAATGACTGCTACATAGATGCTTTTCTATTATATAGCTATGTTTGTTTACGAGCCCGAGGCTTCTTTCAAGCTTTGCTTCGCGAACGTTATTTCTTTGCTTACTAACTGAACTTTTCGTTCGAGAGCGCCGAGCTCTTGCGTCAAAATTGTAATTCGACGTTTCCAATATTTTTCCAAGTTTGCGTCGCTATCTCCAAACACAACAACGAACGGATACTTCGCGACGTACCAGAGCTTTTGTGCACAACTCGCGCACATCGCTAAGAGCGTCCACGCTACGACTACAAAGAGCACAAACATCAACAAATTCTGAAACGTAAACAACCCGAAGAATTTCATCGCCAGTTCCTTCGTGCGCCGCGCGCCGGATACGAGCTTATCCTTTGTATTTTTCTGCGTGGACAAAGAAGTAGTGGTCTGGTGCGTAGTTGTTGAAGCTGGCTGCATGGTATCGTCCGAATCTTTTCCTACTGACGGATAGAGCATGCTAAAAACGGCATCGCGCGAACCTTCTGGGATTTTCACCTTGGTCACGTCGATCGAAAATCGTTTCGACAACCTTTCCAAGAACGTCGCGCTTTTCTCTTCGGACATTGCACTACTTTTACTATTCGAACTGTTGTTTAATACGTCTTTAGCGGCGTTCAAGAACACTTCGGCACTTTCTTTGGTCTCCGAGAGTACCGACGATTGAATCACAGACTGTAAATACGTATATTTTTCAAACAAAACGTGGACGTGAAACGTAACTTCGCATCCGTTCATTTTACGATCGCCCTCGGTGAAAAGCGGAACGCAATTCCATTTGGATTCCACGGAGAAGTAATCTCCGTACGGGATATCGAGTTGAACTTGCGAGTAACCAATAATTAAATTATCGTCCGGGTAGAGTTTATACGTTTGCGTCTGCACGCATCGCGTCTCTTTAGGACCGAAAGTTGAATTTACCGGTGCGACAAATTTAACGTCCCGCGAAAACCCATAATGAGAGTGTTTTGCCCACTCCGTGCACGAGAAATTCGTCTGACCAGACGCTTTTGATTGCGCGAGAAAGAACGTGTTCGTCGCCGAGTTTGAAAAGCACGCTTTGAAGAATTCTTTGGGGGTGCAATCGAATTTTGCGCTCACCAATGCTTTACCGTATTCATCGGGTATTCTCGCGCTCTCGTCTTTCCCATCAACTTCAGGCAACGTTTGGATACTCGGTATCTCGCCAAAGTCATCGGATTCAATTTCGTTCTCAACTTCTTCTCTATTCTCTCCTCCTTTTTCTGTTTCTTCTTCCTCTTTATCAGTGATGGAATCTGACGTTCTCGCGCGTCTCTTCTCGGAAGTGGCTTCGTTTTCCTCAACAGTATTCTCTCCGGTAGTCGCGGTATTGTTTGAACTCAGATCATCGGTGTTATCTTCCACAGATTCGCGACGTTCGCCCGTTCTTCTTCGTATCCTGAGTGATTTCATTTGTTCGTGCGTGAGCTCTGAATCCAGAACTGGCGTATTCGTCAAGCTTTGATTGCCGAGCATGTTGATTATTTTCCTCTCCTCGGAGTTATCCTCCGTATCGGATTGATCGGAATCTCCGAGTTGCGCGAGCATTTGTTGTTCCTCCCTCCGTCTCAACGTCGCGTCAAAGTCCATGGAATGGTGCCCTCGATGTCCTCTGAAGAGTCTACCGTAATCACTACTCGTTCTCCACTGCTGTTCGAGAAACTTGAACACTTTTTCCGGGAAAATAAAACTCGTGAAAAATTCTCTCTTCCCGCCTTTGTGCACAATATAAAGCGCGTTGTTGAAAATACCCGCCGTTTTCGCTTTTTCCATGAGCGTCACATCTTTGAACGGAATGCGTTTCCGCTTTTGATATCCGAACACGCTCGAATAGAAACACACGAAATTGTTGAAGACGTACATCCGTCCTTGCAACAAAATTTTCTTGTGCAACGCGCAAAGGAATTCGTCCAGCAGCTCCTCGTCCGACGGAAGCTTGAAATACTCTCGCAGCCTCTCCACGCGAGTCATCTTCTTCTTCTTCTTGCTTTCGCTCTTCTTTTCTTTTTCTTTACTCTCTTCTACTTCTACTTCTACTGTTTCCTCTTCTTCTTTTTCTTCTTCTTCTTCTTCTTCATCTTCATCTTCTTCCACGAGCTTGTGATCTGGATTTTCGTAGAGTATCGAGGAGCGCATCCCTTCCTCGTCGTCGCGCAATATTCCCGCATCATCATCATCATCATCATCATCATCATCATCATCATCATCATCATCATCATCATCATCATCAGAGATGACATAGCTTTCTTTCTTGAGCATATATTTTTCTGTCGATAATCTTCTGTTCAATTTTCCTCCTCCTCCTCCTTGGTTATCGTCGTCGTCGTTCTTCTTCTTCTTCGACAAAAACTCGCTCGAAGAAGTCGTCTCCTCTGGGCTCGAATTGTATGAATAACTCGTCGTCGAGGTCGTCGTCGTCGGCGACAAAACGCTCCGGCGATGAAGACGATGTTCTTCTTCTTGTTCTTCTTCCGCTTCTTCACCTCTCTTCTTCTCCTCTCGCACAGGCGGAGACGGTTTTATCGGCGACTGGAAATCTACATCTGATAAAGAATTTTCTTCCGTCTTCTCATTCTCCAAATCCTCCTCCTCGTTGTTTATGTTGCTGTTGTTGTTAAACCAGAAATCCATTTTTATCTCTCAAAAATTGCGATTATTCGAATCTCCTCGTTCTTCTTCTTCCGCGATGAATGAATGATGCCACTAAATCAGTAGTCTCTGTTGCTTCTCTTCCTCATCCTGTTCATCATCTTCAAATTGATTTGATTGCGGGTGTGGGGTAAAGAGTTTGTATGCTTTTTTTGTGCTGCCGCTCCTTTTTCAGCTTTTTTTTTCTTCTCTCATCACACCGCAGTTCCACTTTCCTCATCATATCCAGGACACGTGTGCATTCTATTCTCTGCGAGAGACAATACCATCCCACACGCATACTAATACTATAAATATAAATATAAATAATGTTTGCATTGCGAGGCGTCCCGGTCTTGAGGGTCGTGCGAGCATCTTCTTCCTCTTCTTCCTCTTCTTCTTCAAAACCTGCGAATAGAAAAGAAAGAAGAAAGATGGAAAGAGAGATGACGACGACGACTTTGAACACGGTGGAAAAGAGTGAGATGAATTTATCGTCGGAGAACGACGAAAAGGAAGAGGAGACGACGATGGAGAGCAGCAATAATAATAACAACAACAACAACAACAACGTCAATTTCAAATTACAGAAACCAAAGAAACGAAAAGTGAACAAAGAGACGTACAACGACGTGGTAGAAAAGAGACGAAGAGAGTCTCAAGAAGCGAGAACGATGAACGAAGCTTCGACGAGCTCGTCGTCTTTGGTGATTCCGAGCAGAGACGACGTGGTGGCTTCGTGCACGTCGACGTCGACGTTGATTTTAATGCTCGGGTTAGGAGCACGATTTGTCGTTCCGAAACTCGCGGAGATGAATCCACTGACGCTCGGTTTGATTAAAGACGGCGTGGATTGGAAGCACGCGTGTTTAGCGTCCGCGTTGGCGGTTGGCGTGACGGCGGGGAGAGTCGCTTTTATGTCCGCGTCGGAGGATTTCAGGAAGGAGACGAATGATTCGAATAAACAAGTTTTGACGAATTTAGAGTTTCCAGACGTTTTGTTTTGCGCGGCGTACCCCGCTTTGGCGGAGGAAATGCTCTTTCGCGGGGCTTTAATGCCCGCGTTGGGCGGAGGGGCGGTGGGCGTCTTGGTCGCGGGCACCGTTTTCGGCGCTTTGCACATCAGCGGCGAAAGAAAAGTCTCCTTCGCGGTGTGGGCGGCTACGGTTGGGATTTTATACGGGGCGACGTGTGAATATCTCGCCGACGGGGACTTGTTCGTGCCAATTTGTGGACACGCTTTAGCGAACATATACTCGGCGTTGTTGTGGAGAGCGAGCGAGTCGGAAAGAGGCTTCGAGTATAAGTAGCCACAAATAGCGGAGTACTAATACAGAAAAATAATTATTTATACTGTGTAAAGTTGAAAATGATAATGTGCGTTGATGCATTAAACTGCTATGAATACGTTTTCTTCTACTCCGCGTGCGGGTGAGCTGCGGCTTGCGCTGCGCGTCTCCTTATCAATTCTTGTTCGGCGACGTACCGTCTAGATCTAGAAACTGTTCTTCGCACCGTAATCGCATCCGCCACCCAAATCAACAACATTCCGCTCACCACGGGTACTGACAACGCCATGAACAAAATCTGCGTGTCCGAGTAATCCTTTGAGAATTGCGAATACATGCCTTTCAATACGCCGGGCACTTTGTGCACCAACCCAAAAATCTGTCCGAACCAGTTATTCGCCGTCTTGTGCCACGGTTCTGGTTTCACCTCTCTCCAACCTTTTCGGCAAAAGTGCGTCAACTTCTCCACGCTTCGCTCGCCTGAATAAAAGCGCATTTTATTCTGGTGCAGCAAGATAATCGTCGGAAACCCTTTGTTCGCGCTCAATCGATTCGCTAACGCGCGCTCTTTCTCCCCGTCGATTTTCCCCACGTACACTTCCGATTGTAACTCTCGCGCGAGTTCTCGCCAGACCGGCTCTAACTGTTTGCAGTGAACGCACCACGTCGCGTAGACGTCTATTATCACCGGCAACTGCTCGGCAGTTCCTTTGTTGACGTACTTATCAAAATTACTATCGTTGAGTTCGATGACTTCACCGTTCGGTAATCCTAGTTTCGGTTGTTGTTGTTGTTGTTGGGATTTTGATTGTGGTTCTTCTCCAAACGCGAAAGTGGTCGCGAAACAGAAACACAGAAGAAACGCGAGAAGAAGAAAACGCATTGTCTTCTTCGTCGTCGTCGTCGTCGTCCTGTTCCTCGTCATTGTCATCATCATCTGATGCTTCTGGTGCTGTTTGTTGCTCTCCAATGAGTCCCGCGATTGTGACTGACGACGATGGTGTCGTGTAAAAGTTTCCTTTTTCGTCTTCCTCTCGTTCTCGTCTCTTCATTCTCGGTCGGTTGATTTTTTCCCGCCACAAACAACAAAACCAAGACAACACAACAACAAAGAAAAAATGAAGCGTCGCGCGATCGATCCAAAAATGGATGAGTTTTACCTTTTTTTCCTCTGAAAAAGAGGAAAAAGTGGACCAAATGTCGAAGATATTTTCTTTTTTCCTTCTTTTTTGGTTGGACTCTGGAATATCTTTTTTTTTCCTCTCTCGCGCCATTTTCCACCGTGTCCTCATAACTTGACTGCATCAAAACACGCGCTCGCGAACACATACAATCAAAAACGAGCGAAGAGTTTGAGAGTGAGAGTATATTCTCGCATAAATTTTACATCGCACGCGTCGCGATCAGGTTCTTTGTACTTGAAGAAGCGCGCGCGGTGAAAATTCACAAAGACGAATAAAAAGAGTTTTCGTTCTCACGTAAGACGACCAAGAAGTAATTTTACTCATAAAGGGGAGATCGATTGTTCTCGGTCGAAGGCGCGTGAGGATACGTAATGGCTGCTAAACGCCCGGACGGGTTTAAAAAGTCCTCCTCGAGCGAGGAGTTCAACAAGAACAAGTTAAACGCGCAAGCGAGCTTGCACAAACCGAACACGTTGGGGTACGAATCCGACACTAACGTGGTGCCTTCTCCAGCGCTTCAAGCGAACAATGCGAATTTAAAAACAACAACCGAAAGAAAGAAAGGTACGTTCTTTTATGCGTAGCCTCGCGCGCGCGGATCGAGACGCTCGTTTTCCCGCGCACGAGAAACAAAGACGGTTCGAGAACAGATCTGTCCTCGTTTTTGCCGTTCGCGTCGCGCGCGTCCCGCCCGCGCGCGTTAATTCTTTATCTATTTTTTCCTCCACCCACGTCTGTTCGTATCCGTCGCTCGTTTTAGATTTTTTCTCGCTGGAAAAAGTTGACTTTTCGGCGTGTCGTTTCGACTTTTTCCAGCGAGCGAGTGGCTTACGATGACTGAGAGGCAAACCGACTGAACGAGAGGCTCACGACGAAGAGGAATTTTTTTTCAAACTGAAACTCACCAACACGAAAATTTCTCACATCATTTCTCATCATCAGGCGTTTCCTGGACGGAAGAAGAACACAGATCGTTTCTGATGGGCTTGAACTCGTTAGGCAAAGGCGATTGGCGCGGGATATCGAGACACTTTGTGCAAACGAGGACGCCGACGCAAGTAGCTTCGCACGCGCAGAAATATTTCATACGACAACAAAATACGCAAAAAAGGAAACGAAGAGCGAGTTTGTTTGATATTCAGCAAGGGCATGGAGATGGAACGACGACGTTTGTGGCGCAACAAATGTCCGGAGGATCGCAAAATGGTGGATCCGATGCAACTATCGCAACTGCAGCTTTGGCCAAGGGGAGTAAGGGGAGCAACAACAACGCGACGTCGTCGTCGTTGACGAAGATGTTGAAGAATAACGGGAACACCAAAGGATCACAGAACGATAAACTCAATTTGCGCGAGGAGGAGTCAATGCGAACGTTAGCGGACATGGTTTTGACGCACGACGCGAGACAACAGAAAAATGACACGACAAAGCAACAGAGACAACAAAAACAAAACGATTCGGCGATTTTGCAACAGCAGCAGCAACAACAACAACATCAAAGGTTTCTTCAGGAACAAAAGGAGTATGCGAACGGCCATCCGATTGCGGGCCAATTTTACGGCGCTCAGTCGCCGCCGCAGACGATTCCAATGACGAGTCCGTACTACTACAATCCAATGTTTGCGCCGACGCACTCGTTCGTGCCTCCGCACGCCGCTTCGCCGACAGAAATGTCAATGTTTCCACCCATGGATCCCTCTCAACAACAACAAAACATGAATGATTGGATGGCACAAATGCAGCGCAATTCGGTTGCGTATCAACAACAGCAGCAAATGGCAATGGCGTCGGCGATGGCTGCCGGGATTCATCCTTCCATGTGGACCGCGCAATACAACATGCTGTTGTCGGGCCAAAATCCAGCGGTGATGGGGATTCTGCGACCGAGTTCGCAGTCCGCGGAAACGCAATCTACGGCAGAAACGAAGGAAAAGATCAAAGGTGGAGGACCCGATGCTGCTCGGATGAAGGTGTCGGATTCGTTTACTTCGTACCAAGGCCGGGATTCTCCAGTCGACGCGGCTGGTTTATACCGACCGGTTGCTGGGTACCCGTCGAGAACGGAATGGCTGGGAGCAACATCTTTGCCGCAAAAGAGTATTCCAGTGCCTGCATCGACCAATGCAGCGGTGGAACCTTGAAGAGTACAACATGATAATAGTACTCGTAGTACCAATGGTACTGAAATTAATAATATAAATGTGTATAAGTTTGAGAGAGAGAGAGAGAGTATGAGAGAGAAGTGAGAGAGTTTTTGTGATGAGCGAGAGGTGAAACGATTGTATAAAAATCGAAATTTATTTTGTATATTAGAAAGATACGGCTATCGCGTCTGAGAGGAGAGAGTGAGTGAGAGAGAGTGTGAGAGAGAGAGTGAGAGAGAGAGAGAGAGAGAGAGAGAGAGAGATTTTAAGTGAGAGAAAGAGTGAGAGAGAAGAAGCGAGAAGAGAGTGTATGATTTTGTATAAATGAGCAAATATTATGGAAGCGAAAAAAAAGGAAACATAGTTTGAAAACCAACGCCCACATGTTGTAATATTAATTTGCGTGCAACCCTGTGTTCCTATTCATTGATTTATCTAGTATTTGTGTTTTTCTCTGAAGTCTTTATGCTCCAAATATCACCATCCATTCTCTTGGTGGTGCGCTATCGCTCGACGAAGACTCGACTCTGCCGATGTGCGCGAATACTCTCTCAGTGGACTTCCTAGATGATCTCGGCCGTTAAGGTCCACTCGCAACGGCCCCGCTCTTCCTCCGGGGCCAAATTGTGTGGTAACGACCACTTTTGGGGCGGTGAGCATGTTCAATCGAACCATTCGCATTATTTCAGATATTTCGAAGTCGGGATCGTACTTTCCCCCTGCAAGAAGAAACTCCGAGCATACAGCTCCTCCGATCGTGACGTTCCCGGTATATTGCAACATCCTTGGCGAAACGACGCGAATCATCGGTGGCTCGATCGGGTATCTCGAGCTGAAATTCAATTCCATGTGTATTTTGCCGTCTCCTCCAAAGCGTCTCTTCAGTTCTGCCAGGTCTTCTCTTAAGAGTTGCGCATCTGATGTGTCTTCTACAAAGTCTCTCATTTTCATCCTCCAACAGCACACGTTATCGTGCGGAAATAAGCAAACTTCATCGACCACGCTCGTCTCATCTCTCTGCAGCTTCTTGAACTCTTGAAGGAGGCGCGAACTCATGCTTTTAAAGAAGATGTGCGCGAGCGTGTGCGTTTATTGAAGACGACGTGCGAGTATTTTTTGGAAAGATACGAAAGAGAGAGACGTATTATTAAAACATCAACTGTTCGTACGAACTATTAACAGTCATGGAAATTTCTTCCACTCTCGCTAAGATGGCGACTCGATCGCTTTCGTCCAGATATTTACCGTATTTTGCGGTGAATTTATCCGGGTGCCATCGTAAATTAGCGCGTCTGAACGCTTTCTTATAAATCTTCTCAGCCGCGGCTACTTTTCTTTGGGCGCCCTTACCCGGCTCCAACTCTTCTTCTCCTTCTTCCTGTTTTTGGCGCATCTCAAACGCAGCCATGTGCTGCAAAATATCTTCCGATGGTGGCCACGGAACGTTGCTTATTGTAATCGTCTTTTGTTCTTCTCCTGCCTTTCCTCCTCCTCTGTAAGTACTCGCAGTATCAAACTCTGTCCATTTTCGTTCGTGATCGTCCCAGTCGATATCCTGTCTGGTAAAACATTCCGCGTCGTCTAAATATTTACACAACGTTTCAGCCGCCATCTCCGCGTTTCTTATTCTCTCCTCGTCTTCTTCTTCGTTCAAAGCGCTCTCTATCGTTAATTTCTTCTTCATTTCAACCATTTCTTGGTCCAAATACGCTCTCATTTCCTTCTCTCGTTGGATTCGTATCAGCGTATCTCGCTCTCGCTCGACTTGCGTGAATAACTCTCGCTTTCGTCGAATGTCGTTGAACCGCATGCGTCTGGAATTTTCTAAGAGTATATCATCAGCCGCTTTATTTTTATCGGTGTCATCATCGTCATCATCACTCGTATCATCATCGTCGTCAGAGGAGGAAGACGAAGATGAAGTGCTCGTTTGTCTGCCTCTCTGTGCATCATCAATATCGTCGTCATAAGGTCGAGATCGCGCTCTCTCTCGTCCTCTTCTTCTCAGAGGATTGATGCGTTCAAACTCCTCCTCCTCCTGCTCGACATCATTTTTCTTCTTCTTCTTCTTCTTCTTCTCTGTTTTCGTCGTTGCTGTCTTCATGCCTATTATTTATCTAGCTATTATCGATCGATCGATCGATCGATCGCGATCGATGATGCCTTCCTTCCTTTCTCGCTGTGTCGTCGTCGTCGTTCGTTGATGATTTGTCTTTTTTTCTCTCCCGTAAAAGCGAGCGTTTTTTTGTAAAAGTAATTTTTCTTCTTTTTTGTTTCCGGAATCTCTTCCACACAACAACACAACATAAAGGAAAAGCTTTTAGAGCAACGACACAACAACAACAACGCGCACAAACACTCTGCGCGATTCAAAGCAGCGCGGGGCGAAAAAAGAGCGAGCGAGACTAGAGTACTACTGGTAAAAGTAGCGCACACCACGCCGTAATACTAATAATAACAAAAGAAGCACAGAGAGAGAGAGAGAGTGAAGAGCATTAAAATAAGATGTCGTTGTATAAAGTGGACTTCAAACCGAGCGCTTTAGCGCGATCGATATCGAAAGATACGACCAATCAACACGCCAATCCTCCCGGATTTAATAGCAATAACGGAACGAAGACGACGAGCGAAGGCAGCGGCGGTAGTGGTAGTGGTGGCACGAACGATGGTAAGAAAGGAAAACCTCCAATCGTTCCAAAAAGAGATGAAGAGAAGATGCGACAGTTTAGAATACGAAACGCGTATAAATTCGCGCAGAGTTCGTTTTCGGGGGTGATGATGACGGGAGTGATGATGTGGTTCACCGGAAACGGGATTCAAATTTTTAGCATTATGGTCACTTTCAACGGCTTATTCCAACCGATTAAAGCTATATTAACGAGTGGGAAAACTTTTGAACGTTTCGGCGATAAGAACACCGACGTGACGACGCCGCGGTTGATGTATTGCGTGATACAGTTGATGGGTTTAGCGTTAGCGTTGAGAAAGTTGAACGCGATGGGTTTGTTGCCAACCCATGCGAGCGATTGGTTGAGTGGATTGAAACCTCCCGTGTTTTACGAGAGAGCCTACGGTGGCACGGAAATGTAATATCATCAATATATATTTTTCTTAAAAAGATCTCTTCTTCTTCTTCTTCTTCTTCCTCTTGAAGTATCTTCTTCTTTAATTTTCAAAACATTGCACACGCTCTCTCTCTCTCTCTCTTTCTCTTTCTCCTTCTCTCTCTTTGGTAAGAGCAGCGTCCTTAATACAGTAATACTAATAACAATAACAATAATAATAATAATAATATGAGTAACTTAGCCACCACTCGTTTAGCGCAAGAGAGAAAAAACTGGCGGAGAGACCATCCGTACGGTTTCGTCGCAAAACCAGAAACAAGGAACGGAACGGTCGACCTCATGCAGTGGAAGTGCGTGGTGCCTGGAAAGGCAAACACGCCTTGGGAAGGCGGAGAATTCCCGATTACGATGACGTTTCCGAAAGAGTATCCCGTGAAACCACCGAGAGTGATGTTACCGAGAGGGTTTTTCCATCCGAACGTGTATCCAACGGGATTGATTTGTTTATCGATTTTGAACGAGGAGAAAGGGTGGAAGGCGTCGATTTCGGTGAAACAAATATTAGTCGGGGTGCAAGATTTGTTGGATAACCCGAACAACGACGACGCGGCGAACTCAGCGGCGTATTCAGCGTTGAAGAAGAGCAAGGTGCAGTACGAGAAAAGAGTTATAGAAGAAGTTAAGAAGTATTCGAAGAATTACGTGATGGACGACAACGACGTCATCGTGATGTAACTCACGCACACGCATAAAAGCACGTGTGTTATATCTGCAAACACACGACTGAATTCAATTTTTCTCTTCATAATAGCTATAGCCTTGTATTACAATGAACGACTTTCTAAAATATAGACTAATTCTAAGAATGATTGTGCCTAGGTACAAAAACTAATGCTCGATGAATCGTCTTTGCGGTCTTTCTGGTTCCGCGTCGCCTCTTTCCGTTCTCGTAAACTCAAACAAGACCGTAGGACTTCTATAGATTCTAATCAAGAGCCAATACAGACGCTCTTCCAATAAGTGTTCTCCTGCGTTACGCATGACGTATATATCTTCACACAAGGCGGTCAAACGCCTAGTACACGGCAAATCTTGGTGTGGAATTTTCGTGACTAAATTTGAAGTCATCCCTCGAATGAACGTGCCGATGGCTAAAATGTACGCAACATACATGCCGGTAAGACCACCTACGATTTTGGAAAACTGCGCAAACGCACCGGTAGCGACCTCACTTGAGATTAAGATAATCTCCGGTCCCGAACCGGTATCTTTACACTGCTCCCAAAATATGTTATCGCCTGAATTTAATTTGACATTGACGCCACATCCTACGCTCCACCAAGGTTGAGAAGTGTTCAATGCGTTCAATTTAAACGAGCAATCGACGAATTGATTGGTGGAAATTTCTCGCACTGGATCTCCTTTGCCAAGGACTCTCCAAACGCGAGGATATAAACCTTTAATGAGGACCGCATCATCATCTTCACCGCTGATCATTTTCCTCAATTTCTCCGCTTCTCTTTCTTGTAAAACGACCGATCTTCCACCAGCCGTTACTAATCGATTATCCAAAGGTAACGCGCGGCGGAAATTCCAATAGGTTAGAATTTCAGTCCCAGCAACGATAGAATTCGAAAAGTCTTTCATTGCTGGAGGCGGAAGAGCCCAAATTTTATCTGAGTCGGGCGATAAGCACGCGTCCTGAATTTGATTCGGGTGGCGCACGGGAGGCGGGGTAACAGAATCGGTATTCAAGCTCATCCACTCCTCGGATTGAATGGTTCTTCGATTACCGCCGGCGAACACTTCAAATGCGGACGAACCACTCGGTGATACGAACGTGATGTTCATCCGAGTCTCTAAAACTGGGTTTGGTCCCACTTGCGGATTTGAAGTTGAAAACACAAAAAACGGCACGACCAAAGCCGCGAACAAAAGAACGAAAAGACCGCCGCCTTCCAAGTATACTTTTTTCCACGTTGGTTGAGGCTTCCCGAACGGATACCGCTTGTAATACGTCTTATTCCGAATATCAATTTCGAATAAGCTTCGGTTGATGTCTTCGAGTTTCAACCAATCGAATATATCTAAACTCGAGGCTGTGCACGCAAAGTCTAACAAAACTTTGAGCTCGTATAAAAACGGTATCGAGTAATAAATTCCAAACAGAATCGAGGCAAACTCCTCATTGCGCCTTTTTAACCATCGTAAACTTTCGTTCACAACTACTGGAAATCCACACCGTAGCTGCCGAGCGCTCGTTGCGAACGATAGGCATTTGATGAGGAAGAATACTCGCAACGCTTCATGGTTCGACGTCGTGGACTTGTGATATAAAATGAGCAGCCCGGTGGTGTAAAACGCAAAAGTGGTGTAATGATAAAACACTTTCGCTGCTTTCGCTCTCTTCAGATATATCACCGCATCGACGAGTAATAAGACCAGAATAAAGAACATCGTGAAGACATAATCTTGCGGAAATAATCCTTGACTGACAGTTTCAATCAATGCTTGCGGATCAGCCTCGATGCTGGATTGATAAAAGAACAATGCGAATAACGCCGCGATGATATCCACCGTGGCAGTTATTCCGTAAAAATTCTCCGGTTCGCGATGAAATGCCCGCACGGAAGTGATTCCGGGTAAATCGGGCATTACATTTTCTCCTTTATCCTGTAAACCAGCCGATGCTTCCCTGAGTTGCAATTTCTTCACTCCATTGGCTGCATCGGCGGCGGGAGTCAAAATAGTCAGTGGAGCGACAACTTGGAACACAGCCGTACGGTGCCCTTTTTGATGTAAAGTACCCTTCACATCGGTCTCGACGAGATCGAGCGAGTAGTAGTCAGCGTTGTTTGCGTTCTCGAAGTCTTGCAACTGTAAAAGAGCAAAGTTCAAATCGTTCCCTATTTTTGTCCAATCGTCCTCGGTATGATCTTCCGTATCCAAAATTGAAATTGATAAGAAGGAAGGCCCAAATTCAGTTTCATCCGTGAGCAAGCGCTGGAAGAACGTGTCCAGATTTCTCGAGATATTTTGGAATGAGTCTCTGGAGTACATGTAATCATTTCCGCTACGTCTCAAGTTTTCAAAATCAGGTAACGTTCCTCTTCTTCCTATTCCATATCGACTTCGAGGCGACATTTCTTCCATTACTGCTTCGTCCAAAATATTTTCAGAATTTTCGACAATCTCATCTTCAGTAGGCACATATGTGCTACTCAGCCATGTATCGTAACGTGGCTTTAGCTCGTACACTCCACCTTGGCCAAATGAATGCAGTAACGTTGCGAAGTATGCCAAAAACAATGGTAAAGTAGACACCACGAATGGTTGAGAGAAATCCGGCACGCCTATGATGTTGCTCTGGCCGCAAAGCTTCCACGAAAAGCACGCTTTCGAGCATGGAATGCTTAGAATATAGCTCAATACGATGACAGTTTCGGAGTATCGGAGCATAAATCTCCAAAACTTCGGACCCGGTTTCGGTGATGCTATCAAAGCTGCGCAAACCAAAGAAGTTGGATAGACCACTGTAATTAAAGAAAAATTCATCGCGAATGCGAGAAAATAGAAAAAGTACACCAGAGAACTTTCTGGTGCGCTTACCCAAGGCCAAATATCAATTATTCCTGCGACTATGAAGCCAAAGACAGATCTTCTATCGCCTCTGATGAATTCATCAACCAAGTCTTCGAGTTTTTCCTCATCTTCGTTATTTGCATCTTCCTTCACATCACTCGCCACGCTTTCACCGCCACCGCCGGCATACGTCTCAGAATCTTGAATAGTGTCTGAGCCTGCGAATGATCTATCGATGCCTTCCCACGGCGTTTCTCGAGGCGGTGTTTTGGCTTGTTCTTCAACCCAGTCATCAATCTTAGGTCTGGCACCGGCAACTTTGCGATGACGAAGCTTTGATTCAGAGATACTCGGTGTTTTTACAGATCTGTCATCCTCGCCGTCACCGTTGTCTTCATCTTTGCTTTGTTTAACGGCTTCTGACGATCTATCCTTTTGCTGCATATTTTCTAGACGTACAACTTCAAGCGAAAGGTTCTGAATGTCATTGCGAATCTCTTCGACGCGTTTATGTCTATCTTCTCGCTCTCGCATAGCCTTAAGACACTGTAAATAATACTTTCTTACCCGTTTCCACGTTTCCGCCTTATCACCTGTTTTAGTTCTCGAACGTGCCTGACGATCCATCTCTAACACGGCAGCATACTCGTGAGAACTGATAAGATATCGCAAACAGGACATGGTCGCGAAAATGAATAGATCTGGTCCAAGCTGTCCGGCGTCAAAACCAAGAACAGAATCTACGCGATAAAATCCAATCAGGTGCAACAAAGAGCACAGAGTGTTTTCACGATTAGCAAACCAAACACCCACAAGACTCTCAAATGGAGCTTGATATGCCAGGACAGATCCCATTATCAGTAAATTGTATCTTTTCATCCAAACGAGCAGCTCATCTACTCTATCCCACGTTCGATTTTTAAGTATACTGACGGAGAGAATCAGGTACCCGGCGTGGATGACGTCATTCATACACGTGCCAGCTACGATGACGAGGATAAAAGCAGCCTCTCTAGAGTAACGCACAATGTAATATCTCGTCCAATCTAGTATCGTCCAATTCGATGTTGCTTCCCACGTCAGAGCTGAGAATATTTTTAGAGTGGGATCACCGGGGCGTCTCGGAAGTAACGCCAACTGCGTTGGCGTTCTTCTTGGAAGCATCAAAGTTGCCGCTTCTGTAATCTGATCTTCTTCAAGATCTGGATTTTCCGCAATGACAGCAGTTCTTGCGCGTTCTTCCATAGAAGCTAATACAGAGTCCATTCTGAGTTGACACGCAGCTACAAAGAAGGCAAGAAAATGTCCGAGCAACATGTATTTAGAGCGTTTCACCAGACCAAACCAAACAAGTAACTCATCTGTTTCATACTCGCGCTCAGATTTTCCGAGAGCAGCATCATCGCTGCTGCTATTATTACCACTTGGAGATGGAGGGGTTTGTGGCATTTCAGAGAAGTCGTCTTTTCTGTTATCTTTGGGATATTCTCCCATGGATGCTATGTACTGCCAGAATAGCGCTACGCCACAGACGAAGGATACTAATTTCCATACTTTCAATCGATTGCTCGGTGCGGTGAATACTTGCTCTTTCTCCATCATTTGGAGCATTAAGCCCAAGTAAACGAGTGAAAGAACATTACCAGACGCAATACCGACGGTACCAAAAACTACATACGCTAGACCAGGCATCAATAACGCCAATGCCCCTTCCACGAACTCAGGTAAAATGAAGAAGAGAGAATTCAACTGGTCGATCGATGTTCTCGCTTTCTGAAACAACAGCCGCTTAGCTCTTGCTCTTAACGACTCTGATCTATCGCCCGATAAGTAAGTTTCTGAATAAGTCGTAGTGGATGTTCCATCTTCTGAATTTACATCTTCAGATACGAGCTCGTGGTCGTCGGGAATAGAGTCCATCCTTCGAAAAGGGGTCCTCTTAGTTATGGTGGATCGCTTCAGAGCTGCACTTCTCGCCTCTGGATTCCGCGGTGGCCAAAACAAATGGCACGGTTCTGGTGCACAACCTGATTTCAAGGCTGGTGGTAACTTAACAAGCCAATTTCTAGAAATTCGGCAAAATTCTACAGCAACCAAAACAAAAACGGGCCAAAGTAGCATTCTTTCGTTTCGCGGCCATATTGCTTCTTCTTTCATTGGATCAACTTCTCGTAGTGGATAATATTGCGCTCCAATCCAAGACATTGTATCTTCATTATCGCTGAGCGCTCTGTGTATCCAATCAATGTTGTAAGTGTATTCCAAAAGGGCCGAAAGTATTGCAACAGCACCCAAAATTTCACTCGTTCTTGCCAATTTCGGCGAGAATAAAGTACACATCAAAGCAAAAAGCATCAAGCCCCCAATGATATCAACTCCACGCTGAAAGGAGAACCCTAAAGCAACTAGCGTCAAAAATTTATCGCAGTGTAAAATACATATGCGTTTTATCATCGGAATGCGGCCTTTTTGAGTACCGGCGATGACCAATCGAATCGGCTGATCACTTTCCCGTCCCGCCGATAATAGACTCGTTGGCTCATTGCGCAACAATCCGATCCTGTGGAAATGCGTAGCGATTAGTAACAAGCTAGGCCCTAATAAGGACGTCATTAATTTGTTTCTGGGTAAGTTTGGTTCTAATCCAACATTATTTGCCAAGAAGTCTTGCGCCTCAGAATTCATCCCGACCCATCGTGCTAATGGAAATGCTCCAAATGCATATCTCACGGCTAAATTAGCTAAAGCAAAAGTGAACAATGCGCCCCACCGCACGGATCTTCTATTTCTATCTTCAATTGTGTCAAAAGGTACTACGAGCGCTCCTCCGAGAAATAAAAGAAGGGCTAAATTCAAAAGCGAGCATTCATTCGTAAGCACAGTGAATAAACCAATAATCAAAACCGAGTACGCTCCAGTAAAATTCAAGACTCTCTTCGACGATATCCAGAATTCTGAGAGGATTGCACTAATTAATAATTTGATTTTTGGGAGTGCTTGTACCCTTTTACGACGACTGTTCATACTGCTTTCATCATCTATATTAGCGGGAGCGCTCGGATTAATCGATGACGGGTCCATTTCTCCATCCTCAGCGCCCGGGAATAAATGCGACAAAGCACGAATAATTCCCGGCATGTGAATCACAGCTACATCTACAAACAACACTAACGCCATTGGCCACATCGATCTAACAACATCTTCATTCCAAAGTCCAATAATTTTCAGGAAATCTTCAAATTTTGAAAACCTGCGTCTACCCAGAAGCGCCGGTAAGGTGTCTAGAGACCACAAATACATGCACGCGATGAGCATTGCCATAATTCTCGAAGTAAATATCAAAATGCTCGTTTTACCAGGTTTAGCTATTGTAAGTAAGAATAAGCAAAATAAACCAGCGTGGATGATATCGTCCCTGGATAATGCCACGAGCCAAAGAAGGAGCGGGATGAGGAGCTTCGAAGCGAAACTGGCTGCAACACCAGCCCATCCGCTCTCTGAAGGCGTGAACCCATCTTCATCAAAGTCGTAATCGACGTTATCGTACTCTGCATTCACAAAAACAAAAGAAGATGGAAGCGATTCCTCTTGCATGCTCGCCGCTGCTTGCAACGCAGTTTCGTTAGGGGTTCCTCTCGCCAATCGGCTGAAATACGCTAAAATTGTCATCCCGGTAAAGACAGAAGCCATCCTTAAAGACCCAATCCAATCATTTTCTTGTCTCGATAGTCCTAAAACGAGGAAGAAACTGTTGTTATCGGTTTCTGGAATCGCTTGCACAATGAATTCGACGAAGGACCACAATGCGACGTAAATCAGAGCCGAAGGCGCGAGCAACTTTGAAAACTCTCTGTGCGTGGGCGGATATAACACGGACATCAGAGAGAAGAGCAGTATCGGAAACGCTAATGCAGAGGGAGCTGTTATGGCAGAAAGTATGATCGCACATGCAGAGATGACCCCGGAAAACTTTGCCAAGAGCCGAACTTGTACGCCGGGATCTTCCAGAGTCGCCTCGCTCGTTTCTCGATCAGAACTTCGCATGTGCGAAATTAGAGGCTCGTCAATATCGTCCAAGCCTTCGGTAATGGACCCATCCTGATTATACTGTACCTCGTCCACGATATCTTCATTCGCGGATGCTTCGCACACGGAAGAAAAGAAACCTGCGATTGTAAATAACTGTAACAATCGCATACCTCGAATAACTGGCCCATCACTACCATCCATGATATACAAACCTATCCAAGAAGCGAAAGTTTTATTTGCACTATCGTGCAATTGAGGGAGCTGATAACACACGATGAGCATAAAGTGCACGCAAGCGTATGCCATCGCTACAACCAAAATAAACGCCGGCGGTCGTACCAGCTTTCGCTTGTCCAAAAGTCCCCAGCTCGTAAGAAATATAGCTGCGAAGAGAAAGTAAGGTATTCCAGTTATAGATGGTACTGCCGCTGCAGCAATACCAGCGGTAAATGCGCATCGAATTAATGCTCTATCACGCAGAAAAAAAGGGTCGACCAAAACCACCCCGTCTTCCTCCGCGTCGATGCCATCGAGTAAGGCCAATTCTCGCTCCCGACTCAAGTGTAATTTCCCCGCAGCTGATATGGCCACGAGGAAGAGAGGCACGAATTCCATCACGTACTCTAAAACCGAACGCAGTTTCACAAAACCGAGCACTCGCATGAGCTCTTCGTGCCATTTTGAATTGGTTTTAAATGCTATGAAGGAAGTCTGTACGACGAGCTCGCCTAGCATTCCAAAAATGGCCAGTCCCAACGCTGCCCACCATATTATCTGTCGCCTCGTGCGGACGATTTCTTGCGTTAGCACTCTGTTCTGGGACCCGGTGATCCTTTCTGCCGCGAATACAAACAGAAACAATATCGACTGTCGTTGATGATCGTTGGAAGGGAGGAAAGAGAGAATATTAAATACAGGTGATGAGTTGGTTTGGATTTTGAGAAGGAGAGAAATTGTTAAGGCGCTTCTCAATTCGTGTGAATCAGCACACACACACACACGCGCGCACAGACGAGAAAACAAAGTAAAAACTACGGATAAATGACGAACGTACCAGTATTGATGGTCTCTGCAGTATCGCGTGCGAAGTTCCCGCGAAGAGCAACGCCGATGACGCTGCCACATTGAACCCGGTCTCAACGAGAGGGAAATTCCCACCCATGACAAAAGAGGGAGAGTTTCTTCTCTTCTGTTCTCCTTCCTTCTCTTCTACTCCTCTGGGGCGCGTTGTTGTTTTTGAACGCCGCTCGATTGGTTATGGTGGTTCATCTTCTTTGTCTTCTTCTTCTGCGATGCGCGTGTGAGAAAGTGTTGTTTGGTTTACTTTTGGCAGTTTGAAATTTTCTCGAAAAACTTTTGGAATTGGGATTGGGGGAATTTTGCATTGCAATCAAAGAAACTTCTTTCTCTCTTCAGTTTGTTTGCGCGTGGGCAAATAAGACTCACCACTTTGAATATAAAATAACTATTACACGCATGAAAAAGGAATGACAGCGGGTATTGCACCGAAGCAACATTTCCTCCTGGGGCGTACTCTGTCGTTGGAGGAGGAGAAGAGGAAAACGAATTCCCCTATTTGCTTTGGGAAGAAGAAAACAACAACGACAACAACTCAAGCTTCTGCGTTGTCGCATAATGCACTCGCATCTGTTTCCGTTGCTGTGATGAACAAAGAAAGCATCGCGCTGTTTTGTAATAGTGCGACTGTTCTCGCCGCTCTCGTTTCGTGCGCGTTCGCTGGTAAGATCATGGAAAAGAAAACAAAGTTTGGAGGAGGTATTAGTAATGCGCTGTGTGCCTTAGTATTCGCGTGTTTCTTGGCTTCGTTTACGCGCGTGTTTTCGTTTTCGACAAACGCGACAACGGTTGTTTTTGATTTCATATGGGATATATTGATGCCTCTGGGAGTGACTTTAGCGTTATTAAACGTGAAAGTAAGCGAATTGGCGACAAAATCCAAGGAAGTGTTACTCGGTTTCTCGTTCGCCTCTGTGGGTTCAATTTTAGGCACCGCTTTATCGTTCGCTCTGTTTTCAAAATCTCTTGGCGTCGGCGCGCTCGGATATAAAATTGCAGCGTGCTTGTGCGCTAGCTATATTGGCGGTTCTTTAAACTTTGCGGCGACGGCAAAAGCGCTCGAGCTGACGAATTCCGCAGAGTCCTCGAGTCTTTTAGCGGCGTCGATGGCAGCAGATAACATGTTGATGGCTGTTTTCTTAGGTATCTTGATGGTTCTACCGTGCAAACCTCCTTCTCCTCTGGCAGTCGACGATGAGGAAGATCAGAGGACTATGAAAGTGAAAGGAATAACTGAGGCAACGCTAGGGACGATCGTTAGTCTCATGGTTGCAACAGGAACTCTGCTCCTTTCTTCACTCCTCGCCAAACTTGCTAGTCTCGGAAACTTCTCGCTCGCGATAACATGCATAATCGCCCCTTTACTAGGCGTTATTCTGAACTCGAAGTTGGATTTTTCTGGTCCCCCGCAGTTTATATCACGCAACATTATGTTGCTATTTTTTGCGTGCATAGGTGCAGGTTGCAACATATTCACCGCTTCTGCCGTCGGGGTACCGCTCTTTGGTTTCATCGCGGTCCTCTTACTTGCGCAGCTTTTCTTCGCACTTCTTTTCGGCAAAGCTTTTCGCGTGCCTCTTTGGGCAACTTTGATTGGATTGAATGCTAGCGCTGGCGGGCCTGCAACTGCTTTTGCTATGGCAGCATCAAAAGGATGGAATCGAGCTCTGCAGCCTGCCGTGCTCGCCGGTACAATTGGATACGCAATCGGAACTTTGGTTGGATGTTTAATGAGTGAGTTTCTGCGTGTTTTTGCGCCATTGTAAAATGACCGAGAAATATCGGAGTAAGACTAGTGCATAGTTTTGTAGTTTCATAGTAATATGTAGAATCAAATCGCTAAATAGATGTATATTATTATTAGAGTTTAAAGTTATGGTACAAGAGAAACGTTCTTATTTCTTCTTTTCGTTCTTATTTCGCGGTGGCCGCATTCGAGCCCAAGACTGCCTTCGGCGCAGCGTCATTGGCTTGCTCCTTTGAACCCACCGTAAATGCTCCAGGATTGATAGCGACTGTCTTAGTGTGATTCTCAGTTTTGTAAATACCAACCAGACGATCTGCAAGCTCGAACATGTTGTTCCGTAACGAAATAATGATGAACTGAGCATCTTTTGTTCTCTCCTTGATGTAGTGCCCAACGATGGAAACATTCTTAAAGTCCAGGGCTGCATCAATCTCATCCATAACGTACAAAGGTGTGGGCTTATAGTGATGTAACGCAAACACTAGCGCGAGAGATGAGAGCGTCTTCTCTCCGCCAGATAAGTTTGCAATATTCTTCCAACTCTTCTTCGGCGGACGAACGGAAAAGACGATACCTTCAGAGAACGGATCGAGCGAATCGACCAACTCGAGCTCTGCATCACCACCTAAAGTAATCATCTGGTACATTTCTTTTAATTTGATGGAAATTATAGAGAATCCGGCCATGAACTCTTCTAATCTCTTCTTACGTAGCTCATCAAACGTCTGTCGGAACGTGTCTCGCTCCTCCGTGACGGTTTTCAAATCTCCAACTCTCTCTTCGTACTCAGCCAACTTCGCGGCGAACTGCTCGATAGAAGTCATGTCAGGTTTCATTTCTTTTAACTCAGTTTCGATGGCGTTGATCGTTTCGTCGTTACTTTCTGCATTGATGTCACTGAGTTGTTCGTCCGAGACGTTCAAGAGAATCTCGCTCTCATCAACACCCGGCGAGAGGGTATTTCTCTCGTTTTGCAACTTTTCCATCTCCTTCAAGCAACCTTTTTCCACCTTGCCGTGTTCTCTTAACTTGTTATCAATATCATCAATCTTGCCTTGAAGGTCAACTTCAACAGATCTCAACTCGTTAACAATCTTCATGATTTCTTCGAGCTCGGCTTGCGACGCAGCGCACTCGCCGGCCTTGGTTTCCGCGAGAGCCTTCAACTGGCTCTGAGACTCCAAAACCTTCATCGCGCCTTCTTCCAAACCTTTGAACTCTTCTTTAATAGTATCCATTTCGCTCTTAATCTTCTCTCTCTCCGTTTCTGCTTCGCATACGGATTTCGTCAATCGCTCCATCGTTTTCTCGTGCGACTTTGCTGCGGCTCTCTTTTCGGTCACCTTCTTAGAGGCCATCTCGATACCGAAGCGGACTTCCTTGACGATAGACTTTTGTCTTCGCAACTCTTCACCACCAACGTTTTCCAAGGCATCTTGCCACTTCTTAAGTTCGGCTTTAAGCTTCGAAGCGCCGTCGAGGACGGATTTCAACGCGGCGTCGGCTTGCGCAACCTTTTCATCGAGCTCTCGCAACTCGGACGCATCGTTCTTGGACGCCTCGTGCGCAGCTTTGAGTTCATCTAATCGACCGTCTAAGTCGACAATCTTTCCTTCAGCAGCTTCCAATTCGGCTTTCAACTTCGGTAACGATCGTTCGTATTGCGCACATTTCGCTTCTGCGTCTCTCGCTTCTCTCAATGCCTCAAACGCGGCTTTTTTTGCTCTTTCCAAATCTGCCGTAGCTTTTTGTAACTCTTTCTCAGACTCCGCAACTTCTCTCGCCGCTGCTTTTTCGTCAACGACAACTGGTTTCTCTTTACCGACGCGCATGCGTCCAGAGATTGGTTTCGAACCACCACCGGACATCGTACCTGAGGTCTCGATGACTTGGCCTTTCAACGTCACCACGCGATGGCGTTTGGCCCCGTATGCAATTCTGCCCGCTTGATCCAAATCTTCAGCAACAGCAGTTTCACGAACGGCAAAGTAAAACGCCGGTAATAATCGTTCTTGCGCTGGCTTAATTAAATCAATCAATCTTGGCGCATTTTCTGGAATGTTATTTTGATTTTCCTTTAACTTTTGCGCCAAGTGCGCTTGTTTCTCCAAAATCAAAAAAGTCGCGACACCCAAGTTGTTTCTTCGCAAATACTGCACGCAGTTCTGCGCGTCCGCGGTTGTTTCAACGACAACGTAGTCCAAAGCACCAACCGCGGTCGATACTGCGACGTCGTACTTCTTATCAATCGCACCCAAATCTCCGAGACGACCAATGACACCTTTAACGCCGCCGGCGCTTTGGGCATCCAACAACGCCTGCACGATGGCACCTTTTTGACTTTCCTGCGAAGCGGTCGTCTTTCGTTGTTCAAGTTTACCTCTTGCATCTCTCGTAATTTCGAGCAAACCGGCTTCTTTCGCCTTCGCCGCAGTTTCAGCCTTTCTCGCTTTTTCCACCTTCTCGAGCTCAATCGCGAGTTGCGCTTCATCATCCGCAATCTGTTTCGTCAACGATTTCACCTTCACTTCCGCGGAAGCTTTACCATCAATGGCAGCCTTTAAGTTCTTCTCGACTTCGGCATGTTTTTCGAGCACCAACTTTCGCTCTGCGTTGGCAACGTCGAATTCGCCTCTAGCGTCGGCGATTTTACCTTCCCACGGCTGCAGTTCTTTTTCGACGCCATCGATCTTCGCGCCAATTTCCGCCATTTCGCCTTTCAACCCGTCCAACATTTCGTCGAGTTTGCTTTCTTCGCCTTGAACTTTCGCCTCGAGATCAGCTTTTCTCGTTTCCAACGCCGGAACGTCTTTTTCGATATTCTCGCACTCAACGACGATTTTTTCCTTTTGCGCGATTTCCTTGGCCAACTTCTCGTCGAGTTTCTTCACTTGCTGCTTCATGTGCTTCAAATCTTCGCGAAACTTTACGTCTTTCTTTTCAAACTCGGCGAACTCTTTCGTGGAATTGTCGAGATTTTGCTGAATTTCATTCATCTCCGTCGCTTGAGCTTTAAATTTCGCTTCGATACCTTTCAGCGACTCTTTGTGTTCGCTTTGCTTGGACTTCTCTTCCTCGAGATTGGTTTGCAAACCGACACGGTTCTCGGACATTTCTGCCATCACTTTTCGAGTTTCCATGACTTCCAACTGTAAAGAAATCGACTTTGCTTGCAACAAATCTTTCTCTTTTTGCAAAAATAACTCAGCTTCGTTCTTCACGATTTCCAACGCGTCCTTCTCCTTCTCGACGAGCGTCAATCGCGAGACCATTCCCCCTCTCTTCTCGTTCAACTCTTCGAGCTTCTTACCCGCCTCTTCGATCGGTTCCACGTACTGGTTCGTTCCAATGATATCTTCCATATATTCTAACAACCCTTCGTCTCCAGGATTCACTCCTTTCGGCTTCATCATTGAAATTTGCTCGACTTCGCCTTGCAAAATCAAAAACCGGTTGTTGTTCAAGTCCACCCCTTTACCTTTCAACAAGTTTGTCACCTCGGTAAAGTTGGAAGTTTTCTTGTTCACGAAATATTTCGAAGTGTTGTTAATGTACGCCTCTCTGGCAATGGTAAACTCAGAATTCGGTACAGAGGTGAACCCTTCTGGATCTGTGTCCGAATCTACAATTTCGTGAAAGTGCACTTCGACGCGCGCGTATTCCAAGTTTCTAAAATTGGTGGATTTATGAATCAACTCGGAGACTTTGTTCAATCTCAGCTGTTTCGCGCGTTTACCAAACACAAACATCATCGCATCGATGACGTTCGATTTCCCAGACCCATTAGGACCGACTACAGATGAGAACGACTGTTGTTGTTTTAAAGTTGTGAGTGTTGTCGTGAGTTGATGAAAATATCGAAGAGATTTTGAGAGATGCGCGATGAGGGGAACAAAGAAGACGAAATTCGTACGTTTACATTTTTCTCTCCTCTTCTCGAAGAGAAAACGAAACGCGCGCTTTTCGAGAAACACATCTAACGAGAGAGAGAACCTTCAAAACGACGATTGACCGACAAAAGAAGACTCTAGAAAAGATGTGCTCACCTTATGGAACGGACCGACGTGTTGTGCCCCCGCGTAGGACTTGAAATTCTCCAAGACCATGGATTTTATAACCAGTCTCGGTTTTGGTTGTTCTTTCCCGGCTTTTGTCGTCGTCGTCGAGGGAGAAGGAAGAGGAGGAGTATTCGAAGAGAGCGGCGTTGGCGTTGGTGCCATCGTCTCTTCTTCTTCTTCTTCAACCTCCGTCATCTCTCTTCTTGCTCTCTCTTTCTTCAACAACGCGCAATAAATGTATATCTCTTATTATTATTCTTTGAGGAATGAATCAAAAATTTGTGAGAGAAGAGGAAACAAAAAAAATTTTGCGCTTGTGTTTGTTTAGGGTTACAATTTTCAAAATTTTCAAAACTCTCTCTCTCGTCTCTCTCTCTTCATTCATCTCTCTTCATTTTTGAACTTGCGCGCGCGCTTAAGAAGAGATACTAAAATGGTGGCAGAAACGCAACAACAACCTAATCAAGAGAACATCATCGTCGGTGGGAAAGATGTTTCTTCGGCAGCAGTCAAAACAATTTCAAAAAAGAAGAGCGTTGTTGTTCCAAAGAATCCTCCTCCCGCATCGACATCATCATCGACTCGCCCGAAACGCAAAGCGTCGCAAAACGTCCGCAACTCCTCTCGCCCGAAATCGAAGGTGAAACCGAGTTCGTCCATGTACGTCGGGTACGTGGAAGAAGACGAAACGCCGGAGATGATCATGGCGAAGTTCGCAGAGTTGGAGAGGATTCAACAGATGCACAAAGAGAAGCAAGAGCAAATGAAGTTGGAGAAGAAGATGAAAATCGAAGAACAACAACAACAACGAGAGGAAGGAGAAGGAGGAGAGATTTTGAAAGACATCACGGAGAAGGATAAAAATATTCAAAAAGACAATCTCGAAGAGAAGGAAGAAGAAGACCAAGAAGAAATGTGTAACGACGAAGAAGGTTTGACGGAAGAGCAGTTGAGGGAGGTGTTCAAAGCGACGTCGGCGTTTACCATGCGCAAAGCGATGAAAGCCGAAGACGCCGCCGTGTTTGGTTTCGACGAGTTTGAACGAGACTTTTACAAGGAATACGACGACGAAGATATGGAACAGTACGACGACGAAGACGCGGAGTTTTGGGAAATGATGACTGGGAAACGCCGATGGCCAAAACCGTTGAAAGCGAAGAGAGGACCGAGAGAACCGAAAGAGCCAAAGGCGCCGAGAGAGCCGAAACCGCAAAAGTCGCACATGATTACGGCGTACAACAGCGATACCGGGTTTATGATTCGAAAGAAGAAATTCTTCGACCCGCGCGAGTTGAATATTTTCAAATTACCGAAACACGATTTACCGAGCGATCCGTTACCGATCACGTGGGGGAGAGCAGTAAAACCTTTCGTGCCAAAGGACGTGAGAGCGAAAGAACTCGCCACGGTTCCAGATTGCACGCAATTGAAGATGAAGATTGACAAAAACATGGACTTTTCGAAGCTCTCGAAGGATTATTTGGGCGTCTTGATGAATCCGCCGTGGAACATCGATCAAGCTCCGGATAAAGGGAACGTGACTGTGGAAGATATCGCGCAGTTACCGTTAGAAACGTTAACTCCGCTCGGTTTTATTTTCATTTGGGTCGAAAAGGAAAACTTATCGTTGGTCTGCGACGTCATGCACGAGAAGAACTTCAACTACGTGGAAAACTTGACGTGGGTGCAAATGCAACCGAACAACGTCGTCGTCGGCACGGAGTCTCGCTACTTGGCGCGTTCCCACAGAACGTTGCTCATCTTCAGGCGATCGGTGACGATGTTTCCGGATGGTAAAGCGATCGAGTTGAGACATCAGCGTAACTCGGACGTGACTTTAGACGTCGTAGAAACGACCAAAGCGGGTAGAAGAAAAATCCCAGAGCACGTTTACAACTCCATCGAAACGTTGTTACCGACCGCGTATAACAAGAAGAATCCGGGTACTCCGGGGAAGCTCTTAGAGCTTTGGGCGGAAGAAGGGAACAAGAGAGCGGGCTGGACGAGCATCGTGGATACTCCTTAAGTTTAATATAAAATGAACATTTTATCACACGTTTAAAAATTTTGATTTTCGTAAAACCTGAAATTTGCCTCTCTTTGCCTCTCCCTTCCTTTTTCGACATGATGGTATAAAATTAAATAAACGGAAGTAATAAGTACTCAGAGTAGAACAATTTCCAGACGTCTTGGTAATACGTTTGCACGGCACTCTGAGTAAAACCAGCCTTCTCCAACTTTCTCGTCTTGGCGATTAAATACGTCGCTAAGATTGCGTGCACGGTGATCATAATCTTTTGGTTGAACCACGTCGGGTTGAAGACGGACAAACCAATCGCAAACACGTAGTTCATCAACAACAAACCACTTCCAATGTAACTCACGTTCTTGACTCCCATCTTTGTCGTAAACGTCTCTATCCCAAACTGCTTATCGCCATCGATATCTGCTAAATCTTTCGTGACGGCAATTGCAGTCGCAAATACCGTCACGAAAATGGTGATGAACAAAACCGGCGGGGACCAGACAAACGGCAAGCGCAACGCCGCTCTGGTCGCGTGAAAGACGCCAAAGTTCAACAAGAACCCTCTCACAGTGGCAATAATCATAAACGCCGGCAACGCGAATCGTTTTAATCGTAACGGTGGTACTGAATAAATTGTTCCCAAGAACAAGCCAAAGGTGTACAAAGAGGTGATCAATGGGCCGAAATTCATCGCGACGATTGTCGCGCCTCCAATCGCCGTCGCCAAGCAAAACGCCCAAGCCATCGGTAACGACAACTCACCCGCCGCAATCGGTAAATACGGTTTGTTTACTTTATCAATTTCGACGTCGTAGATTTGGTTAATCCCTACGATAAACCCGTTCCCGCACAGCAACGCGAGTAATCCAAGCAACGCTCGCGGGAACAACGAGAGTTGAATGAGTTCTGGATTTTCAATCAAAACTTTAGAGACCAAGGCGGTTGTCCCTAATAAAGTCCCACGAATCGTGTGTGGACGGACAAATTTCCAAATCGCTCCGATTAACGCTTCCATCTTATCCAGCGGTGAAGCTGCCGATGATGAAGCAGCTGCCACTCGCGCGTTGTTGTTGTTTGACGCGCCAGAAAATGCGTTCGTTCTTATCTTTCGTCTTCTTTGGTTATCCTTACTGTTATTCTTTTGCATCATCAATCGCGACGATGACGACGACGACGACAAAGACGACGAGGATATCTTTCGTCGTTGTTGTTGTTGTTGTTCTTGATGTTGCGTGAAGACATTCTTTCTCGAAGAAGAAGAAGAAGAAGAAGAAGTGGAGGAAGAGTGGGAGGAGGAGACGCGAGCGGCGGATGAAGGAAGAGTCGCTCTGTTCAGCATGATGGTTTGTTGTTTATCTTCTCTTTTGTGTGTGCGTATGCGCTCTTTTTCTGTGGAAAGTGGATAAACAAACAACAACTCCATTCTCCATTCTCCAAAAGACATCATATCACACTTCAACGAGAACAAAACAGACACACGCGCGACTTATTAGATGCATCTAGGAGGAGCAATACGAGCGATGAAACCTTCCGCCACGACGACGACGACGACGACGACGAGTGCTACATCCAGTCGCTTCCAAAATCTCCAACAACATCAACGTTATCAATATCAAAGAAGAAGCAGAACAACAACAACAACGAGGAGGAAAAGAAACGCGCACGTAATCACTCGCGCCGCTAAGAACGACGACGAGAACGACAAAGAAGAAAATTTCTTCTCAAAAGCGGAAAAGATGTTGGAAAAAGCTGGCGTTTCCATGGGGCCCATCGCCATGTCTTTACAAGAAGACGGGAAGAATATCAAAGAAAAGAGTTTCGACTCGAGAGAAGCCATCGAAGAAGCGGTCAAGGCGAGGAAGTCCATCGCGAATTTAACCACGGAGGAGTGGAAGAAGAAATACGTCAACAAAGACGGGACGGTGGATTTGTTCATGGAGGATGACTTTAACGTCGCCTCTCGCAAAGCAGGAGCGGGTGACTATGATACTTTAATCAACGTGGAAAACGTTGCGTGGCAAAACAAAGGCTCGAGCGAAGTAGACGCACCTATAAGGAACGTGAAAATTACCGATCACGAAACGGGAGAAGTCTTGGAGTTGGACGTTCCGGAAGGTAGGTATATTTTATTTGAAGCCGAGCAGCAAGGATGGGAGTTGCCGAATGCGTGTAGAATGGGATGTTGTACAAAGTGCGCGGTGAAAGTGACGAAAGGAAGTTTAGAACAAATCGAAGCATTGGGTGTTTCGAAAGAAATGAGAGACGAGGGATACGCTCTACTTTGCGTCGCGCACGCGACGTCGGATATAGAATGCATCACGCAAGACGAGGAGGAAGTTTATATGAAACAGTTTGGCGAAGTGTTCGGGAAATTAGCTACGGATAAAAACGCAAAGAGCGTCGTTCGCGACGATTTTGCATTAGAGATAGCAGATATGGATGAATAGACTACTACTGCTGCTACTAAACTTTTGTAAATAAATATATACACGCGCGTGCTTTAAAAATACATAATGCCAATGTTCACTTTGTTTGGCTAGTAGCTAATCTAAGTAAAAAATCCACCTGGCGGAGGAGGAGGAGGAGGTGGAGGAGGCGCCGACGTTGCATGCCCCTTTGTTGCTTGTTGAAAGCCTGGAGGAGGAGGCGGTGGAGGTGGTGCTGGGGGCAACACGACTTTAGCCATTTCGGATGAAGCTGAAGCACTCGATGGTTGCGATGAGGAAGATGGAATATCAAAAAAATGACCAACCGGTGGTGGGGGCGGAGGCCCCGCTTTTGTATTTGCCTGAACAAAACCGATTGGTGCCGGTGGAGGAGGTGGTGGAGGGAGCACGACTGACACCTTTGTTTCAACACGCGGAGGAAGTGGTGGCAAAGGCACATCAGATGCAGCTGGATTTTTGCTTTGCTTCTTTTTATGCCTTCCGAGTCTATCTGCGAGGCTCGCGCGAGAGTGTGGAACCAGGTGATGAGAGTCCGATCCGTCTGAAGCTTGTTTTTTCTTCGGCGACCGCGGTTGTTTTCGCGGAGAGAGACTCGTATCTTTCTTTCCAACACCACCGACTTTTATAGGAGCCACGAGCTTCGTTTTGCTCCTCAGCTCACTCAGCATTGCATCTCTTGCATCTAATTCGCGGACGGGTGCTTGTTTTTTCTTCCCGTCTCCGAATTTCTGCTTTTTATTATTCATAAACTCTTCCATGCGCACCTTTCTCTTTTCTTCAGCCTCGCTCGCCTTTACGTCTGCTCTCATCTTCTCAAAGACTTGTAAAAAGTTCTTGACGATTCCAAATAATCGCGCAGAATTTTCTGCTTTAAATGGTTCGCCAAAGAACTCGCTCGTCTTCTTCAACAAGTCGTGCGCGTCCCGAACCAAACTGTCGACTTCGTTCACTTTATCTTCGGTTTCAGAAACAAACGGTTCCATATTATCGACGTACTTTTGGAATATATCACCACCATCTCCTTCTAGGTGCTTAGATGCATAATCAAGTTCCTGAGCGATCAAAGTCATCCCACTTTTAACTTGCTTTAACATGTCGAACGTTCCGTCCAAGTAAAGAGTCGCCGCCGCTGTTACCGATTCCAATTCTTTGTTCAAATCTTCGATTCCTGGCACCGTTTTGCGCATTTCTCGATACACAAAGTGCAGAAGCGATGTTTTCTTGTCAATCGCTTTTACATCAGCCAATTTTAAGAGCACTTCAAGTCTGAAGCCGACTGCCGAACCACTGCGGGATCCAACATTCAAATGGTTACCCACCGCGAGAATACCTTCCAATAGCTTCACCATCGTTTTGGAGTTTTTCAAATCATCGCCCGCACGTTTCACGAGATTGATATCTTGCGCTATTGAATTTATCATGGTTGAGCTTTGCTCTTTAAAAATCATGGACTGAATTCGTTGTTCAAGGCGCTTGATCCCCATCACTTGCAGAAAGTATTGCTCAGACGTTCCAAGTTCTTCCAACTCCCCATTGTATTTGGTAATTTTTTCAATTTCTTTCCGATCCGGAACTGCCGTTACGAGCGTCAGCAAATTCTCCAATGTCAATTTTTTCGGGCTATTCATGTCAATGAAGCATTGCTTAATTGATGCGAAAGGCATTCGCACTCCAGCTAATTGAATGGAGATGTTCAAAGCTCGTTTTGCATCGAGCAACGAAACAGACTTTGGCTTTGCGCTGCTCGCTTTTTTCATCGGAACAGCATCTTGTAACGCGAATAATGTCTCCAACTCTTCAATATTCAGCTTCGAGATGGCATCGTCTGTATTCGCATTTTCCCAAATCGTTCCTTCAATGGCTTGCAACTTTTCCCAGTGGAGCATTTTGACTTTCTTGCGAGCAATTTTTGCAAACTTTGCCGCAGCCGCGACAGCGGCGATGGACATTCCAGGTGGTATCGGAGGTGCGGGAATTTTTGGACCGGCAGGCGGAGGTGGTGGTGCTCCTTTCGAATTCGCTTGAACGAAACCAGGCGGTGCTGGGGGAGGAGGGGGGGGCAGAGCCGCTTTTGGTACTTTTTGTAGCGGTTTCGCTCCACCTGGAGGGGGCGGCGGAGGTGGAGGCGCCGATCCTTTTTCTGCTTTCTTGAAGCCTGGCGGTGCTGGTGGAGGAGGTGGAGGAGGAGCTAGCGCTGATGATGATTTCTTCCCGCCACCCATTCCCGGCGGAGGAGGAGGCGGAGGCGGAGGAGGCGCTGCACCACTTTTTTCTGGCTTCTTTACCGGTGCTCCTCCGGGTGGAGGGGGTAGAGGCGGCGGTGGAGGAGGAGCAGGAGGTGGAGGTGCAGGTCCAGATGGGGGCGTTTTTGCTTCTTTTAGAGGCGATTTTCTCGGCGGAGGAGGGGGCGGAGGAGGGGGAACAGATGAAAACTTCCGCGGCGGAGGCGAAGGAGCCGGAGGCGGTGTCGCGCTAATACCACTTTGCTTTGCTTTATTTATACCAGAATCGCCATCTGCTGGCGATAAAGTTTCCTCCAATCTCAGCTTGTCTTGCATTTTTTTGATTTCTTCCCCGCCAATGGTCTTTTGCTCTCTCGGAGAAGCAACGGGAGATAGTATCATTTCAGCTTCGATATCGTGAACACCTTCTCCGACCAAGTTCTTATGCAGATTTGAACTTTTGGAAAAGCCTCCTGTTTTCATTTCCTCTTCTTCGGCGCTACCGGACTTGTCTAATCCAACAAGTAATAATTCCGCAATATCTCCTTTCTTCAAGTTCTTTCGGCGCATCTTCTCGGCTTTTCCTTGGATTGCTCTCGCGAGTTTACCCTTCAAAATAGTCTCGATATCTGCCTGGAAAGACTGTAATGAGAACTTTTCTTTCGATTTACCTTCTACACCGTCTGCGATCAAAGCATCATCGTCGTCATCGTCATCTTTGATTTCGTGGAGATCTCTCAAGAGTTCAGTCAATTTCCCGCTTCTCGCCATTTGTATCAAAGCTTCTTCGGTTTCTTTCGATAACGGAACATCGCTAGAATACTGGGACGACTCAAGCTCGGTCGGTAATATCGAAGCATCAATCAATGGTCCACTTTTCTTACTTCTTGGCGAGAGACTTTTTTCCAGGGCGTCGTAAAAGCCTTCGGAACCGCTACTGTCCATGTCTTGCGCACCACCAACTTGTTCGCTACGCACGGCTTCGTCAAGAGTTGTAATTGTAGCGTCGGTAGGAGAAGTTGGTAGCGACGAGAACAGCTCGGCTCGTGGTGAAAAATCTCTTTCTCCGTGCACTTCGCTTCGCAATCCCTCTTTCGGCGATGTCATCGTAGTGTTGGGATCTATTCGAAGCGGTGTTGTCACCTCTGTACCATCCTCTTTATTCGCTTCAATTTTAGCCTCAACTGAAGACGGTCGCTCATCCTCTATCACTTTCACACTCTTATTCGATTTTGGCGTCACAACGACGCCAACCTCACCCATTGCTGCTACTTTAATGGGTGTTTTTATCGGTGATTCTTTTCTCGAAGGCGAAAGTGGCACCTTCTGAGCCGACTTTTGTTGTTGCGCATCCAATTCTCGAGGAGCTTCTTTCTCGATAGAATCCTGCGTCGTCGACGTTTTCGTTGCTCTCCGTCGAATAGCTTCCGCCACAGCGGATACTTCAACTCCTTTCATTTTTCTTTGAGACTTCAACTTTCGATTTTTGGATGATGCAATTCGTAATCGAGCGATTGCTGGCACAGACGCGGCAGTTCCCGATTTAGGTGATTTTACCATCCTCCTACCCGTCGCATCCAAAATTGGTGCCGCAGTCGGTACCACAATGGCCGAAATTGGCGCAGAGACGCTCATCTCACCACTTTCAATTGTATTAGTAGGTATTTCTTCCGCATCATGTCTGTTCTGATCAGGCAATTCGTATATGTCGTCGTCGTCATACTCTTCATCTTCTTGACTAGCGTCTTCCCAAATCGAACCTTCTTCGTCGTCGTAATCATCGTCGTCGTCGTCTGAAGCTTCCTCGACATCAACATCTTCGTAGATTTTGAGCTCATTCCCTTTAGTAATATCCTCACGCGGCGGAAGTTGTGGTGCGGTAATTGTCGTTACTACTTCACCTTCTCTTTTCAGAGTTATATCTTTACGTTTACGTCGTCGACGACGAGACTTGGAAGGCTCAAAGTTTTCCGGTGGCGGTAACGCTTCAACTTTTTGAGCAGTATCGTCGGCATCGTCGTCGTCATCTTCAAAGCTTTCACCGTCTGTGTACTCGTACTCTTCTTCATCTTCCTTAGTATCTGTTGCAAGTAATAAATCGGTATCTATCAGTGCATCCTTTTGAACTCTTTCCTTTTCTCGCCTCGTACCCCTTCGACGAACCTTTCTCTCCGTCAATTCTTCTTCTTCTTCTTCCGACACAAAAGAATGGTCGATAACATATTCCTCTTCGTTTTCACTACTGCTAAGTTCGTTAGAATCTTTCTGAATGGGTTGTTTGCGCTGTTGCTTTGCTCGGTGCTTCTCCCAATCCTCGGCTTCAGAGTCGCATCGTTCCGCTTCCTCGTCGTCGTATATTTTATCGAATCGACTTGGATCAAATTCGCGCTTTAGACTTTCACCAAACGCACTATTTCTTTCATCGTAGTTCCCAAACGCTGAGTTCAAATCCCATTTTCCGCCAGTAGCGACTATTTCTTTAATCCACCGTGGGGTTGGAGAAAGAGATGCGTAAGCAGAAAGGCCTCGTTCATTCATCCAAGGCGGCAGCGCATCGTCGATGTCTTCGCTCTCGTCGTCACCTTCCACCTCAAACTCGGACGGTGGAGATATACCAAAAGTAGCGCGCCTGTGTTTTCCACCTTTCCTGTCCGCTATTGCTTCGTTCATCCATGAGGGCAAGCTGCTGTCGTCGATCAAACCTTCCCGGATATCGTCCTCGTCGTACTCTCCATCGTCGGAATAGATTTCAAATTTTCTACTGCTTTTAAAATCGTTCTTGTTACTACTATAGTACTCGCGACGAAACGAAAACGAGTCGCGGTTGTCGTCGTCGTCGTCATCGTCGTCTTCAATATCATCCTCGTTGTTATTTCTGTGGTTGTTGTTGAAATCATAATCCGTTCGATTCTTCCTCACTTGGGGATCCCGTCTGTTCATCATCCCTACGCTGTTGAGATACATTTCCGCATACGAGGACGCTCTCACAGAAGTATCAAAATATATATTGTTCCCGAACTTCTCACTCCGCGTGTTCTCTATAAAAACTGGTTGGTTCTCGTTTTCGGCATCCGTGATGATTGAATAATAGTCTACGAAGATGAGTTCCATTAAAGAAACGACCAAAAATGCCTCGTCTTCTTCTCGCGTCCGGGACGTCGCGCGCTTCTCTCGCGATGGCTTTAATATTCTCGGCCCAATAGCGCTCGCCATAGATCGCAACGCAGTTTTATCCTTAACGAATACACTCCCGGTTTTAGCGTTGAATCCACACGTCGTCGAGTGGACAAACTCGCAAATCTCTTTCAAAACGTCAAAACGTTCTTTCGGCACAAACTGTTTCAACAGGACGGTCACTATATATATCTGACTTTTTCTGTGGTCCGTGGACTCTATGGCCGTGATGAACTGCTCGTATAACTTTGTCGTCAGCAGACAATCCGTTAACAAATCTAATCCTTCCAGCAAGAGCTTCGCGTGCTCTTTTCCCCCCCTTCTTCTCTCTCTTTGCGTGTATTCATCTTCATCTTTTTCTTCTTCTTCTTCTTCTTCATCTACGAGTTCCAAAGCTTTCCGTTTCCAAGTGTACGAAGCATCGGTATCTCCGTGCAACACTTCCGCGTGGTGCTTGAACAACGCATTGTTTTTACCACTCGTACCACTCGTACTCGTCACTTCTTCGTTCACTCGCAATCGGTGCGCGATGATTTGGAGTATCTTCACGATAGTCTTGTCCTCTAACTTCTTTGTTGTGGTCGTTGTTGTTTCATTTTTTCTGCCTTTACCTCCTCCTCGTTTGGATTTCAACGCGCGATAGGAGGACATCTTTCTCACGTGTAGATGTATACAAGAAGAAGTTAAAGAAGTTAAAAGTCAAATATATCTTCTTCTTCTCCGCCCTTTCTCTTCTCTTCTACAAAACGTGTTGGTTGTAATAACTTCTATCTCTTCTCATAATCATCATCATGTTTATATTGTGTTATTTTTTTCGTCGCAGTGAAGTTTTTTTTTTGGCTGAAAAGAAGAAGAAATCTGTTCCCCTCCTTTTTTTGCGCCTCTATTATTTTCCTTCATCCAAAAAAAAGTTGGTTGGTTGCCTTCATTTCCAAAGAACCAACGAACACCAAAAGAGTATACTACTAATATAATAAACACTCTTTTTCCTCGGTCGCACAAACATGTTTCGCTCTCTCACCATGGGCCGAACGCCGGATGTATTCAACTTATCGTTCGGATACAGAGAAGAAGAAGAAGTCATCACGACGACGACGACTGATAAACAACCTACTAAACAACAACAACAACAACAACAACATTCGAAAGAAGTAAAGATACAATCCCACGAAGTGAACGTGGAATATAATTCAGACCGAGACCACGAGGAGATTTTGGACAAAATAGCCGACGGGCAGATGAGCTTACCGTTTAAAGAACAAGGAGACGTGGTGAAAGCGCAGTTGTTGTGCTTACAAGGCGGTTACGACGTCGTCAAAGTGAAAGTTCGATTGACGATTGAACCGTATAAACCGACGCCAAAAGTCTTTCGCTTGACGAGACAGAACAACACGGGAACGACGACGCTGTGTGAAGGATTGTATTCTCTGTTGAAAGGGTGCGATTTAGATTCCATCGAGGAGTTAGTTTTAGGCGAAGGTGTGGTTAGAATATTAGGCGACATTCGAGAAAGGTTCAAGAACGTCGTTTCGATCGATCTCTCCAACGCGCAGTTGACAGAGTTGCCGGTGGAAATCACCCAGTTCTTCCCTCGCTTGGAAGTGTTGAAGCTGAACGAAAATAAACTGATCGATTTACCGAGTCTAGTAAACTTGAAAAGTCTGAGAGAGTTGCACTGCGACAACAACCAACTGACGAAAATACGAACGGATTTAAGAGAGAACAAAATGCTCCGAGTGATTTCTTTAAAAGGAAACAAACTGACGAAACCGGTGATGGATATGAAAGCGTTGTCGAAAGTGCACACGTTTCATTTATACGGCAATCCAGTTGAGTATTTACCGGAAATGCATCACTGTAAATCTTTGAGGTGTTTGTCCTTAGTAAACGTCGTTGTAAGCGCGAACGACGACTTAACCGACGTGGACGTGCAAATCGGAGACACGACGTCGAGTTACATTCCCCAGGCGATTTCGGGGAAAGCTGCGCAGAAAGGCAAAGCGTTTTCGGCTTTTTTTACTCTCGTGTTCAGACACTCGAGTTGTCAACATTTGCTTATCGCCACCGCTTTGGCGAAGATTGCGCAAGAAGATCCCTCGAACTGTGTCGAAATTGGCGCCACGGAAGGCGCTCTGCAGCAAATGCTCACGATGCTCTTGACTTCGGACGTGAACGTCATTCGCGAAGCGACGCACATCATCGCCGCTACAAGTCAACTTCCCGATATCGCGCAAAAACTCATCGATTCAAAAGTATCGCAAAGAATACAAAGTTTGATGGCGGTAAGTCGTGGTTTCTTCTCTTCATTGCTCCTCATCGTTTCCTCTCCTTTTCACCTTCACTTTTGAGGAAAAGTACTACTTTTATTGAAGGAACAAAAATTAACTTTTAATTCTTTCTTTCCCTATTCACATCAACAGGATTCTAATTCTGCCGTTCAAATATGCGGTTGTAATATTCTGGCATCCCTAGCATTTTCTTCGGGAAAATTGTCAAAGGTGTGCATTTTTTATTCATTTTTTAAATTTTTGTTTTTAATTAATTACTTTGTGAACGTATATTCTAACCAAATCTATCTTTTCCCCACCAAAAAAACAGAGTATTTACGATGAAACATTAATTAATTTACTTATCGATATAATTAAGGTACAGTTCTTCTATAAATATGACTTCCCCGAAAATAATTTGAAATTTTATTTATTTTTTTAGAGCGATAATTCCGAATTAAAATCTTCTGGACTACTAGCCCTGGGAAATTTGGGCTTTGAATCAATTAATAGACGCGCAATGTTAAAGATGAGAGGCATACGGAGTTTGCTTGCAGAATTAGCCCTGAGCTTCCCAGAAAATGAAAATACAGAATTAATTAAAAAATATGCAACTCGAGCTTTGGCTATTTTCGGTGAGAATGAAATCGTCAGACAAGCTATCAATCGGCGTCCGATTGTTTGTAAAGGCGTGAGAATCTTGTGTATGGATGGAGGAGGCATGCGCGGTATTTCAACGGTGCAAATGTTACAACGTATCGAGGTACGAATAATTTTTCTTTATCATCATCACGTTTTCGGTCAAAGCACCGCTGTATGAAACCATTCTGACAATTTTGCAATCGGTCTCAGGAGGGCACGGGTAAACCAATTCATGAGCTATTTGACTTGATCTGCGGTACGAGTACGGGAGGTATACTGGTAAGTGATGCTAAATTAGGCAAAATATCGCGCGTACACGCGCGTTTGATGAAAATAATTTTTTTTCTTGGTTTTCTATTTTTGTATTTTTCTTCCTTTTCGTCCGTTCCTGTTCTGTTCTTTTCACCGACGAGTCCTTTTTGGAAAACTGTGACTAACTTTTCTTCTGAAACACAAGGCATGCGCTGTGGGAGTTCGGAAACACGACTTAAAACGATGCGATGAAATCTACACAGAATTAGGAACCAGAATATTCTCAAAGCCGAAAGATAGACAAGATGGAGAGACTTCGTGGAAAGACCGGTTCGATAACTTATATCGGGACGGGCAGCAGAAATGGAGAGTCGCGGTGCACGGTTCGAAGCACGACGCGAACGTGTTCGAAAGTTTACTCCAACAAGAATCTGAAATGGACGGTAAACAAGAGTCATTCATCGAATCGTCTTTAAGAGGCGGTCCAAAAGTTTTCGTTGTCGGTACCATCGTGTCTAAATATCCTTCGTCTCCATACATCTTCCGAAACTACCAGTACCCGGAAACCGCCGAGGATGAAAACCATGGGAGATATGCGATGCCAGGTTCCTGCAAACACTTGATGTGGCACTGTTTGAGGGCTTCGAGCGCTGCCCCGTATTATTTAGCCGATTTTTCGTTAGGTGATGAGAAATGGCAAGACGGCGCCGTCACCTGTAACAACCCAGCGATGATGGGCATCATGGAGGCGAGACGCTTGTGGCCAGACCGACAGATTGAGTGCGTGGTTTCCGTCGGAACTGGAGAGGTTCCGCGGGTTAAACGAAAAGATGCTTCATCTTTCCACAGACTAATCGACGCTTCTGAAGTTATGCTCGAATCCTCTTGTAATGTAGAGAGAGTAGATGAGGCGTTGGGAACGCTTTTACCTTTGATTCCAGAGACGAAATACTTCCGTTTCAACCCTGTCGATTCGAGGTGTGATATAGATTTAGACGAAATCGATAAGCAAGCGCTGAAGCGACTGAGAGAAGCAACGGATGAGTACGTGAAATCTGAAAACGAGCGATTCGGGGAACTGTGTCAGTTGTTGCAGCCGGACGCTTTGGACGAAGAAATAGCAGCTGTGATCGCTACTGGACTCGGCTCTAAGAAAGGAGTTTTAGTCATCGAGGCGCAGAGATACGAGAACGAATTCGCTGCGAAAACTGATATCGTGGAAGAGTTTTGCGCTTTGCGGTCCATTCCATTCGCTCGTATTGATACATCTTCGAGTTACAATCCTGATAATACCGGATTCTCTTTTGGGAAAAACGGAGCCACGAGTAAGAAAAGTAACAACAACGATAACAGTCACGCCCACGCGGAGGACAATAATACTATTAGAAGCAGAAACGGTAGTAGCGGTAGTAACAGAAACAAGACGGGAGGAGAGGAAGAACTTTTGGACGATGCCAACGTAGCAATTGAGAATCTCAACGCGCAGTTTAGAAGGATTGGCGCAAACGCAGGTGTCATTCACTTGAACTGCGTTTCAGATTTGGAGGGCATCGTGTTGCGTTGGCAACACGATATTACGGCCATAGCAGAGCCTTCAGCTGTGGCAAATTTGTTCATAGAGTGTGCGAAATATCCATCAAAGCAATCGCAAAAGTTCACCTCTCTGTATGAAATGTGTTCCTCTGTACCTTCAGTCGAGGTGGAAGGTGTTTTGCACACGTTCATAGGAAAGCACTTGCAGGCAGATTCCAACGACGGGCAACTTGGCGCGTATCTCTTCAAAAGAACTATTCCTCTGGAGTATTTGTCAGATTACACGGCGAGTAAACTTATTGGCATGTGGAAGGATAAAATTATCGTCAGTCAAGCTTCTATTGGCGCAGACTTGCTGGAAGCTTTGTTAGATGCCGGAGCGAAAGCAATCGTGGCTCCTTCAAACGAAGATCCAGACAACTTCATATCGGCCGGCGCAGACGGGGACGATATCCTTCAGTTCTTCGCGGCGTTTTATCATGCATTGTACGTTGTTGGCGCGGATGCACCCGCGGCAAGTTCTGCAGCGTGTATGATTCAACCTTCTTGTAGTTACTTTCGATGTCACGTGCGTGTGCGAGGGAGTACGGTCGAGTTGAAACCAGGCGAAGAAGTAAGAAAAGTGGCCACGCCGAAGAAAGCTGCGCAAGAACAACAAAATTAGATTTGTAATAGAAAATAAGCTGATGACACGGTTTATAAATAATAATTGTATAACAATATCCTCTCTCCCTCTAATTCTACTATGCATGATGAATAAATATGGTAATATATGAATTGTCCATCCATTCTTTCCCTTATAGCGCGCCGAGAACTGCATCTCTCCCTCTCTTCAAAGCCTTCTCATCAATCACCTTGACGGACTCAACCCATCCAATAGATTGCAACACCTTGTATGTCACAACCTTAGCGGCATCTTGAATAAATGCCCACATGATTACGTACAACCAACAGTACACGGCTAAATCCCACTCGATGCCTTGCATCCCATTTCCGAATGGCCAATAGACGGCCAAAAACGTAGAACACGTAGTAGCGAGAATAAACGCGCCAACTAAAACGATCGACGGCATTCTCGACCACATCCAACCTTTCGTTCTCGAGTTGAACACGGAGAAGTAATCCGAAAGCGAGATTTTCAAGTACATGAGCGTTTGGATCTCTCCGTATGTCATGACTGGTAATCCCATGGATCGCCACAGGCCATCCGGCGATTGCGAATCCAATGATAACTCCAACAATACGATCGAACCAATCAAAGCAACCATGCCAATAGCGGAAGAGACAATATATAAAATATTCAGATCCCACTTCTCTGGCTTTATGGAAGCATCGACGTGATCGTACGCGACCGAAATAATGGTGCCGTCATTCAAGATGGTGATGGTAACCAAAGCGATAACTGGGATCGCAAAGTACGACGGCCAATCCGCGTTGTACTCGTTCGGATGATAGAAGATGCACGAGATGAAAAAGAAGAACAACAGCTGTTCAGTACACGCGACGCGGTAAATCACAAAGTTCTTCATTCTCTGGAAGATCTTCCTTGAGGTCACGATGGCGGTGACGATAGTGCTCAAACCCGGTTGCGTCAAGACAATATCGGCGGCAGCTTGCGCTGCAGAAGTCGCCCCTTGAACGGCGATACCGACATCAGACCGTTTTAACGCCGGCGCATCGTTCACACCATCACCAGTCATGCCAACCAAGTAACCTTGTTGACGTAACGCCTCAACGATGAGATATTTGTGCTCCGGGAAGACTTGGGCGAAACCATCTGCTTGGCGGCACATCTCCCCGTAGTCTCTGCCCAACGTCGTCGACGCCTCGAGATCCTGAGCCGTAAGCAAAGGAAGCTTCTCAGCACCTAAAACATTCGTTCCCATACCTAACGTGCGGCACGTCTCAACCGCAATCGCACGGTGATCTCCAGTGATCATTTTCACCGTGACACCAAAGTCATTCGCGCAATCGATGGTATGTTTGGTATCCGGACGAGGCGGGTCCAAAAAGGTAAGAATACCGATGAATTCAAATTTCCGTTCAGTGATGTCGCCATTTTTCGTTCTTGCAACGGCCAAGGATCGAATACCTCTGTGCGCGAGCTCTAATACTTTTTCTTCAACTTCTTTACCGATTTTATCTTTGTTTACACTCATCTCCAAAAGCACGTGAGGAGCACCTTTAGTGACGACAAACTTCTCACCGGTGGTTTCATTCTTCACAGTCGCTTCGGTTCTCTTGATGATTGGATCAAACGGAACGTAATCGGTGTGCTCGTACGGGTCCAACTCGACGCGATCGACCGAGTTCAACACCAAAGTATCCAACGCATCCTTCGCCGGCTCCCACCATTTCGCCGCCAAAGCGGCCAATTTCAACACTTCTTCTCTCGTAACATCCGGCACGAACGTTGGCAAATACTCTTGCAGCATCATCTTGTTCAACGTCAAAGTTCCAGTCTTGTCCGAGCACAAGATGGTCATACCCGCGAGTTCTTCCACGGAGGAAAGGCGAGCTACGATTGCCTTCTCCGCGGCTAGTTCATGGCATCCCAACGCCAACGTCGTCGTACAGACTACTCTCAACGCGATTGGAATCGAAGCGACTAAAAGAACGACGTTGAACGCGAGCGTTTGCCAGAAATCGACACCGATCATGTTCAAGTAAATAAACACCAATGCGCAAATAAACACGCCCAACGCAACCAAGATGTACATGATTTCTCTCAACACTTTTTCAAAGTGCCCGAGCTCGTCCACACCTTGGACTAAATCCGCAGTTTTACCGAAGAACGTTTGCGACCCGGTCGCGGTAACCGTAGCTTCGATTTCACCGCGCGTGACCGTTGACCCCATCTTCGCTTCGGAGCCTTCAAACATAGCCACCGGTAAACTTTCCCCGGTCAAAGCGGCTTGGTCGACTTGAATCGGTTTACCTTCTCGTAATTTGCAGTCAGCTGGAATAGCTCCACCGGCACCTAACGCGATCACATCCCCCGGGACTAACAAAGTCGCGTTGATGGTGTATATTTTATTTTCTCTCTTAACGATCGCTTCTGGTTTCAACGAATCTCTCAGAGCTGCGATGGAATCACCAGCCTTTAACTCCTCGATAAAGCCGACCAAAACGTTCAGTAACTGCAAAACAACCAGCACAAGGACGTCGACCACGTCGTCGGGCGAACTGTGCACGTACGCTTCTAAACTTTCGATAAGAATCGCGGCCCAAATCATCAACGGCATCGGCTGGACAAATTCCAAAGCCAGTTTCACCCAGACGTTTTCTTCTTTCCTGGAGAGTTCGTTCAAACCGAACAACTGCAAGCGTCTCTCCGCTTCGAGTTCGGTTAAACCGTCCTCGGGAGTGTTGAACAGAGTCTCTCTGTCCACACCCATGTAATACTGATCGTTCGTCGTCATACTACTCATATTGTTATTATTCTCCTCGCCAGAATCGCTTCCGGTGTCCGACTTATTGGTGCCGTATTGCGACTCTGGACCTGATTTTCCCGCGGTTAACAACGGTTTCGTTCCATCACCAGAGCTGCCGGACTCGATGTCGTTGTACGGCTTCTTCGTCGGCGACATGTTTGTTCTCCTTTTCTTCTTCTTCTTTTAAAGTATTACTCTCGATCGGAAAGAAAGAAAGAAAGAAATTCTCGAAGAGTCGGGGAAACACCCACACGCGGCCTTTTGAGGATGATGATTACGCCCCAAAGACGGAGAGAAAGAAGAGAGAAGAGAGTCGTAGACACGCGTTTCGAGCGAGATCAATTCTCTGTACTATCGGTGGTATGAGACGTGCGCAATTCGAATAATACTATATATTATATAATACGTTACGCGAAAAGGCAGCACGCGCAATAAATATAATATGTGATATAGTCGCGTGGCCAACTAATGCAGATTGTTCGTGTGTTTAAGCCACAAACGGAAAGAAAGAATTTTTTGGTGTTGTGGTGTTCGAAATTCAGGTCACAGAGCGGCTCCTCAAAAAATTTTGAGAGAGAAGAGGCAAGGAAGCACGAAAACAGAGAAAGGACTCCTCCTGTCCTCAGTAGTTCTAGTTCAAGTCGTTTTGTATACGAAGAAGAAGCATGGGAGGAGGACTTCGACGAACACTCTCAGCAATAGCAACATCATCATCATCATCGAGTAGTCACATCATCACAGACTCGTTGTTCATTCGATCGCTCGTTTCTGCTGTCCCTTTCGATGGTGGTGGTCGCACGACGAGTTCTTCTTCTTCTTCTTCTTTCGGAGGAGGAGGAGGCGAAGGAGGAGGAGACCAAATGCGGCGTCGTCTTTTCTCATCATCATCATCAATAAACGAAGAAGTGGTGAGAGAAGAGGTAAGCAGACGATATCAACACCAACGACAGAGAATAGTACAACGACGACAACACAACAACAGTAGCTTTAATAACAAAAACAGATTTATGAATAGAAGTGGCAGCACGAGAACATCCTCCTCCTTGTTGACGAGTCAAGTGCGTGGATATGCGTTTTGGAGTAACAACAAGAACGAAAGTCCTTCTTCTTCTTCTTCGGCAACGAATGAGCTCGAAGACGGCACGAGTAGTAATAGTAGTGGCGATGAAGGAGGAGACTCTGTGTCATCAATAGTAACAGATCTTAGCAGCAATACTACTCTTCCTCCAGGAACAGAACTTGTCGGCGAAGTCGCGCAAATAGCGGGGGAGTCGTGGTACACCACCGCCGGTTTGATGTACGTCATGGAATACTTTCATCTCGTGAGTGGATTAGAGTGGTACCAAGCGATTGCCGCTGCGACTGTAGTTATGAGAACATTAACACTACCATTTACCGTGATGCAAATGCGAAATACGGCGCGGATGCAGTTGGCGCGACCGGAAATGGAGCGACTTCAAGAACGCGCGAAGCAAACGCAAGCGCAAAACGACCCCGAGGCGGCGCAGAGACATTTGAGCGAGGTGACGGCTATATGGAAAAAATACGAGTGTCATCCGGTGAAATCGTTAGCACCTTTGTTAGTTTCAGCACCGTTGTTCGTGTCCTTCTACTTTGCCATCTCGAGAATGGCGGACGGGATTGGATCCTTCAAAGACGGGGGTGCGTTTTGGTTCACCGATTTATCCGCCGCGGATCCAACCATGATGATGCCTCTGTTGACGTCCGCTTTATTTTTAGCCTCGGTCGAGTTAGGTGCCGTAGAAGGTATGAACAACAATCAACAAGGCCTGACCATGAAGTGGGCACTCCGAGGATTAGCCTTAGCTTTAGTGCCGATGACGTGGAACTTTACTCAAGGCGTGTTTTGTTACTGGATCACGAGCAACTCGTATTCGCTCTTCCAGGCGACTTTGTTCAAGTCTACGATGATGAAAAGATTAGCCGGCATTCCAGATACCTCTCACTTGGCGAACCTAGATTCCAACTTGTTGAACCAAAAAGTCAACTTGGATAAAATTCACGAAAAGTGGGGCGAGAAGCCGACGTTACATTCGCAGCGACCGCCGAAAAAGATTAAAGCGGGGAAGCGAACATATTCATCCTCGGGACAACAAGAACGACACGAAGAACACGTCGCGGTAAAATACTTACCGTCAAATGCACTTTTTAAGGAGAGAGGAGATATGTTTTGAATAAAGTAGTAGTTGTCATGATTAGGACGAGAGAAAGAAAAACTTATTATTTTCCCTTTCGTGGGCTCGTTTTCCGCTCGGGTGTCCATCAAAATAAGTACTTTTACGTTTGAATCTTCCCTCATAAAATCCAAATGTCAGCCTTTACAGCGTTGTTAAACGCTCACGCGCTTCGCATGCGATCGTCGTCGTTCTCCGAATCCTCCTCGTGCTCCTCTTCGTTGAGAGGAGGAGGACGAGGAGCAACGACGAGGACGCGCGTGTTCTCCACCAGACGTGATGATACTAGTAGTACTAAAATCTTTCGTCGTCGTTGCGTATCTCTCTCCTCCTTCTCCCGTTCAAAGAGAGAAAGTGGACGACGACAACAACAACAACAACAACAACAACAACTGGTAGAAGCGTTGCAGCAACAACATCAAAGGAGAAATAATAATACTACTACGAAGAGCAGAGGATCAGGGGTCATCGTTGGCGTCCGCAACGATAATAGTAGCAGCAGTAGTCTTAATTATTATTCGTTGAACAGTAGTAACGAGAACGATCAAACGTCCAGCAACAGAGAAGAAAGAAAGAAGACAGCAGCACAAAGGTACGGCAAGAAGAACTGGTGGGGCACCGGGTCCTACACGAATTCCGTGTTTAGCAAGAAAGTTGTCACGAGAGCGACGACGAATAACTTCTCCGCGTACGCAGCTTCGGACGAGAACAACAACAACAACAACAACGACATTTTTAAAGGGAATGCAGCTTTCAATCTCTTCCTCGGACCGCCGATGAAGATTTTTGGGGCTTTATGGAACAGATTGGCAAAGCCGTTGCAAGATTTTGGCTTTGGTAGAACGCGAATTATGGAAGGTGGTGTAGGTTTGTTCATCGTTGGAGGGGCACTGTTGGGTGCTTTGATCGCCGGATGGATTGTCGGCATCTTTAACAACGCCAGGAAGAACTCTTACCAAGCCTTTATTGAATTCCCACTCGCGTGTGGGATTCAATGCGGGACGAACGTAAGAATCAGAGGCGTGAAAGCGGGAACGGTGTTATCTGTGCAACCAGCTTTGGATAAAGTGACGGTTTTGGTGGAAATGGACGATAAGAAAGTGCCGATTCCAAGAAATTCGACGATTGATGCGAATCAGTCAGGATTAATCGCAGAGACTATTATTGATATTACCCCGAAATTACCCATCCCGCAAGCGCAATGGGGTCCGTTAGATGCCGGGTGTGAAGGGGAAGGTGTTATCGTGTGCGATCGAGGACGAATTGAAGGGAGACCGGGGGTTTCTATGGATGATTTAGTTGGCATTTGCACGCGCTTAGCGAAAGAGATGGAACAACAGGATGGAATTCGAAAGATGTTTCAAGTCACGGATGGGGCTCAAGATTTGATGCAGGTTTTAGAACCGTTATTAACCGAAGCTGCTTTGATTGCCAGAGAGCTTCGACCGATGATGCAAGGTGTCAAAGACCAGGGTACATTGGAAACGATCGAGCTATTAGCGGGACATGCGTCGGCTACGGTGCAAGATATTCGAGAGTTGCGACAAACGATTTTAACCGAGGAAAATCAAGACATGTTGAGACAATCTATCTCGACTTTGACAAAGACTTTGCAACACGTAGAAAAAGTATCCGGAGACATTTCGAGCGTCTCTGGTGACCCGAGCACTCGAGCTAACTTGCGACACTTGATACAGTCGCTTTCGCGTTTGGTAGACGCTTAGACAAGTTTTTATACCATCGACTCTGATGACAAACGTGTTGTACAAACAAGTGCTATTCTATATTCTAATTCTAAAGCTTTACATTTTCTTCCTCTAGCAATCGCTTCTTCAGCGTCTCTAGAGCTTCACGCGTTAACATTGGATGCACCTCCACATTTTCTTCTTCGTCGTCCTCGCTTTTCGTCCTGTGTGCGAATAGTAACCTTCTCGCTTCTGTGCTGGACAATCCAACTATCCCGTGCTTTGATATTAACGAATCATCATCTTTCGTCGTTTTTCCACTGTTGAATATCTTTAGCGATCTTATTGCGCCTCTGACTCGTCCAAACTCGAACCCTTCTTTGAAACCAGTTTTATATCCTTCGTTGAATCCTTTTTGCACCGTGGCGGTTCTCCCGACGTCTAAACCGTCTCGATAACCGGCGTTGAAAAACCTCTCTCGTCGAGTCTCTGACTCTTGCTGGAGAAGATTGAACTTATTGTTCGCTTTCTCTTCTTCTCCAATATTATTATCGTCGTCGTCGTTGTCGTCGTCGTCGCCCCAGACGTCTGCCGTTCCGCCTCCCGCGATGGGCATAATAACAACGGGAGGACGAATTATTGAAGAAAATTTTTCCTGCATTTACGTTTTTTGCATGGCACATAATATCATTCAGTTTCGTTTACAAATCATTTACACTAAATACGGACTATCTAAAACGGCGTAGCCAGCCGCAACGCCACCTTCGTCGCTCGAAGCCGCTTTCGTTCTCAACAAGCTCCCGCCATGTTCGTTCATGACTCGTGCGGTATTACTATTCACGTCGCCTTTGCGCAAATACGAACCGTAAATTCCCAACTCGCTCAAGCTTTCGATTTCGTGCGCTAAACCTTTCCTCAACATGGTCACTTGATGACTGGGAGGAAATATTCTTTGCATCAAGATGTACGCCGGTAAATCTTTCGTATCGTTCTCTAATTTTTCTTTCAGTTCTTTTCCGTACAAGTTGTTCCCGCCACCTTCGCGTTGTGGCTTTAACACGTAATCCGCCGGGTTAGATAATCCTAGTTGGATTGTTTTTTGCATGTTTTTTTCGCCTTCGAAAGAATACAAACCGGCAAACACTTTTCGCATCTCGGTCGCATCGTTTGGCATAAACTTTTCGAGCACGCCTTCTTCCGCTAAAGCTTGTTGAATCTTCTTCGAACCGGCCAGGTGCATGGCCACCGAAGGCGACTTCAAAGAGCTCGATTTCTCCAACAACATCTTCGCTTCCCATTGCGCTTCACTTGGAAAATCGCTCGGTGAGTAGCCAGCGCGAAAGTATATGACGCTACATAACTGACCATCGATGGAGAAGAGGTTTGTTTTCAGATCTAATCTACCGCTTTCGTTGATTTCCCGAAGCGTCTTACGAATCGTCTTCACCCCGATTGTTTCGAATACTTTCTGAGATATCAATCTTTGATCGAATATGTTCGTTTCCCCTTCCTGAACGACCATTAAAATACTAGCGTTCTCGCATTCCATGCACTTCCAACCTTCGCAAAGGGTTTTCGCCGCTTGATTGAGCGAGTCGTTCGTCGGCATGTTTTCTTTCTTCAACTTCATATCGTCATCGATGTTCCCTTTCGTATACTCCGCTAAATGCTGATGCAACAGCGTCACTTTCGAGCCTAACCCCATAAAAGACGTGCTCACTGTGTTCACTTCGACTTGTAAAGGCATTCCCGATCGCGTGTCGAGCATATAATCCGTCCGTAAAATACCTAGCTCTTTATCTAATCTCCCATTCCCGCGTTTCCCGCATGCCTCGTAAATTTTCCAGAGTCTCCCGGTAAACTCCGGGTCGCTCAGCGCGGCTTCTCTCAAAGTCTCTCGCATGAATGCGTCGTCCTCGGAGACTTTATCGTACAACTCCGCAAATTTTGGCGTTATTTCTTTCGCAAACTCAAACACATCTTTCGGAAACGGAGTCGGATACAGCGCGACTGGCGCGTGAAACACTTGTCCAGCCGTCTCCTTCCCAGTGGCGACGACTAAACCGTGTTGAAACGCCCACGAGATGGCTTCTTCAGCGGTTGGGCGGATGGTCGGATCGTCCACATCATCGTTCACGAGCATACTGCTGTTGGTGCTACTGCTACTACTACTGTCGTTTTGACTCCCTCGCCTCTTTTTATTGCTCCGTCGAAAACGAAAAGAAGAAGACAAAGAAGAGGAGGAGGAGGCGTTGGTTGCCGCCGTTTGAGATGGTCGTCTGCGATAACGATGATGATGTCCTCTTCCTCGGAGAAAAGCAGCACAAACGACGAGCGCACAAGAACACTGGTGATACGTACGAGATGATGACGATGACTTTGAAGAAGAAGAAGAGGAGGAGGAGGCGAGAGAGGGAAGGAGCGTCGTCTTCATTTAGGATAATGAGACATTCTACACGAGTTTCTTTTCTTCTGTTTTTTCGCCTTGCCGGTTCCACCCGTTTTTTTGAAATCAATTTATTTTTCGATTCTTCAAAAGAGATTCAACAGAAACATCAAGCCTCCTTCCTCTCGTTTTGGTGAAGGCAAAGAGGACAAAGAGAGCACAAAAAAACACCCACACGCACCCACGCTGCTGCTCACGACGCGCGAATTATTATAATACTTGTCTGCGCTTATCTATCTATATATATTTGAAAGTACAGATACTACAGGCGAGAGAAAGAGACGTTGTATTGCTTTTTGGAAAATTCAAAAAAAAAAGTCAAAATGAATTTCGACGATGTTCCCGTCGTCCGGAACGAGAAGAAGTTCGACGACATCGTCCAAGAGGCTTTGAAAGGAGGGGATCCGCAGTTGCTCGTGCCGCCTAAGTCTATCGCCAAAGACGTTTTGAAGGAGACGACTGGAAACGTGTACGCGATGAGTGGGGGACAAAATTTTGCGACGACTGGTGGCACGACCACTGCGACTGTTGACAGTCCGATGGCGGCGAAGACTATTCCTGCTTCGATATCACCGGTGAATGCGAACAACGCGAGCACGGATTCACCTAAGAGGACTTTTTTGAAGAAGGGGACGGGCGTGAAACGTATTTATACTCCTCCGAAAGAACGCACGTCGCCGTCGCCGTTGGCGTCTTCTTCACGAAAAGCCGAACAACAAGTGGCAGTAAAAGACAAGACAAAAATGACGGCGTGGGAAGTGGAGGAGTACGAAATGCAACAGGAAGTGGCGAATTTTGAATCTTTAGAGCATGCGATCAAAGGAAGAGCGTCGCAAGCGTCGATTGATCGCGCGGCTGAAGAGTTTGTGCAAAATAGAAGAAACGCCGAGGAGATGCTTTCCGAAGACCCGCTCTCGTATCCGTACGCTCTGAAGCAAGTCCTAGCGAGTGATGATGAAGCAGTAGCAGCGACAAGAACAACAAGAACAACAACAACAACGATGACGACGAGTAGTCCAGGTGTAGCGTCGTTTACGCAAACGAGTGGGGGTGAAGATGATAGAAAGCCTGTATCGACAAAACACCGAGCGACTTCGCCCGTGGCAACGAGCACTCCGCCTCCGTCCGCTTTCCGACGTTCCGTGCGAGGTTCACCTATGCCACCCTCCTCGTCCCAACGAATCAACGAGTTGGCGCGAAGCTCCATGTCGCCTGCCGCAGTCAACCGCTCTGCGATTAAAAGACAAGAAAACGCTCGAAAAACTCTGGATAAGGACCGAGCGGAACTCGAGAAAGATATGAAAAATTTCAAGAAGCAAATGATGGAGTTTAGAGAGCAAAAGGATGATTTCGCGAGTCACATGAAGCGAGAGAGATTGGCGCTGGAACAAAAAGAACGCTCAGTTTTAGGACAATCTCGAACAGAGCGCGAAGAGATTAAGCTTTTGAGAGGTGAAATAGAAAAAATGAAGGAAGATCAAAAGCATAGAGATCAAAAGTCAAAGTTGACTGTCGATCGTTTGCGGAAACAAGTTGAAAATTTATCTCAGGAAGCGGCCGCATTGAAGTTGGAGAAAGAGCGAATGTCAGAAGAAATGCGTCGCATGAAGATGTCTCAACGTCAGAATAGCTCGCAGACACCGGTTAAAACGGAACCAATCGTTTCAAAACCGGTGAAGTCGTCGCCCATGTTCGCAAAAGCGTCTCCGCCTCCGGTATACATCAACGCTGCTCCCGCGCAAGAAGCTAGGAATATGTGCGTGAAAGAAGAAGAAGAAGAAGTAGAAGAACATCATATTTACGAGGAAGAAAAGGTTCCGGATGAACTCTTACGCATTCCAAATATCGATCCAGCGCCAACTTGGAACGATGTCGCAGAAATTGGTGTTTCCGAGGACGTTCACGCGGATGGGAAAATCACCCGAAAATATGCGGACGGCACCCGAGTGACAAAATTTTACAACCAAAATTCCTTTCGCGTTGAAAGCGGTTCCTCATTGATCATGTATTACGACAACGGTGACATGAAAGAAACCCTTTCAGATGCGAGTATGCACATAGTGCGATACTGGTATTCCGGTGTCCGAACGTGGCAGTCGAACTATAAAATAGGAAAACTTTTGTCCGGACGGAGCGAGAAGGAGAGAGCGACCAAATTCGAGTACAGCATCTTTCACTACATGGACGTGAAAGAGGTGGAGGTTGAATACGTGAGCGAAATCAAAGACGTATATAAAGATAACGGAGAAATATGGAGAATATACCCGGGCGAAAACGGTAGGCAAGAAATGATAGGTTATAAATAATACTACAGGTAACTCGCACCAGCGAAAATTTCAAACCCACTGTTGTCCAAAAACACCTCGATCGTTGTCCCCTTTGACTTCAAAGAGGGAAAAAACAATATTCATCAGCACAAGCACTTTAGAAAAAAGGAAACGTGTAACACACGCACACAGTATTCGTAGTATCACATCATGTCCTCCGCGACGAGCATCGACATTCGAACTGCACCTACCGAACAACTCTCGGTGAGTACAGTGGGAGCTTCTTTCTCTCCTTCTTCTTCCTCTGTGTTCGATTCTAAAACGAAATTTATTCTCTCTCTCTCTCGCTTTCTCCGATCTGTTTTTCTTTTCACGAACAAAGATTGACCGACTTTTTCTTCCTCGTCTTCTCCATCTTTGAATATCAGGTATTGCAAGAGCAACTAAAACACGATTTAAACATGTGCGCGGAGAGTGTACAAAAATTACAGCAAGCGGTGGGAAAATATCACACCTCTGGAATGGCCTGCGAGGCTTTGAACGAAGAGGAAGTAGGGACGCCAATGTTAGTGCCTGTGACGGAGAGTTTATACGTTCCCGGGAAAGTAGGCGCGACGGATAAAGTTTTAGTAGACATAGGTACGGGGTATTTCGTAGAGAAAACACCGAAAGGGGCGGAGGAGTACTGTAAAAAGAAAGTGCAGGAGTTGCGAGTGAACATGGAGAGGATTATGAACGTAGTGCAACAGAAGCGAAAACAGTTGGTGATGGTCTCCGAGCAGCTTTCGAAGAGGGGACAATGAATAAAACGAAAGAAGTAAACAATAATAGCAGCAGTATAGTTTTTCTTATTATAGCAACAAACAAAAGACCACGAAGATGATGTATTACTACATATTTATTAAGCGAGTGCGCGTACACGTAACGCGTAAGTGACTTCAGTGTGTATTCATTCTTGATAGCGAAAGTGTCCTAAAAATTCCGTGTTCCCTTCTTTCGCGCCTTTAATCGGCGACACGGTGTGATTAATATACTCGTAACCTAACGTTTTCGCCCCTTCAATAACGTTTTGAATCACCTCTTCGTGCACTTTTGTGTCTCGAACAACTCCTTTACTCCCTATCTGTTCCCGTCTCGCTTCAAATTGCGGTTTAATCAAAACAATCAAATCGCCGTTTGGTTTCGACACTTTCGCCACGCTCGGTAAAACTTTCAACACCGATATAAAACTCAAATCCAAAGTCACCACCTCCACTAAATCCGGCAAAGCCTCTAAATATCGCAAATTCTGTCGTTCCATGACTACAACTCGTTCGTCTGTTCTAATTTTCTCGTGCACTTGTCCGTATCCAACGTCCACGCCGTACACTTTCTTTGCGCCTTGTTGCAACAAACAGTCGGTAAACCCGCCGGTGCTCAACCCGGAGTCTAAACAAATCTTATCTCGAACGTCCACCTCGAAAAACTGCAGCGCCTTCTCTAACTTCAACCCTCCTCGACAGACGAATTTCGGTTCCTCCGCTAAGACTTCAATCTTTACGTTCGGTTTCAGCTTTGTCCCCGGTTTCGTTATTTTCTCTCCATCGACCAAGACTTTCCCTTGTTGAATCCAACTTTGAACGACGTTTCTGCTCAAATCTGGATTGGTGAGCAACGTCAGTTCGTCCAGTCTTTGTTTCGGGCCCGATTTCGCGTACGATATCGTCGTCGTTTTCTCTATTTCCTCCTCCTCCGATGAAGACGACGATGCTCTCGCCCTCGTCGTACCACTCCTATTATTACCACTCCTATTATTATTACTACTACAACTCCTAAAATTCGTACTTTTTCTGTTACGAGCCCCGAACAAACACAACATCAAAAACCGTGTCGTCGTGTGGTGGTGGCATCGTCCCCCGCGAGAGTAGTGTTTCGACGATGATGATGACATCAGCGAGGAGAAACATCTTCCCGTGGTAAAGGTCGCCGCCGCTCTCATTATTGATGAATACTACTCAATGCGCGCTCACAATTAATATTTGTGGAAAAGAGCTTTTTTTGGTTCCCTTTTCAGTTTTTTTTTTAGGCAGGCGGCGGCTGGTGGATTGGCGGAAATCAAATCATTCATTTCATCACTTCATAGTATTCGAAGCACACCACGCACACATAATCAACACATTCATCGAGAATACTATGCTCGCGTTTACGACGACGAGAAGCACCGCGCTACCCTTCCAAAAGACGATAAAAACTCTGAAGAAGACTATCAGGGAAAAGGCTGCTTATGCTAATAAATATAAATCGAAAACGACAACAACGACTTTTGCCCTCGCGGATGAGGATGAGGACGAGTTCAATGTTGACGACGGCAAAGAAGACGAGGACGACGATCAGGCGTTCATTGACTCGTTCGAAAGAGACGGTTCAGCGACGAGTTCTTCTTCTTCTTCCACCTACCCTTTACGGGTGAAATCGATCGATGCTTTGAGCAGTACGACGACCCCTCGGAAGAAGACGCAACGAGAAATTGAGGCGCAGACTATCGAAGACGCGAACGGTTTTCACGCGCCGTGGTCGCAATACGAGTTAAGAGTCGAGGAAGACGACGACGACGAAACGACTCCGTGGGAAGAACACATGAAAGAAGTCATGGGGAAGAAAGCAAACTGGCCGTGTTGGGATTTTTCGAAACCGGAGGAGGAGTACGAACCGGAACCAGAGTTTGTTTCGTTTCAGAAACCTCCGGAAAAATACGACGCCTTCGAGGAGAAGGCGCGGTTGTATAAAGAACGCGTGAAGAAAGAAAGAGCGCAAGCGATGAAAGAGAAGGAAGAGAAAATTCAACAGTTTCGATACTTGTCGCAAGATGGGGACATTCGATTGAGAGATAAGAAAACAGTAGACGAGAGCGAATGGGACCACGAGAAAATCGTCGAGTTGATAAACTTTGACCCGAAGGAGAGAAGGAGGATGATGCAGTCTTCAGTGGAGGTTTACGACCCTCGATTTCCGTACGATTTCGGAGAGTGCCCGGATCCGCCTGAAGACACCTTGGACTTCCTTTATAAAATCGGTAGATTGTGCGTAGATGACGAGTGGGAGGATCGAAAATGGATCGAAATGACTGGCGAACCAACGCCAAAGTTTGACGATTTGGACTTGGACAAGGAGGAGCAAAAAGAAGAGCTCGGCTTGGAAGAGATGCGAGAAGAGAAGTTGATGAAGGCGAAAGATATCGGTTTCGACGATGACGACGACGACGAGGAAGAGAAAGAAGAAGAAGAAGAATAAGAGAAGATTTTGATATTGTTGTTAATATATAGTAGCCGCGTACAAAAAAAATTGTCAATTAAAATATTCCAAGCGCCTTGCGACGTGCCTCCGCGTACGATTTGAAAGCTTCGTTGTCTGGAGAAAAAAACACCGCTTCGACGATAGATGAATTTTCTTTCTTTCTCAATTCAACGTGCCAACCTTCTTCTATCGTATCGAGCTCTTGGAACCGTTCCCTTCGCGATTTGTGTTCCTCGGGTAAATCTCTAATGAACCCTCTCGGAACGAGTATGAACTTCTCGTCCACGACCATCTCTGCTTTACCGCCCGCTCCGGCACCTTTCGCATTCCTTTTATTACTTTGCGATGTGTTTATCCTAGAAGGATCTGAGCGTTGCCCGAGCTGGAGTCTCGCTATTCCTCCTTCCAAGGAGTCTTCCATATCTTTTTGCTTTCTATGTTCCCCACTTTGGTTTTGTAACGAACTTTCGTCAAACGCCGAACGACTCTCCGCCTCTGCGGTCACCGAGAGCGATAACACGTCTAAGCGCACACTCCCTTTACTCGCTTTTGCGTACGCGTCGCACGGTCTATACATTGAAGATTCTATCGTACACACGATGGTTCGCGTGAACTTGCTATTATTACTATCATCACTTTTCTCCTCGCTCAAACTATTCGTCTCTACGTTCGCTTCGTGTTCTTTAAGAAAATTCAACATCTTCTCCTCCCTTATTTTCGCCTCTTCCTCGCTCTCTGCTGCCACGGTAAACTTAAATCGCATCGGCGCTCGTTTAATCGGGAACAGCTTAGCTAATTTCGGTATCATCGCCAGCGCTTGCTGCTTTGCCGACTTGGTCGGATCTACCGAAAAGTGACACTCCTTCAGCGCGCTTTCAATCATGCCGTGCGGGTACGGCCTATTCGTCTCTGGATTTATAGTCTTCTCGACCAATATGTTCACGCAATCTCTCGTCACCGACTCTTGCCCAACTTCTCTTTCTTTCTCTCCAACCTGTAACTCGCCTTTTTCTAAAATCACTCGACATATCTTCTCCTCGTCCGTCGTCCCGAACGCCTTCTTCAAATCCGCCTCTTTGGCGACGATGCCTTTGGAAACGTTCAAGTAAATAGCGGTCGTTTGTAACACGTTATCTACATCCTTCTCCGCGCCAGCTCGAAAAGAAACGACCGTGTTCTTATAGCACGCGATTTCAAACCGAATGCCGTGCGTTTTGTATCTCACCACCGCGACATTCGTCAGTTTCTTAATCCCGACTGGAATTGAAAGGCGTCCAGCCATTATTCTTTTATATCTTCTTCTTTGTTGTCTTCTTCTTCTTCTTCTTCTTCTTAATGTATTTTACTCCTACTCCAACATTTGAGGATGGCGGCGATGATATCCTTCTTCCAGAGTAGAGTGGTAAAAATAGAACAACAACTCTTTTTTATTGCGTATGTAGTATGCACTTTTCTCTTTCGCGGGCGGATTTTAATAACGAGAAAATTCTTGTTGTTGTTTGTTGTTTTTGTGGAAGAAGAAGGACGAATCACTGAATCGAAAAAAAAGAAAAAAAAAAGAAGGAAAATCGACTCTTTGCGATATAATAATTGTCGCGACAATAATATTAAGAACACACACGCACCATTATTGTGGTGAACAACACAACAAGTACATCAGACACATCGAAGAAGAGCGTTTTATTTGTTATTTGTTAGTATTAGTATCATTTTGAGTGTACACAAAGAAGAATAAGAGGGAAGAGATCGCGAATTTTTCGAGAAGAAGAATTAGAAGATTTAGACGAAGAAGAAGAGATCGTACGTGACATAGTACGACTACCACGAGAACAACAAGAATAGATTATTTATAACAACACAAAATGTTACCGCTCTCCTTGCTGAAAACCTCTCAAGGGCACTCCATGCTCGTTGAGTTGAAAAACGGTGAAACCTACAACGGAGTTTTAAACGCCTGCGACGCCTGGATGAACGTCCACTTAACGAAAGTGGTGTGCACGAACAAAGACGGCGACCGGTTTCACGAGCTGGAGACGTGCTTTATTCGAGGGAATACGATTAAATACATGTGCGTGCAAGAAGAGATCATTCAGTTAGCGAAAGAGGAGAACGAAAGGAGAGCGGCGCAAAGAGGACCGTATCAAGGCCGGGGCGGCGGCAGAGGCGACGGCGGCAGAGGGAGAGGTCGAGGCAGAGGAGGCAGAGGAGGCAGAGGAGGCGGCGACCAATAATAACAATAAACATCATCCCTAGTTTAATAAAAATAGTAGTTTGTTTGTGTGTACATATACGTACTCAGCATTGGTAATAATTAGCTCATTCGACTCGCTTCCTTCTTTGATGAAAGTACCCGCTCGCCTCCCTTTGCGTACTTTATTTGTCAGCAGCTGTTTAAAAGTAAAACCAAGAATTCAGGGCACAGACTCTACATAACATCGCCTCCAGAATAATACCAGTTACGACTCCTTTACTAATAATAGTTTATCATCGTAGGAGCGATACATGAAACCACGCACGTCATCATGCGCACCAAACTCCTCTGACCGCGAGAGCGCACGAAGAATAATTCGATTTTTGTCGTAAGTAGAGCGCGACGACGAAAGAATCACCTACTCGTACAACAATCGAGAAAGTCGTTACGCGTTGTTCGTACAAAATGGTCCGAGCGCACAGCGAAAGATCCGTGGACGCTTTAGTCTCCGATTTTATCCTCGAACAATCCTTAGAGAACATCGAATTAATACACGAACAACTTCGAGGCGCGTATGATGGAGAATCGAGAGAGGAAGGAGAAGGACAGTTGAACACACGAGAAGAGAGGAATGAGTTGCAACAAACGCCTCTTCTCGCGTCGTCGGCATCGCCTTCACTGCGAGCATTGGCATCTGTCGATGCTTCCACGGATGCTTTGCGGATATTCATAAAGCGATTGTGCGACGAAAACAGAGAACACTCGGAGTACGAGGATGCAATGTTGCTGGATATTATCGGAGTGTTTGCAAGCGCTTCGTGTTCGCCTCGAACGCTGCGCTTTTGGTTCGAGACGATTGCAAAGAACAGGAAAAGGAAGAAAGAAGGCGTGGAAGCGTTGTTACGATCGGTTCGAAATGCAAACGGAAGATCTGCTACGTCGTCGTTCTCGCCAAAATGTTGTTTTCATTTAGACGGCGAAAATGCGGGGATTTTAGGGAACGCGGAAGCTAAATGGCCGTTCGCAAAGGATGGTTTCTCGGTCGTCACGTACGTGTACGTAAATAGCTTTGAGAACTCCGAAACGAACCAGATTAACGCGGAAGCGTTAGCGCAAGCTGCGCAAATTTCAACGCCAAATATGAAGATCTCACCGACGGCGGCACAAGTTTTAGCATCCGCTGCGGCTGGAAGTAAGGTAGAGTACATGCCGCGACTTTTCTCGTTGCTTTCGAGCGAGGGGTCTTCGGGGTACGAGAGTTATTTTCATAAGAACTACTTAATATTCGAAGCTCAAGGAGAAAAAGGCGAAAGGATTACGCTCCCATTCTCGCACCAGTTTCAGTTGAAAACTTGGCTATGCGTTGGCGTGGAGTACTCCGTGAAAAGAGAGATGGCATCGTTGTACATCAACGGGAAGCTCGTCGAGACGCACTCGATGAAACTACCTAAAGTAACGAAACCGCTTGGTTTTTGTTGTCTGGGAACAAACCCTCCCGCAGCAATGGCTGGTATGCAAGATAAGAGAAGACAGTGCGCTTTATACGCTGAGCTTGGCCCCGTGTATATCTTTAGAGATGGACTTGGAACGCAGGCTTTCAAGAAACTATACGAACGCGGGGGGGATTACGTGCCATGTTACGTTGGTCAATATCGAGATTCACTTTTGACTACAGCTTTGAGTCAATCCATAATTGGTGGTCATAGTAGTGGTGGTGGTGAAAATAATAGTACTCATCATCATCACGAAAGCAGTACTGATCCATTTGCGCGAACGGCAAGTGGCAACGTCGCCACATCTACTGCTCCCACAACTACCGAGGGTGAAGAAGATGAAGCGGAGATATTCGACAAGTCGCTATCGCCAAAACTTTTGCAACTGTTCCATCCTTCCGTATCAAAGTTGAACATTAAATCTGTTACGAACCTTGCGCCCTCTGGGTCTAGCAATGCGGGCCGGAAAGGGATTTTGATCGGAAACACAAAGGTATTCAAAAGAGATTTGATTCGTGATTCGATGTGGGAGAATTTCCAACCGGGACCGTGTGAAATGTTAAGACTCTTGTTGGATGAAGAAGGAAAAGAGGATAATCGCATCGTTGATAAGTCAAACGCGTGCCTCATTCTTCAAGTCATGGTCGAGTTAGCTCGAAGTCATTCTCAAAACGTTCAAGCTATGGCAAGCATGAATTTGGGAAGACTCCTTTCTCAAATACTTCCCAGACTATTCCAGGAGACACCAAACGAGGATAGTTTGCACGTCGAAATATGTAAGTTACTCGGTAAGCTTCTCGTCATCTCCAGAGAACACGACGGCTTGTACGATGAAATGCTCGCGTCTCTTTATTTGACGCTCAAACCATACGCTCAAACTGGTTGTTCTTCAAATGGTATCGTTGAAGTGTTGCGCTCGTTAAATGCGGAAGCGCACGCAAACGCAAGCGCACTTGTGAAATTAAACGGTTTACAGATGCTCCTAGATACTGGCTGGGACAACATTGAGATGCTTAGATCCAATGAAGATATCGCAGAAGAGCTTACTCTTTCGCTCTTTGTGATTGTTTCCGCGGGAGATGCGATTGAAGCGTCAAAAATTCTTCTCGAATTCATCAGTGCTTTCGATGGTACTCAAGGGTACTCACTCATCATCTCGAAAGGATTGAAAGCTTTAAATAGAGCTGTTCACGCGTTGAATCATTCTTTTAGGAGTGCATTCACCGAGAATTTCATTGGTCAAGGTGGCATTGAAATTTTAATGCGGTTGCTCCGAAAAGTTGCCATGAAAAATGAAGAAGATGGAACATCTCGCGACGAAGAGAAATACGGCACTGAATCTGAGATAATCGCCGATGTCATTTTGATCACCGGTCATTTAATGAATGGTGGCTTCCTAAATATTAACGATTTGACTTCTGCGAAAGCAATAAATGAAGAAGGTAGCGTCACGGCTTCACAGGTAGTTCGTTCAATCAGACATACTCTTCGATCAAATCCTTGTATGCTTTTGAACGAATCCGTATTTGACGCTTTACTTTCGATTTCGTTGGCGACGAAGATTAATCATCTCGAGGACATAATGGCGGCCAACGTACCCTCGGTAAAGAACGAATTGATGTTTGACGCCCTTCTTGAATCGTTACCGTACTCGAAACCAAGTGTTCGTAAGAGAGCTTTGGATGCTTTCATTCTTTTGGCGTGTACAAAGGCAGAAAACAGAGACACTTTAGTTTCTACGCTGGAATTCCCGGAATGGATCGTCCTGCTACTTATTCGCACGAAAATTAACAGTGATAATGAAGACGATACCATCAAAGTTGGTATTGATTTACTTGACATTCTTTTACATCACGCGTTGAGAGCCTCGCGTGATGGTGCTTTTGTTCTCGAAATTTTGTCGAAATTTTTCAAGACGACCGGTGAAGCTAATGCGAAATCGATCGAGCAGAAAGTACTGACGAATCTGCTTTCGTTTGTTTTTAAGGAACTCAGAGGCTTTAATAAGCTCGGCATTTCGGAAAATTCCCTCGTCATGCGCGATAACGGCTTGAAATTATTATCAGTCGTGGATACACATTTGCAGCGCATTGGGACTGATTCAGAAGCGAGTGATGAAGATTCCAAGAAAATGGCCGATATGTACGCAGAAATTCGTAACATTCTCGGTACCGCAACAGATGTATCAAAAAATAGTGACTCAAGTGGTCATGTTTCTGCGGAAGAGCGATGGAATGCGTACAAATCTTTGCGAAGCACGAAAGAGAAGGCGTATTTAGCGTTTGTCCAGGACTGGGTAGAAAACGATTTCGAAAATCTTCCGTTGTCCAAACGATGTCTCGAAATTGAGCGGAGAGAACTAGCCCGTCGCGAATTTGTGCGTTCGATGCGCATCAAGTACGAACGAGAAAGCTTGAAGATTCTCAGTGAGTTTGAAGGCGGAGATTTTGCAAATTTCCCGTGGGAGGTTGACCCGATTGAGACTGGAAAGAGAAGACGTTACATTTTAAGAAGAATGAAAGAACCTCCGAAACGAGAACAAAACAAAAAAGCCATGGAAGAACTTCCTTCGATAACGTTACCAAAAGCAGTGAACAGAAGAGAGAGTTTAGACTTTGACAGCGAAGAAAAGATGATTCAGGAGGTACAGGAGGAAGAAAAAAAATTGGAAAAGAAGAACGCGAGGGAACAAAAAGGAGCTCACACTGATGCGACGCGCCTCGCATATAAACTCACCAACTCGATGGTTCTCAGCGACGAACCAGTTTTCAAAAACGATGAAGCTACGATGGTGACGCCGTTAAAAACGTTTCGCGGTTCGTTAATTCTCACTGAAGATTGCATATCGTTTACAGGAAAAGATACCGAAACCGGTATCGAACACTCATGGATTCAGAAACTCGATGAACTTCATCAGGTACAATCGAGGCGATATTTGTTACAGAGAAGCGCTCTGGAGTTTTTCTTTTTATCTCGAGAGACGTACTTTATCGATTTCGGGTCCTCCGAAGAAAGGAAGAACATCTACAAATGTTTGATTCGAATGAAACCGAAAAACTTCGTTCCTCTCTACCTCGAAGCTTCAAACCCGGAGGTTTTGATGCGGAAGAGCGACATCACTTCGCGATGGATTCGACGCGAACTATCAAATTTTGATTATATCTTAGCTTTGAATACGCTTGCTGGGCGCAGTTATCTAGATATCACTCAGTATCCTGTCTTTCCTCACGTCATCGCGGATTATGAATCGGACGTGTTGGACTTGAACGATCCAAAGACTTTCCGAGATTTATCAAAACCCATCGGAGCGCTGAATCCGAAAAGACTCAACCAAGTCAAAGAGAGGTACGATGCGCTGAAAGATGATCCGGAAATCCCACCGTTTCATTACGGTTCCCACTATTCGTCCGCTGGAGTCGTGATGTTCTATCTCCTAAGACTTGAGCCATTTACAACTTTGGCATACAATTTGCAAGGCGGGAAATTTGATCACGCGGATAGACTTTTCACTGGCGTCGAATCCATGTGGAAGTCTGTTTTAAATGATATCTCAGATGTGAAGGAACTCACGCCTGAATTTTTCACCATGCCTGAGATGTTCTTAAACTTGAACAATTGCGATTTTGGCACCACGCAAAAAGGTGAAAAAGTCGGAGATGTCAAACTTCCAAAATGGGCAAGCAACGCGGTTGATTTTGTTGCAAAGCAAAGAGCCGCTTTAGAATCTGAACACGTGTCTAAGAATTTGCACACCTGGATTGATCTCATATTTGGATTTAAGCAGCGCGGTGCAGAAGCAGTCAAAGCAACGAATGTTTTCTATTATACGACGTATGAAGGAAACGTAGACGTTTCAAAAATCACAAACGCGACCATGCGACGCGCTTTGCGAGACCAAATTGAGAACTTTGGGCAAACACCGAGTCAACTACTGAACGTGCCACATCCTGCACGACAGCGAGCACACGATACGTTGAGCGGATCTCATTGGTTATTCGAACGACCCGGCGTCGTTGGAAAGTATCGATTGAAAACGAACGAAACGCAGGCTATTGCAAGCGTATCGAGTTTTGGGAACAATTTACTCGTAATCAACGCAAAGTTGGAAATTGCAAAACATCAGTTTAGTCCAAATATTCCAGATGGGACGTCGAACCCATTCACATTTGTCCCGTCTAAAAGAAGACCGGTAGCGTCGTCGAATTCTACGTCGTCATCATCTGGCGGAGGATTGTTATCGTCGACGCTTCTTTCCAAGTCAACTTCGCTCATCGGTGGATTCTTTGGTTTTCCTCAAAAGGCTATGAATGTTTTAGAAACAATCTTAGATGAAAGCACGAGCGAAAGAAAACCAATGTGTGTAACAGCAGACGGAAAGAGAATATTCTTAGGAGGTAATATTGATAATTCGGTTCGCATATATTCCGGTGATCCAAACGGATGCCGATTAGAGTGCATGCGAAAAGTATACGGCGGGATTGTGACATCTTTGGCACTGGCGTGCGACGACCAAATATTAGTTGTTGGCTCCGTCGATTCCACAGTTTCGCTTTGGCTGGTTAAATACCCAAGCACCAAAACAAATTTGGATAACATTCGCGAAGGTTTACGCGATAACATCGCGATGATGCGTGTCGAAGCCAACAGCATATTCAACGAAGGATCGACAGTCTTGGAAGTCATTCATCGCAGAGAATTCGAGACGTTTGGAAATAACTTTGACGCGGCTTCAGGTAATGATGCCTATATCGTCGGTACACAACCGGTGCGATACTATCGCGGACACGGCGCAAGAATAGACGCAGTTTCGGTTTCCGCAGATTTGAATGTTATCGTGGCAACCTCGAAGACGAATGGGACATCCATTTTTCGTCTGATGACGAACGAAGTCCTCACGAACGTTTCAGCTCTCAGAGGAGAGATGAATGTCATCACTCCTGATGGCATCATTATAGCGTGGGAAAGAGAATCACACACTTTACGAGCGTGCACTCTGAACGGACGTATCGTCGCCGAGAGACCATTAAAAGATCTCATCCCGCTTGTAACTTCTTTAGCGTGGAGTCGATCGGGCGAATACGTAATCGTAGGAACTGAAAAGAAAACTGCATCAGTAGCACAAGCAGGAGGAGGAGGGAATGGTGGAGTTTGCTTGTTTGCCTTGCCGTGGCTCTCTTTGTATAACACGTGGGCGTTAGAGTTTGCAGTCACATCGCTAACGCTTACAAGCGACGAGACGAATATCATCGTCGGTCTCGAAAATGGAGAGATAGTCATCTTGGCGAACCCAAGTTTATCGCTTAGATTGGTGGACAACTTATTACAATCAGGTTGGGTTTCTGGATTGTAAAAGCACCACAATAATAGTTAGTACGGTAGCATTGTTAGACATAGAAAATTAATAAACATGCGCACGTCATTAGAAGTAGTAGTATGTATACAATATTGAAGCGGCTAAATCTAAGAATTCTTTCTGTTTGTGGCGTGACGCCTCGCGAAGGGAAGATGGCCAGGAATTTCGATCGACTGATGAGAACTCAGCGTGTACTCTTTCGCTATTGAAGGTTTCGAAAGTCTCAGATTAACAAATTCTTCTGATTGACTGACAGCTGCCCAATCACCTTGCGCGCATCTCACTGCGGCTTGCCACAAAGTCAAATCGCGAATTTCATACGCCAAACACGCTGCAGAAGCTGCCAAGTTTGGGTTCATCTCCGTCCGTAACCGGTGTAAGCAGTAGTTTGGTAAACCATCGATTCCGAACTTCATCGCAAGTCGATACACGTCCGCTAAAATCTCCTGGCTCGGTTGGACTGGAATTTCATAAATCCATCGCAACGTGGCAATCAAAACTGGAACTTGCGTATCTCTAAGAACGATAATTTTAACATTCATTCGCTCTTCGGGCGTCACGAATTTCTTCATTCCGTAGGAGAAAGCGACTATTATAAAATACAAAATTTGAATCATCGCGGCGATGATACCATTGAACACGGTTCCGTCTTTCTGGAGCTTCACAACTGCTTCCACCTCCCTGTTCAAAGCCATCCCAACCTCTGAAGCGTTTAAAACGCGTTTCAAATAGTCAGAGTGTTCGCTCAAAACGTCCGCGTGCGCGTGCACTTTAATATCATCGATGACAAACTCAACGTTACCAACTTCGTGATAGCCACACTTTGGAGCGTGTAAAGACTGACCGAAATGTCCTCCAGATCTGTTTGTGATACCTTTACTGTTGAGTTGCGCGAGGACCTTGGCTTCGAGCGCGGCATTTCGAGAGGCGGCAAAACTACCCCCTCGCTCGAAAGACTCGTCCAAATCCTCGCTAAACGAACCAGTCGTCTCATTTTCGTTGAAAGAGTAATTCATTTCGCTATTATCGCCTCCACCTAAACCACCTCCACCACTGTAAAGAGTTCCACCGAATTCAGATTTCCCCGAGTTTGCGACTTCTAAATTCCAATGTCCATAATTTTCTGCGTCGCGGTCGACGAGAAATTGTTCCTCTTCGTCTTCTCCGAGAGGAAACGGTAGCAAAGCTTCTAAATTAATCGCAATACACGCACTCACGTCTTTATTCGATACTTTCGTGGACGAACTTCTCGCGCCGTGAAACATGACTAAAGCGCCGTCTATGCACGTCCCGCAGTGTCCAAATCTCGGGTCTGTGTCTGCTATGGGATCGAGTCTCGCCCACTCGGCGGTTGGGAAATGGAAACAATACGCGTCACCGAGAACGACGACGTTACCGTCGTCGCTCAAGGATCGACCACCGTGGACGATCCAATTATTCCCAAACTTTGAGGCAACGTAAGAGGTTCTCGACGAAGGCACGTCGGATTCGTTGCTGTGCGCTACTTTTGTCCATCGAGGTACCTTCGCTTTACCATCCGATGATGTTTGCCCGCCTTCTAAAATCCAGACGGACATACCGGCGTCCATGTTCGAGGAAGCCAAAGATTCCGTGCTCGCCCGTCTCGAGAGTACCAGAGATTGTTCGATTTGCTGTTGAGAAGAAGACCCGATGAGTTGCGCCGCCGATTGCGTCTCATCCACCGCGATGAGTCCGCCCATCGACGACGAAGAGTGTATATTCTGCATGCTGCTGCTCATTTGAGAGCCACCGGCAGTCGCGGAAGACGGCATGGACGGACTCAACACGTGCAACACAGAATCTACCGCCGTTAAAGCGCACCCTTCTCCACCGCTCGGCCCTCCATGCCTGCTCTCGATGTGCAACCACTCTCTCTCGGCGATATCAAACCCATACAAATCTTCGAAACTTTCCACATTCAATCCGGGCCTGGCGTCTTTACCACCGAAAATAAACAAAACGTTCTCGGAAACGCACGCGCAGTGCCCAAACCTTTCTCTGGGCGCCTCCCCGATGGCATCCAACGGCGACCACGTCGCTCGAACAAAGTCAAACACCCAAAGGTCGTTCATCGCGCCGTATCTCCCTTGACCGCCGAAAACATACATGTAATCCCCGCTCATCGTCGCCGTGTGTCCGTATCTCCCCGGCGGCACGTCCGTTTTCATGTTCTTATTCTGCGGCGTCACCTCTCGGTTTTCGCCTCTGCCGGACCATCTCGTGATGGAATCGACAAACTCTCCGTATTCGCCGAGACCGCCGTAGGTATACAACTCGCCTTCCCAGACGACGCACGTGGACCCGTGCAAGAACGTCGTCTCCGCCGCGGGGTCCACAACAACCCCACTGCTGTTACTTTTTTTCTCTTTCATCGATCCTCCTCCTCCTCCTCCTCCTGTCGTGGTATTTGTGGTTGGTGAGAAATCGTCGATCTGCTCGGCCGCGTCGATGTTGGTGCTCGTCATCCCGCCTCTTCGCGGTGAAGATGACACGTTGTTGTTGTTGTTGTGTGATGGTACTACTACTACGAGTAGTCGTAATCAAAATCAATCCCAAAACCAAACACACGCAACGAAATTGTGAAATCAATCCGCTCTCTCTTTCTGTCGTGTTATTCCCGTCGTCTCGCGCTCCTCCTGCGCATCATCAGTATCGATCGTCGTCTGAATCGTCGTAAAGTCAAAAACAAGTAATAAGAGAGAGATGAGAAGCTCTTTACTCTCTTCCAACAACAACAAGAGAGAGAGAGAGAGAGAAGAAGAGAGATTTTTGTTTCTTTCCTTTTGTTGTTCTTGCGGTATTTTAATACGGCACGCGGGGTCTCATTTTTTTTTTCTTCTTTTGGGAAAAAAAACGTTTGAAAAACTCTCTTTTTTCCGCAATTTCGCTTCATATCTTTTCCTCTCTGCGCTGGATATCTACTGTACCTATAACGCGCGCTTTTATTGGTGCTTCTTTGCTGAGTACTCATTGTTTAGCAGACACACAGAGAGAGATCTTTTCTCGTTTTAGTAATAATATAATAATAGAGTATAATAAGAATGAAAGAGACGGACAGATTGTTGTCGAACGGGGAGGCGACCACCATTATTGACGAGGACGCGGGTGGAGAAGGGAAATCAAAAATGTACGGAAGAATGGTGAAGACCGCAGGTATCGCGTCGCTCTTCTTACTCGCTGTAGCGGGAAAGAGGAATTATTACGACGACGATAAAGATATCGGTGGTGGTTTTGTTTCTTCCATGCTCTCGAAAGAAGACCAAGGTTTAGTAGATTCATCGAATGCAATCTCGTCGTCGTCGTCGTTCAAGATTCTCAGCCAGTTGGGTGTTCAGCCGATTTCAAAGGTGAAATCTGGCGGTTTAATTGGAGGACAACAACAAGAACCGCAAATGATTTTAAAGTCCGAGTTCGCCTCCATGGACGACGACGAGCGATATTCGAAAGAATACATTCCGTACTCGATGATAACGCCGGAGCTTGGGAACTGGGGGCAAAGCACGAACACGGAGGAATACAAACGAGACATCAAAGCTTCGTTCGACCCGGAATCGTTGGGTTTGCCGAGACACTTTGACGCGAGGAAAGAATGGGCCGAATGTAAAGGGTTAATAGGTACCGTCAGAGACCAAGGAAAGTGTGGAAGTTGCTGGGCAGTCGCAGCGACGGAAGTCATGAACGATCGAGTGTGTATCGCGCACGGGAAAACAGAAGAGTTATCGCCGCAGTACGCGTTGTCGTGCTACAGCGCGGGCGCCGGATGCGAAGGCGGGAACGTCATCGATACTTTACAGGAAGCGATCGAGAAAGGCGTGCCGACTGGTGGTATGTTTGGTGATTCATCGAGCGCGTGTTTGCCGTACGAATTCGAGGCGTGCGACCACCCGTGTCAAGTGCCCGGGACGATAGCCGAAGAGTGCCCAACGACGTGCGCAGACGGGACGCCGATTTCAGAAACGGAAATGATGAGGCCGACTTCGGAGCCGTACGAGTGTCCACCGGGAGATTGGAAATGCATAACGCAGGAATTGCACAAGTATGGGTCCATGGCGGTGACTTTTGGCCCTGTGTGTGATGATTTTTACGGGCACAAACACGGCGTGTACGAACAACCGGAAGGCGGGAAACCTTTAGGCTTACACGCGACGAAAATCATCGGTTGGGGATTTGAAGGCGACGACGAAGAGACCGGGAAAGGTGGTAAACCGTATTGGATTATGATTAACTCCTGGCAAAACTGGGGCGAACACGGTGTCGGGAGAATTGGAATCGGCGAAATGTCCATCGAAAGTGAAGCAACCTCGATCAAAATGTAACACGCGAGAACAAAAAAGAAGAATTCACTCGTCATCAGACGATGTGACTCAAATAATATACTGAGTACAAGAAGTGAATTGAGTTGATATAATATAGAAAACGAATTGTGATTGTAATGACCAGTGTACCCATGCAGCCCATAATATCGATATAATAACAAGTAAAATCATAAATACTGGTACTGTAATACACATTTGGTACGCGTGCGATGTAAATATTAATCTAAGTGCGCTAAATCGACGTCGTCTGTGAGCGCTCGGCGATGTCTCGCCGCCTCTGGACCAAACGTCGTGGACATGAGTTCGATGAACATTCTCGCCGCAGTCATCAAACCACCCCCAGTGATGAATACCAACACCAATGCTCCTAAATCAAACCTCCCCAACTTACCTTTTTGGTACACAATCAAATGAATACCAGCTCTTTGTAGGTTGATTCTTTCCGCCGGCCAATTTTTGAAGACGTACTCTTGCGCTCTGACTTCCGTGTACCCGACTAAACGCACGTCCATTTGGCAGTGCCACGGAAAGTTCTCAGAGCCTTGCCCCGCCAAAGCCTTAAAAACATCAAATGGCGACGTATTTGAATACGTCAACTCCAAAGCTAAAGTCAAACCGTTTTGCCTCAACGTTTGCGTTTTCCCGTCGTATTCGTACAATTCGTCCGCTTCTAATAAGTATTCCAACCCTTTCTCCTGTAAACCTTTGACAATCACCGACAACTCTTTCTTTTTCAACTCGTTCGGATACAACTCCACGTTTTTCACGATGTCTCCAACTTTAATCACCACGTCCTTCGGCGTCTCCGAGAGAAAGTTTGGTCGAAAAATCTTCTTATTCGGTAAAGTCACTTGAAGAAATCCAGCGTGTACCGACCAAGACGTGGCCACGTATTCCGGTTTCACGTGGATCGCAAACTGTTCCGCCCCGGAGACTCTGAATATTTCTCTCTCCACTTCCTCCCACGACCCGCACTCGGGTTGGAGTTGATGGTCTCCTCTCGCGAGGCGACCACCTCGGCCCAAGTTCCCGCTCGTGTGAAAGTCTTTCATGATCAGATTCGTCTTCGAACTGCTGCTGCTATTATTGTTGTTGTTGTTATTGTTCTCTCTTCTATTTCTCTCGTCGTCGTTGTTAGTATTGGTTGATAAATTTTCTTCCAACTCTCCGGTGAATCCTTTCCGTTTCGCGCAATTTTTCGTCCGTCTCTCTTGATGAGATTCCACCCACTGCGTCGTGATAAACAGCGATTCTTTTCTCACCGGTTTCCCGTTGTTATGTTCGTCGTCCACGATGTTCCACTCTCTGCACGGCGGGCCTCCGTCGAAACAATAGGACATCAAATTCACGTCTAACACGTCTGGACGTTGCAACCACAAAGGAATCGGTTGATGAATCGGCCTTTCGTATTTCAAGTGCGAACTCTTGAATAAGATTTCGTAAAAGAACACGTACCCGATCAACAGAACGATTCGTAAGACGAAGTGCGAGTATCCCAACCAGTGCGGGTTACGGAGACGCACGTATTTGTACGTGACGAAAGTGGAAATGTAATCTTCCAAGGCGTTGCTGTTGCCAATTGCTCCTCCTCCGCCTCCTCCTCCTCCGCCTGAGAAGGTGGAGGATGCCACCATGGATGGGGGAATGAGAAGACGTCTACTCTTTAAAAACTGAAGAAGAAGAAAGAAGAGAGGGTGGTTGTCAATCGAGTAGTCAGACAGAAGTAGAGTCAGAGGAGAGTTTTTGTGTCGTGAAATAATGAGAATTCACTCGCTCGCTTGCTTGCGTGAAAGAGAGCAAATTTAGAAGGAACAAGACTAATATATTTCGTTCTTCTCTACTACACAGTCGTACTCAAAATCATCGTTATTACATCATAACAAACTATTATTCAAGCGCGAATAGCTAATTACCCTTATTATAAAATCTACTTTACCACTCTCCATGCAACGAACACATAGTTTAGTTCGCGACGAAACCTTTCCCGGAAGAGGCCCCAGCCGGGATGACTTTCAAGACGTTGAAACGAACAGTCTTGGACAACGGTCTGCACTGGCCGACGACAACCTTGTCGCCTTCCTTGCATCGAAACGCCGGGGAAATGTGCGCGGCAATGTTCGAGTGTCTCTTTTCGTATCTCTGGTACTTTTTGATAAAGTGCAAGTAATCCATGCGGAGGATGATGGTGCGGTTCATTTTCGTAGACTTGACGACGCCGGACAAGATTCTACCTCTGATGGAGACGTTACCGGTGAACGGGCACTTCTTGTCGATATAGTTGCCTTCGATGGCCTCTTTCGGAGTCTTAAAGCCCAAACCAACGTTCTTGTAGTAACGGGTACCCGCTTTACCCGGCGCTTTCTTTCTCGTAGACGCGGCGAAACTGTGAATAAAGAGAGAGGGAAAGAGGTGAGTAAATACACACGTAAAAAGAGAAAGAGGAGAGAGAGATCCAAGAGCAAACAAGTTTCTCTTTCACCCGAACCGAAACGAAAATTCTAGGTAGCCGATGATCCAAGTTGCTGCTCTCGAACGACGACACGAGCCAAAGCGCGTTCATCAGGGAAGAACACCCCGCGAGAAAGATGCGGGCGGAGACTCTCGTTAAAAAAGCATCACCAATCGCATCCCCCTAACGGAGGCCCTACTCTCCGCCTTCAAAATGAGGGCTTCCTTCGGCCAAACGCGCGCATCTTTACCGGCCCATATTTACATCTCGCGAACGCGTATCAGACACTCTTCGTGCACGCGTGCACGCAATAATATCTCTGATACGCGTTGAAGCGTAAACATGCACCGATACGCGCATCCTGGTGCCCTTAAACTCGCGTCGAAACTCAGCGCCCATTTTCCTCCTCCTTTCAAAGCGCCAAGAGAGAGAAATGCAGAGCGGAGGAGGACAAAAACACAAAATCCGGAATCCTCCCTATCTCTCAAACGCGCGAGAGAAGATCAAACCGTTCTAACTATTAAAACCGCGAAGATATACTTACCCAACGTTAACGCCGACTTGTTTTTGATAACCTCTCTCGTGCTGTACGTCAGCCATGGTTAATGAATGTACGCTATGTTTTTTTTTGTGAAGAAGGAGAAGAAAGAGCTTCTTTGGTTTTCTCGCCTTCTCGACAGGTTTTCTCTGTTTTTTTTTTTTTGCTTTTCGTTTGCCAAAAAACAGAGAAAAGAGGAAAAGAGGAAGACGCTTTTTCGACCACGAAACGACGGAAACGTTTGATGACGGCACACTTTCTATTCACACAGACACACGGCACCAACATCATCATCATGGTTTTTACTACTGTTTTAAGTACCGTTCGCGTCGTGGCATCATCTGTGAGTCGTCATTCTCTCTCGTTTTCGATTCTTCCTCGTTTTTCTCTCTCTCTCTCTCTCTGCGCGCGCGAATGCGAGCCGTCCTTGCGAGCAGATTATTTACTCCGCTTTTTTATCCATTTCTGAAAAAATGTATTATCACACACAGGCGCAACAACAACAACCACAACAACAGCGAACCAAAGTTGTCTCTCGCGCGTCCGCACCGCCGACGTGCTCTCTCTCCATGAGGCCAGCGCACGCGCAAACGGCGATTACCGATGACGCGAACGCGGACGTCGGCTGTGACTCCAAAACCGAAATGGCCAAAACCAAGTGCGTGCATCCGGAAAGAAAAGACAAGTCGACGTGGTGCAAAGACTGCCCGAGACGCGGGTAAAAGAGAGAGATTTGAGAAGTAGAAACATTGGTAACACACGTGTAATAACAACAATAACAACAACAACATCGACGACAAATAATAGCTCAATGACGATTTCGAAACTTATTAACGCTTCTCGTGTCTCACGAACGTCACGCCCAAATAGAAGAACAGAAAACCAACCGGTATCCAAGCCGAAGCGTACGCGACGTTTTGATAACGTTTCCGTCCGTCTAACGCGAACGTTCTTAAAATGGAGAAACCTGTAATGGGTTCGCACTCCGTTCCATCAGTGCTTTGACTTCGTAACCAGAATCGGAACGCTCGCTCTTGGTTCGGTGGGATGTTTAATTGGACGAACATATCGTCCAACCCTTCGGGCGTGCAGTGTTCACGAAAGCTCACAGATCCACCGAATTCGTTCACCATGACCGCACTCCATCCCCACTGAATCCACGAAAAGTCGTAAAACCACTTCCAAATCACCGGTATCGTTTCAAAGCGTACGAAAAACCCGCTCACGAGCATATTCAACGTAGAAAAGACCGGCAGAACGACCCCTGGACCAATTTCGCCAGGAACCAAAGCACCGATCGAATAACCGATGAGCATACACACAATCATGTTGACAAAATTTGCCAAGACGACAAACCAAAAACTACCTTGAAGGCCGATGGAATAAAATATGATGCTTGTATACAATATCGCGTTGATGGCGCACGCGGGAATTTCCACGAAAATCTTCGCGGTGACGTACGAAAGCGAACGATAATACGAGTCGTGAAACTCTTTCGTGTAGACTTCGCGTTCAGTTTTTAGGTTGTCAATGAACCCTTGCGCCATAAACATCGGTAGAATGATCATTATGAACAAAATTCCGTTGGTATTTATGATTCCGCTCATCGTTCGGTCTTGACCATAAAAGAAAACGGAGAGCGTTGCGGCTAAGAGGGCATATATTATCACACGGGAGAACCAGAACAACGAATGGAACAAATGAACAAAAAATTTGTATCGAATCAAGCAAAGCAGCTCGCCAAAAAGCGTACGCTCGTATTGCTTGTCTTCTTCATCGGTTCCGTTGTTGACGTTGATTTCGTACGTTGTCGTTTCGTCTGAATCCTCGTGATTTTTCGCCGCCAAGTCGCTTTGCTCGTAAAATTTTTCAAAATCGACCGAGTCGTTGAACGAGAGCACTTCGAGTAAATACTCCGACACGGAACATCCGGAGACGCGCTGAGGAATACCCGAAAGCGTTTCGAAAAAACGAACTGGGTTCTGACCCGCAGCGCCGAAATATACGCACTCTCGATTTAATAGAATCAACCCGTCAAAAACATTGTATATGTCCGTAGACGGTTGGTGGATCGTAGTGACTATGGTCCTTCCTTCGCGCCTTTGTAAATCCGCCAAGCACATCATCACCTCTCTGGCCATCTGCGAATCTAAGCCTGACGTAGGTTCATCCAGAAACATGCATCTGGGCTGACTCAAAAGCGCCGAGGCGATCGACACTCTCTTCTTCTCACCGCCCGAGACGCCTCGGACTAAGGCGTTCCCAAGATACGTGTTGCGACATTTCTCCAGATCCATCGCCTGAATAACTTGCTCGACTTGCTCGTACACCGATTGCTTCTCCAACTTCTCCACTCCAGGAATCTTAATCATCGCGGCGAACAAAAGGGTTTCAAATACGGTACTTCCTCCGTAGAAGATGTCTTGCTGGGCGACGTAACTCGCGTATTTTTTAATCGCCAAGGTCGTAGACGGTTTTCCATCGAGCAATATCGAGCCAGAAATAATCCCTTCGGTTTTGCGGCGAGTGATGATGTCCAACAAAGTTGACTTCCCAGCTCCACTTGGGCCCATAATCGCCCATAAACCTGGAGATATAACACCAGTCACGTTCGCCAAAATGGTCTTCTCGAAATATTTCTTATTTTGATTTTGTTGTTGCTCTTGCTCTTGCTCTTGCTCTTGCTCTTCTTCTTCTTGTTCAGATGACACAGCGCCGGGGCCAATCTCCTCGTCCGGCTCGTCGAACGGAAACTCTCTCCTTTTCTTCTCTCCCATCTTCTTCTTCGTCGATTTACACGTAATTTTACACCCGATGTTCTTCAAAGTAATCGTACATCCCGGCCGTTGCGAAAGCCTTCGAGGTACGACGACAGAGTGGAGTGGCAACTTCGAAGAGGACGTTCTTCTTTGTATTGCCGACACGGCGGCGGCGGCGGCGATGGGAAGAACGCGAGCGTCTTCTTCTCCAATCTCGTCGTCGTTCACGTTACCCTCCGCGCTGTCCGATGATGATACCGCGTTCCCCATCGTCGCCGATGATGGTGTGCGGAAAGGAGTTCAAAAAGTGCGTATTTTTGATTTTTTTTTTTTCGATTTTTCTCTCTCGTGTGATTGACAAACTTTTCGCCTTTGTTTGTGGATGTTGATGTTGTTTTATTACTACTACTACTACTACTACTACACGTTACAGACGTGCACTCTAATAATATCTATTCTAATTCTAAACGTGCGCTGCTGTGCTGTATTAATTTATCGGTACGCATATCAACATTTCGCTGGATCATCGTTCGTTCATCTCTTTCGAATCTGTTTCCACACGAAATACGACTCCACCGTGCCGTCTTTATTCTTCTTCGTGATTTTCTTCTTCACGCCTTTCCCGTGCGAAATCTCTTTTTGCAGCGCCATTTTGACCGTCATCGATTTCAACTGTTCCGCTCTCTCTTCGTGTTCGTTCAACATCTTATACGCGCCTCGGTTTAGCTTGGCCACTTTCTTCAGTCGTCTCTCCTGCTGTTTCCGTAACTCTTCTTCGTCGTAGTCGATTTCGTTCGCGCCGACGCCGACGAGTTGATCCGCGTCTTCCAATTGGCTATTTTTCGGTCGGTTAAACGCTCTACCGATCAACTCTCTCGGCGTGTCGAAATACGTCTCCGGCTTAAACGTCTTCGCTTCCGAGTATTCGTCCACGAATATCGTGTGTTTCCTCTCCTCGCTCCCGGCGCCTAAACAGTGCAACGTTTCCTTCATCTTCTGAACTCGTTTCAACTCTGTTTGCGCTTTCAACGACACGTATCTCAAGTCTTGCGTTTTCATCAATTTCAGCTCCTCTTCGGTGTACTTATTCTGTTCCGTCGTCCTTTCCTCGTGCACGCCGTCTCGGGTCTTTTTCTTCTCCATGGCGAAATAAAACTCGTCCGGATTTCTCTCCGCCGCTTTTCGTTTCAGCACTTTTATCGCGTCTTCCTTCTTGTGGAAATCTTTCGCTCGCAAAACGTAATCTTTGTGTTTCTCGAGTAAACCGAGTCTCGTTCTGTCCGCGGGTTGCGAGCGCTCTTTGTGCGTCGTGCGCTTGATCGCGTTTCGCAAAGACGACGACATTGTGATTGTGATTGTTGTTGTTGTTGTTGTTGTTGTTAGTAGTAGTATTGTGTGTGTGTAAAAATGAAGAATTTGTCTCAAAATGGAAAACAGCCGCCAGACAGACTGCACAAAAAAATGAGACGACGACGATGATTCTTCTGTTGACTTCTCGAGGAAGAACGAGATGATGAACAAAGAGCGAGCGTATAAAATATTAAACCTAGAGGACAAATCGAGAAACGATGGAAGCGTCATCACGTCCAGAGACGTGGAGAAGTCGTACAGAGAGCTGCTCCATTCCAAACATCCCGATAAAGGAGGGACGCAAGAAGAGTTTTTACAACTGCAAAGCGCGAGACGAACCGCGTTGGGTGAACGAGAACATTTAGGACCATCATCTCGGGGCAGAAGTGGTGAGAATCATCATCATCATCGACACTTTGTCTCTTCAAAGACGTTCCCGAAGCACTTGAAACTCATGCTCGGGAGTTTAGTCGTGGTCGTTTGCGGATTGAACGCGGCGAAGCTCAGCGCGAAAGAGAGGAAGAAGAAGCGGTCTCCCGGAGTGCGAGCGGCGTTAGGATTAGATGCGAATAAAGAGGAGAGCAAATGATATTAGTAATAGTAAGACATTGTATTATATTAGTTAAACTTCCGGGTGCTTCAACACGAGCAACTCCAACGCGCACTTTAACGCCTCCACTTCACTCTCGTCTTCGGAAGAATTCTTGGTGTTCAATTCAGTTTGAAGACGTACTTTTCGACTCTGCGCGCAGACTTTTTCAGCCTCGCGGAACTTTTCTCTGCACAATCCGACTTTGGTTTCGGATTCCGAGAATTGGAGTTGCAAGCTTTCGACCGTTCTTTTCTTTTGCACGAGCAAGGTGTTCAACTGTTCCAATTCGGGTAATATTTTAGCGTTGAGCTCGTTGACGCATTCCGAGGCTTCTTTGAAGCTTTTCGCAGCCGCGTGCGACTGTTTCAGAGCGAGGAGTTCGTTTTTACGACGCTCTAAAATGGTCAAGCGAGTTTGACAGTCGCGTTCTTGTGAAAGTGCGTTGGCGAGGTCGGCATTGATTCGCGCGTTGTCGCTTTCTTCTCGTTTTAATTCGCTTTGTGCCTCGCTGGAGAGTATCGTGTTCGTCGTTTCGTGAATGACCAACTGTTGCAACTCGTCACTGATGCTGGATTCTTCGGTCGTTTGTAAACGCTCAGAACCAGCGCGGCGATAGAGCTCCGATCGTTCTTTCATCTTACCAATGAGCTCCTCAGTTTCGGAAGATGTGCCGCCTTGCATTTGCTGCTTGTGTGCTTCTTTGCGCTCTTCTTCTCGAACTTTTTCATTGTACGACTCCAACGCGGCTTTGCTCGTTTCGTGCGTTTCTCTACACGAACTTACTAATCGATTCGCTTTTTCAGCGTTCGCGGATTCCAAAGCGGCTTTGTTTGCGAGATGTTCCAGCTCATTTTCTGCAATTTGCAACGCTTCTTTAAGTTCATTCACTTTTGTTTCCATTGCTTTCCTCTCGTCCTCGATTTCACTCGTCTTTGCTTCATTCTCACGGCTTTTCTCGACTGCGAGTTTCAGCGCGTCTTCAGTTTCAGTCGCGCGTAGAACGAGACGTTCGTGCTCCGACGAAGTGTTGTTTGAAGACGCTGCTGCTGCAGCTTCCGCAGCTGCGACTTTTTTTCTCGCTTCTTCTTCTTCTTCTTTCTCTCGAGCCCACTTCTCTTCTTTATCCGAAACGAATTTATCTATGTTGTTGGACGCTTCAATCTCGGCGTGTGCCCATTCGTTCAGCGCGCTTAAAGAGGCGCGCACGCGCTCGGCGTGCTGTAACTCTGCCGCATTCAGCGCGTCTTCTGTATCTTTAATCTGTTTTGAAAGTGAATTCAACTTCTCCTCGACATCTGCTGCAAGCTCGAAATCATCGTTTCGTATGGCGTCGTCTTGTTGTTTTTGCAATTCGGATTTGCGCTTGAGATGTTGGGTAGCATTCGTCGCCGAAGACAATCTTTTGTTGCTCGCTTCCATTTTCAATCGCTGCGCATTTTCCCACGACAGGCGACGCATGCGCACGTACGATTCTGCCGCTTCTACAACTTTGTCGACCTCATTCGCGACTTCCAAATCTAAAGCGACTCTTTGTATCCCAAAGTTTTGCAAAATAAAATCTTGGTCTTGCGAATTGAAGATCATCGGCGACCCAGGACTTATTGGTATCATCGCGTCTGGGGAAAGTTCTAAGGTTGGAGTCGTGACGCGCGAATACACCGGCGTAAACGGTTCGGACGTAGATTCTCTTGTTTGCAAAGAGCCACTGTCGCCACCACTACCACCACCACCACCGCCACCGTAGCTATGTGCGGGTGAAAGCACTGGAGTGCTCACTTTGGGACTTTCGTCCAGACTCCTACTCCCAGGAAAATGACCCTTTTCAACGATATCACTCACGACTCGTTCTGATTCCACCGCGTTTGCTATTGCTTCTACGCTATTAACTTTTGTCTTTTCTTCTCCTTCTTCTTCTCCTTTCGCTAGTGCTTCTGCTGATACTTTAGTTTCTCGTGCAAACTTCGTCTTCTGTTGAAATCTTTTAGCGCCGGGCGAGTTCCCGATCGGCACATCCTCGTTTGTAAACGAAGGGATGCGTAACATTGTAGTATTCGCCGAAGCCGATGCTTTGTTTATCGGCGGATTTATCGGATGAGTTTCTACTACGGCGGGTGGAGAAATAACAGCTTCGTGCATCAGCGTGGCGCTCGCGTAATCTTCTAGAAAATCGTCGCTTTCATCTAATGCGTCGTCTAATCCACTCGTCAATCCTCCCTGTTGTTGAAGTTCCTCCATAGATGGTATTTCTACCGCTTCCTCTTCTCTCGGAAAAAATCCATCTTCATCCTCATCATCTAGCGGTTGAACAGATGGCTCTACAACCGCAGAAGTCGGCAACGGAGGCACGTCCGCAGCAGACGACGCATCTCGGAAATCACCGAAAGCATCTTCGTCCAAAGGTAAAGCTTCTTGTTGTAATCCAAATCCAATAGAAGAGCTAGTTTTGTTTCTATCATCATCATCATCATGAGCTATCTTATTTCTATCGCTGTCTTCTACTGTTGTTTTTATGTTTGTTGTTGTCGTTGTCACCTCCATCGCTGAAGTTTGAACTGATGGCATCATTCCTTCAAAATCAATCTCTCGTTTCTCTTCTGCCACTTTTTCTTCTTCTTTTTCGGGATGAGGAGCAGGTGGTAGAGGAGAAGCCTCGGCGGCGGCAGGCGTTGGCGTCACGTTCAACCCGGCGAACAAATCCACCATCACCGGCGGAGCCGTCGTAGCTACCGGTGGTGGCGTTCTCAAGTCGTTCACCGGCGGTGAAAAAGCAAACTCCTCTGGCGCGTTGGACGCCACTACGTTCATCCCGGCAAACATCGGCGACGCGTTCGGCATCGTCGCACCACCACTCACTCTCATCGCCACTTCCACCGCGCTCTCTAAATCCTCCTCAAAGTATTTCACCTGTTGTTCCCACGCCATTTTTTCGTTCACATCTTCAAACATTGTGTTGCCTTGAGTCGTATGAACGCTCGTTTTCATCGCATTCGTTAGCCTTCGAATTTCATTCAGACGCGCAAATTGCCTCTTCTCGATATCCGGGTTATTCTCCTCGAACCCGAGTTGGTTTCTCTGTCTGGTTTTCTCCAGTAAATCTTTCGCTCGGTCGTAGACTTTCCCCAGATCTTGAATCGACGACGGGACGACGTTGTTATTGTTCGCAATCGGCGTTGTCGAAGATGAGTTGCGTTGTTGTTGTCTCGAATTTGCGTTCGAAGAATTCTGTTGTTGTTGTTGTTGTTGTTGTTGTTGTTGTCCTTGTTGCTGCTTGATCCCGAACAGCTCCCCGAGGCTCGATCCTTTCTTGAACATCTTTAATAAACGCTCTCTTCCTCTCTCTCTTCCTCTCTCTCTGATGAGGTCGACGATCAGATATATATATAGAATACTCTAATTGTGTGTTGTTAAACTTTATGACGAAAAGAATAATTAAATATCGCGGACTGGACTCTTTTCTGTGGACGATGTGAAACCTCCCCTCACATCTCTTCAACGCACTCTTCTGTTTGTCGTTAAAGAAGAGATAAAGAGATGAAAAGAATGACGACGACGAGCAAAACTTTTCTGTGCCATTCCTGCCGAGCAGCGTACCGAAGCTCTTCTTTTTCTTCGTCGTCGTCGAGCCTTCTTTTGCAACTCAGAAGAAGAGGACAACGACGGCGTAAAGATGATTTCATCACCCGTGCACACAACAACGCTTCTTTCATCACCGCTGAACGACGACGACGACGAGAGGACGAGAAACTCTCATCTCCTCCTCGGTTTTTCATCCTCCGTTCTCCTCAAACTTCTTCTCGGACGAGAAAGATGACGAGTGGTGCGAGTGATGCTGCCACGTCGTCGTCGTCTGAAACCGCTCAAAACATCGGGGACGAGATGCCGTCCTACGAAGATTCTCCAAACGTACTCAGGAAAAGATTCCAGAGCCTGCGCAAACGCGCGGATTCCGCCATGGATATTTTGAACAAAACCAAGCTGGAAAAATCGAGAGAACTTTTAGAGACGAAACAGAACGACGCGGAGTTTTGGAGCAATCAAACCGAAGCGAAAAGAGTGACGAAAGAGTTGAGTTTTGTGCAGTCGCAGCTGCGAAGAGCAGAGTTGGTGGAAGCGACGAGAGACGACGTCGAGTTATCGCTGGAGATGTTGGAGGAGGAACAACAACAACAAGACGCGGACAATGGCGGCAACGATGAAAATAAAGGTGGAAACGAGGATTATGAACTCTTACGAACGGAAGCGATTCGATCGTCGATTAAGTTGAACGAGATGCTCTCGGAGTTTGAGACGGAGAAAATGCTCGGCGGGAAGTACGATAAATTAGGGAGCGAGTTGTTTATTTACGCAGGGGCTGGAGGAACGGACGCGCAGGATTGGGCGGAGATGTTAGAAAGAGCCTACTTGAATTGGGCGCAAAAAAGAGGGTTTAAAGCAACGATTACGAGCAGAAACAAAGGCGAAGAAGCGGGAATTAAATCTGTCACGATCGAAATTGAAGGCACGTACGCGTTTGGTTTCTTACGGTCGGAGAAAGGCACGCATCGGCTCGTTCGATTGTCGCCGTTTAAGAAGGGTGATTCGAGTCGCCAGACTTCGTTCGCAGCCGTAGATGTGTGCCCTTTGTTTGAAGACGAAAGCGAAGAGGCTGGGGAGATGAACATTCCGGAAAAGGATTTAGAGATTACGACGATGAGATCGGGCGGCGCTGGAGGACAAAACGTGAACAAAGTAGAAACGGCGGTGAGAATAAGACACATCCCAACAGATATTACCGTGCGATGCGACGAAGACCGTTCGCAAATGATGAATAAAGCGAAAGCGATGGTTAGATTAAAAGCAAAATTAGCGGCTGTTTTGGAGCAACAACGTTTGCAAGACGTGAAAGAGATACGAGGTGATGTGGTCAAAGCAGAGTTTGGCGAGCAAATTAGGAATTACGTGTTGCACCCATATAAAGTAGTAAAAGATGTTCGCTCGGGTTGGGAAACCGCTGACACGGAAGGCGTGTTGAATGGTAATTTTGACCCGTTCATGAAAGAATATTTACGGTTTAGAGCGACGGAAGAAGCAGCGCAATGATTATTTATAACTATAATTTACAACAGTGGAAGTTCGTTACCCCCAAAAAGGATCGACTTCTACTTTTTGCTTCTGTCCGCGCACGCCTCTTCTCCCACTCTTATCTTTTGTAAAGTTTCGCGTTTGCACGTGATTAGCACCTTTGAACGTCTTCTTAGCTTTTTCCGCTTTTAATTTGGCCCGAATAAGTTCCGGGTTATTCCCTAAATCTGCTCGACTTCGAATCGAGGACGCTGTCATCGCCGAAGGCGCCGGCTGCACCGGACGTCCATCTTTCGCAAGTTTATCTCTCTTTTTTCCAGCTTCACGAATTAAAGGACCAACTTCGTCGTCGTACTTCGGCACGACTGCGTTGGGATCGTTCAACATAGCTTCAACTTGCGAAGCTAACGCGCTAACTTCATCAGGATTCAGATTTAGTTCCTCGTCGTGGAATTCGTCTTCTTCTTCCTCCTCGTCCTCTTCTTCGAGTTCATCTGGTTCGGATACTATGTTTTCTTCGCCACCACTACTTTCTTCGTCTTCATCTGATTCATATTCATCATCCTCATCATCGAAACCTTCTTCGCTGCTGTATTCTCCGTCGCTATTTCTATGAAGCGCCCTCTCCTTCGCTCTTTCCTCTCTCTCTGCCATCACCTCGTCGATCATCTTTTGGTGTTCCGAAGTGAAACCACTGGCTTTGAGAAGCGAATCGACTGACTTCTCTCCATTCTTCTCCTTCTCCGCGACTTCCTTCAAAATTTCATCAAAATCAGGATCAGGTTCACCCATAACGTCCAATTCCGCGTCGTACCCGTATCGTCTCAAGAAAAACTTATGCAAACACTCCACGTCTCTGTCAAAAAGCATCCTGGCGTTTCGGTGATGAATCGATACCATCTGCGGAAAATCAATCACGGTCACTTTCAACGTTTCCAAATGCATCATTATATTAAACTCGTTGTAATCGCAATGAATCAATCCACATAATGCCAACTTTTTCAACTCTTGCATGCAACTGTTGTACACCTTCCCAGGGGACATCATCTTCTTCACTTGCGTGAGCGGAAACCCGTCCACCATCTCCATCAGCACGCAGTGTCGATTCAAATCAATCGCCTCGGGGACGTTGAAACCTCTCTCGTGCAACGCTTGCATGAACGCGTGCTCTTTCAACGCCGACAGCCTGCTTAAATATAACCAGTTAAAGCTCGTCCGTCTGTGTAAATAATCTCTCTTATTCTTCACCGCTTTAAAACTCGTTCTCCCGAGCCGGTGCAATTTCATCGCCATGTGCCTCCCCTCGTCGTTCACAACCTCGTACACGTCTGATTCTTTCCCGACACCGATTCTCCTCCCGACGCCACTTATCCGGTTTCTCATCGTGAACGCTTTTATGGCTAAGAAATCGTACCCTAAAGGCGTCAGTCTGTACCCGTCGTATTTCGAGTTATCGTGGTGGACTAATTTGTGTTTCAACAGTTCGCGAATGTGTTTGTAGCCACCGCCTTTTTTCAGACCCGCGATGGCGTTTATCAGTTGCACCGGGACAATCTCGTGGTTTTTCATGCCCATCTCCACCGCGACTAACGTTCGAAACGTGTCCTTCTCTATGTACCGAAGGATGTTCACGTCGAACTTCATCGTAAAAGTAGTGTGTGTGAAAAGGGGTGGCGGCTCCTCTCGAGTAAAAGATTGATTTTTTTTGTGAAGCAGCACCAAAAAAAAAAGGTGAAAATAAATGCAATGGGAAGTTGTTTTTCTCTGTATTACAGACGCGCTCTACTTTTGCTCGTTTTCACGAGCGTTGTTCGGATGCGTTTTCAAGCCTCCTTTGGGTGGACAACAAAATAAATACACATCTCTTCTTTCTCTCTTTCTCTCTTTTTTCTAACGTCTGGCGGCGATTTGTCGTCGACTGACGGCTTCGGCAAAAGTGGCGATGCGCTTCAAGTCTTCGCTGGCGCTGTTTCTATCGTTGCTTCTTTTTCGCAGCCCACTTTCGTCCAAGAGAAGAAAGAGAAGAAGCGTCTGCGCTTCGCCGTACGAATCCGTGGCCAAGTTGAAGTTACCGACGAGTTCTTCTACCGCGCCCGCGCGAGTGAGCTGTAAAGCACGATCGTGCGCGAGTTCTAAACCGTCGGGCAAAGACGATTTCGCGTCGATGCCGTAGTTGACTATACCTTTTGCCGCTTTGTCGCATCGAGCGTGCGTTTTCATGATTGCAGCTTCGATGCGTTTCTTAATCGCAGTCGCCTCGGCGTATTTCGCTTTGTTTGTATTATTTTTCGTAGGAGTATTCGTCATCATGACGCTACTATCCGCACTCTCAGCTGAGTTTGCCAATGAAATTTGCGAAAGATGCTCGTCTAAACTCGAGGGACTCATGGATATCGGAGCGCCTCCTTCGCTCACATCTGAAGACGTCGCGGAGTCTGAAGAAGCCTTCATCGAGAACTCTTCACAAGCCGCATTTATGAGACCGTGTGCCGCATCCAACGCGTTTAAGGAGATTAAACCAACACTCAAAGCATGTAATCTACTCCCTGCGTTCCAGTGCTCTGCACTCGCGTCTCTTAAACATGCCGCCGCGCGCTCTAAAAGTTTCGCTTTATCCATATTGCTCGTGATCCTCGCGAACGGTTCGGTACCGCGAGATGAAAACGATTGCGTGGAAGACGACGACATCGTTCCCGCCCCACTCGATAGTTTCCTCATCATTTGCTGATTCGTGGTTGATTTGCTGAGTAACTGTGAAGGCGACAGAACTGGTGAAGATGCTAACGGCGACGAGGCTAACATCGACGACGTTTTGAACGACGACGATTCGCTGTTCGGTGACGCGACGACAGTGTCGGCGTCTTTCTCCTTTTGTTGTTCGCGGTGAATTATTCCCGTCGGTGGAAATTCTTTTGGGCTCGTGCCTCTCGATAATGGCGACGCCCCGAGTCTTGGTGGCGTTTGGTGACGAGCGGATACGTTTCTTGAGGGGCTTCTTGGAACAAATCCAGTTCCTGGAGATGTCACCATGACGTAATCGTCGTCGTCAATTTCTTGAGAATCTGGAGCGCCTCCAAAGGCCATCGACGGCGGCGAACCAGGAGTAAATCTAGTGAATATATTTTGCTGCTGCTGAGGCGAAGAAGAATACCGCTTTATTGCTGTCGCTGCTGCTGTTGCCGCATTCTTACGACTTCCTCCGCGCAAATCTCTCGCTGCGAGCGCGATCTCATTCCTCACCACCTCCGAAGGAGAGGTTCCGAAGCACTTGTACGAAGACGACGCGGAATTTTCTCGCTGAAGAAAATTATTATTATTCAGTTGGATGGGAACGCTCCTGGTCGGCGCAATTTCTTCCTCTATAATCGTCTGTCTCATCGAAGTGTTGCTGTTGTTGATGTTGTTGTTGTTGTTGTTGTTACTATTGCTGCTCAGTTGCGCTTCGTTCATCGAGTCCATTTGAAATTGCATGCCTTCCCCATCTTCATTGCTGCTTCGTCCAGACGAAATTTTCTTATTATTATTGTTAGCATTGCTGCTGCTATTATTAATGTTAGTATCTACGCTCATTGCTGCCGCTAACTCTGCCGCTGTTGTCGCCGCTGCCGCTGAATCCGTCTTCACAGCAATACTCGCACTACCACTGCTACTGCTTATAAAAAATGGATGATTAAAAAACGCGTCAAAACCGAGGCGTTCTCTCGGATCTCTACGTAAAAGCGACCGCAACAAAGCGACGCACTCCGGCGAAAGCGTCTCGGCAATCCTCGTTGGAATTCTCGCATCCGACCGTTCGATGTTGTGCAACAACTGCACTTGGTTTTGTCCCGTGAAAGGTACTTTTCCAACAACCATCTCGAACAAAATCGCTCCAACGCTCCACAAATCCGCCTTCGCGTCGTACTTTCGATATTTCAATATTTCCGGCGCCATGTATAACGGGCTCCCGCACACGGTGTCAGCCATCCCTCCGTGCGGTTGAATGTACCTCGCGAACCCAAAATCGGCAATTTTCAACGTCGCCTTTGCGGTTCTCTCGCTCAACAACAAATTATCCGGCTTTAAGTCTCTGTGCACTAACGATTGTAAACGCATAGCCGATAAACCGTTCGCCAACTGCGTCATGAAATGTTTCGCCACGGCTTCACTCACGCGTCCTCGTTTCCGTATAAACTCGGACAAATTCCCACCAGCGCAATACTCTAATATTAAATACACCCTCTCCGTTCGCAAATCGTCCACCACGTCTACCAACTTCATTATGTTCCTATGCTTCGCGTTCCTCAACACGGTAATCTCCAACTCCAACGCCTCTCTCAGTTTCGGTTGTAAACCCCGCGTGGACATTTCTTTAATCGCCACGGTTTCTTTCGATTGCTCGTCGAACCCTTTCCAAACCGTGGCAAAAGAGCCTCTTCCGATGGGTTGGTTCTCCTCCGAGGAGAAAATCGCGTATTCGTTCCCGGATTTCATGTTTCTGATTATTTTTTTACCACTGTTATTCGATGAAGTTGAAGTCGGTTGCTTTCTCAAACCGTCTCCTTTTGAGGAGGGGGCAGACATTATTCCTATAAAATTATTTATCTCTCTTTTACTCTCTCTGTCCTCTGTCCTCCTCCTCGCTTTTGTCTGTTTTCGTCGCGCGTCTCGTTTTATTATTATTACTACGCAGATGGACTTTGAGACCACGCCAAAAGCGACTCTCTTCTTCTTCTTTTCTTCTTCTTTTCTTCTTCTTCTTTTTGCCGCGCTTTGATGATGGGGAGAGCACGAGGAAATCTCTTTTCGAACGTTTTATTTAAAGCAAGCGGATAAATCTCGTCTCACCAAACAAACAAAATGCTTTCTCTCTCCTTCTCTTCGACGACGCGAAAGAGGTGGTGAGACTGTTGCTCGAGAGCGAGAAGACTCTCTCTCACTCTTTGTTCTCGCACCCTTCCTTACCCGCGCGCGCGTTTCGTCGGTGTCTCGTTTTAAGTGAAACGACGACAGAGACAGCAGAGATGCGCGAGAGCGCCTTTTGAACAAAAAATTTCTGTCGACGCGACAATCGATAAATCCCAACCGTTTTATTTAAAACGGAAATTTAGCCCCCTTGTCCTGTTCGAAAAAGAAAGTTGGAGGAAAGCAGAGAAAAGAGAGGAAGTATTTGGAGGAACGCACTCTCTGTCTGCGAGAGAAAACTTACTTCGTCTTTTTGTGCTCTTTTCTGTCCTTTTTCTCTCTTTCGCTTCCTCATCATATTCTTTTTTCCCTTCAGATTAACAGATACATATACATATAGATGATGATGAAGACGACGACGACGACGATTTCGCAAAAGTCGATTTTGTCCCCGTCTCGTCGTTCTCGTTCTTCTTTCAAAGGAAGGAGAAGCGCTTTTGGTGAGCAAAGGAGGGGGAGGATTTTTTGTTCCCGCCAAGATGATGATGACTTTGGTCATCATCATCATCATCGGATGACGACGACGAAAAGGAAAAGGGAGAAAAAGAAGAAAGGTGGAGTGGTGTGCTTTTCGTGCGCAGACGAGGAGGAGGAGGCTTTACTAACAACAGCAGGAGCAGAAGCATCGACTTTGACGTCGTCGTTATCGTCGTCGTTTGAAGACGAAGAGCTCGAAACCCGTCGCGCTTCGTCGTCCTCAAAAGTGTGCTCGTCGTCGTCGTCTTTTCGTCTCCCCAAGACAAAAGCGACGACGACGACGACATCATCATTCATGGATCGCGTTGAAATGAACGCGCCACTCGCGCTGAGCTCGTTTATGCTCATACCAATGGGTGTTATGGTTGCCCCGAACTTTGATTTAGAAGGACCTGGGTCGGTTATTCAAGCGTTATCGGTGCTCGCGACGATCATTTTTGTACACGAATCTGGTCACTTTCTCGCCGCGAGGACGCAAGGCATACACGTGAACAAATTCGCAGTCGGGTTTGGACCGAACGTGCTTTCGTATCAAGGGGAAGAGGTAGAATACTCTCTAAAAGCGATACCGTTGGGTGGATTTGTCGCGTTTCCGGACGACGACGTGGACTGTCCGTACCCGCCGGACGATCCAGATTTGTTACGAAACAGACCGGTGAAAGACCGAGCGATTGTCGTTTCGGCTGGGATTGTCGCCAATTGCGTGTTTGCGTTTGCTATTTTACTCGCGCAGGTGAACACTATTGGTTTGACGTACGCGAAATACGCGCCAGGAGTGATTGTCAAAGGATTCGTCTCGCCCTCGGCGGCAGAGTCGGCTGGATTCAAAAGAGGCGACATCATTTTGCGCATCGACGGCGAAGATTTGGAGGCGGATGCAAAAACGGTCAATCAAGTCGTGAACAAGATCAAAGCTTCGGCGAATAAAAAACTGGACGTCGTCGTCAGTCGAAAAGGTGAAATGGTAAAGTTGAACTTGATTCCAGATGAGACGCCAAAGACTTTAGAAGGGAGAGTAGGCACGAGACTGGAGGCAAATTCGGTGTTGTATAAGAAAATGGCAAAAGGTCCCGTGGATTCCATCAAGTTAGCCTCGAAAGAGTTTGGCAGATTGTTCACTCTCGTCGGTAAATCGTTGACTGGATTAGTCACCAATTTCAGCCAGTCGAAAGACCAAGTTTCTGGTCCGTTAGCCATCGTTGCCGTCGGCGCGGAGGTTGTCAGGAAAGACATCTCCGGCTTGTTCCAGTTTGGCGCGGTTATAAACATCAACTTAGCCATCGTCAACTTGCTCCCGTTGCCGGCTTTAGACGGTGGATTTTTGTTGTTGTTAATCATCGAAGCTATTCGAGGTAAGAAAATGCAAAAGGAGACGGAGCAATCCATCACCGGTGCCGGCGTACTTTTCTTATTGATCAGCGGCGGAGTTTTAATCACGAGAGACTTGACTGATTTCGCCGTCAAAGCGTTTGGCTTAGATTTGTAAGTAGAGCGTGGCAGAAATAAAGATTTAATAGACTACTGTGTAATAATTAATTTTGATACCAAAACAAATATAAAGCTACCTAATAGATATACCAAGTATGGCAGGAACTCTCTTTTAAATGTACATGTTCGTTTTCCTCTCTTGTCTCATAATTTCTCTAGAGTCTCTCTTGGAAACGCCTTCCGCCACCTCTCTTTGTCGTCGAACCGTGTACAACTGCGCAACCTTCTTTCTCAAAATGTCAAAGTGATGTCCTTTAAACGCCTTTCTCGTCGATTGTTTCACTCTCAACGAGTACAACATTTTCTTCGTCGCCGCAACTTCCGCCAAGATTTGTTCGTTGGACATGTTCGCAAACTCAGACGCTTTCGTATACTTCAAACCGGTAAATTCGTCCGCCGCAGCTTCTTCTTTTTTGTCGTCCCCATCGGCAGCGCGAACCGTAAAGGCAACGCGTTTCGGTTGTTGGGATTGTCGTCTAAACGAAGTCGTGGTGCTCAATCGCGCGGCCTGTTTTGTGATGATACAATAAGTGAGGGAGAAGAAGGGATAAGTTTGACGAAATTCGCAAAGGAGGAGAGAGTCCCCGAGAGAGACCCAAACACGGATAAAACGCCGTCATCATCCATCGCCGGCCTTTAACGCGTGTTTTACGACGAGGTCGGCTTTAAACGAAACGATCGAGTTCGAATCCGCACGAAAACATATTTTCCGCGCGCGTTCTGCACGCCACGTCTTTTCGAAACCCATCGCATCATCGAGCACAGAACTCCGCCGCCCTTTTTTTTTTCTCTCTTTAATGCGCGCGCGTAAAAAATCCTCTTCAGGTTTTAAAGAGAGAAGAGGGAAATCCGCCCGCTCGAATTTGAGAGAAGAAGGCAAAAAAAAATGAAAGACGCGAAAGACGTACCGATGAAACCGTCGCGGAAGTGGATAAAGTAAACATGTTCGCGCGTTAATTTTGTGTTCGTGAATTCTAATAAGAGCTCGCTGTCTTCTTCTACGCGTAAAACAAAGTTTCTAGTGAGGAGGAATTCCGCTAAAAAAATCACCTCGAGAAAAAAGGGCAAAAAAAACAAAAGAGCAGCCAGAAAACGTTTTTTAGCCAACAAGCAGCCTTATCTGGTTATTCTCGTTATTCTCTTCTTTACTTTTTATACACGAACCTATTACTCTACGTTTAATACTACTCTAATAATGTTCTCCGTTACCAGCACTACTACTACTACTACTCAAGCCGCCTTGCGCGTTACTGCGAAGCCGACGACGTCGTCCAAGAGAGGCGCGTTGCAAGTCGTCGCCAACGCCAAAGTCGACGCGTGCGACAAGAATTCCATCATCGTTTCCCCGTCCATCTTGTCGGCGAACTTTGCGACTTTAGGTGCGGAAGTGCAAGCGGTGGACAAAGCCGGCGCGGAATGGATTCACATCGATGTTATGGATGGTCGATTTGTGCCGAACATCACCATTGGCCCGTTGGTTGTTGATGCTTTGAGACCAGTCACGGACAAGGTTTTGGATACGCACTTGATGATCGTGGAACCGGAGTTGAGAGTGGCGGACTTTGCGAAAGCGGGGTCGGACATCATCTCCGTCCACGCCGAAGGCGCGAGTACCATTCACTTGCACAGAACTATCGGTCAAATCAAGGACTTGGGTTGCAAAGCGGGCGTCGTGTTGAACCCGGGAACCCCGATTACGTGCTTGGAGTACATCATCGACTTCGTCGACTTGATTTTGGTCATGTCCGTCAACCCGGGCTTCGGCGGTCAATCGTTTATTGAATCGCAAGTGCAAAAGATCAAAGAGATTAAGGCGTTGTGCAACAAGCACAACGTCAACCCGTGGATTGAAGTCGACGGGGGCGTCTCTCCGGCCAACGCGTACAAGGTCATCGATGCCGGGGCGAACGCCTTGGTCGCCGGTTCCGCCGTCTTCAACTCTCCGGATTACGCCGCCGCCATCGCCGGCATCAAGGCGTCCAAGAAGCCGTAAGTCTTCACGTAATATCATAGATTATATATATATGCATACTTTTTTGTATAACTATTTATAACGACTGTATATTCAGGGAAGGAGAAATGGAACAACGGCGCTGGTCCTCGTATCTGCAAGATTACGTTTAGAAAAAAACGGAGAGAAAGAGATATGAACTCTCTTCTGGGAGAGAGCAAAGAGAGGAATTTAGAACAAAAATGTAATTCACACTTCGGCACTAATAGTACGCCCACCAAACACTATCACCCCTCGTATTTATACACGAATGAGAAGAAGAGCGGCGGCGGCGGCTGCTGCTGCTGCTGCGCGTGTTCGTGGTCATCTCACCTCGGGAAGAAGTAAACGAGAAGACCAACTCACGGGGAACTTTCATCGCCTTTTTTTCAACAGTAACAAACGAAGATTCCTGAACAACTTGCGTCCACTCGCGAGGGAAGGCGAGAACAGTAATAATGAATTCGACGTCGTCGTCGTCGGTGGTGGTCACGCCGGCACCGAAGCCGCGGCTGCGGCGAACCGTCGAGGCAGTCGAGTCGCGCTGATAACTCCACAACCCGTGAAATCCATCGGGGAAATGTCCTGCAACCCATCCATTGGTGGTTTAGGCAAAGGCACTCTGGTGAGAGAAATCGACGCGTTGGACGGATTAATGGCAAAGGCGGCAGATCTGTCCGGAATTCAATTTCGAGTGTTGAATTCGAGCAAAGGTAAAGCGGTCCGAGGTGTCCGCGCGCAGATGGATCGAGAGTTGTATAAGAAACACATGCAAAAGTTAGTGGGCGAGTTGCCGAACGTGACCGTGGTGGACGCCTGCGTGAGCGGGCTGTTGATTGACGAGAGAGGAGAGGAAAAGAGTAGTAGTAGTAGTAGTAGTAGTAGAAATAGTAGTAATAATACTAGTGATAGGAGTGATGTAAGTAAAACGTGCAAAGGAGTTCGATTGGAAGATGGGACGTCGGTGTTTGCCAAAGCGGTCGTGATAACGACCGGGACGTTTCTGAGAGGCGTGCTTCACTTGGGAGGCGGCGAGAAAGTATTTAACGCCGGGAGGATATCTTCCAACGTCACGGAACGGGCGGATAATTTAGCTTCGACGGCCTCGTCCTCGTTGGCGGATTCGTTGTACGGGTTGAATTTGAGAATGGGAAGATTACGAACCGGGACGCCGCCGAGGTTGAGAAAATCCACCATTGACTTTACTCGGTGCGAAGAGCAAAAAGGAGACGATGTTCCGGAACCTTTTTCCTTTTATAACTTATCGTTATCGTCTACAAAAAGACCTTGGATGCCGTCGCAAGAGCAAGTATCGTGCCACAGCACGAGCACGAATGCGGAGACGGAAAAAATGATAATGTCACATCCAAACTACGCGGATGAAAATCTCGCGACTGGTCCGCGCTATTGTCCATCGATCGAATCAAAAGTCAGACGGTTTCCGAATCGCGACCACGTTGTGTGGCTCGAACCCGAAGGATTGACGAGTGATATCATATACCCAGCTGGTATTTCGAATTCACTTCCAAAAGGAACGCAGTTGGATATGCTCCGTTCGATACCCGGTTTAGAAAACGTCGAAATGCTTCGTCCGGGATACGCTGTTGAATACGATTACGTCGATCCGAGAGAACTCAGACGAACTTTAGAGGTTCAAAAAGTGAAAGGTTTATATCTCGCTGGGCAAATTAACGGAACAACAGGGTACGAAGAAGCCGCCGCGCAAGGCGTCTTGGCTGGCGCCAACGCCGCCGACCGCGACTCTCCGCTCGAATTGTCTCGAGACTCGAGTTACCTCGGCGTCTTAGCGGACGATTTAACAACTCGAGGTGCAACAGAACCGTATAGAATGTTTTCGAGTCGAGTGGAGCGCCGATTATCAATTCGTGGCGATAACGCGGACATTCGGTTAACGAAAATCGGTCACAAATGTGGACTCGTTTCGGATGAGCGATATCAGTTCGCCACGGAGAGAGAAAATCTGAGTAAAAGAGCGATTCATCTTTTGAAAAATACAAATGGATTCCGGCAACAGGCAAAGCAGTGGATACATTTGGGGTGCATGAGATGTCCAGACGCTCGACACGGGCGTTTGATTTCTCCGGCAGAGGTTATTCAAAGCGGTGAGGAGATTGGGAACATCATAAACGCGCTTTCGCAAATGGTGTCCAACACGAAAGCGGAGAAAGAGAACAGCATTTACGACGAAGAGAAAGAGACCGAAACTGCTTTACGCGAGCTTTTGGACATAAGAGAAAGAGATATCTCGGCTTTAGAACTCGCCTCGACGGATTTGTATTACGAAAATTACATCAGGCGTCAATCCAAAGACGTCTCGGACATGAAGAAGGACGAAACGTTGATCATTCCAGAGGATATAAACTACGACGACGTGTTTGGATTATCCGCGGAGGACAAAGAGAAACTCGCGAGCGTTCGACCGGAAACGCTCGGTCACGCCGGTAGAATTCAAGGCGTCTCGCAAAGCGCGATGTTAAGTTTACTGCGATATTGCCAAAAGAAGGATCGTTACGACGAACGCCAGAAGGAGAAGAAAGTGTTTATCAATAAATAAAAACGCGCGTCATAATTTCGTATTAAAATATCACAGCTGACTAACGAAAACGCCATCTACAACGTTCAGCGCTGTAAGCGCTTTATCTCTAGACTCCCCAGCTAATCCACTGGATACCTCTTTTCTCACGATATCCAACTCTTTTCGAGCGTTTTCCACCTGATCTTTCGTTAAAACTTTATCCAAAGCTTTCTCCGGACCGGCGGCGAAGCCTAATTTCGCTTTCGAGACTCCAGCGTACTTCAACGCCGTTTGCATATCTATCAACCCAGTCTTCGCTCCAACTGGTTTCCCAGCCTCAAATAACATCAACGTCGGAAAACCGCTCACCCCGTACGCTCTCGCGTAATCCGTGTACTTATCCACGTTCATTCTCGCGATGGTTGTCTCGTTCCCGTACTTCCTCAACTCGTTCGGCAACTCGTTCCAAATCGGTTCCAACTTTTGGCAGAAAGGGCACCACGGCGCATAAAACTCAACGAAAACGTTCGGGGTTGGGTTCTCCGCGTCCGCGGAAACGTATTCTTTGAAATTTTCCGGCGTCAACTCGACGACGTTTTGCAACGACGTCTTCGCTCTCGTGGCTGTTTTCGGCACGAAAGACGTCACGGCTGCTTCAGCATTTTCTGTAAAAGGCGTCATCGTTATTACCGCCGCTGCTGCTGCTGCTGCTGCTCCAAGAACCGCCGTTCGTCTTCTCGTCGTCGCATATCTGTTTTCATTACCACCGTCGTCGTCGTCTATTTCCTCGTCCTCGCTCACGAAGCAGAGAGAGGAGGAGGAAGAATTTGATGACATCGAAGATGAACAACAAGAGGCACCCGAGCGCTGCCTCATACAGGAAGAGGAATAAAGTTCCTTCTTTTCATTCTTCTTCTTCTTCTTCATCGAAGGATGATTCAAAGAAGAAGAAGAAGAAGGATGACGACGATGACGATCAGAGATGGCGTAATGCTGCTGCTGGTACTGGTTAAGAAGAGCGCTGCTAAAACTCATATTTATTATAGTATATATAT
>ENA-OWPI01000040-OWPI01000040.1-marine-metagenome-genome-assembly--contig:-NODE-40-length-178454-cov-4.642628_pt1 | contig 178454 bp, 182 predicted proteins | sample MGYA00238138_ERZ651775 | MGnify/ENA primary metagenome ERZ651775 (study PRJEB26906, sample SAMN06265043) | marine metagenome | isolation source: Helgoland LTER site | place: Germany:Helgoland, sampling... | reverse complement strand
GACGGGACCGGGACAGATGACGACATTTGTACCGCGCGGCAATCGGTGGCCTTGCCACTCAGTATCCGCCATCACAGCACGGGCCGTAAACGCAGATGGCGCAAAACGGCGCAGGGCTTCGCGGTAAACGCGGTCCGTCAGGTCCAGTTTGTCGAGGTCATCATAGGCGAGCGGGCCATCACCTAGGCAGGCAATTTCGGCATACACGCGTTCCTGCAAATCGCGGTCTTGGGCGAGCGCCCAAATCATCGCCGTCAACGCACCCGTGACAGCATCATGTGCGGCAATGAGCAGAAAATTGAAATGATTAACGATATCTTGGTCCGACCACGATTGCCCGTCTTCATCTTGGGCGATGCAAAGCTGCGAAAAGAAATCGTCGCCACCCGCAGATTTGCGGACCGCGATCAAACGCTTGAAGTCAGCAGACAATGCGGTGCGTGCCGCAACACCGCGCCCCATTTTGGTAAATGGAAGCGGCTTGCGGATTAACGCACTGGTCGCCGCAACCTCTTTGATAAACGCGGCATTGATCCGCGCAACCTCATCCGTGTGCGTGATCCCCATAAAGACATGCGCCCCAAGTCGGAGGGTCAACTCTTTGATACGAGGCGCGAATTTCATCTTTATGTCCGTGGGCCACTCATCCAAAAGCTGTGCTATTTCCCCATTCATGAGCGTAAGATAATTCTTCAATGTAGGGGCACGAAATGCGGCTTGCATCACGCGGCGGTGGGCGCGGTGATCGTCGCCATCACGGTGCAATAGCCCCCCAGAGAAAAGCGGAGCAAACGCCTTGAGGCCATTCTGCGCCGAGAAAATACCGTCGCGGTTCAGATAGACATGTTCGAGTGCATCAGGCCCTGCAAGGACAACCCAAGTTTCGCCGAAAACAGTCATGCGAAAGACGTCACCGAATTTCGCTTTCTGGTCAAAATATGTGCCGTAAGGGTTCAAACCAAAGCTGATCGTTTTCCCAAGGAACGGTATCGTGCGTGGACCTGGAATATGCCCCAAATGCGGTTTCTCCAGATGTGCCGCGGGTAAAATGGCAGAGTTTAAAACGGTCACGATGAACTTTCCTTTGCTGACCTAAAGCGGCCAAACAAAAAGAATGGACGGAACCGCCACGCAAACCACGATCACTTCGAGGGGGAGGCCGATACGCCAGTAATCGCCAAATCGGTAGCCCCCTGGCCCCATGATAATCGTGTTGTTCTTATGCCCGATAGGGGTGAGAAACGCGCAAGACGCGGCCACCGCAACGGTCATAAGATAGGTATCGGGGTTCGTTCCCGTTTCAGCGGCAATCGACATCGAGATTGGCGCAGCAATTAGGGTCGTCGCCACGTTGTTGAGGAAATCCGACAGGGTCATAGTCACGATCATCAAGGCGACCAAAGACACCCATGCGGGATAGCCTGCGGTCAAGGAAACGATCTGAGTAGCAATCAACTCCGCGCCGCCAAAATGCTCAAATGCTTCGGCCAGCGGGATCAGGCTGGCGAGCAAGACGATGACCTTCCACTCCACCGACGCATAGACCTCGCGACCAGTGACAAGCCCCAAGGCAACATAGGCAATCACAGCACCACCAAGTGCCACAGAGAGCGGGATCAATCCTGATACAGCCAAGGCAACCGCCAGCATGAAGACACCAATCGACATGCCCGCCTTACTGCGCTGCACAACTTCTGTTTTGCGCCCCTCAAGTGGCAAAACACCCAGCCATTCCGTGGCCGCAGCGACATTCTCTGGTGTACCAAGAAGAAGCAGCACATCACCCGCACGAATGGGTAGGAGGCGAACGCGATCTTGGAAACTCTCCCCGCTACGCGCCACACCCAGCAACGTGACCGAGTTGCGGTGCAGCAGCTTCAGGCTTCTTGCTGTCCGATCTTGTATCCGTGATCCATCAGGAACAATGACTTCTGACAACGTCAAACCAGGGGCTACGACACCACCTTCATGTTTTTCCGACCCCGCGAATTCAAGTTTCGCTTGGCCCATAAAAGCCTCGATCGATTTTGGTTTGCCCTCAACAACAAGAAAATCACCCGCCTGTAAGTCGGTCCTTCGCGCAAGGCCGCGTATCCGCTTTCCATGACGCACAAGCCCAAGAATATGCACGTCTTCGTCATTTGCGCTGGGGTAAAGGTCCTCGACCTTCATGCCCTCTTCAAGCGCTTGTTCTCCAATCCGCACTTCGGCCACATAGCGTCCCGTCTCGACCGCGTGTTCCGTATCCAAAAGCGAAGTTTTATTCGGCAACAATCGCCATCCAATGAGCGCGACAAATGCAATGCCCGCAATAGCAACCGCAAGCCCGACAGGCGCAAAGTCAAACATGCCAAACGGCTCGCCCAAGGCCCCGCGACGGTATTCCGAGATCACAATATTGGGCGGCGTGCCGATCAAAGTGACCATGCCACCAAGGATCGTCGCGAATGATAGCGGCATCAACGTTTGGCCTGCCGCACGCTTCGCCTTTTTCGCGGCCCCAATATCAAGCGGCATCAGCAACGCGAGCGCGGCCACATTGTTGATAATCGCAGACAGCCCTGCCGCAAACGTCGCAACAACAGCGATATGTAGCGGGAGAGGGCGATCAGGATCGATGAGTTTGGAGGCGAATAGCTCAACCGCCCCCGAAGAGGATAAACCACGGCTCACAATCAAAACCAACGCAATGATGGCGACTGCCGAATGCCCAAAGCCCGAAAAAACGTCTTCAGTCGGCACAAGCCCAAGCGTCGCGGCAAGGATCAAGGCGCCAAAGGCAACCAGATCATACCGAATACGCCCCCAAACCAAAAGCGTGAAGACTAGACCGAGGATGATGAAGATTTGGATGAGTTCAATTTGCATTTTGTAAGCGTAGCCGACTTCTGCCAAAGATGTCATCCCGTTAAGCCGCGCGTTGGATGAAACATGACACCGATTTCACAAACGTGTATATTAAAGGCCATGACCTTGAAAAACTGCCTTGTCTTCGCTGTCTTATTGCTTTTCGCCGCACCCGTGGCGCATGCCCAAAACCCGCAAGATGAAACCGTGTTTATGCAATGCTCAGTGGCGGGGCGCGACGGTCAAGTCACGGTCTCCTTCAAGCATGAAGTGGCGATTTATCGGTTTGGCCCGATTGGTAAGCCCCCAGAGCTAGAGCTGTTTAGCCCTTATACATCGCTGCAAAAGTACTATCCCTCTGGTCACGACATTCACGAAATCAGTGAAACCGTCGCGTTTCAAAATGCGGACTACACCTACGCGGTCACGATGGGCTTTTACGACGGCTGGATCGAAGCAGGCGATTGGGACGAGGAGGACTTCGGCAAGATCTATAGGCACACCGAAGGGAACGAAGAATTTGGGTCCGTCGTTGTTCATCAGGATGGCGTCATAGTTGCCGATCTTTCTTGTCGGCCTGAATCCATTCAATGGAACCGCAACGCGCTCTTTGATTCGCTGCTGGCAGCAGGCTATGAATGGGGCAAAATCGATAGCCGTGCGCCCGTTTGGTACGATAATGATCCCGTGCTCGGGACCTATCCCTACTCTGGCTTGCCGCGATCAATCGCGCCGTTCTCTTGCCCCTATACCCATGAGATGCCGATCTTTTTCACAACTTATGCAACGCATGATTTACTTTCGATCAAAATCACCGGCGATGATTGCGACACCGCAGATGTTGTCCTGACGATCACGACACAAGCAGGTGAGGTCGTCCATCACAGCGCGGCGCAAGCGCTCAGTTATACCTACGAATATCAAGGTGCCGACGGCGTCCGCGCGATGTTGATGCGCTTTCTACAAGGCCAACCAAAAAGCGGGCATGACATCCCTGCGGATATCAAGATCGACACCCCGTTGCTCAAGTGGGCGGAGCGACAAGGATCACCGCTGTTTTGTCATCAAGCTGGAAAAAGCTATAGCGCGTGCTTTGTTTACGCAGATGGCCGTTCAAATCTGGTATTCACGACGGGTTCGTGACGACTATTGAATGGCACACCTCGTGTGAAGGCCGCTTTACGTGGGCCTCTACGATGGTTATCGATTGCATATTAAACCCAAAGGCAGGCCCGACATGAAGCGCTCACGTATCAATGAAATCATGGCCGAAGCGGACGCGATGATGCGTCATTACGGCTGGACACTGCCGCCCTTTGCCTATTGGTCGCCTGAGGAATTCGTCGCCAAAAAGGACATCGCGCGCAGTGTGATTGATGCGCGCAATGGCTGGGACATCACCGATTATGGCGATGGCGATTACGACAAGATGGGCCTGTTTCTTTTCACGCTGCGCAACGGACGCCAAGAGGATTTGGCGCGCGGGGGCGGCATGTGCTACGCGGAAAAGCTGTTGATCTCGAAAGAGAACCAACTGTCCCCGATGCATACCCATGCTCTCAAAGCCGAGGACATCATTAACCGTGGAGGTGCTACTTTGGTCGTGGAACTTTTCGGCTCGGACGAAGACGGCAACTTTGACGAAACCAAAGGCGGCACGGTTTATTGCGACGGCATCCGCCGCGATTTTGCTGCTGGTGAGAAACTCAAGTTCGCCCCCGGTGAAAGCGTGACCCTGATGCCCGGCGACTGGCACGCGTTCTGGGGCGAGGGCGGTGATGTGTTGATCGGTGAAGTCTCGACCGTGAACGACGACGAGACAGATAACATTTTCCGCGAACCCATCGGTCGCTTTGCCCAGATTGAAGAGGACGTGCCACCAACCCATTTGCTCGTCAGCGACTATCGGACATGGCTCGCGTGATAAGCGATCCACGCGCCTTTCTCACCACGCTTTTCGAGGCAGCCGTGGCGCGTGCCGACCCGATGTTATGCCTTGCAGAACATTTGCCACCCAAACCCAAAGGTCGCCTCATCGTCATTGGCGCAGGCAAAGCCAGCGCGCGCATGGGCGAAGCGTTGGAGGCAGTTTACGGCCCTTGCGAGGGCTTGATCGTCACCCGTTACGGATACGCGCGACCCTGCAAAGGGATTGAAATCGTCGAGGCCGCGCACCCTGTCCCTGATGAGGCGGGTGTTTTGGCAACGCAGCGCATTCTGGATCTGGTCCGCGACCTTGGCCCCGACGATCAGGTGATTGCGCTGATTTCTGGTGGTGGCTCCGCGCTTTTGTGCGCCCCTGTTGATGGGCTGGAACTTGCCGACAAAAAGACTGTGAACGCCGCACTCCTCGCCTCAGGCATGCCAATCTCGCAAATGAATATCGTGCGCAAACAGGTCTCGGCCGTCAAAGGTGGCAAGCTCGCGGCAGCCGTCTATCCCGCTAAGCTCTTAACTCTCACGATCTCGGATGTGCCCGGCGATGATCCGTCCGAAATCGCATCAGGGCCGACTGTCGGCAGCACCGCAACAGCGGCAATGGCCCTCGCGGCGTTGAAGCAATGGAAGGTCGCGCTGCCCGATGACATCATGCAAGTGATCACCAATGCACCCGCGCCAATCGCGCCCAACGACCCACGCCTTAGCACTTCCGAAACCCGCATCATTGCCGCCCCCGCACAATCCCTCGCTGCTGCTGCCCAATTGGCTGGCGACATCGACGTCCGTATTTTGGGCGACGCGATTGAGGGTGAAGCGCGCAACCTTGGCCAAGCTCACGCGGCCCTTGCCATGCAAATTGCAGCTGAGAAAAACACACGCCCCGTGTTGCTTCTTTCAGGCGGCGAATGCACCGTAACACGACGCGGAAGCGGGATTGGCGGGCCAAATGCAGAATATGTTCTGGCGGCGGGTCATGTGCTAAACGGACACCCACAAATCCACGTGCTGGCCTGCGACACCGACGGCGTTGATGGCGCAGCTGAGGTGGCGGGTGCCTACGCTGGCCCCGACATGCAAGACTTGGCGAAGGCCCAAAGAGTGTGTTCGCAAGCAGCACTTGAAGAAAACGACGCGCATAGCTTCTTTGACAAAATCGGCGGGCAGATTGTAACAGGTCCCACCCTCACGAACGTCAACGATTTTCGGGCGATCTTGATCTTACCTTAACCGAATATTCTTTGGGGGTGAGGCACAACGGTGCACGCGCTGTGCACGCTTGGTGCACGGATAAAACACATGAAATTTGGTACGATAGTCCTGACGTCGTTGCGCGATTGTCAAAGCGAATTTGAAAGACCCTCTCGCAGGCCGCTGGCGGATTTTCGTTGGAAAACTATCCCAGAGAGGGTTGGATGTGTATGAAGGCAGAAACTCTGGAAGGGTCACAATGTCGAAGAATTCCTATTACGCGCCATCAGGCGGTCTGCCGCCACAAACGCAAATCCTGACTGATCGGGCGATGTTCACCGAGGCCTATGCGGTTATTCCCAAAGGTACTTTTAGCGATATCGTCACCAGTTTTCTGCCATTCTGGAAAGACACGCGGTTCTGGGTTTTGTCCCGCCCGTTGTCAGGTTTTGCCGAGACGTTCTCGCAATATATCGCAGAAGTGCAGCCAAACGGCGGATCGGATAAACCTGAAACGGACGCCAGCGCCGAGGGTGTTTTGTTTGTTGTCGAGGGTGAAATCACGCTGACAATCGCGGGCACAGTGCATGTGATGGAAGAGGGCGGTTATGCCTATCTGCCGCCCAAATGCGACTGGACCATTCATAACAAAAGCAAGGCATCAGCCAAGTTTCATTGGATCCGCAAGGCCTATGAATACGTCGAAGGTCTGGACGCACCAGAGCCGTTTGTGACCAACGAAAATGACGTGGCACCTACGCAAATGCCCGACACAGGCGGCGTTTGGGCGACGACCCGTTTTGTCGATATGGCCGATATGCGCCACGATATGCACGTGACAATCGTGACCTTCCAACCCGGCGGTGTGATCCCATTTGCCGAAACACATGTGATGGAACACGGTCTCTATGTGCTTGAAGGCAAAGCAGTTTACCGCCTTAACCAAGATTGGGTAGAAGTCGAGGCTGGCGATTATATGTGGCTGCGCGCGTTCTGCCCGCAAGCCTGTTACGCGGGTGGGCCCGGTCCGTTCCGTTACCTGCTTTATAAAGACGTGAACCGCCACATGCGGTTCTCTGGCGGGTTCGCGAAATAAATAGGAGAGACGACATGTCTGGATTTTTGACAACTCACGTTCTTGATACGGCACGCGGTTGCCCTGCGGCTGGCATGCGCATCGACCTTTTCAAGATTGATGGCGAAACACGCGTCCTCGTGCGCAGCCTGACCACCAATGCCGACGGCCGCACCGACAGCCAGATTTTGCCAGCGGCAGAATTCACGACAGGCACGTTTGAGCTGGTATTCTTTGCGGGCGACTACTTTGACGCAATCGGAATGGAACTGGCGGAGCCAAAGTTCCTCGATCAAATCCCGTTGCGATTTGGTATGTCAGAGGCGAGCCATTATCACGTGCCGCTCTTGCTTTCGCCGTTCTCGTTCTCGACCTATCGCGGCAGCTAAACCAAGGTCTTGGTTTGGGCCAAGGTTCTGGCGATATTTTCGGCTAGATAATCAATGAACAAGCGGATTTTCGGGTCTTGCCCGCGCCGATGAGTGAACAGGCAAACAAGCTGGATCGACACAGGCGGCTGGTGGGTCATGACAGGGACCAGCGTGCCCGCCTCAATATAGCTGGCAACCTCAAACAGAGGTTTCAAAATGATACCATTGCCGTCCAACGCCCATTGGGTCAGCACATCACCATCGTCGCATTCCAGCGGGCCAGAGATGTCGATACGTTGCACGCCCGCTTCCGTCTGCAACGGCCACTGAAATTCTGGCGCACCCGGATAGCGTAGATTAAGGCAGGCATGATTAGCCTTTAGATCGTTGATATCTTTGGGCGCGCCGCGCTTTGCAAGATAGGCAGGGGCGGCACATAGAACCCTAGGGCAGTCGGCAATCTTGCGGATTTTGAGGCTGGAATCCTCGGGGATACCAAGGAAAAACGCGACATCCACGCCCTCCAACGCAAGGTCAACGCGCCGATCCGACAGGCGAAGGCGCACGTTGATCAGCGGGTATTCGACCTGAAACCTTGGTGCTGCGGGTGCGATAAACCTGCGCCCCACACCCAACGGCGCAGAGACATGGATCGTGCCACGGGGAACCAATGTGATCTGGTTGATCTCGGATTCCGCATCCTCGACCGCTTCCAAAATCTTTTGCGCATTGGGATAAAAATTCTTGCCCTGCTCGGTGGGGTTCAGGGCGCGGGTTGTGCGCTGGAATAATCTGACGCCGAGGTGATCCTCAAGTTGCGATATCCGCGCGGAAACCACAGCCCCAGACACCCGCATATCACGCGCCGCCGACGACATATTTCCATGTTCATAGACTCTGACGAAAGTCAGGATATTATCCAAATAGGCCAACGCATTCTTCGCTTTTTTTTGATACAACTTGACGCCATTGACCAATACAAGACAATTCAAATTCAAGCTAGTCTGGTTCTAAGAAATCAACGGGAGTTCAAAATGTACGATCTTGCTTCAATCTGGGAATGGCTCGGTTTTGCCGTTCGCTGGCTTCATGTCATTACAGCAATGGCGTGGATCGGAGCGTCGTTCTTTTTCATCGCCCTCGATTTAGGCCTGAAAAAAGTGCCCAATATGCCCCACGGCGTCAGCGGCGAAGAGTGGCAGGTGCATGGTGGTGGCTTCTACCACATCCAGAAATACCTCGTCGCCCCAGACAATATGCCCGAGCATCTGATCTGGCATAAATGGCAAAGCTATACGACATGGCTGTCGGGTGCTGCGCTTTTGATGATGGTTTATTGGGGTGGCGCGCATCTCTATCTGATCGATGCGGCTAAGGCTGACCTCTCGACTTTCCAAGCGGTTTTGCTGTCCGCTGGATCGCTTACAATCGGTTGGTTGATCTATGATTTCTTGTGCAAATCCAAGCTCGGCAATCAGCCCACTGTGCTAATGGTTCTGTTGTTCGTGCTGCTCGTCGCGATGGCGTGGGGCTATAATCAGGTCTTCACAGGCCGCGCAGCCTTGCTGCACCTTGGCGCGTTTACGGCCACGATCATGACGGCCAATGTGTTTTTCATCATCATGCCAAACCAGCGCATCGTGGTGAAAGACCTGCAAGAGGGGCGCACCCCTGACCCGAAATACGGCAAGATCGCAAAGCTCCGCTCGACCCATAACAACTATCTGACGTTGCCTGTCATCTTTCTGATGTTGTCCAACCACTATCCGCTCGCTTTTGCGACCGAATACAACTGGTTGATCGCCGCACTCGTGTTCCTGATGGGCGTCACCATTCGACACTACTTCAACACGCTGCATGCAACGGGCAAAAGTGTGCATTGGACGTGGCTTGCGACGGCGCTGATGTTTATCATCATTATGTGGCTCTCCACCGCGCCAATGATGCAAGACACTTATGAGGAATCGCAAGCGCGAGACCTAAGCCCCGTGGAGCAGGTCTTCGCAAATGCCGACGGGTTTGAGACCGCAAGCTCAATCATTCCAGGTCGCTGCGCGATGTGCCACGCACGAGAGCCAAACTACGAAGGCATCTATCATGCGCCCAAAGGCATCTTGCTTGAAACGCCCGCCGACGTCGCGAAAAATGCGCAGCTGATTTATATTCAATCGGGCATGAGCGTGGCGATGCCGCCCGCAAATGTCAGCATGATGGAAGACCAAGAGCGTATGGAAATTCGGCGTTGGTTTGGCAATGCCATGAGTGATGCGCCAATGATGATCGCGAGCCACTAGCCCGTCATAAACACATCATAGCGTGTCGTTTTACCAAGGATTTGGTGAGAGCATTTCTGCACGCCCTCAATCGGATCCGCCTTGGCAGGCCATTTCAGCACCACCCTCTTTTGCGCATGCATTATCGCCAGCCGCACGAGATCGGCAGCATCCTCGTCACTGCCCACAATGTCGCGGACCTGACGCAGGTCTTGCTTGACCAGCGCCGAGTTTTTCCGTTCGGGGTGCATCGGATCAATCAGGATAGCTTCTGCCGTGAGCGTAGGGATGATGTCTTTTGCATCGCCTTTGAGCAGCGTCATGCGCTCAATGATCTCGCGAAACTGACCGCCTTCATTGAATGCGCGTTCCATGCCCAGCTCCAACAGCATGTGCATTTTCTCGGAACGCTCAATCATGGTCACTTGCGCACCAAGCGACGCCAATAGAAACGAGTCCCGCCCCAAGCCTGCCGTCGCATCAATGATGGTCGGCGTATTGCCGTTGCGAAACCCCATCGCCTTAGCGATATCTTGACCGCGCCCACCGCCAAATCGCAGACGATGCGCCACAGCGCCCATCACAAAATCGACGCGTAATTCTGCGGGCGCTCGCTTCAAATTCTGTCCAGTCCAGTTGGTGTCGCGCCGACATTACAACATTTTCAGGTGGACCATAGCCCCAGAATGTCTGCGCACAGAAAAGGGCGACAGGCACATGGCCCATCGCCCTAAAATCACAGTCAACTTAGAAGGACTTAAACGCGCAGGCCAGTCTCTTTGTCGAAGTAATGCGCAAGCTCAGGCTTGATCGTAAAGCCGATTGTCTCGCCTTTTGCAGCCTTTGGTGGCTTCTCGGTCTTGGCAATGAACTCGATGCCAGAGGCTGTGATCAAGTGGACCAATGCGTATTCGCCAAGGTTCTCGACCAGTTCAAGACGACCCTCAACAACAGCTTTATCCGCTGTGGTTTCAATCATGTTTTCTGGACGCAGACCAACCTCTTGGGTCGCAGGGACCTCGTTACCCAACACCTTGGTGGCATTTGGCGAAAGGTCAGTTGCAGAGAAGAAGTTCATCTTCGGGCTGCCGATAAACTGCGCGACAAATGCGTTTGCTGGGCGCTCGTACAGCTCGATAGGGGAACCTACCTGCTCGATACGACCTGCACGCAGAACCACGATCTTGTCAGCCAATGTCATGGCTTCAACCTGATCGTGCGTCACGTAGATCATCGTGTTGCCAAGACGCTCGTGAAGACGCGCGATTTCCAAACGGGTTTGTACGCGCAAAGCAGCATCCAAGTTGGAAAGCGGTTCGTCAAACAAGAACACTTCTGGATCGCGCACAATCGCACGGCCAATCGCCACACGCTGACGCTGACCACCCGAAAGGTTACGCGGGCTACGGTCAAGGTAATCGCCAAGCTGCAAAATCTCGGCAGCAGCCTGAACGCGACGGTCAATCTCGGCCTGTGGGGTTTTTGCCTGCTTGAGACCAAACGCCATGTTCTTATAGACCGACATATGCGGGTAGAGCGCGTAGGATTGGAACACCATCGCCACGCCACGTTTCGCAGCTGCAACGTCGTTCACGACCTTGTCGCCAATTTTGACTGTGCCGCCAGAGATTTCCTCAAGGCCGGCAATCATGCGCAGCAAAGTGGATTTACCACAGCCCGATGGGCCAACGAAAACGACGAATTCGCCATGTTCGATATCAAGGTCGACGCCGTGCATTACCTGCACGTCACCATAGCTTTTCAGTACGTTGCGAAGTGTTAGACCGGCCATTTTAGCTCCAATTCTTTGATTTCTTGACGCAGTGTGACTGCGAATTCAGGATAGGTTGTAGGCAGATCGCCCCAAAGCTGCTCATTGGTCAGGAACGCGTCGGTTCCGAGCAATGCCTTGAGGTCGTCCCAGCTAGGTTCGACGTATTTAAACGGTATTTTGTTTGCCGCGACGTGTTGGGCAAACACGTACCAGCTTGCGATGCTGCGAATGGCATAGATCGGCATGATGCCCTGCTCAAAACAGCCCAACAATGTGGGGCGAATGAAAATCGGGAATTTGACCATCCCGTCCGCACAAATCCGCACGATGGTGTCACCAATCGCCTGATTGCTAAACCGACGTGCAATCGCGGCCAGATAGTCTTCCTTGGCGAATGGCAGGTCGATCGTGATCGCGGGCAGCACTTCTTTGGTCTCAAAGTTGTGGAAATGTGCGTTCAAATGCGGCACGCGCATCGCAGCGTCATATGTTTCCACACCCTCTAGGGCTGCCAGATAGCAAAGCGCCGTGTGGCCCCCGTTCAAAACGCGGATCTTTGTTTCCTCGTAAGGATCAACGTCTGCGGTCACGGTCACGTCAGCCTGCGCCAAATCGGGCATCGGGGCTGTTGCTGAATCTTGCAAAACCCACTGGATGAAATCTTCCGCCATTATCGGCGATGTGATCTCACGGCCGAGCATTGACGACAATTCAGGCCCAAGCGCGGCAGGGCTACGCGGTGTAATCCGGTCAACCATAGAGCAAGGGAACACAACGTTCTTGCCTACCCAATCAGCAAGGTCCTGATCGCCACAGGCCGACAAATAGGCCAACAGGTTCCGGCGCAGCATTTTGCCGTTCTGGCGGATGTTGTCACAGCACGCGATGGTCAATGGGGCGCCCGTCGCTGCGACCCGCTGGGACAAACCAGCACGCAAATAGCCATAGACACTTTGCGGTGTGCCGCCAGCAATCTCTGCTTTCATGGTCGGATCAGCGGCATTCAGGTTGCCATTCGGGTCCGTATAATAGCCGCTTTCGGTCACTGTTATTGTCACAAGATGAACGGAAGGCTCCGACAAAAGCGCCTCGGTCTTGGCTTTGTCTGCGCTCCAATCAGCAAATTGGATATGGGAACGCACTAGACGTAGCGCGACATCGCCATCGGCGGAATAGGACTTGAGGTAATAGCCGTCATTGCGCGTGATATCGGCATCGGCAATGTCAAAATGAGCCGTTTCAGAGCCACGCAAATTGACTGCAGCAATACCCCAACGCAGATCGCCCGACACTTGCATATAATCGTCAATATAGACGGCCTGATGTGCACGGTGAAACGCGCCAAAGCCCAAGTGCAGGATGCCTACTCTACAGGCGGACCTGTCGTAAGTGGTTGTGTAGACGGGAGAGTGGGTCGCGCTGTTCATGTGGTTGGCTCCAGGTTTGGTGCGAGATCTTTACGCGCAGTTTCGCGGTATTCCGACGGGGTCATTCCCTTCACTTTCAGGAAATGCCGATTAAAGTTAGCGAGGTTCTTAAAGCCCGCCATTTGAGAGATCGACGTGATCTGGTCGTCAGTGGCATAAAGCATGCCGCATGCCTCTCCGATCCGGATACGGGTCAAGAATTCAACGAAACTATGGCCCGTCACCGTTTGAAAATTACGGCTAAAGGTAATCTCAGTCATGCCTGCCAATTTCGCGGCCTGACCTAATGTCAGACCATCACTAAAGTTTCGCACTACGTGATCAACGACGACAGCGATACGCGCTTGTTTGCTTCCGCCTTCGGGCTGAATGAGCTTGTTCACCGAGAGCGTCTTTTTCTCGGCATGCTCGTGAAGACGCACAAGAAAGCGAACAAAGGCAAGAATGCGCTCCGCACCGATATTGTCGCGGATCGATTCCATATGACCGCGTGCAAACGTCGGGTTGAACCCTTCAAACATGATCCCCGATTGGGCAAGCTGGAGAAGCCGCAGAACTTGCGAAAACTCTGGAAACCCTTCGGCAAGTTTCTCAACGCTTTGATGACTGAATTGCACCAACATATCGCGGGTCGGGGCAGGCTCTTGGCACGCGCTATCAGTGATCCAGTTATGTGGCAGGTTCGGCCCTGTCATGAACAAATCGCCAGCGCGGAAATCCCCGATGTAGTCGCCAACAAACGCTTTGCCACGGGTCTCAGTAATGAGATGAAGTTCGTATTCTTCATGCGCATGCCAACGGCACAACTCGGACGGCCACCCATGCTCTAGGTAGCGGATAGACCGCGAAGAGCGATCAACCATCTCGATTTCAGGAGCCATTATCGACATTGGATTACCTTAAAGCCACGCTCAGAGCGGCACCCATGACAGAGCAAAACATGCTCGACAGAGTGATGGGTGCCACCAGTTGCATTACTTAACCGCTCCGAATGTAAGGCCTTGAACCAGCTGCTTTTGGCAGAACCAACCAAGGACAACGATCGGTGCGATTGCGGCTGTAGATACAGCGGACAAGCGACCAAAGAATAGACCTTCTGGCGCACGGTTACCTTCGATCAACGTCGACAAAGTTGACGCATTGATCGTGGTCAAACGGACCGACCAGTAAGCTTCGTTCCAGCAGAAAATGAACGTCAGCAGCGCAGTGGACGCGATGCCACCCCATGCCAGTGGGATCAGGATATCCTTGATCTCGCCCCATGTGGAAACGCCGTCCATTTTACCCGCTTCGATGATCTCTTTTGGGATCTCTTTGAAGTAGGTGAACAACATCCAAACCGCGATTGGCAGGTTGATCAGGCACAACACCAAAATCACCAGAAAATGCGTGTCATAGATTTGAAGAATGTTCTTGGTCAGGAACGTCATTGGGTAAAGAACCGCAGCCGCTGGCAGCATCTTGGTCGAGAGCATCCACATCAAGATATCCTTGGTGTGACGGCTTGGGTTAAATGCCATCGCATAGGCCGCTGGAACACCGACAGCCATCGCAAACAAGGTCGCAAAGGATGACGTGATCACCGAGTTCATCGCAAAACGCCAGTAGTCGTAGTTCTCAGTCATGTTCGTGTAGTTTTCGAGCGTCGGCGTAAAGAAGAACAAATGCTCCGCCTGTACCGCGTCGGCGTCTGTCTTAAAGCTGGTGAACACCAACCAGAAAATCGGGAAGAAAAAGATCAGGGCGATGATCCAAGCCGCTGTCGGGCGAAGGACGGTACCAAGTCTTGAGGTTTGGGTAACTGTTGCCATTTTCTTATTCCTTAATCCATCAAGCTCTTGCCAACCAAGCGCAACAAGAAGATCGCGATGATGTTAGCAAGGATAATTGCAAAGACGCCTGTGGCACTCGCAGCACCAATGTTGTTGTTGGCAAATTCGCCGATCAGATACGGCAGGTTTTTGTTGCCATTGCCGCGGCTGACGATCTCGATTTCTGCATAAAGCGAGAGGTGAAAGATCGATTGGATCATGACCACAATCGCGATGGAGCGAGCTAAATGTGGGACGGTAAGGTTGATGAACTGGGACCAGTTGCTGGCGCCATCAAGAACCGCCGCTTCTTTCTGGCTCTCGTCTTCGGACTGCAAAGACGTCATGAAGATCAGCACAGCAAACGGTGTCCACTGCCAAGCAACCATCATGATCACCGCATAAGAGGAGGTCTGTGTTGCACGGAAAGAGATCGGTTCGACCTGCGGCCACATCGAGAAGAAGTGCCCCAGAATTGGCCAGTCGCGCAGCCCATCAATCAAGCTGTTAATACCGCCAACCGCTAGGCCCTGAAGGCCCAATACCGGATCAAGGATCATGTTGATCCACAAAACCGCGTTCACAGCCGGCATAACAAAGAATGGCGAAATCAGAAGAACACGCACGATCCCCTGACCTGGGAACGATTTGTTAATCAGAACCGCAATCGCGAGGCCCAAGATAACGGTAATAAGCAGGATGCTGACAACGATGAAGACGGAGTTCATGATCGCAAACCCAAAGTCTTTGGCCTCCAGCACATAGGCATAGTTACCAAATCCACGCCAGTTACTGAGCGAAGGCGTCGTCCATTCAGGACGTACCGTGCTGTTCAGCACATAACGGATGAATGAGAAATACAGCGTCATGCTGAGTGGGACGATCATCCAGACCAGCAGCAACAGGACGGCTGGCGTTTGCAATATACGGGGAAGCGTTCTGTCAGACATGGCTATGGTCACCTTACCAATTGGTTGATGCAGTTTACGTTAGTTTTCGGGCAGTCATTTGACGAGCAGAAAAGCATGGAAGTTCCGCGATCAAGTCAAACAGACAAAAAATCTTTGGGAAAGTGGCAGGCCTGATAAAAAACTATCAGGCCTGCCTTTAGTTAGCGAACTACTTAGTAGTAGCCAGCCTCTTTCATGATTGCGTCAGCAGCAGCTTGGCCAGCAGCCAATGCTTCTTCAACAGATTTCGCGCCGGACAATGCCGCTGCGATTTCTTGTGAAACTGCGTTACCAACTTCTGGGAACTCAGGGATCGCTACGAACTGAACACCAACGTATGGCTTCAGGTCTGTCGCACCAGGAGCAGCAGAGTCGATCGCAGCCATTTCAGCAGCTGCAAATGGTGCAGCAGCCAAGAACTCAGGGATCGCATATGTAGATGCACGCTGACCTGTTGGAACAGAGCCCCAACCGAAGTCTGGGTGATTGCCTACAGCCTGAACGTAGGCTTTCGACGTTGCCCACTCGATGAACTTCTGGGACTCTTCTGCGTTTGGTGAACCAGCAGGAATTGCCAATGCCCAAGCCCAGAGCCAGTTCGCACCAACTGGGTTACCAGCATTTGGCGCCTGTGCGTATGCAACACCTGGTACTGTCAAGAAGGACGCAGCGATAGTCGCATCGATCCACATGCCACACTTGCCTTCGTTATAAAGAGCAAGGATCTCGTTGAAGGAGTTACCCTCAGAACCTGGAGGGCCGTATGTGTTCAGCAAACGAACGTATTGAGTTACAGCAGCGTTCCACTCTGGAGTTTCCAGTGTTGGGTGCATGTCCTTGTCGAACCAAGCAGCGCCGAACGAGTTCGCCATTGTTGTGACGTATGCCATGCCGTCGCCCCAACCTGGCTTACCACGAAGACAGATACCGTAAACGCCAGCATCTGGGTTGTGGATCGCAGCTGCAGCAGCTTCGATGTTGTCCCATGAATCGTTGTCGGCGATCGTTACGCCAGCAGCGTCTGTCAGGTCCTTGCGGTACATCAACATCGAAGATTCACCGTAGAAAGGTGCAGCATAAAGCTGACCGTCTGCGGAAAGGCCTTCGCGCATCGCTGGCAGAATGTCTTCGAGGTCATACTCGTCGGAGAAGTTCAGCGGCTCGATCCAGCCTGCTTTACCCCAGATTGGGGCTTCCTGCATGCCGATGTTGATGATGTCATACTGGCCACCACCGGTTGCTGTGTCAGAAGTAACCTGCTCGCGCAGAACGCCTTCTTCAAGGGAAACCCAGTTCAGGTTCACGCCTGTTTCAGCTGTGTAAGCTTCAGCAACTTTTTGCATGTTGATCATGTGACCGTTGTTCACGATCGCAATCGTCAGGTCTTGTGCTGAAGCGATGGATGCACCAGCGACGCCGAGCGTCAGGCCGAGTGCTGTGGTACGTAGAAGTTTCATGATTTTCCTCCCAGAAACAACAGATACTTAATTTGGTCTGTTCCTCTAGGGTGAGTGATTTTCAAAAATCGCGCAAATACTTTGGCAGCAAAAGTAAATACGATTCTGTCATTTCCGTGGTGTTTGAGTGCGTCCTGAACGAAAAATGACGATTTCGCCCCTACTTTTTCGGCATCACTGGGGTGATTCGGCGGTGATCTGCGAATCGGACGACTCATTTGGACGGAAGACTCGGTAAAAACTGACTGAAACGTATTAAGGTAAGCTGGCCTAGTCTGGTATTTTGCCCACTGCGCGCGCAATAGGCTTTGACGCCTCTCCCTGTTTGACGCGATAGTAAAACAGGTTTCATATGGTGCATTGCGGCGGACTGCTTTGACATCTCATTTCTGATCCAAAGGCATAGGCGCTATGAAATACCTCGCATTGACCTACGTGATTGCGGGCATTGGCGTCGGTATTTTTATTTGGTTGCAACTGCCCTTGCCATGGCTTCTTGGTCCGATCTTTGCCTGCTTGATCGCCGCGCTCGCGGGTGTGCCGATGAAGGGAAACAAGCTGATCAACGACGCGATGCGATCTATCCTTGGGGTTGCTGTCGGGGCGACGTTCACCACCACATTGCTCATTTCCATGGCGGCGATGTGGCCGACGCTTTTGATGATCCCGGTGATGGTCGCTTGTATTGCCGTGATCGGCGTGCCTTATTTTCAACGGGTCTGGGGGTTTGATTTCGCGACAAGCTATTACTCGGCGATGCCCGGAGGGTTGCAAGACATGCTGGCCTTTGGCGAAGAAGCGGGCGGCGATGTGCGCGCGCTTTCTCTCATCCATGCGACCCGCGTGATGGTCGTCGTTGTGGCCTTGCCGTTCATATTGCAGGGGTACTGGGGCGCGGACCTGACAAACCCTCCCGGTGCGGCGGCATCGACAATTGATCCTAGCCAAATGTTGTTGATGGTTTTTTGTGGCATCGCGGGCTGGCAGGGCGCCAAGGCGCTGGGCATGTTCGGCGCGTCCATATTGGGGCCGCTGATTTTGGCTGCGATCATGGCGCTTTTGGGCGTTCTGCAACACCGCCCACCCGCCGAAGCAATCTGGATGGCACAATTCTTTATCGGCATGACCGTTGGTACGAAATACGCAGGCGTCACTGGCGCGGAGGTCCGCAAAGATGTGGCGGCGGCACTGGGGTTCTGCCTGATCCTCATCGCGCTGACGTTCGTGTTCGCCGAAGCGGTCCACCTGTTTCACCTCGCCCCACCTATGGAGACGCTGCTTGCATTTGCGCCGGGCGGTCAGGCTGAAATGACGGTGCTCGCGTTGATTGTTGGGGCCGACATGGCGTTTGTCATCGCCCATCACGTCTTGCGCATTTTTGTGGTGATCCTCGGCGCACCGATTGCCGCGCGATTGTGGAAAGCGAAATAGCACCCAAAGCCGTCGCAGCGGATCAATTACCGCAGCTGCACATCTGCGATGACTGGATAATGGTCTGAAGGCCATTCATCCTCAAATTTTTGCCGCAAGACCATCGGCTCTCCAACGGGCGTGACCCCTTTTGATAGCCCGATGTGATCAATAGCGCCAAACAAATTGAGGCCGCGGTTCAAGTGATATGTGGTGCCTTGCACATCGAGGAACTCTAGCCCCATGTGTGCGAGGATTTCCTGCGTCGCGGCACCATGGCGGGCATTCAGATCTCCGAGAAATATAACCTTCTCTCCGGCTGCGATCAGCGGGCCAACCCGATCGACAACAAGCGCGGCCGATTTAAGCCGATTTGACCTGCTCTTATATTCAAAGTGAACGTTCACGACGTGGAACGTCTCGTCGGTCTCGCGGTCTTTGAACACGGCAATGCTCGCAAACGCAGGATAAGAGCCATTGAACGTCCGTGCATAGATCACGTCTGGCGTGTCTGAGAAAAAGAACCAGTCCTGCGACAATAGGGTAAGCCGCGAGGTGCGATATAGGATCGGTTGCGTCGATGGAAATAGTGCAGTGTCGCCCACGGCCGCCGCCGCGAATTCCGGGTTCTGAGCCAAAAGCCAATCGAGAGTCAGATTAGTATCAGTTCCACTACTGCCGCCAAAACTCTCCATTTCCTGAAATGCCACAACATCGGCTTGTAGGGCCTTGAACGCCGCATCTAGCGGACCTTTGCGTCGGTGCCAGTCGCCAACAGACCAAGCCCCCGTTTCCTTTTTCAAGATGATGTAATGGACGTTATAGGTGCCAACGCGCAGGGCATCAGCATTCGCAGGCGCAAGGACAACAGGTGCAGAACGAGGTGAGCAAGCAACAACAGCAACAGCTGCGGCACAGGCCAACAGACAGATAACGAGAAACCTCTTAGTCATTGGTTGGCCCCGTATTCTCTTCATTGGCGTGGTTTTCAGTGTCGCAAGCTTAAAGCTAAACGTCAAACGCCGCAGTCGGAAGTGAGCGCGACTGCGGCGCAACTCTTTTTCATTGAGAGATTAGGCCCTGACGCGGCTCATGTCTGGATCATACAGCGCGCTATTGGTGACAGTCGCGCTAATCTCCTGTCCCAACATATCAATCACAAGCGGCTGGCCCTCCGTGGCGAATGGGGCATCAAGGAATGCATAGGCAATGTTTTTGCCAACGCGGTGCCCATAACCTCCCGATGACACCGTCCCCACAACAACGCCGCCATCCATCACCGATGCGCCGCCGCGGGCAGGGGTTTTGTCGCTGTCAACGATCAGCGTAACCAGCTTCTTTTTAGGCGGGGTCTTGGCCCGCTCGGTCAGTGCGGCTTTGCCAATGAAGTCAGCCTTATCCAAATGCACAAAACGGTTGAGGCCCGTCTCAAACGGATCAAACTCCGTTAGAATATCGGCCTTCCAATGCAAATATCCCTTCTCCATGCGCATCGCCTCAACAGCCAGTGCGCCGAACAGCTTCATCCCATGCGCTTTGCCCGCTTCGCGCAGCGCAGTGTAGGCCGCATAAAGTGAGGCGTTCGGCACGTGAATTTCATAGGCCATCTCACCAGAGAAGCTGACGGCAATGACTGTGGCGGGCGCATAACCCACGAAACATTCGCGCACTGATAACCACGGGAACGCCTCTTTCGACCAATCTGCACGGCTGACCGATTGCAGCACATCCCGCGCTTTTGGTCCTGCAATCACAAGGATCGTCATGTCGTTGGTCAGCGACTTGACCTGCACATCTTCATCCGCGCCAATGTGTTTCGTCAGCCAATCCATGTCGTGAAATTCAGACGCCGCAGCAGAGCCGTACCACATCCGCTCCCCTCCACGATCAGAGGCGGGCAGGTTCGCAATCGTCGCCTCGCCCTTCAACATGCCGTGGTGGTTCAGCAGATAACCCAAACCGACGCGGCCCGCCTTGGCCGTGATCTTGCCGCAGAACATGCGATCCACAAAGGGTCGCGCATCAGATCCCGTAATCTCGAAACGGTTAAACCCGTTGACCTCAGTCAAGCCCACGGCGTTTTGCACCGCGTCGATTTCGGCCGCAACGATGGGGAAGCTTTCATCGAAATGGAAGCCGTGGGTAACATGGAAATCTGGGCTTGGCTTGATGAGCTCCATCCGCTCCCAGCCGTTCACCACCGTAAACTCCGCACCTTCCGCCGCCAAAATCGGGGTGAGCGGCGTTGTTTTTGCATTGCGACCTGCTGGGCGGTGCTCGTTGGGGAAGTGAAAGCGGAATTCGTTCTGGTAGTCCTCAATCGCTTTCAGCGCCGTCAATTCGACGTTTGTATGCCCCGTAAAACGACGCGGATCGATGCACCATGTGTCATAGCACGCTTCGCCATGCACGATCTGCTGCGCAAGCATCCAGCCGTGACCGCCGCCCTCACCAAGACCCGCACGCAACCCGATAATGCAAAACGCATTCCGCTTGCCAGGGATCGGACCAACCAGCGGCGCGCCGTCGATGGTATAGGTGATCGGCCCGTTCACGATGTTCTTGATCCCAACTTCGGTAAGCGCTGGCATCCGCTCGAACGCGCCTTCCAAAACATCCGTAATCCGGTCGAGATCATCAGGGCAAAGCGCGTTCACAAAATGTGGATCAATCCCGTCCATGCCCCAAGTTTTGCACCCTTGCTCGTAGAAACCAATCAGCAGTCCGTTCTTTTCCTGACGGCAATAGTAGTCACTGATCGGGCAGCGGATCAGCGGCATACGGTGGCCTGCCTCGACAATCGCAGGGATGTCTTCGGTCACAAAATACTGGTGCTCCATCGACATCACAGGGTGGTGCACGTTCATCATCGCGCCGACTTCATTCACGCGGTAGCCGCAAGCATTCACCACGATCTCGCAGGTAATGTCGCCCTGTTCGGTATGCACCGTCCAGCTATCATCCTTGTGCTGGGTTAGGCCCGTGACGGGCGTGTTGCGGTAAACTTCAGCACCCGCAAGCCGCGCACGCCGCGCCAGCGCTTGGCATAGTGACGCGGGATCAATGTCGCCATCGTTTGCATCCCAAAGGCCACCCAGCAGGTTATCGGTGGAAATCAACGGGTGACGACGGGCGCATTCTGCCGCGTCAAGAATTTCAAACTCAACACCCATACCGCGCGCCATAGAAGCAAAATGGCGATACCCGTCCATCTGTGCCTCGGTATTGGCCAGACGAATACCGCCATCGCCGTGGCGATAGCTGACAGGATAATCCGCGTCGTCGCGCAGCTCTTTATACAGGTTGATCGAATGGGTTTTCAGCCCGACCATCGTTTGGTTCATACCAAAGTTGGTGACCTGCGCCGCAGAGTGCCACGTGGTGCCAGAGGTTAGCTCGTTGCGCTCGATCAGCACAACGTCGGTCCAACCTTCCTGCGTCAAATGGTAAAGCGTGGAACAGCCAGCAATGCCGCCCCCGATAACAACAACACGTGTATGCGATTTCATGGCGTTTCCCCTGATGGATTTGGTCAGATCGAAGCAGAAGAAATCGTTTCGCGCAATCGGGTGAAAGTATAGAAAATCTATGATTTCGATTTACTGAATAATCTTGAAGCCCGACTTCAGAAACGGCAACCGCTCTGCCGCCTTGTCAACGATGCGCTCTTGCAAACAGTCTCGGATATCTTCCGCCATCCGTGCAGGTAAATCGCCCAAGGTTCCTGCCCGCGCATGCAACGCCAAAACCCGCGAAAAGGCAGGGACGTGTAACGGATGCGCACGCACCAATTCGGCCGCACGCGGTGTGCCACAAAACGCAAGCGCCGTGGTGATCGCCCAACCGCCAAGCTCTGCGGTCATGGCAAACAACGCCTGATTGGACGAAAACTCAAACCCGGCAGGGGGCTGGGCGTGTGATCTGCGCAATTGCGCCTCGATCTGTCGCCCGATCTGCAAATCCCCCGCGTAACGCACAAATGGCGCAGCCTTGAGGCCGTCACGCGTCGGCGTCAAATGCGGTGATGCGACCAATACAAACGGATCACGCAAGATCGGGTGTTGGTCGATCCAATCGACCTGCCCGACGGTATCGACGGCCAACATCAAATCGACCGCCCGCGTACTTAGCGCCTCGTGGTTCTCATGGCTGGCACCGCTGCTCAGCGTAAATCCAGCATTCGGATAGGCCTTGGTCAGTTTCAGCAACCAAGGGGCCGTGACCGTCGCGTCCAATTCCTCAATCGACGCAATCCGCACCGTCATCGGCGGCGTTTGATCCGCCATCACCAACCGCGCCTTTGCAGCACTAACATCATCCAACAACTGGCGGGCGGGTTCCAAAAACAACGCACCCGCAGCCGTTAGGCGAAACTGCCGTGCGGTGCGCTCAATCAACTTGGTGCCCAACGCGGCCTCTAGCGTGCTTAGCCCTTGCGACACAGACGACGGGCTAATCCCCAACCTATGGGCAGCCCGCGTGACGGATTGCGCCTCGACGGCAGCCACAAAGATTTGCGTGGCGCGGAAAGTAAAAGGGGGTTCGGTATTTGCCATTACGAAATCAATATTTCGGTTTTGGCTCATCTTGTCTAGGGCGCTTGTGCAAATCCCGATCTCAGCAGACGCTCTCCCCATGACAGATACATCAACAACCCGCAGAACAGGTGGCCGCGCGGCCCGTCACGCCAAACGTGCCGTGCCCGTTTCCGTAAACCCCGCGCCCGCTGGTGCGGCTGGCGGGGCCTATAAACCTCTGTCCGAACTCGAATTACAGCAGATTTTCGACACAGCGTTGCGCCTGCTGGCAGAGCTTGGCATGGGCGAGGTGCCTGACCGGTTGGCCAAGGATTTGATCGCGGCGGGTGGCGTTGATCTGGGCAACAAACGGATCAGCCTGCCCATAGAAATGGTCAAAGGCACGATTGAAACCTCCGCCAAGGAGTTCTGGCTTTATGGCCGCGACCCGTCCCGCGATATCCATGTAGGCGGCGACCGCGTTTACTTCGGCACAGGCGGTGCTGCGGTCACGACCCTTGATCTGGAAACCGAGCGCTACCGGCCTTCGACGCTCCAAGACCTCCATGATTTTACCCGCCTGCAAGACACGCTCGACAACGTTGCATGGTTCACCCGCTGCTGCATCGCGACCGATATTTCCGATATGTATGATCTGGATGTGAACACGGCCTACGCGCTTATGCGCAACACCAACAAACCCGTCGCCACCGCTTTTACTGTCGCTGAACACGTTGATCCGATTGTGAAAATGTTCGATATCGTGGCAGGCGGTAAAGGGGAATTCGCCAAGCGCCCCTTTGTCAAAGCGCACATTAGCCCCGTTATTTCTCCGATGCGTTTCGGCGAAGACGCAGTGGACGTCGTCTACAAATGTATCGAGCATAACATTCCGATGTCCTGCATCACAGCAGCCCAAGCGGGGGCCACGGCACCTGCCACCCTCGCAGGCTTCCTCGCGCAATCGCTCGCCGAAACGATTGCCAGCCTCGTGATGGTCAACGTCATTTCACCCGGTTTCCCGATGGTGTTTTCCAACTGGCCGCTCGTCGTAGATCTGCGCACAGGGGCATTCGCGGGCGGCAGCGGAGAGACAACCGTGCTGAACGCCGCCTCTGCGCAACTCTCCAACTGGCTCGGATTGCCCTCTGGCGTCGCCTGTTCCATGACCGACGCCAAAGCCATCGACGCGCAATACGGTGTCGAGAAAGGCATGACGAGTTTGGCGGCAGCCCTCGCTGGTGGCAACCTGATTTACGAAAGCTCAGGCATGACCGCAGCCCTGCTTGGCGCCAGCTTCGAGGCCTTTATCCTCGACGACGAAATGCACGCCATGACCTACCGCGTCTTGCGCGGGATCGAAGTGACCGAGGAAAACCTCGCCTTCGATAGCGTCTGCAGGTCAATCCTGACCGACGGGCATTTCCTTGGCTCAGTCGATACCTTCGCGGCAATGGAGCGCGACTACCACTACCCTAAACTCGCGGACCGCAACCAACCGCGCGTCTGGGCCGAAGAGGGCGCACTCGACGCATGGGCGCGCGCAAAGGCCAAGGTGCACGAGGTTCTGGCCGACTATCACCCCTGCTATATCAGCCCCGACCAAGACGCAGAAATTCGGGCGACCTTTCGGATACTGGAATAAGCGTTTGCTATCGGGCAAGCCGAGACTGTTCATCGCAAACAAGGTGTCGTATCGATATCGCATGACGCATTCAGAGCATTCAATACTCATCGGGGTCGATGGCGGCGGCACAGGGTGCAGGGTCGCTGTCGGGACTTTGGCAGACGGTGTTTTGGCCCAAGCCGAAGGGGGCCCAGCCAACGCCACCTCCGACATTGCGCTCGCAATTCAAAACGTCGCTTCAACGATTGAAATAGCGTTGAAGACAGCGGGCCTATCGGCGTCAGATGCAACTGTCCATGTGGGCCTCGCTGGCGTCATGGGCCGCAATGAGGTCGACAAAATCGCAGCAGCGTTTCCCTATAAAACAATCACCGTGACCGATGATCGCCCCACCGCAATCACGGGGGCGCTAGGCGGCAAAGATGGCTATTTACTCTCCATCGGCACAGGCAGCATCGCGGCAGCAAGCAAAGTAAGCAAATTCGCTTATGTCGGCGGTTGGGGGTTCCAAGTCTCCGATCACGCCTCTGGCGCATGGCTCGGACGGGCAGCCCTTGAACAAGTCCTTTTATGCTTTGATGGACTTGCCGAACACACAGCCCTCACACGCGAAATCTTTAAAAAATACAACCAAGACCCAAATAAAATCGTGACATTCTGCCAAAGCGCAACACCGCGCGACTACGCGGCACTTGCGCCAGACATCATCAAAGGCGCACAAGAAAACGACCCATGGGGGCGGGCAATCATGGGCAAAGGCGCGGCCTTCTTGATGCGAAACCTCACCCGCTTGGGCTTCCAAAACGGCGACACCCTCTGCCTCTCTGGCGGCGTTGGCCCCCATTACGCGGACTACCTGCCAAAAGGTGCGAACCAAGGATTGATCCCTGCACAAGGCTCGGCCCTCGACGGCGCGTTCCAACTCGCCAAGCAAGCCCTAATGGATCGGTTGGAGCAACAAGCATGACCCAAATAAAAAAGGCCTATATCGGTGCCCAAATCCACGATGGTTTTACCCTCCATCTTCACCACGCGCTTGCGGTCTTTGCTGACGGATCGCGGCGTGTCATGGATGCCAATGCGCTGCCCAAGGGCTGTCCAACCCAAGTGCTAACAGGCGGCATGATCACCCCTGGTTTTGTCGATCTACAGGTCAACGGCGGCGGCGGGATCATGTTCAACGACGACCAATCTGTCGCTGCGCTGACCACGATTGCGCAGGCTCATCTCTCAACAGGCACGGCAGCAATTCTACCCACGCTCATCACCGACACGCCCGCGCGAACCCGCGCGGCAATCGACGCGGTGGCCCAAGCGATCACGCAAAAAGTCGCAGGTATCATCGGCATCCACCTCGAAGGCCCGCATTTGTCGGTGGCGCGAAAAGGCGCTCATGACCCTAACCTCATCCGCAAAATGACCGACGACGATCTGGCCCTTTTGCTGAAGGCCGCCGAAACCCTGCCTAACGTCATGGTTACCGTGGCGCCAGAGACGACCAGCAACGCACAGATTAAAACGATGGCCGACGCAGGTATCATTGTCTCGCTCGGTCACACCGACGCTGACTATCAGACCTGCATTGGGGCCTTTGACGTGGGTGCACGCTGTGTCACGCATCTGTTTAACGCCATGAGCCAGCTTGGCAGCCGCGAACCCGGATTGGTCGGCGCGACGCTGTCACGGGGTGATATCTATGCAGGCCTTATCGCCGACGGCGTCCACGTGAACCCCGCGACGATAGGGATCGCGCTTGCGGCAAAGCCCCGGTCAGAGCACATCTTTTTGGTCACCGACGCAATGGCGACGCTTGGGTCGGCGATTGATAGCTTTCAATTGAACGGGCGCGACGTTTTTCGCAAACACCAGCAATTGACGTTGGCCGACGGAACCCTCGCAGGGGCTGATCTCGAAATTCCACGCGCTTTGTCGTTCATGATGAACGATGTGGGCGATAGCCCTGAACTGGCCATTCCACGTGCCACGACGACGCCCGCGTCATTGCTGCGCGAAAGCTCTGGGGTAGGGCGTTTGGAAGCGGCGGCAGTTTACCTGCCCGCAGAAGGCGGTAAGCCGGTTTTGCTTTGACCTCAGCGGCGCGTTAGCTCGCTTCGCAAAAACCTTTGAAATTTCAAGGCCTTCCCAAAATGACGGTTTTATGCCATTTGTGGTCTTTCAACTTGAGAGGTTAATCATGGCAGGGCGACCAACAATCAAAGACGTGGCATTGGCCGCAGGGGTCAGCCCGACCACTGTAGACCGCGCCCTCAACGGCCGCGCCGTGGTGCGCGAAGAGACCATGCGCAAGATCGCAGACGCCGCCGACAGGATCGGCTATCACGGCATGGGGGTGTTCCAAAGCCGGCTTGAAAGACCAAGGCCAGAGCTGCGCTTGGGCTTTGTGCTTTTGAAAAAGTCACAAGAGTTTTTCAAAAACTTTGCCAAAGAAATTGAACTCGCCGTCGCCGAACGCACGGATTACCGGATCACAATTGACATCCGCTACGCTTCCTCACAATTGCCTGATGAATTCGCAAAACTGCTCACTGATCTGGGGCGGAAATGTAATTCTATCGCCGCAATTGCGGTTAATGATCAGCGGCTCAATCAGGTTGTGCAGACCCTCAAAGATGACGGCGTGAATGTCATCGCGATGCTGAACGATTTCGCGCAAGGGATCAGAAGTACCTATTTGGGCACCAATAACGTCAAGATTGGCAGGTTAGCTGCATGGATGATCACCAAAACCGTGCATGAACCGGGCAAGCTCGCGATCTTTGTCGGTGGCAACCGATGGCATGGTCACGACCTGCGCGAAGTGGGGTTTCGGTCGTTCGTGCGCGAGGTCGATCGGGGCTTTACGGTGCTTGACACATTGGTCAACTTAGAGACCCGTCAACTGACCTATGAAGCGACGCTGGAGCTTTTGGACAGACACCCGGACCTGCGCGGAATTTACGTCGCAGGCGGCGGGATGGAAGGCGCAATTGCTGCCCTGCGCGAGGTGCATGATCGGCCCAAGGTGGCGCTGGTGGTCAACGAACTGACGGCCGAAAGCCGTAGTGGTCTTATTGATGGCTATGTGACGATGACGATCTCAACGCCCCTCAAAGAGCTTTGCGAAACCGTCATTGATATGATGGTCCGCGCCACAAACGAAACTGATGATCCCGTCACAGGACAGCAATTTTTAGAGCCGAGGATCATCCTTCCTGAGATTTTGTAATGACGAAATTACGTCATTAGGTGGGGTGAAAACACGTCATCAATGGCATAAAATTAACCCAAACAATTGACCGAATCCTTTCCTTGATGGCTCATTGCACAGCGGTTGATGTCCTTGTGGATTTCACCGCCACTTGTGGGAGACGCTATTCGTGCAATTTGCATTAAACCAAATGACAGTCCCAAATTTGGCCTTCGCCGACTTTGTGGTTTTGGCGCGCCGTTTGGGCTGCATCGGGATCGAAGCACGCAACGATCTCGCGCGCCCGCTTTTTGGCGGCATGGATGCGGTGCAAGCGGGCAAGCTGATCACCGACTACGGCTTGCGTCTTGTGGGGCTCAGCCAGGTGTACCCGTTCAACGCATGGGACGCAGAGCGCGAAATAGCCGTGCGGGATTTGATCGCCACCGCAACGGCCGCGGGCGCGGAGACCATCAGCCTCATTCCACGCAACGACGGCACCCAAGCGGGCGACTTGCAAACGGCCCTGACCGCGATCTTGCCGATGCTGCAAGACGCAGGAATGACGGCACTGATTGAACCGCTTGGCTTTGGCCGCTCGTCACTCCGTTCAAAAGCCGAGCTGATTGCCGCGATTGGCGGCGAGACACATTTCAAGATCGTGCACGACACATTCCACCACACCCTTGCTGGCGGCGGTCCGATCTTCCCGCAGCAAACAGGGATCGTGCATATTTCAGGGGTCACCGACCCTGATCTCACCGTGGATCAAATGGAAGACGAACACCGCGTATTGGTCGATCAAAACGACAGGCTCGGGAACATTTCTCAACTGCGCGACCTTATGGCTGCGGGCTATGACGGCCCTGTGTCCTTTGAGTGCTTTGCGCGCCAAATACATGCGCTGGCTGATCCCTATACGGCGATCAAACAGTCGATCGATTTCATCACATCAGAGCTAAGGCGCGACGCCGCTTAAGTTCAATAGATCGCCCCTGCAATAAGGGGTTCCGACAAACGTAACGGCGGGTCGGACGTCACCAATGGGAGGACTACCAATGAAAAAGACACTTATGCTCGCAGGCTTGGCCGCACTTATGTCAACATCCGCAATGGCGCAAAACATCGGCGTTTCCGTCGCACGTTTTGACGACAACGGCCTGACAGTAATGCGCAACGGCATGACGGCCCACGTTGAAACACTCGACGGTGTGACCATGCAAATGGAAGACGCGACAGACGACGTGGCCAAGCAGCTTGACCAGATCAACAACTTCATCGCGTCTGGCGTTGATGCGATCATCGTGAACGCCGTTGACACAAACGCAACCGAGGCGATGTCGGCTGCAGCCGCCGCTGCCAGCATCCCGCTCGTCTACGTGAACCGCCAGCCGGTGAACATGGCGTCCTTGCCAGACGGTCAGGCATTCGTTGCCTCCAACGAAATCGAATCCGGCACACTTGCTGCATTCCAAATGTGCCAGCAACTGCGTGCTGAGGGCAAATCTGGCGGTGCATCTGCATATGTTATGATGGGCCAGCTTTCCAACCAAGCGGCTGTTCAGCGCACCAAGGATTTCCACGACGTAATCGGCATGGACATGTGTAACTTCATCACCATCATCGATGAGCAGACAGCAAACTGGTCCCGCGATGAAGCGGCTGACTTGATGACGAACTGGATCTCTTCGGGCGAGCCATTTGACGCGGTCTTTGCGAACAACGATGAAATGGCAATCGGTGCGATCCAAGCAATGAAGGCTTCTGGCATCTCCATGGACGCCGTTGTTGTTGGTGGCGTTGATGCGACATCCGACGCGCTTGTGGCCATGCAGGCTGGCGAAATGGACGTCACAGTGTTCCAAGACCTTGCAGGTCAGGGTGCTGGTTCCATCGACACAGCGATCAAGCTGGCTGCGGGCGAAGCTGTCGACAAGACAGTTTTCATCCCATTCAAGCTGGTCACACCAGCGAACCTTGGCGACTTTCAGTAAATAGTTTCCATCCGTTTGGGGCGCCATGCGTGCGCCCCAAACACCACAATCACAGACACTTTAAAGGGGTACTCAAACGATGTCCGATACAAGCCACGGCACGGGCGGCCTGACCTACGACAAGTCCAAGCGGCAATGGCCAAATGAGCTTAACGTCCTCGCAGCGCTCATTCTTATCATCATCATCTTTGAAGTCCTCGGCGCGATTTACGTCGGCCAAAGCCTTCTTTTTGACAGCAACGACCGCTTTGACAGCATCTTTAACGAGGCGCGTCTGCGGATCATCATTATTCAGGTTGCCATCATCGGCATTATTGCACTTGGCGTCACGCAGGTGATTATCACCGCAGGGATTGATCTGTCGTCGGGCTCTGTCCTTGGTGCGACGGCCATGATCGCGATGAGTTTCGCGCAGGTTGCCGAAGTGAACGGCGGACCGAACCCAAAGGCGATTTTCGGCCCCTCATTCCTTGATCTCCCCGTGGTGGTCCCCGTCCTTGTCGGCCTTGGTTGCGGGATAATTGCGGGGCTCGTGAACGGTATTCTCGTCGCATTCTCGCGCATCCCGCCCTTCATCGCGACCCTCGGCATGATGCTTTTCGCACGCGGCGTCGCGCAGTGGTGGTCACAGGGCAACCCGGTGTCATTCCCGACAGAAAGCTATGCGAAGCTCGGCGCGGGCATGATGCCAGTCGTCATCTTCCTTGGCCTCGCGGTCCTGTTCCACTTCATTATGAATTACACCGTTTACGGCAAACACACCTATGCGATTGGCTCCAACGAAGCAGCCGCACGGATGTCGGGCATCAACGTGCCACGTCACCTGATTATGGTCTACGCGATTGCGGGTATGCTGGCAGGTCTCGCGGCAGTCATCCTGACCTCCAAGAACCTTACTGCGCAATCGGGCATGGGCTTGTCCTATGAACTCGAAGCAATCGCCATGGCCGTCATCGGCGGCGTATCCCTGTTTGGTGGGCGCGGCTCGATCATCGGCACCGTGATTGGTGCGCTGATTATCGGGGTTATCACCTCTGGTTTCACCTTCCTCAAGCTTGGGGCGTACTATCAAGAAATGGTTCTCGGCTGCATCATCGTCGGCGCTGTGGCGCTGGATCAATGGCAACAAAAACGTGCTGCGGCGCGGGCATAAGGGGAGGGCTAGACCATGTCAGATATCATTCTGGAAACACGCGGCCTGACGAAACACTATGGCGGTGTCCACGCTCTGAAAGACGCAAACTTCATCCTGCGCAAGGGCGAGCACGTGGCGATCATGGGCGATAACGGGGCGGGGAAATCCACCTTTGTGCGCCAGATCACCGGCGTCGAACAACGCACGCGCGGCGAGGTCCTCTTTGACGGCAAACCCGTCAGCTTTGCAGGCCCGCTTGATGCCCGCGAAGCAGGGATCGAAGCGGTGTTCCAAAACCTCGCTTTGGCCGATCATCTCGACGTGCCTGACAACCTTTTCTTGGGACGCGAAAAGACGAAATGGAATTGGCTCGGCCCATTCCGCATCCTCGACTATAAGGCGATGGAGGCCGACACTTTGGCTGCGCTGGAAAAAACGGGCGTGAAAATCCCCAATATCCACAACTCCATCGAAAACATGTCAGGCGGTCAGCGGCAATGTGTGGCCATCGCGCGCACGGCCTCGTTCCACTCGAAACTAACGATCATGGACGAGCCGACAGCTGCGCTTGGCGTGCAGGAAACCGCACAGGTCGAGAACATCATCCGCACCCTCAAAGAGAACGGCGAGCCGCTTATCTTGGTCAGCCACAACATGCGCCAAGTCTTTGATCTGGTGGACCGTGTTATCGTGTTCCGGCGCGGGCGCATCTGCGCCAATCTCGACATTAAAGCCGACAAAGTCACGGGCGAAGATGTGGTGGGCTATATCACGGGGGCCAAGACCCAACCCGAATACGCGGACGCCGACTAACCTCCCCTTGCTGCGGGTCGCGTTTTGCCTCAAATGGCGAAAACGCGGCCCCATTTTGGGGACACCCCTTTTCACAATCAACCTTCGGGAAATGCCGCCTTTGCGCGTCTGCCCCCTCACCATCACGTTGGAAATCACATGACAGTTCGCTTTGCTATTCTCGGCGCAGGCCGCATCGGACAAGTCCACGCCAAGGCCGTGGCCTCGACACCTCAAGCGACTTTGGTCGCTATCGCTGATCCCGTAGCAGCAGCGGCCCAATCGGTGTCCGACGCTTACGGCTGCGACATCCGCACCATCGAAGAAATTCGCCTCAGCGACGACGTTGACGCCGTGGTCATCTGCACGCCCACCGACACCCACGCCGATCTGATCGAACAATTCGCCCGCGTTGGCAAAGCGGTGTTCTGCGAAAAGCCTGTTGATCTGTCCATCGATCGCGTGCGCGATTGCATCAAAGTCGTGGCCGAGGAAAAAGCGACCCTGATGGTCGGCTTCAACCGTCGCTTTGACCCCGACTTCATGGCGCTCAAAAAGGCCATCGACGACGGTGCCATCGGCGACGTCGAGATGGTCACGCTCACCAGCCGCGATCCAGGTGCGCCGCCTGCCGACTATATCAAACGCTCTGGCGGCATCTTCCGCGATATGACGATCCACGATTTTGACGTCGCCCGCTGGCTCTTGGGCGAAGAGGTGACTACCGTACAGGCCGCAGGCTCCGTGCTTACCGACCCCGCGATCAAGGCCCTTGGCGACTACGACAGTGTCAACGTGATCCTGACCACCGTCAGCGGCAAGCAGGCGACGATCAACAACTCGCGCCGCGCGACTTACGGCTATGATCAGCGCATCGAAGTGCACGGCTCGCTTGGGTCGGTCGCTGCCGAGAACCATCGCGAAAGCCGCATCGAGATCGCCAACGCATCAGGCTACACACGCCCACCGCTCCTGAACTTCTTTATGTCGCGCTACGCTGCCGCCTATGCCAACGAAATCGCGGCATTCGTCGCCGCAATCGCAAATGGCACCCCCACACCCACCACAGGTTTCGACGGCCTTAAGGCACTAGAGCTTGCAGATGCGGCCTTGAAGTCCGTAGAAACAGGGCAAGCAATCAAAATCGGTTAGGACGGCATCGGATCATGAGCAAAAAGAAATTCTTTGACCTGCGCTTGCCGTTTTTCCAACCGCTTTGGCGGCGTGTTCTGACGACGGGTGTTCTTGCAGTCTGGACAGGCGTTGAGCTGTCCAACCAAAACGCAGGTTGGGCCGTGATGTTTGGCGCCATGGCGCTTTACACTGGGTATGAATTCTTCATTGCTTATGATCCAGCCAACTTTCAGGAAACCGATGATGAGTAACCTCTTACGCAAACCTTTCGGCACCCACGGCAAGGTCCACGACATTACCCTCGAGAGCGCTGGTTGGCGCTATGTCGGCTTTGGCCTGTACCGCTTGCGGGCTGGTGAAACCGTGGCAGAGGCGACAGGAGACCGCGAGGTCATCTTGGTCATGATCGAAGGCAAGGCGCAGATCACTGGGGCGGGCCAAGACTGGGGCGTTTTAGGCGACCGCATGAATGTGTTCGAGAAAACCCCGCCGCATTGCCTTTACTTGCCAAACGACAGCGATTGGCAGGCCACCGCCACGACAGATTGCACGATCGCCGTCTGCGCAGCACCCGGAAAATCAGGGCACCAAGCCCGCCGCATCGGCCCCGACGGGATCACGCTCACGGAACGCGGAAAAGGCACCAACACCCGCTACATCAACAACATCGCGATGGAGAACGAGGACTACTGCGACAGCCTTCTCGTGACCGAGGTTTTCACCCCCGCAGGCCACTGGTCATCCTACCCAAGCCACCGCCACGACGAAGACGACTTTCCGCGCATCACCTACCTTGAGGAAACCTATTACCACCGCCTCAACCCCGCCTCGGGCTTTGGCATCCAACGTGTCTATACCGACGACGGCGGGCTTGATGAGACCATGGCCGTGTCCGATGGCGACGTGGTCCTCGTGCCGCGCGGCCACCACCCCTGCGGCGCGCCTTATGGCTTCGAGATGTATTACCTCAACGTCATGGCTGGCCCCCTGCGCAAATGGCGGTTCGTGGCCGCACCCGAGGTCGACTGGATCATGAAACGCGACGCTTAAATCATCTCAGGCACATAAAGCTGCGGGGTCAGAAAATGCTGGCTCGGTGGCGCTGGCTTGCCTGCCGCCGCATCCACCATCATCGCCACCAGATCACGGCATAACACCTCTAACGGCGTCGCAATCACCATTCCAACATAGCGATCTATCAAAGCCTTACGGCTCTCGCTTGTCAGCTCATTGACCACCAAAGCAACCTTGCCCGCAGGGCGCACCTCGCGCAGTGCGGCAATCACACCCTCCATCCCGCCACCCGCAACATAGATCCCGCGCAAGTCTGGCTGGCGGTTCAGCAGCGCAAGCGTCGCCTCATAACTCACCTGCCGTGTCTCAAGGTTGACCACCGTATCAAGCATTTGAAATTGCGGGGCATATTCGCGCAGATAGCTTTGAAAGCCCGTCTCACGCAACTGGTGACTATGCCAGCGATTGCCGCCCACGAATACCGCTACTTTCCCCGCATCACGGGCATGGGTGACAATCGCAAAGGCCGCAATCCGCCCCACTTTCACATTGTTTAGCCCCAGATAACTCCGCCGCACATCTTGGGCAAAATCATTGAGCAGGGCAAAAATCGGCGTGCCTTTGCCACTCACCTCCGCCACCAATTCGGACAACGTCGGGTGGTTGATCGCTGACGTGCCAATCACGTCACATTGGCTCGCCACCGCCGCAATCTCACGCGCGAAATCTTCGGGCGCTTGCGACGCAGCAAAGCGAAGCAAAACACGCCCCCGCACATCGCGCCTCGCCTCCACGGCAGCCTGTAATTCCCGCGCAAAGTTTTGGTAAAATTCCTGCCCGCCCTTATGCAGCACAAACCCAAACCGCACGAGCGGGCGCTTAGCCGCGTCAGCTCTGCCAGCCAAAACGCGGGTCGGATAACCAATGCGCTCGGCGGCCTCCAGCACCTGCTCCAACGTCGTTTGCCTCACATGCGCACGCCCATTCAGCGCACGGTCCACCGTCGCCACACCAAGGCCTGCCGCCTGTGCCAAATCTTTGATCGTCGGTCGCTTTGCCATGGTCGCCTTGAGGTGATTACATCAATGATACACCCAGAATTGATGTAATCTGAGGGCATCACAACCCCCAATCACACCAAACCGCGCAAACCTGCGCTAAGGTCCATCAACCAAGGGGGACAACATGGCAAAACGGGATTACTCACTGCTCGGACCAGACGCAGAGCGCGCCATCGCCACAGGATTGGCCACGGCCCAGTGGTATCACTCCGTCATTGACCGCAAGGACATGAAGGCGCTGATGAAGCGCGAAGATCAGCCCGCAATCCGCGACACCGTGATCCTCTTTGGTGCCATGGCCCTTTTCGCAGGCCTCGGCATCGCCCTCTGGCCCTCGTGGTGGTCCGCGCCATTCTGGCTCGCTTACGGTGTGCTTTACGGATCGGCGATGGATAGCCGCTGGCACGAATGCGGCCATGGCACAGCGTTTCGCACAGGCAAATACAATGACTGGGTCTATCAAATCGCGTCGTTCTGCATGGTGCGCAACCCTGTGACATGGCGCTGGAGCCACGCGCGCCACCACACCGACACCGTCATCGTCGGGCGCGATCCAGAGATCGTCGCAATGCGCCCGCCGGCATTATTCCGTATTGTTCTCAATGTCTTCGGCATCCTCGACGCCGTCAGCGGCTGGAAACGGATGGTCCTGAATGCGATGGGCAAGCTCGACGCGGAGGAAATCACCTACATCCCTGAAAGCGAACATCACAAGGTTGCCAAAGTCGCGCAAATTTGGGTGCTGATCTACGCCGCGACCATCCTCACCGCGCTCCTCTCAAGCTCAATCCTGCCGCTCATGCTCATCGGCCTGCCGCGTCTTTACGGCGCTTGGCACCACGTCATGACGGGTATTTTGCAGCACGCGGGCCTCGCCGATAACGTCATCGATCATAGGCTCAACAGCCGTACCGTTTACATGAACCCCATCAGCCGCTTCATCTATTGGAACATGAATTATCACGTCGAACACCACATGTTCCCGATGGTGCCCTATCACCGTTTGCCCGACCTGCACGCAGCGATAAAACACGACTTGCCCGCTGCGAACCCGTCAATCTTTGCGGCCTACCGCGAGGTGATCCCCGTGCTTTTGCGCCAACTTACCTACCACGATGATTTCCTGACCCGCGCTTTGCCCGCCACCGCAAAACCCTACCAACCTTGAAGGAGACAGCCATGCCCCACTGGATCGACGCTTGCGCCGCAGATGACATCGACGAGGAAGACGTCATCCGCTTTGACCACGACGGGCGGACTTTCGCGATCTACCGCTCTTTGGACAACGATTATTTTTGCACCGACGGGTTATGCAGTCACGAACAAGTGCATCTGGCCGACGGGCTTGTGATGGATCACACGATTGAGTGCCCCAAACACAACGGCCAATTCGACTATCGGACAGGCGAGGCACTACGCGCACCCGTTTGCGTCAATCTCGGAACCTACCCTGTCAAGGTCGAGGCTAACCGCATCTGGATCGAGATCTGACATGGGCCTCTATCACAACCGACCCACCGTCGCGGACATTCGGGCGCTCAAGGGTAAGCGGCAGCTGACCATGCTCTACGTCGAGACCCTCGACGAGGCAGCAGCGGCGGCAGCCGCAGGCATCGACATGCTCTCGATCATTGCCCCCCTCTGGACGCCGCAAATGCGTGATGCGGCAGGCGATTGCTTTGTGCAAGTGGGGCTGCTTTACGGCCAACTTATAACGACGGAAGACTACCAACGCGCGGCGCACGCTGCCATGCAAACGGGCGGCGACTGCGTCTATTGCGCGTCGTCATTTGGCACGATCAAGGCGCTGGCAGATGACGGCATCCCCGTGGTTAGCCACGCGGGCCTAATCCCGTCAAAGGCCACATGGACAGGTGGGTTTAAGGCCGTCGGCAAAACCGCCGTAAGCGCCATGCAGGTCATGGAGCACGTCAAAACACTCGAAGAGATCGGCTGCTTTGGTGTCGAACTAGAGGTCGTCCCCGACCGCGTCGCGCTTGAGATTTCCAAACGCACCACCCTCGTTTTGCTGGGCATGGGCGCGGGGCCATATGCGGACGCGCAATACCTCTTTGCCGAGGACGTGCTTGGATACACCGACGGCCACAAACCGCGGCACGCAAAAACCTACCGCAACTTTGCCGCCGAATTCGCACGCCTCCAGCAAGAACGCATCGCGGCGTTTCAGGAATTCAGGTCAGACGTTGCGGGGGGACTCTATCCCGCAAAATCAAATAGCGTGGATATCGCGGACGCGGAGTTGGAACGCTTTATCCAGATGCTCAAAACCTAGCATTGCGTCATTTCGGTGCACGCGCTGTGCACACATAGTGCACGCCGAGTGCACAGCCGTTTTGTTAGTCGTTGTCAGTTCCGCCAGCGCCGGCACCGGCACGTGATGCCTCTGACGCAGGCACCGTCGTTTTCAAAGCGTAGCGGTTCAAAGCGGCATAGTTTTCGGGGGATATTGGCAATAAATCACGTTTGGTTTCGTTGCGCGGATCGAGGCCTTCTACCCCTGAAATTGTGACGCTACTCACGTCAGGAAACGCGCTCGAAACCGATACGACTGCGCCACTATGATCGGCCTCAGCCAAGACGATATCGCCGCAAACCATCCGAATATTGATCCCTCGACTTGCCGCCAAACCCGCAACAAACGGAAGCATTAAAATCGGCCTGAACATGGGCGGTAAGCGCAGTGAGGTCTTGTCGCAGTCTGCCTCAGTACGCTGCGCAAAATCGCTTATCGCGGCGCCACACAAAATGGGGCAAATTGGTTGAGAGGTCGGTGCCAGCCATCCCTCGCTGGCAATTGTAGGTCCGCGCAATCCCCATGAGGGACCTGATCCGATATCAAGTAAGGCCAGCAATTCTGACGCGCCCGCGATCCCCTTGCTTTCCAGCCAACCTATTGAAAAGCCGACCTCTTCTGCGATTCCCCAGCTCAAACCTGCGCCGCGTGCTGCCTTTTGGCAAAGCGCTTCGATCTCGTTGCGTGACAAGGTGATCATTGCACCGCCTCCCAATTCAAATCGCTTGGGTAGGGGTGATCTTGGAACAGGCTGATACGTAGCCAACGATCCGATCTAGGGTCAAAACGGCTGGCACCGAAGTAGGCCAATTTGCAACGCAACAAGTCAATCGGGAGCATGTCATGCGCATTGAGATTGCCGCGCACTTCTGAGAATGGGTGGTCGGCACAGCACTGCACGCGGCGCACCATGAAACGGTGATCAGGCTCAGCTGCGAGGAAATGGGCCACACATGCGTCGTCGTCCCAAGCGGTCAATGCCGCGCCCAGATTTGATGCGAGCCGCGCAATACCAAGCGGAAGTTCTAACTCTGCGCCATCCTCAGAATAGCGGTCCCCAAGACGCGGTTCCAACTTTTCCTCTGACACATACCAGAACTGTTGAAGGCTATCTGCAGCCGTGAAATCGATCTCACCTGCCCAGCCGTAGCCGCTCGTCAAAATCTCCTTCAACGCCCCAATCGTCATCGCGCCATCAATTACAAAGCTCCGGGATTCATCCGCATTCATGCAGTCGCTGAGGCCATCAACGAGATCGCCATGTGGCTCAAGCATCATCGCCAAAAGCGCCTCTTGCCCCTCTAGCGACAAGGTCTTTCCACCCCATAGCCAAAGCGTGTTCCAAGGATGTTCCGAAGGCGTAGGCCAGTGCTCCAAGTAGTCCTGAATGAGGTTTAAATCGGCCCGCAACGCATCCAGTTTCTTCATTTGAATAGGGTGCTCAGAATGCCATTTTGCGACGTTTTTTTGGGCGTTCTGCAAGGCAGTCGAAAGGCCCGCAATGGCCTGTTCTGTCGCCTCTGATTGCGAACGCACTCGCGCCAAGGCTTCTTCGCGTGCCAGCATCCAGTTATTAATCAGCGCGGGGTGGCGGACCAGAAACGGAGCCATGCCAAGGCCCGTTGAATTGCCAACTCCAAGAGATTGCTTGATGTCTTTGGCCAGCATGATCGCCTTTTCACCGCCTTTGACCCGCGCCAAATGCTCAACAATATCAACGGTAAATTGCCGCGTAAGCCAGACTGAAAGCATCTCTGCCTGAAACGGCCCAGAGAGTTCAGGGCGGTCTGCAATCTTGCTGCGATCCGCCGCGCCAAATTTGCCCGATCCATAAACCGCTGTCGTGCGCATGAGGTATCCGACTGCGTCGACCTCCGCGCGGTCGGGTTGTTTCCCTGCTGCGAGGCTGTCCACAATAAGCGCGAAGAGGCGGACCGAGCGATTGGCGCGGCTCATCGATAATTCGCGCGATGAAATGCGCCCTGCTTCTTGCAGTGGCACGTTGGCTTGCAAACGGTCTAAGTCTGCCTCGGTTGGCGTACCGTCGAACAAGGTAAACGTCGCATCCCATGCGGTTGCGATCACGCGGTCAGAGCGCATCTCGGGCGGCAGATCGTGGGAAAATGCGACAAGGCTATAGATGCGATCAGGGCCAATCGCGCGGTAGACAGCGCGTCCGACGCCCTTGGAATCGACCTGCCAAAGTGACCGCTCGAACCGCCAATCATCACCGGACATCCGTCGTAACATCGTGCGCAAAAATGAAAGGCGGGTCGGATGTGCGGACCCCATGCGCGCAAGCGTCATGACCTCGGACGGCGCGCGCCGAAAATTTGCGGCCTCTGGATAGGGATTCAGCGGCGCACAACTCATTTAGGTGTCCTTAGGTCCAAAGCTGGAGGCAAAGAATCGATGCCAATTGCCCCCCATGATTTTGTCAGTTTGCGCCTTGGTCAAGCCAGCCGTTGCCAATCCTTTGGCCACATTGCCAAAGTGGCGATTGTCCTCAAACCAATCAGGCATGGCAGGGAAACCCGGTGCCGCAGCACTGCCTTCACCGTAGTCGATCGTTTTGGTCCAGCGCCCTGTGCGCATCCATTCCACGATGCTGTCAGGTTGGTCTTGGCACAGGTCCGTGCCGATCCCGATATGATCTTCGCCCATCAGGTCTGCGGTGCGGGCAATCATATCGCAGAAGCTTTGCAGCGTGCAGTCAGAACCGCCCTTCAAGTGATGCGGATATATCGAAAAACCAAGCATCCCGCCCCTCTCGCCCAACGCCTTGAGAACGGAGTCGGATTTGTTGCGCAGGGCCGCATGCCAGTTATGCGGGTTGGCATGGCTGATCGTGATCGGGCGGGTGGAATGGGCGATGGCCTCGAGCGTGGAGCGTTCGCCAGAATGGCTCATGTCCACGACCATACCGACGCGGTTCATCTCGGTGACAACGGCGCGGCCCATGCGGGTCAGGCCCGTGTCGTCATCCTCATAACAGCCCGTCGCAAGCAAGGATTGGTTGTTATAGGTCAGCTGCATAAAGCGCAGACCAAGTGTGTGCAGGATCTCTACCAGCCCGATATCATCCTCAATACAGGACGGGTTTTGCGAGCCGAAAAAGATCGCTGTGCGGCCCGTCTTTTTGGCAAGCGCCACGTCATCTGCTGTGCGTCCATGAAAGATCAGATCGGGGTGTTTCTCAAACCAGCGGTTCCATTTTTCGATGTTCAGAACCGTCTCGCGGAAGGTCTCATGATAGGTGATGGTGACGTGCACGGCGTGCACGCCCCCTTCATTCATTTGGCGAAATATCTTTTCAGACCAGTTCGCGTATTGAAGCCCATCAATCAGAAAGCTCATTCTGGTAGACCTGCCGAAACATAGGCGGTTTTCACCGAAGTGTAGAACTCGGCGGCATAGCGCCCTTGCTCGCGTGGGCCATAAGATGACGCACCACGCCCGCCAAATGGCACGTGATAGTCGGTGCCAGCTGTTGGCAGGTTCACCATCACGCAGCCCGCGTTCATGTTTGCGCGGAAGTGTGATGCGCGTGCAAGCGAGCGTGTCATGATGCCAGCAGTCAGGCCAAAATCGCTATCGTTTGCTGTGGCCAAGGCCTCGTCGTAGCTGTCCACTTTGATCACGCAGGTGATCGGCGCAAACATCTCTTCGCGGTTCATCTGCATATCGTTGCGGGTGCCTGCAAATACGGTTGGGGCCATGTAATAGCCTTCGGTCGGACGGTTCAGGCGTTGCCCACCGCAGAGCATTTCCGCGCCTTCCGCCTTGCCGATATCGACATAAGCGAGGTTCTGGGTAAGTTGGGTTTCGCTGACAACAGGGCCGATTTGCGTGCCGTCCTCAAGCGCGTGACCGACCTTATAGGCTTGGGCCGATGCCACCAGTTTCTCGACGAATTCGTCGTGGATATCTTTGTGCACGATCAGGCGGCTGGCGGCAGTACATTTCTGCCCCGTCGCACCAAAGGCCGCACCAGAGGCATGGGCCACGGCAAGGTCAAGATCCGCATCATCCATCACGATCATCGGGTTCTTTGACCCCATTTCCATCTGGATTTTTGTCATGTTGGTGATGGCTGCGGCGGCAATGCCACGGCCCACGCCAACAGACCCTGTAAAGCTAATCGCATTCACGCCACGGCTTTCGACCAAGCGCTGACCGACGTCGCGCCCCGCACCTGTGACAAGGTTGAACAAGCCCTTCGGGATGTCCTGCTTTGCGATGATTTCGGTCAATGCAGCGGCACTTGCTGGCGTCAGGTTCGCGGGCTTCCAGACAATTGCGTTGCCGCAGGCCAGCGCAGGTGCGATTTTCCAAGCAGGGGTCGCAACAGGGAAGTTCCACGGGCTGATGATCGCCACAACGCCCACAGGCTCGCGGCGCACGTCGATCTCGATCCCAAGGCGGGTGCTTTCGGCAAGGTCGCCGTGTCCGCGCAAGGCTTCAGCGGCGGAGTATGTAAAGAACTGTCCAGCGCGGTAAACTTCACCTTTGCCTTCTGCCACTGGTTTGCCTTCTTCGCGGGCGATGATGCGGCCGATTTCTTCGGCGCGGGCCATCAATTCGGTGCCAATAGCCATCAACACATCGTGGCGTTTTTGAATGCCAGCGGCCCACCAGATCGGCTGGGCGCGACGCGCGGCAGCGAGAGCTTCGTCAAGTTGGTCGGTGGATGCTTGGGCGTAGTGACCAATCAAATCCGAAACGTCTGAAGGGTTGCGGTTTTCGATTGTCGAAGCGCCGGCTTGCCAGCGGCCATCGATATAAAGTTGGGTCAAATCTGTCATAGCGTCCTCATTTGGTTACGCGCAGTGTAGACCTTCGGCGCCACTTCAATCAATGTTGAATAACTGAAGATATCATCAGGAAAATTGAAATGATTAAAATCGAGATGCTGCGCGTTTTCCGCGCTGTTGCAGAGCAGGGAAGCCTTGCGCGCGCTGCCGACGTTTTGGGGCGTACACCTTCTGCCGTTTCAATGATGCTCTCGCAGTTTGAGGGGCATATCGGTGCGCCCTTGTTCGAAACCGATCGCAAAAACAGGCTCACCACACTTGGTGCGCTCGTGCTTGCCGAAAGTCACCGCGCGACGGATGCATTCAGCCGCAGCCTTGAGGCCATTGAGCGCCACCGCAAATCGACGGCTGGGACAGTGCGGATTGCGACGGTGCCCTCGGTGGCTGTGTCGATCCTGCCTGATATACTGACCGCTTTTCGCCAGAGCCATGGCGCAGTGCGATTGGAGATTAGTGACATGGATAGTGCCGCCGTTTCGCAAAGGGTCAAGTTTGGCGAAGCGGACATTGGAATCGTTTCCGCGTCAATGGATGCAAAAACCGCAGGTGAGCAGATCGCCAAAGATACCCTCGGCATCGTTTGCAGGACAGGCGGACCAATCGCGCAAAGTGGGAAGGCTGCGTGGGAGGCTCTTGCCCTAGAGCCGTTCATCGCCAATCCCCTCTGCGCGCTCGTCGATCTGCCACTTGTCACGGAAATCCGCGAGCAATGTAGTCTCGACGTGCGCAATACGTCCGCGCTGCTGTCTTTTGTGCGCAACGGGCTGGGTGCAACGATCTTGCCGCAATCGGCACTGGCAGCCGAAGCTGCGGGTCTGACTTTTATCATCCCAAAAGGGCCGGCATTTGCGCGAGCGCTTCTTAAAATAAAATCACCTGACCGCATCCTAAGCCCCGTGGGCCAAGCCTTTTGGTCACTGTTATGACCAGCATGTTATCGCTTTCGGTGGGGGTGTTATCGCTTATCATCTGGTCAGGGGCTTAGATCGTCCTTATCTGTTAGGGTAACAAACGCCCTGCGCAACAAAGGTACGAATATGTTCAAACGACTTTCATCACTGGCTCTTATAGCATCTCTTTCATTCGCAGCGATCCCTGCAATGGCGCAGCAGTTGTCATTGAATCAAATTTCGCAATACATGAATGGCTTACAAACCGCGCAAGGTGGTTTCACGCAGATCAATGCGGATGGGACGCTGTCGACGGGGCAGATTTACATCAAACGCCCAGGTCGTATTCGGTTCGAGTATAATGCGCCCGACAATTCGCTTGTCATGGCAGGCGGCGGACAGGTTGCGATCTTTGATCCCAAGTCCAACAATGGGCCTGACCGTTACCCGCTGAACCAAACGCCGCTTAAGATCATTCTGGAGCGGAACGTCAACTTTGGTCAGGCGCGAATGGTCACAGGGCATACGTCCGACGGCACAACGACCACTGTCACGGCTCAAGATCCAGATCATCCAGAGTATGGCAATATCCAGATGGTATTCACGGCCAACCCAACGGAATTGCGTCAATGGATTGTGACGGATGATGTCGGCAGCCAAACCACGGTTATTCTGAACGATATGGTCGCGGGCGGGTCGATTGGCGAGATCAAGTTCAACATCACCAGTGAGATGGCAAAGTGGAATAACTAAGCGATATGCCACATGAATAAGGGCGCCTGCGAGGGCGCCCTAATTTTTAGATTTTACGGCAAGACCGAAGCTGCGCGTCATACATAACAGCGCGACTATCAACCTCACTGGCGATGCGGATCAACCACCCCTTGCTGCGCCATGTGCCGCGCTTAAATCCAGTACGGCCATCGTGATAGGCCAGATACTGATCGCGGGTGTTGTTGAGCGGGATTCCCACTTCGTCGCGCGTATGTGACATGTACCACCCCATAAAGTCGGTGGCGTCCTTGATGTCATCGCGGCGCGAGCGACGGTTACCTTCGGAATTCTGGTATTCTTCCCATGTGCCATCGAGGGCCTGAGAGTATCCAAACGCCGACGACTGACGGCCAATTGGAATCACACCCAGCGCATACTGATGCGGCGTGCGGTTGTTGCCGATGAATTTACTCTCTTGATAGATAATCGCCATCAGAACAGGGACGGGGACGCCCCATTTCCGTTCGGCTGCCTTAAAGGCGCGTAAATACGCGGGGCGCTCGGATACGATCGAACACGCGTTATCAAGCTCTCGGGGGGCGGAAAATTCTCGCGACCCACAGCTGCCTAAAAGCGTCAAAAGTACCAGTGCGCGAAAGAAACTGCTCATATGCCTCTCGCTTTTTTTTAGTTTGTTTTGAGGAACGATACCGCATTCGAGCACGGCTGTGAACCGTTTTAGCGGGACTTTAGATCACAAATGCCAAGATAAGCGGCAAAGCGACCACGCTGAGCAAGGTAGATGCCACAACGAGACCCGCGACGGGTTGCGCCTCTTTTCCGTATTTCTCGGCCAAAAGATAAGACGTGACCGCCACCGGCGTTGAGATTTGCACGATCAGCACGGCGGTGGGCACAGGGGCGAGCCCAAACCAACGTGCGGCCCCGAATGCGGCCAATGCGCAAACCAGTGCTTTCAGGACCGACAGCCAGACAGCGCGTGCCATGTCGCGGGTCTCTAATCGTGCGACAGCGACACCCAAAGTGATTAGCATGACGGGAATCGCCATTTGCCCGATCAGTTCTAGGGCGTTTGTCAGGAACGTCGGCGTCCGCCATCCTTGCATCAGGAACACCGCGCCAAGCAAGGTTGCGGCAACGACGGGTTCTTTGATGACGCGCAAAAGCGACCCGCCACCCGACACAATCCAAACACCGATTGTGAAGGAGAGAATTGCCATGACAGCAAAGATAACGACGGCATAGCTGAGCCCTTCTTCACCAAAAGCGAACAGCGCCAATGGCAGCCCGAGGTTGCCCGTATTACCAAAGATCAGTGGGGCGAGGTAGGTTGAGAGTTCGAGCTTTAAGGCCTTTAACGTGATTATAAACACAATAGAAACAAGCGCATAAGCCGCAAAGCTGGCCAAGGACAGCGCCGCCAAAGCGCTCGGCTCGATCTGGGCCTTCATGAGCGCTACAAAGATCAGGCACGGCACAGAAAGTGTCATCGCCAGCCGCGTGACGAACTCGACGCGATATTCAAAACCGAGCTTAACCCAAGCGAAACCAACGGCCGCTAAGATAAAGACAGGTGCGGTTATATTCAGGACTGTAATGGCAAGGTTCACAGACTGTTTCCTTGATTTCCGTATCCACCCCATAGACAGCCCCCATGTGAGGGGTCTAATAAGCAAGTGGGGGACACAAATTTATGTTCAAATCGCGTGCGAAATATCATTTGGGCCAAGTCGTCCGTCATCGCAAGCATCCTTTTCGGGGTGTGGTGTTTGACGTGGACGCAATGTTCTCGAACACGGACGCTTGGTATGAGGCGATTCCCGAGGACAGCCGTCCGAAAAAGGATCAACCGTTTTACCACCTGCTCGCTGAAAACGACCAAAGCTATTACGTGGCTTATGTGTCCGAGCAGAACCTTGTCGCCGACTATTCGGGCCAGCCTGTTGAGCACCCTGATCTTGACGATCTGTTTGGTCCGTTTGAGGATGGTCACTATCCTTTGCAGGTTCAGCTCAATTAATCGGCCAAGATGGGTCAAGACCCATCCTACGCCGACCATCTTCTGAACATCAGTAGCCCAGCGCACAACCATCCTTGCGCGGGTCAGAACCGCCAACCAGCACCCCGTCATCACTAACCATAATCGCTTGCGCCCCGCCAATTGGCCCCTCGGGCGTTTGCACATCGTGGCCAAGTGCGGAGAGTTCGGCACGCACATCGTCGCCGTATCCTGTCTCCATATTGAGCACTTTGCCATCCGCAAAACAGCGTGGCGCATCAATGGCCGTCTGCACATCCATCCCAAAATCGGTGAGGTTCGTCATAAACCGCGCGTGTCCATTCGACTGATACGCCCCGCCCATCACGCCAAACGGCATATAGGGTCTGCCGTCTTTCTTGAGTAATCCGGGGATGATTGTATGCATAGGTCGCTTGCCACCTTTGGCCTCGTTTACGTGGCCTTCCTCAAGCGTGAAGCCAGCGCCACGGTTTTGGAACAGTACGCCGAATTTATCCGATGCGATGCCCGCACCAAACGAATGGAACACGGAATAAATCAGCGACACACACATGCGGTCTTTATCGACCACGGTGATATAGATCGTATCTTTATGCACGGCTTCGGTCCCTGCATGGGCCATCGGCATCGCGCGTTTCGGATCGATCAGGCCTGCGAGCTTGGCCGCCGTTTCCTCTGACAACATATGTGCCAGACGGCTGGTGTGATCAGGGTCCGCAATGACGCGGTTGCGCGTGTCATAAGCAAGCTTCGTTGCTTCTGCCTCGATATGCGCGCGCTGGGCGCCAAAGGGGGCCATGCCTGCGATTTCAAAGTGCTTGAGGATATTGAGCATCAGGATTGCGGTCGCCCCTTGGCCGTTTGGCGGATGCTCCCATAGATCAAGTCCGCCGTAACCGCCGTTGATGGGGTCGGTGTATTCGGCGTAGCATTTCGCGAAATCATCAAGCGTATGCACGCCTCCAGCGGCGTTGAGCGAGGCGACCATATCTTCCGCCACTTCGCCCTCATAGAACCCTTCGCGCCCCGTCATCGCGATACGGCGTAGCACCTCAGCTTGGCCTTTGGCGCTAAACAACTGACCCGCAACGGGGGCTTTGCCATTCAGTAAAAACAGATCGCGTGCGCGGCCTTGCAGCGAATCAACCGCTTGTGCCCAGTCGAATGCAACACGCGGGGCCACAGGCACGCCAGTTTCCGCATAATGGATCGCAGGGGCGAGAGAGGCCTTTAACCCCAACTTGCCGAAATCCTTGGAGAGCAGGCAAAATGCATCAATCGCACCAGGGATCGTGACCGCCTCTGGCCCACCAAGCGGGACGGTTTTCATACCCTTATCGCGCATCACAGCAGCATCGAGGCCAGCAGGCGCACGACCGGAACCATTGAGTGCCACGACCCGATCCTCGCCCGCGGGAGTCAACAAAACAAAGCAATCGCCGCCAATCCCCGTCATCTGAGGTTCGCAAATACCAAGCAAAACAGCGCCCGCAATTGCGGCATCTACCGCGTTACCGCCCGCCTCTAACATTTGCACCGCAACTTTCGCCGCAAGGGGGTGCGAGGTCGCGCACATGCCATTGGTTGCGAATGTAGCTGAACGGCCCGATGCCATAAAATCGCGCATAAACTTCTCCTCCAAAAACACGCCGACGTTAGGCCATTTGGCGGTCTGTGCAATCAAATTTTGGGGAAAGTGCCTCGGCGCCACACAACTGGGTGGGGGCTATAAATGCGTGACGCCGAGGATAAGCTATGCAGCTATTCGCAATCATTGCCATTCGATCGGGGCGGGTGTGTGATCGAATTAAGGCGCTTTCTGGGCTTTTTGCCTTTTTGATAAAAAACTTCGCGCAGGGCGGAAAAGAACGTATGTTCAATTCCAAACAGACAGCAAGGATAAATTCCATGGAATCAGTCGTCATCACAGGGGCCGCCCGTACACCTATGGGTGGGTTTCAAGGGGTCTTTGCCGAAGTGAATGCGCCGACGCTTGGCGGTGCAGCAGTCAAGGCGGCTTTGGCGCAGGCGCAGATTGAAACCGTTGATGAGCTGCTGATGGGCTGCGTTTTACCTGCGGGGCAGGGGCAGGCCCCCGCGCGTCAGGCGGGGTTTCTTGCGGGGCTTGGCGAAGAGGTTCCCGCAACGACGCTAAACAAAATGTGCGGCTCTGGCATGAAAACTGCGATGATCGCTTATGATCAAATCGCACTCGGGGCTGTGCAAGTGGTCGTTGCGGGTGGCATGGAAAGCATGACCAACGCGCCGTATCTCATGCCAAAGATGCGGGCTGGGGCGCGGATCGGGCACCAGACCGTGCAAGACAGTATGTTTCTTGATGGTTTGGAGGATGCCTATGACAAGGTCCGTCTGATGGGCACCTTTGCCGAGGACTGTGACGAGGCGCTTCAATTCACCCGCAAGGCGCAGGACGACTATGCTTTGGCGTCACTGTCAAATGCGCTGGCGGCGCAAGGGAATGGCGCGTTTTTCAATGAAATTGCGCCCGTGACACTGCAAACCCGTAATGGCGACGTGACCATCAACCACGACGAACAACCCAGCAAGGCACGGCCCGAGAAAATACCGACGCTGAAGCCTGCATTCCGCAAAGACGGGACCGTGACGGCCGCAAATTCTTCGAGCATCTCGGACGGGGCCGCGGCCCTCGTGATCTGCAACGAGAAATCCGCAACAGTACCGATCCGCGCCCGTATCCTTGGCCACGCCAGCCACGCCCAGGCGCCGAACCTATTCACGACCGCCCCTGTCCCTGCCGCGCAAAAACTGCTCGCGAAGCTGGGCTGGTCGGTGGATGATGTGGACCTTTGGGAGGTGAACGAGGCCTTTGCTGTGGTCCCCATGGCTTTTATGCACGAGATGAAAATCCCACGCGACAAGATCAACGTGAACGGCGGTGCCTGTGCGCTGGGCCATCCGATTGGGGCATCGGGGACGCGGATCATCGTGACGCTTTTGAACGCGTTAGAGGCGCGGGGTCTCAAGCGCGGCATCGCTGCGATTTGTATCGGGGGTGGCGAAGGTACGGCCATCGCAATAGAACGTCCGTAACAGACACACACAAAGGCAAATGCCATGCGCGTTAACTATTATGACCTGACCCAATCCATCGGCTCACTCACCCATGGGGAGACTGATATCGTGGCGCTGATGGCGACTGTCGCTTGCGAAGTGCATCATTCTGACGACCGCTTTGACTGGACTGGGTTCTACCGCGTGACCGCCCCCGAATTACTAAAAATCGGCCCCTATCAAGGCGGACACGGCTGCCTTGTGATCCCATTCTCGCGCGGTGTTTGTGGCGCTGCCGCCCGCACGGGTGTGGTGCAATTGGTCGCAGACGTGAATGCCTTTGAAGGCCATATCGCCTGCGCCAGCTCGACCCAATCCGAGGTCGTGCTGCCCGTTTGGAACGATGAAGGCACGCTCTTGGGCGTCTTTGATATCGACAGCAACCAGCCCGCAGCCTTCACCCAAGAAGACGCGGACCAGCTTGCGGCAATCCTCAAATCAACCTTCGCTCAGGCCCGCTGACGGGCTGTTTGCGCATCAAGCGCATCGCTGAAAGTTTGTGCTGACCATCTCGCGTCCAAGGCCGCATGAAACAGTGCTGCTTGGGTTTGTGGGGCCAGTCCACCAACAGGCGGATCAAGGTCCAAATTCGTCGGAAAAGAATAGCCCTCTGCACAAGCCGCAATCGCCGCGCGCTGCTGCGCTGGGCTAAGACCGACACCCGCGATCACAGGATAAAGCGCCTTGCACATCGCCACGCGGTCGATGCTTTCCATCGCGCGACCAAAAGCGGAGGAGACTTGCAACAGGTTCGCCATGCGCTGCACGTCTTTACTCGTATTCGCGCCCGCGCCATGGAACAGGGCAGGGCTGAAAAACAGCGCATCGCCCTTCGACAGTGGCAGTTGGATATAGCTTTCCTCGAAATATGCGCGGAAATCATCGCGCCGCCACGCGGCATAGCCTGCGCGGTACGCCTGACTAAACGGTAGCAGCTTTGTTGGACCGCTTTCCACGGGCATATCCGAATGGGCGACCGCTCCTTGCAGCGTCAAAACGGGCGAGAGATCATGCACGTGTGCGGGGTAGCCTGCTGAAGTCTCCGCCGTCTGAAACCCCAGATGATAGTCGCGATGCGCCATCTGCGCCCCACCACCCGGACGGACAAGGTTCACTTGCGCGGTCATCTGATAGTTCGGGCCAAGCCACGCCTCGCACACCGCATCAATCGCGACATTGCCAAAGTAGGACGCGAAAGCGGCAGGGTCATGCAAGCACAGCTTTTGCAATGAATTCCAAATGCGGTCGTTGTTGCCTGCAGCGGCAAAGTGATCCGTACCACCGCCATTTGCCAGCTTTTCAGACGCGATCACATTGTTGTAAATCGCGGTCGCGGCATCAATTGGCGCGGTGTCGGCATAGGCGCCTTTGAGAACAATGATCCCTGATCCCTCCCGCAGGCCCTGCGCCCATTCGGCCATCAAAACGCGACGCAATGCAGGATCGGTCAGGTGATCTTGTAGGCCCGCAACATCATAAATTGGGGCGTTCTTTTCAATCGCGGCGGCCAAGGGCACGTCGCCTGGTTTTAGGCTTTGCTGGGTCAACGCCTTGAATGCGTCAAGGTCGCAGGCGTTCGGATCAAAATAAGCGGTCATGTTGGTTCTCCTCTTTGACAAAGCCTAACGCGACGAGGGGTTGTCGGATGCTGCAAAACACATCAATAATCCATCAATGACACATCGCTTTCCGATCAAAGAAATCGCGGCCCAAGCAGGGCTTTCGACCGCCACGGTGGACCGCGTTATCAATATGCGGCCTAATGTAAGCGCGCAGACAAAGGGACGCGTCAATGCGGCGCTCAAGGAGTTGGAACGTCAAGAGGGGCAGCTTGCGGCGCGCGGGCGGCGGTTATTCATTGATATCGTTGTTGAGGCCCCGCGCAGGTTCTCGCAGAAAATCCGCGATGCGACAGAGGCCATCCTGCCCAATGTCACCCCTGCCGTCATCAGGCCGCGCTTTACCTTTCAAGAGGTCATGACAGAGGCCGAAACGCTGGCCCATCTTACCCGTATTGCCCAGCGTGGCAGCCAAGGCGTCTGCCTGAAGGCTCGCGATTTGCCGGCGATCCGCGCCGCAGTGGCCATGCTGACGGCGAAAAGCATTCCCGTTGTCACCATGTTCACGGACATTTCTACGGCTCGTCTGGCCTATGTCGGCCTTGATAACGCGCAAGCGGGGCGCACCGCGGCTTACCTGATGGGGATCGCTTTGCGCGGGCAAACGGGGACGATCCTGCTCACCCAAAGCCACGACGCATTTGAGGGCGAAGAGGCGCGAGAGCAGGCCTTTCGCGCGGCCCTGCCAAAACATTTGCCGCAGATGACCCTGCTTGAGATGAGCGGCGGGGCTGGGTTGGCCACGCTGACCGCCAGCCAGATTGCGACCCTCGCGCCACAGCTTCGCGAGTTGCGCGGTGTCTACTCAATGGGTGGCGGGAATCGCGCTATTCTTGCGGCGCTTCAGGCTATCAAATGCGGCCCACAAATCTATATCGGGCATGACCTTGATACCGAGAACCGCGCCCTTCTGCGGCGCGGACAAATCCATTTTCTTCTTGAGCACGACCTCAAGCGTGATATGGCGCGGGCTTTTGGCGCGATCACGGCGCAGCATCGCCTCAACCCTGTCCCAAGCGAGCCAGAACTGGCCGAAGTGCAGATTTTGACACCCGCACATCTGGCGTGAAATTTCGCTTTGAGATTTCATGCGAATCTGCGATTGTGAAATTCTGACCTGAAATTTCATGAGGTAACGGTGCTGCACAACCCGCCCCCTGAGACCCGCACACTTGGTGCTGATCTGCGCGCCCTGCGTAAGGCGCGGGGGCTGACTTTGGCGGGTATGGCGGACAGCATGGGCAAATCCGTCGGCTGGATGAGCCAGATCGAGCGCGACATTTCCGAGCCGTCGATCAGTGATCTGCGCGCCCTTGCCAAACTGCTCGACGTCTCTGTCTCCAGCCTGTTCCGCGTTGCCGCCGCCGCGGGCGAAGAGGGCTTCATCGTGCGCAAAACCGCTCGCCGCCCCATTGGGTCTCGCGAGGCAGGATTGGTCGAAGAATTGCTCTCCCCCGACCTGACCGATGATTTCGAGGTGGTGCATTCCACCTTTGAGGCGGGTTCCAGCATGGAGCAAGCCATCAGCCGCCCCACCCAAGAGGTCGGCTATATCACCGCAGGCCAACTCGATCTTTGGATCGACGACACCTGTTTTCACCTGAACGTCGGCGATAGCTTCCGCATTCGCGGCCAGTCCTATCGTTGGTCAAACCCCCATGATGTGCCCTGCGTGGCGATCTGGGTTATAGCACCGCCGGTATATTAATGAGCTTTGAGGCATGGACCATATTTGCGGCCTTCTGGGTTCTGTTCGTCACCACACCGGGGCCGAATGCCGTCAATTGCATCAACAACGGGATTACGCTGGGCTTTTGGCGCAGCCTCCCTGCGGTGGCTGGTATATTGACGCAAGCGAGCCTCTTTCTCACGCTTTCCGCGCTGGGCGTCACAGCCCTGATTGCAGGCAACCCCGCTGTCTATGATGGTGCCAAACTCATTGGTGCCGCGGTTCTGATCTACCTCGGTATTCGTGGATGGTTGAACGCCGCCAAGCCCGTCAAGCTCGACGCAGCCCCCGCGACATCGGTCTACTTCCGCGCCCTCGCCATCGCGACCATCAACCCGAAATCTGTCGCAGGCTACCTCGCCGCCTTTACCCAATTCGTGCAGCCCGACGTCGCGATCAGCACACAGATGTGGGTGATTGTACCGACGGCGCTCACACTCACCGCGTGTTCCTACCTCGGATACACGGCCCTCGGTGCGGGCATCGGACGTGCAGCATTGGGCGCAGTATTTAACACGACCCTGCGCCGTGTCATGGCCGCCTGTTTTATCATCTACGGTCTGCTTTTGGGCAGCACCTCAGCCCCAAGGATCACCTGATGTATCAAGGAAGCTGCCTTTGCGGCGCGGTCACATTTACCGCCACCGCACAAGCCAAAGACCCCGCCGCTTGCCACTGCACCCAGTGCCGCAAGCAATCGGGGCATTACTGGGCCGCAATGCAAGTGCCTGACGACGCGCTAACGATCACAGGCGAAGTCCGCTGGTATGAGGCCAGCCCGATTGCCAAGCGCGGGTTTTGCCCAACCTGCGGGTCCTTCTTGTTCTGGAAGGGCCACGCAGAGGATGACACTGGCGTCGCTTTGGGTGCGCTCGACGGGCCAACTGGGCTCAAACTAGAGCGCCACATATTCACCGCCGACAAAGGCGATTATTACGACATCACCGACACCGTTCGGCAGGAGGAGCAAGAAGATGAGTGAATTTCCAACAACAGCACGGGTCGTGATCATTGGCGGCGGGGTCGTCGGCGTCTCGACCCTCTATCACCTCGCGAAAGCTGGCTGGACCGATTGCGTGCTCTTGGAAAAGAACGAGCTGACCGCAGGTTCGACATGGCACGCCGCTGGCAATTGCCCGTCGTTTAGCACCTCTTGGTCGATCATGAACATGCAGCGCTATTCGCTGGGCCTTTACGCGGGGCTGGCCGAAGAGGTCGACTATCCGATGAATTACCACGTCACCGGCTCCATTCGCCTCGCGCATTCAAAAGAGCGGATGCAGGAATTCGAGCGCGCGCGCGGTATGGCCAACTATCAGGGTCTCAGCATCGAGATGATGTCGAATGCGGATATGAAAGACCGCTATCCTTTCTTGGAAACGCATGACCTAGTCGGGGGCATGTGGGACCCGGACGACGGCGATATCGACCCTGCGCAGCTCACTCAAGCGCTTGCCAAAGGCGCCCGTCAAATGGGCGCCAAGATCGAGCGGTTCTGCCCTGCGACAGGTGTCAGCCGCGAAAACGGCGAATGGATCGTGCATACCGATAAGGGTGATATCCGCTGCGAAAAGGTGGTGAATGCGGCGGGCTATTACGCGCAACGCGTCGGCGAATGGTTCAAACCCTACGGCGGGCGCACGGTGCCGATGGCCACCATGTCGCACCAGTATTTCCTGACCGAAGAAATCCCCGAACTGAAGGAATGGACAGAGGCCTCTGGCCATAAGGTCCCATTGCTGCGCGATGTAGATAGCTCTTACTACCTGCGCCAAGACAAGCACGGGTTGAACCTCGGGCCTTACGAGCGCAACTGCAAAGGCCATTGGATGACGCCATCAGATCCGATGCCCGACGACTTTAGCTTCCAACTGTACCCCGACGATCTGGAGCGGTTGGAGTGGTATATCGAGGACGCCATGGCCCGTGTGCCGATCCTTGGCACGGCAGGCGTTGGCCGCGTGATCAACGGCCCGATCCCTTATGCGCCCGACGGTCTGCCGCTTATGGGGCCAATGCCCGGTGTGCCAAACGCCTATGAGGCTTGCGTTTTCACCTTCGGCATCACCCAAGGCGGCGGCGCGGGCAAGGTCATGGCCGAGTGGATCACCGAGGGCCAAACCGAGTGGGATATGTGGGCCGTCGATCCGCGCCGCTACACCGATTACACCGATCAGGACTACTGCGACCGCAAGGCACGCGAGACTTACGGCCACGAATACGCGATGCATTTCCCCTATCACGCATGGCCAGAAGGGCGCGACAAAAAGCTGTCCGCTGTGCATGACAAGGTTATCGCACAAGGCGGCGTTATGGGCGCCTATAACGGCTGGGAACGCGCCAATTGGTATGCCAAAGACGGCGACGATACCTCCGAGGAAAGCACGCAAACTTGGGGTCGTGTTGGCCCTTGGCAGCCGCGGATCAAAGAGGAGTGCGAAGCGGTGCGCGACGCCGCTGGTATCCTCGATCTGCCTGGCTTTTCGCGCTACAAACTTGACGGGGAAGGCTCCGCGCAATTCCTGCGTGACAACGGCACGGGCGGTATTCCAAAGGTCGGACGCATTGGTCTAATCTATTTTGCCGATGATCGCGGGCGCATCGTTACAGAAGTCTCAGCCATGCGCTTGGCGGAAGACACGTTCTTCATCATCACAGCCGCCACCGCGCAATGGCATGATTTCGACGTGCTGAAATCCCGCATGCCTCAAGACGCGAAATTCACGATCACCGATGTGACTAAAGCGTTCTCTTGCCAAATCCTCACAGGCCCAAAATCCCGCGATATCCTTGCGGACTGTTCTAACGGTGACCTGTCCCTCGGCTGGCTCACCCACCAATCCGCACAGATCGACGGGACATGGGTGCAACTCGTGCGGGTCTCCTTCGCAGGCGAACTCGGTTGGGAAATCCACTCGAAGGTCGAAGACACCGCCGCCGTTTACGCCGCCGTCCTCAAAGCGGGCGCAAAGCACGGGCTCAAACCCTTCGGGATGTTCGCGCTCAATTCTTTGCGGATCGAAAAGGGCTACCGTGCATGGAAGGGCGACCTCTCGACTGACTACACCATGCTTCAAGGCGGGCTAGAGCGTTTCGTGAAATTCGACAAAGGTGATTTCCCGGGCAAGGCCGCTCTCTTGGCTGAAAAACACAAAGGCGTCACAAAGCAATTCGTAACCCTCACGCTCGACGAGGTCCCTCCCTCTGACGCGCCCTACATGTCTACGATTAGCCACAAAGGCGAGGTCGTTGGCGAGACAACTTCAGGTGCTTATGGCTACCGCATCAACAAGGCGGTAGCACTCGGCATGCTGCGCCCGGACCTCGCCGTCGAAGGCACCAAAGTCACGATCAACATCTTCGGCGAGGATTGCGTTGCCACCGTGCAAAAAGACGAACCGCTCTGGGATCCAGCCAACGATCGGATCCGCGCATGATCACGCTTCTTGATGGCGGCATGGGGCAAGAGCTTGTCAAACGGGCGGGAAAGGCCACATCTTTGTGGTCGATCCAAGCCCTTATTGACGATCCAGACATGGTCCGCGCTGTGCATGACGACTACTTCGCCGCGGGCGCGGATGTGGCGACAACCTACAGCTACTCCGTGTTGCCAGATCGGTTGGAAACCCATGGCATCGCGGACAAACTCACGCAACTCGCGACCCTCGCTTGCGAGATCGCCTGTGCCTCTCGCGACGCAAATGGATCAGGGATCGTGGCGGGCTCGCTCGGGCCGATGGGGTTTTCCTATCAACCCGACAAGGCCCCACCCGCCGAGCAAGCGGCCGTTGGCTACGCCAACCTCGCCCGCATCCATGCGCCTTTCGTTGACGTGCATATCTTAGAGACCATGTCGTCCGTTGACCAAGCACGCGGTGCGCTCATGGGGGCCTCTGTCACAGGCAAGCCGATCTGGCTTGCGGTCTCTGTTGATGACGCGGACGGGACTAAATTGCGCTCTGGCGAACCGCTCGGTGACCTCCTCCCGCTGATCGCAAAATTCAACCCTGCCGCCGTTCTCATCAACTGCTCACTGCCTGAAGCGGTCAGTGTCGGGGTCCCACTTTTGACCGCCGCAAAGGTGCCACTCGGGGCCTACGCCAACGGCTTCACAGGCATCGCCAGCGATTTCGACCACATCGGCGCCACCGTCGATAGCCTCAAAGCCCGCACCGATCTTGACCCCGCCCGCTACGCCGATTTCGCCCAAAAATGGGTCGACGCAGGTGCAACTCTCATCGGCGGTTGCTGCGAAGTTGGGCCCGCCCACATCGCCGAACTCGCCGCCCGTTTTAAGTAAGGAACCCCCATGGCCAACGTCCCAACACATGCACGCGTCGTCATCATCGGGGGTGGCGTCATCGGCTGCTCCGTGGCTTACCACCTTGCCAAGCTTGGCTGGAAAGACGTGGTTTTGCTTGAACGAAAGCAGCTCACCTCAGGCACCACATGGCACGCCGCAGGGCTGATTGCGCAACTACGCGCTACCGCTAACATGACCAAGCTGGCGAAGTATTCCCAAGAACTCTACGGCAATCTTGAGGGTGAGACAGGCGTTGCTACAGGCTTCAAACGGGTGGGCTCCATCACTGCAGCGCTCACCGAAGAGCGCAAAGAAGAGATCTTCCGCCAAGCGGCAATGGCCCGTTCCTTCGGCGTCGACGTCGAGGAAATCAGCCCCAAAGAGGTGAAGGAAAAATACGAACACCTCAATGTCGACGGCGTGACCGCTGGCGTCTATCTGCCGCTCGACGGCCAGGGCGACCCCGCCAACATCGCACTGGCCCTCGCCAAAGGGGCGCGGCAAAACGGCGCGAAAGTCATCGAGCGCACGGCTGTCACCGCGATCCACAAAACGGGCCGCCGTGTGACCTCCGTTGACTGGAACAACGGCACCGAGACAGGCACAATCGCCTGCGATATGATCGTGAACTGTGGCGGCATGTGGGGGCACGCGGTCGGCAAAATGGCGGGCGTGAACGTCCCGCTACATGCCTGCGAACACTTCTACATCGTGACCGAGCCTATCGCGGGCCTCACACAAATGCCCGTGCTGCGCGTGCCTGACGAATGTGCCTATTATAAAGAGGACGCGGGCAAAATCTTGCTTGGTGCCTTCGAGTTGAACGCGAAACCTTGGGCGGTGGATGGTATCCCTGCTGATTTCGAATTTGACCAACTGCCGGAGGATTTCGACCATTTCGAGCCGATCCTAGAGGCTGCGGTTAACCGTATGCCGATGCTGGCCGAGGCAGGCATCCACACCTTCTTCAACGGCCCCGAAAGCTTTACCCCTGACGACGCCTACCACCTTGGCTTGGCTCCAGAAATGGACAACGTCTGGGTCGCCGCTGGCTTCAACTCTATCGGCATCCAATCTGCTGGTGGCGCGGGCAACGCGCTTTCGCAGTGGATGGACGCGGGCGAAAAACCGTTTGATCTCGGCGACGTCGATATCTCTCGGATGCAACCGTTCCAAGGCAACAAACACTACCTGTTCGAGCGGTCCAAAGAGACCCTCGGCCTGCTTTACGCCGACCACTACCCCTACCGCCAAAAGGACACCGCACGTGGTATACGCCGCACACCATTCCACCGCCACCTTGTCGATAACGGCGCGGTCATGGGTGAACTGGCAGGGTGGGAACGGGCCAACTGGTACGCTAGAACAGGTCAAAACCCAGCCTACGAATACTCGTGGAAACGGCAAAACTTCTTCGACAATGTCAAAGAAGAACTCGCCGCCGTACGCACCAACGTCGGCATGTATGACATGTCGTCCTTTGGCAAAATCCGCGTCGAAGGGCGCGATGCTGTGGCCTTCATGAACTACATCGGCGGCGGGCAATATGACGTGCCAGTGGGTAAAATCGTCTACACCCAATTCCTCAACTCCCGTGCAGGGATCGAGGCCGATGTGACCGTCACACGTCTGTCAGAAACCGCCTTCCTCGTCGTTACCCCAGCGGCCACGCGCCTTGCCGACGAGACTTGGATGCGCCGCAATCAGGGCGATTTTAACGTCGTGATCACAGACGTCACCGCAGGCGAAGGTGTGCTTGCGGTCATGGGACCAAACGCGCGTAAGCTGATGCAGGCAGTCTCGCCCAATGACTTCTCGAACGAAACCAACCCCTTCGGCACGGCGCAAGAGATCGAGCTTGGCATGGGTCTCGCCTGCGCGCACCGCGTGACCTACGTGGGCGAGCTTGGCTGGGAAATTTACGTCTCCGCCGACATGGCCGCGCACGCATTTGAAACGCTCCATGCGGCGGGTCACGACATGGGGCTCAAGCTTTGCGGTATGCATATGATGGACGCAGGCCGGATCGAAAAGGGCTTCCGCCACTTCGGCCACGACATCACCTGCGAGGATCACGTTCTGGAAGCGGGCCTTGGCTTTGCGGTCAAAGCGGACAAGCCGAGTTTCATCGGGCGCGAGGCCGTGCTGGCCAAAAAGGAAAAGGGTCTGTCCAAACGCCTCGTGCAGTTCAAACTCACCGATCCAGAGCCGCTACTCTACCACAACGAGCCGATCATGCGGAACGGCGAGGTTGTGAGCTTCCTCACCTCTGGCGTCTACGGTCATCACTTGGGCGCGGCGATGGGCATGGGCTACATCCCTTGTGAGGGGGAAAGTGCTGCTGACCTTCTCGGCTCGACCTATGAGATCGACGTCATGGGTGTGAAAGTGAAGGCAGAGGCGTCCCTCAAGCCTTTCTACGATCCAAGAGGTGATCGCGCGAAAGCCTAGTGATCCGCGGCACAAAGCTGGTGGTCCGCGAGGGCTGCCAGCACATTACAGTCACCCGCAATGCCATCCCCGTCACATGCCTTTGCCAGACGGGTCAATTCAGTCTCCAACGCTGTCAGTTTCGCGATTTTTGCACGCACGTCTGCTAATTGCGATTGGGCAATCTCGGTCGCCTCTGCGCAGGTCCGATCGGGGTGGTCGTGCAGGGCAATCAGCGACGAAATCGCGTCAATCGAAAACCCCAAGTCGCGGCCATGTTTGATAAAGCCAAGTTGCTCTAACCCGGGCTTGCCATAGCGACGCTGGTTGCCCTCGGTGCGCTCCAAGGGCGCAATTAAACCCATTTGCTCGTAATACCGGATCGTCGGCACCTTCACGCCCGTACGCTTGGAAAGCTCGCCAATTGAAAACATGAAAATACCTCTTGAACCTCTAGTCACTAGAGCAATTACACTATCGGTGAGCAGATATCAAAAGGGGATTCTCATGTCAGCCAGTTGCGGCCACCACACGTCATTCGATGGCGTATCAGACGACTACAAGCGAAGGCTCTGGCTTGTGATCGCGATCAACGCGGTCATGTTCGGGGTCGAGATGACAGCAGGGCAGGTGGCGCAAAGCCAAGCCTTGCAAGCCGACGCACTCGATTTTGCAGCGGACGCTTTGACCTACGGCATCTCACTGGCGGTCATTGGTGCATCTCTCAAGGTGCGCTCGACAGCGGCCATGGCCAAAGGGATTAGCCTGCTTCTCATGGGGCTTTGGGTGTTTGGCACCACGCTCTACCGCGTGTTTTATACTGGCGTGCCTGAGGCAGGTGTGATGGGGATCATTGGATTTCTGGCTCTTTTGGCCAATCTCGCCAGCGTGCTCATCCTCGTGAAATACAAAGACGGGGATGCAAACGTTCGCTCGGTTTGGCTGTGCTCGCGCAATGACGCTATCGGCAACGTGGCCGTAATGATTGCGGCACTTGGGGTCTGGGGGACGTCAACAGGTTGGCCCGACCTGATCGTGGCAGGCATCATGGCGGGGCTGTTCCTAACCTCGGCAGTGCAGATTCTCAAACAAGCCCGCGCCGAGCAACATCACCAGACATCAAAGGTGCATTGATGGACTGGTTCCTGCTCATCTTAGGGCTTTCGATCTGCACCGCTGTGCTCCTCGCTATCCTATGGTCAATCTACGTTCCAGACCGACGCGTCTGGCCTCCTGATACCTACGACAAAAGCACGGCGCTTCTCGTTTGGGGCGCTACAGCAGGACTCGCCAGCTGCATTGTTGTCCCTGCATTCTTACAGTGGGGCGCTGTTGACTGGCTGCCGGATTGGGTCAGATTCGGGATCGGTCTTCCGCTCATTTTGGTTGGCAACCTTGGTGTGTGGTCAGAAGTTGCCCGCTTCGGGATCAGCCAAACTGGAGGTGCGCAAGGAACGCTAAGAACGCAGGGGCTCTACGCCTATTCGCGCAATCCACAATATGTGGCCGATTTGGCTATTGTCATCGGTTGGGGGCTCATGAGTGCCGCACCCACAAGTATGATAGTCGGGGTTGGGGCATGCCTTTGTCTCTTTGCCGCACCCTTTGCCGAGGAAACTTGGCTCGCAGAGCGCTATGGCCATGCTTATAATATTTACCGCGCCCGCGTCAGACGGTTTATATAAATGCGCACAAAAAAAAGCCGCCCGTACCATCTCTGGTCGGGCGGCTTTCAATCATTTGGAAACGCTTACTCTTTCGGGCCGAGAGCGTTCAGACCCTTGAGGATATCAATCGCATAAGCAAGTTGATAATCGTCTTCACGCAGCGCCGCAGCAGCCTCGGCGCGTGTGCGGTCCTCTTCGATCTGGCGGATTTCATCTTCGGTCAGGCTGTCGTTATTGAGTGACCCACGCAGGTCAGCTTCAGAACGCAGCTTTGGTGCCTCGGCCTCTTCGCCTTCGACGGCGGGCTTGGGACGTGGCTGCTCTACGATGATGTCTGGCGAAATGCCCAAGTTCTGGATCGAACGACCTGACGGCGTATAGTAGCGTGCAGTGGTCAGGCGCATTGCGCCGTCACCCTGAAGCGGCACAACCGTCTGGACAGACCCTTTACCAAATGACTTTGTACCAATCACGATGGCGCGACGGTGATCTTGCAACGCACCTGCAACGATTTCCGATGCCGAAGCAGAGCCGCCATTGATCAAGACAACGATTGGTTTTCCCTCGGCCAGATCGCCAGCCGCGGCATTGTAACGGTCACTATCTTGGGCTTCACGACCACGGGTCGAGACAATCTCGCCAGCCTCTAGGAAAGCATCAGAGACATAAATCGCTTGGTTCAGCAAACCACCGGGGTTGTTGCGCAAATCAAGAATGATCCCGTCAACATTGTCGAGACCACCAGCCTCTTCAACCTGCTTTTTAAAGCCAGCTTCAAGGTCGGGGAATGTCTGGTCGCTAAAGGTCGCGATGCGCAAGACGACAGAATTGCCCTCGGTCCGCGACCGCACAGCAGTCAGCTTAATCGTGTCACGGATAATCGACACATCAAACGGTTCAATCTCGCCCTCGCGGACAACGGTGATGATAATCTCGGACCCAACAGGCCCGCGCATCATTTCAACGGCTTGGTCTAGCGTGAGGCCAAGAACGTTTTCGCCATCAACCGCGGTGATAAAGTCACCTGCAAGAATGCCTGCGGCGTCCGCTGGCGTGCCATCCATCGGTGAGACAACTTTCACCCAGCCTTCTTCTTGGGTCACTTCGATCCCAAGGCCGCCAAATTCGCCGCGCGTCTGCACTTGCATTGCGGCAGCATCGTCGGCTGATAGGTAGCTAGAGTGCGGATCCAAAGATGTAAGCATGCCGTTAATGGCCGCTTCAATCAGGTCCTTCTCGTTGACGTCTTCTACATAGCCTGCACGGATACGCTCGAAAATATCACCAAATAGATCAAGCTGTTCGTAGACGCTGCTATTGTTTGCAGCTTCTTGGGCGAGCAGGGGGCCTGCGATCTGCGTCGTTGCGAGCAGACCCATAATTGTACCACCACCGGCGGCCATCAAAAGCTTCTTCATGTGTTTTGTCCTATCTGGCGTCCAGCACGAACCAGTCGGCTGGGTTTACGGGACTTTGCCCGTCTCTGACCTCAAGATAAAGGGTTTGTGTGGCCACACCCCCCTCGTTTGACCCGTTTCCAGTCAAATTTCCGTTAGTATTCGGCGCATCTCCGCCAAGCAGACCAATTGGCGACCCTTGGGGGATCACTTGACCCGCTTCTCCAAAGACTTCTTCCAGCCCCGCAATGACAAAAAGCACGTCTGCGGCGGGTTCCAGAATGACCACATTGCCATAGTCGAGCAAAGGCCCGCGAAATAGAATTGTTGCAGCGGCAGGAGACGTCACAAGCGCGCGAGGGCGCCCTGCAATAATGACTCCAGGCCTGCGAATGCCTGCCGCATCTGGCGCATCAAATGCACGCAACAATTGCCCCTGCAAAGGAAGCGGCAGGCTGCCTTTTTGTGCACGGGCATCAACAGGGCTTTCGTCGCTAATAAATGCGTCCGACAATCCGCTTGAAAACGCTTCCAACGTCTCAGTGCTCGCAAGCAGCAACGCGGTTTGAATGGGGTCTTCGGTAAATCGTTGTGGTAAATCTGTACGATCCGAAACAGCCTGTGACAGAGCAGCCCGCGCTTCTTGTGCGCCCTCCAGCCCTTCTTGCAACGTCTCTGCCGCATTTTGTTGTAAGGTGCGCAGCAGCGCGATTTCTTCGAGCTGTATGCGTAATTCCGCAACCTCGGACTGGATCGCGGGGGTCACGTCAGCCAACATCATACCTGACCGTGCCGTGCCCACAGGCCCTGAAGGGTGCAGCATCAATAACGGCGTTGGGGCACGACCCATGGTTTCGAGCACACCTAAAAGACGCCCCACCTCGTCCGATTTTGCAGCCAAAGCCGTTGAGACTGTTTTCTCTTGGATCGCCGCACGGCGCAATCCGTCGCGCATGGCAACCAGCCCGTCCTCATATGCGCGAACGGTTTCTGTCAGGGCCGACACGCGGTCACGGGCGCTCCCTGCGGCGGCAAGGCTTTGGCCCGCTTGCGCCAAACGGTTTGATGCCGCCGCTGCCGCCTCGGATGGAGTTTGCGCAGCAACGGCACTTGCCATCAACCAAAAGAGGAGGGCCAGTCGGATCATCGAACGATTAACGTCCGACCGGTCATTTCAGGCGGCAAGTCCAGCCCCATCAAATCAAGCAGCGTGGGCGCCAAATCGGCAAGTCGCCCCTCACGCAGGCTCACACCGTCAGGGCCGCCGACAAGCGCGACAGGCACAGGGTTCAGCGTATGCGACGTATGCGGCCCGCCAGTTTCGGGATCAATCATCGTCTCGCAATTGCCGTGATCGGCGGTGACGATCATCGCGCCGCCCGCAGCCTTCAATGCAGCAATGACTTCACCCAATCCACGATCCACCGATTCACAGGCCGCAATCCCAGCCTCGACGATGCCTGTATGACCGACCATATCGGGGTTCGCATAATTGGTGACGATCAGGTCATATCCTTTGCCAATCGCCTCAACAAAGGCGGCAGTCACCTCGGATGACGACATCTCAGGTTGCAAATCATAGGTCGCGACTTTGGGCGATTTCGGCATGAAACGATCCTCGCCTACCTCTGGCACCTCGATGCCGCCATTGAGGAAAAACGTCACATGCGGATACTTCTCTGTCTCGGCCAAGCGGAACTGTTTCAGCCCGTGTTTGGCAACCCAAGCACCCAAAGTGTTTTGAATATCGCGTTTTGGGAACACAGTCTCGAACCATGCATCATGCGCATCAGAATAGCTGACCATGCCCAAAAGTGCGGCCAGTTTCGGCATCTCACGCGGAAAGCCATCAAACGAAGGATCGGCAATCGCGGCCAAAATCTCTCGTGCGCGATCCGAGCGGAAGTTCAGGCAAAACAGCCCGTCTCCCGCTGCAAATCCAGCATAGTCGCCAATGACCGTGGCTGGTATAAACTCATCGGTCTTACCATCCGCATATGACGCGGAAATCGCAGCCATTGGATCGGTGGCCTTAGCGCCGTGTCCCAACACCATAGCATCATAAGCCGTCTGAACCCGCTCCCAACGGTTATCACGGTCCATCGCATAATAGCGGCCAATCACGGTCACGATCTTGGTTGTCGCAGGTAACTCCGCCTGTAATTCTACCATAAACGCTTCAGCGCTCTGCGGTGCCACATCGCGACCATCTGTAATTGCATGTAGGACACATGGCACTCCTGCCACATCCAGCGCCTTTGCCGCAGCAACGATATGCGCGACATGACCATGCACCCCTCCATCAGACACAACGCCCATCAAATGGGCCGTCCCACCAGAGGCTTTCATCTTTGCAATAAACGCAACAATCGCCTCTTGAGTGGCAAAGCTGCCATCCTCAATCGACAACTCGATCTGTCCCAAATCCATCGCAACAACGCGGCCAGCACCAATATTGGTATGGCCTACCTCGGAATTGCCCATCTGCCCAGTCGGCAAGCCAGCATCATTCCCATGGGTCAATAGCTGCGCATGCGGCCCACGCATGATGGCATCAAAATTTGGTGTATTGGCCAAAAGCGGTGCGTTCCCAATAGGATCATCGCGCAATCCCCAACCATCAAGAATACAAAGAACAACAGGCTTCGGCGTCATCATAATAAGGGTCTCCAAATCGCTTGATGTCCGTCTACCTCATTTGCAGCCAACACGGAACACCCCAACTTTCTATGTCCTCTGAAACTCCCGCCGGAGGCATCCATTTTGCGTCGAAAAATGGTTAGACCCGATGATACGGTCCATTCGATAATATCGAAGCAGCACGGTACAACTGTTCGGCCAGCATCACACGCACGAGCATATGCGGCCAAACCATCTTGCCAAACGACAAGGCGGCATCGGCCCTGTCCCGCAAGTTTGGATCAATGCCATCCGCACCACCAATAACAAAGGCAACATCCTGTCGGCCTTGGTCGCGCCATTGGCCTAGCATATCAGCAAATTCAGGGGAGCTCTGCACTTTCCCACGCTCGTCCATCACGCAGATCAAAGACCCAGTTGGAATAGCGCGCTCCAAAAGTGCAGCCTCAGCAGGCATCCCGCCACCCTTCTTGTCCTCAACCTCAATCAGTTGCGCAGGACCAAGGGCAAGGGCGCGGCCCGTGCGGTCAAATCGTGTCAGGTAATCGTCGTAAAGATCGCGCTCGGGCCCTTTTCGCAAACGGCCCACAGCGCAAATATGCACACGCATTATTCTTCGGAGGCAGGGCCCATGCCTGGCTGCCACATCTTCTCAAGCTGATAGAACTCACGCACTTCTGGACGGAACACGTGAACGATCACATCACCAGCATCCACCAGCACCCAATCGCCCGTGGTGCGGCCTTCAACCTTCGACACAATACCAAACTCTTGTTTAATCGCATCAACCAGCTTTTCGGCAATTGACGTCACCTGACGGGTCGAGCGACCCGATGCAATCACCATATGATCCGCCATCGACGATTTACCAGCGAGGCTGATCTGCACAATCTCTTCGGCCTTGTTCTCGTCAAGGGATTTCAGGACGGCAGCCATGATGCTTTCGCTGTTGGCAGTTTTCAGGGTGGTCATTAGGGCGGTCCTTGGTATGCGCCGCAATAACGGCCGTGTCAGAATGCAGCCTCTTGCGCCAGTATCTCTACCAACGCAAGGGTTGATCTAAACTAGTCCCGCAATGCGGTAATTTCAACTCATTGCGCACAAGGCTCGTAATCGTCCACCGAACCGCCATTTTCTTCCAGAAGTGCAATGGCATCTTTGACCTGTGCACCCCGAATAAGTGGCATAAACCGACCCTCTGGTGTGGTACGGATTCAGACGTCAAACACGTCGTCATTTGCGGGGCCGTCACCGACGGTGCAGAATGAAACCCAAACTGAAATCGCGCCTGAGTTGGCGCGGGAATCTTCTGCTTCCCAAGCGGTTACGCGGGCTTGCAGGTCTCGCAGGCCATCCAAGTCGGTTGGGTTCACCCGAAACAGGGTTTGGCCATCCGGTGCTTCACGCCGCTCCAATACATAAGTGTACTGCTCGTCGACACTATGAATCGTATTCGCGTTGGAGACGCCGAGTGTCGCACCACCTGTTTGCACATCGACCCCTTCGGGTATTGTGATCGCCACTTCATAACCTGCGGGATCGTCTTGGAGTGAGGTCGACATGCCCAGAACCGCGGCCGTTGACATCACAACGCTGCCGCAAGCGCCAAGAAAAAGGCAGGCCGTAAGAGGCTTAAGTATGGATCGCACAAGAATCTCCTTTGAGCTATATATTTACTGTTTTGCGATAAGTAATATAAATAGAAAGATGATTATTTTTCGTCTAATCTCCTGAAAGGTACATGTGATGCAAACCCCTTCCTCTGGTAATCCGCGCATGAAGCGCGTGCGGCTACTCACGTCGACTATGACATTCCTCACAGCCGCGTTTTGTCTTTACTGGACGATCTCCACACTTGGTTTCATTGGCCCCTTCATCTTCGGGGGCGGGTTCGAGGCCACGACTTGGGTTGATGAGGGCGCCACAGTCAGCTTTGGCCAAAAGGCCGCCTATTTTCGCCTTTGGCTCACCGTGGCAGTCGCGGCTTGGTTCACCTTTTACGCGGCCATTCGGATGTTGTTGACCCTACGTATAGGTGCTTTCTTTGCGGTTGAGACCTGCCGCCGTATCCAAGTTTTCGGCGCGGCTTTGGTTGTCACGTTCATCCTCGATACGATCCTGACGATCGTCCAATTCCCGATCATCACATGGAACAACCCTGCCGACGGCGCTGTGGGCAATATGGCCGCAACCTACTATTTCAATAGCGCATCCATTACGATCATGCTTTGCGGTTTAGGGTTTTTCGCGATGGGATGGATGTTCCACGAAGGCGCGCAAATGGCCGAAGAAAACGAAGGATTTATCTGATGGAAATCATCGTCAGGCTCGACGTCATGCTTGCGACCCGCAAAATGAAATCCCGCGATTTGGCCGAAATCGTGGGAATCACCGAACAGAACATCAGCTTGCTCAAGTCAGGCAAAGTGAAAGGCATCAGGTTCGAGACACTCGCCAAAATCTGCGCAGCGCTCGACTGCCAGCCGGGCGACATTCTGGAAGCCGCCCCGATAGATCACTCCACCACATAGGCAACTTCGTTGCGACGGTTCCAGGGCAAGGTCAGTGGATCGTCGTAGAAGTAATAAAACGGCCCCGCGCCCAAACTGACCCCAGCCTGCGCCGCAATTGCCTGAAGTGTCGCGTCCTGTTTTGCCAGCTTGGCAGTGCCTGCTATCCCAGAGAAGCGCAAAACAATCTGCCGCTCTGGCGTGGTCTCCACAAAACGTATGGTATCCGTGTTTGGCACGGGCAATGTTTCGCGGGTATATTCGCGCGGCATCGTAAAAGAGACCGTCCAGATATCACCATCACCCGATTGGGTAACAGGGGTCGTCATCGCGATTTTTTCCGAGGGGCGTTGTGTGACAGGTGTCGTCATGCTTACGGAAGCGCTCGTCGTGTTGCCGCCAAAAATGTACCCAGCAAGCTCGGAAAATCCACGCCGTAAAGCTTGGCTCTGTGCGCCCTTCACGGTGACCTCTGCAGTAAGGTGGGGCTGATATAGGCGCACTTCTGCACCCCCAACTTCGCGCTCCACCTGATATGGTGGCGCCTCATATCCATTGTAACTGCCCTCGGCGCTGGCTTGGCTGCCCAATAGGCCTAGCCCTGTCGCAATGGATTTGATTAGTCTGCTGGTCATGTCGCCACTCCATTCAGTTCGTAACACATGAGCTAGACTGATAAATGGGTATTACAAGGGCGGCGCTTAGGTCTCGTCTGGCGGCACGAGCTTGTTTTCGCCCAGCACTTTCACCTCGCGCTGCGGGAACGGGATCGAAATACCATTCTCGGCAAATGTATCCCACAGCGCGAGGAACACATTACCGCGGATGTTGGTCAAGCCACCCGTCGGATCACTGATCCAGAACCGCAGGATGTAATCCACAGAGCTATCACCAAAGCCTACGATGTGGCAAACGGTAGGGCGCGAGGTCAGCACACGATCCACACCCGACGCAGCTGCAATCGCCAGTTTGCGCACCTTATGCGGGTTGTCGCCATACGACGTGCCAAAATAGATATCGAGCCGCACAAAATCGTTGGAATGAGACCAGTTCACCACTTGGCCTGTAATCAGGTCTTCGTTTGGGATCAGGTATTCTTTGCCGTCGCGGGTTACGACAGACACATAGCGCGCACCAAGCGAGTTGATCCAGCCAAAGGTCTCGCCAAGTGAAATCACATCGCCGGGCTTAATCGACTTATCCAGCAAGATGATCACGCCTGAAACAAGGTTCGATACAACCTTTTGCAGACCAAAACCAAGGCCGACACCAATCGCACCTGACAACACCGCAAGGCCCGTCAGATCAATACCAAGCGCATTCACCCCAAGATAAAGTGCCGCGCCATAAAAGCCGATCTGCAGCGCCTTGATAATCAAAACCTTCATCGACGGGCTGATGTCGTCGTTCGATCGAATGCTGCTGGAGGTGGTCATCGTCACAAAACGCGCGGCCGCAATCAGTGCGCCAATGATAATAAATGCCTGCACTGCCAATAAGAGCGAAAGCCGATGCTCACCCACGTTAAACCCAGCGCTATCAAGCCAATTGGTCGCCTCTGCGACCAAGCCAAACACGTCGAGCGTGACATAGGTCCACGCAATCCAACGCACGAGTTTGCGCAAGAACTGGCTTTTGATCAGTCGGGTCACGAAAACAATCAACAACCAAGACAGAGCAAGTGTCGCGATGATGCCCAGCAGGTAACTGCGGCTTGGCCACGTTAGATTGAACATCAACAGATACGCGGCCCAAATCAGGATTACATAGAAAATCGCCCGTAGCCTTTGGTTCACAACAACCAGAATGCGCATCTGCCATTTGGGCCAGTTTTCACGGCTCGCCATCCATTCGCGAATGCGCGGGCCAAAGATCATCCGCAAGACATGTGCGACTGCGAATAGAACGACGGCGATAGCGACTTGGTACAGGTTCCACGTGCGAAACAGGGTCGCCACAATCTGATCCGCTTTTTCAAACAGGGTTTGCCCCGCGCCCATCAGCTTTTCAATTGGAACATTGGCAAGCAGATCGGTGCCTTCGGTGTCTGGAGTGGTATGTTTCGCCATGATTGCCCTGCCTGCTATGCCCCATTCTTGCACGCTCACAAGCGTCTATCAAGCGACAGCCCTTGCGAGACTCACCAGACGTCTATATCTGCAAAGCTATGATACCAGTATTTGACATGGATGATCGCGCACGGCTGCCTTGGCGGTTCTTTGGCGCTGCCTGCACGATCCTCGCACGGGGCTAATCCCCCGCCCGCTCAAACACGCCTATAATTTCACATTTATACGGGAGAGGACCATGTCCCCCAAAACGCTCTATGATAAAATCTGGGATGCCCACGTAGCCCACGAGGCCGACGATGGCACTTGCTTGCTTTATATCGACCGTCATCTTGTTCACGAGGTCACAAGCCCGCAAGCCTTTGAAGGTCTGCGTATGACGGGTCGCAAGGTCCGCGCACCAGAGAAAACAATCGCTGTGCCTGACCACAACGTGCCAACAACGCTTGATCGCGCAAATGCCGCGACAATGACCGAAGACAGCCGTATTCAGGTTGAAGCGCTTGACACAAACGCCAAAGAATTCGGCCTGCACTACTATCCAGTGACAGACGTGCGCCAAGGTGTTGTGCATATCGTCGGCCCGGAGCAGGGCTGGACCTTGCCCGGCATGACCGTCGTTTGCGGCGACAGCCACACCGCGACCCACGGCGCGTTCGGCTCGCTTGCACACGGTATCGGCACATCTGAGGTCGAGCATGTTCTGGCAACCCAGACGCTGATCCAGCAAAAGTCCAAGAACATGAAGGTCGAGATCACAGGCAAACTTGCGCCCGGTGTGACAGCTAAAGACGTGACCATGGCCGTAATTGGCCTGACTGGCACGGCTGGCGGCACTGGCTACGTCATCGAGTATTGCGGCGAAGTGATCCGCAATCTGTCGATGGAAGGCCGCATGACCGTCTGCAACATGGCGATTGAGGGCGGCGCACGCGCTGGCCTGATCGCACCTGACGAGACAACATACGCCTACTGCAACGGCCGCCCTCACGCACCTAAAGGTGCGGAGTGGGAAGCCGCACTGACCTATTGGAAAACACTCTTCACCGATGAGGGCGCACATTTCGACAAAGTGCTGACCATTAAAGGCGAAGACATCGCACCACTGGTCACTTGGGGCACATCGCCCGAAGACGTGCTGCCGATCACCGGCGTTGTCCCCGATCCGTCGTCCTTTAAGGGCGGCAAAGTAGGTGCTGCCCAGCGGTCCATCGAATACATGGGTCTCAAGGCTGGTCAAAAGCTGTCCGACATCGAGATCGACACGGTCTTCATCGGCTCTTGCACCAATGGGCGGATCGAAGACTTCCGCGCTGCGGCTGCGATCCTGAAGGGTAAAAAGATCAAGGACGGCATGCGTGCCATGGTTGTTCCTGGGTCTGGTCTTGTGCGTGCGCAGGCAGAAGAAGAGGGCATTGCCCAAATCTTTATCGACGCGGGTTTTGAATGGCGTCTTGCGGGCTGCTCCATGTGTCTGGCGATGAACCCAGACCAATTGAAGCCAGGCGAGCGTTGTGCGGCCACGTCCAACCGTAACTTCGAGGGCCGTCAGGGTCGGGGCGGACGTACCCACTTGATGTCACCAGCGATGGCGGCGGCTGCTGCGATCACGGGCAAGCTCACCGATGTGCGGGACTTGATGTAAGCTATGACTTTGAAACGACGCTCTTTTCTCGGCATGATCGGTGCAGCAGCAATCGCGCCCGCTATGCCAATGCGGACAGCAGCAGCACCAGCAGCGGCGGTTTATAACCGCTACATGTATGGGCTTGCGGTTTTTCACGCGCGGACAAGAGCGTCGCTTTCAACGGGCGACCTGATGGCAAAGCTGCGTGTTAGCGCAATTCAGGCCGAGGCGCTGATGGGCGAAATGACGGCAACTGGCGTCGTGCAACCTATCGCGCAATCGGCCATTGGCGCGGTGCGGGCAATCAACCCCACGATCCAGCGCGCCTATGATCCATCCGCCCGCCGTCTGGCATCAAAGCTCACGGAAGCGGCAAAAACCGCACTGGACCATTTGGAGGCCCAAGACGCGGCCCCCACAGATGAAATCGACACCGACCTCGCGGATGAGACACCGCAAGACGTGTTAGAAGAGGATACCTCTCATGCAAAAGTTCACTAAACTTAGCGGCATCGCCGCACCATTGGACCTTGTGAATATCGACACCGATATGATCATCCCAAAACAGTTCCTGAAAACGATCAAGCGCTCTGGCCTTGGCGTTAATCTTTTTGACGAGATGCGCTACGACGATGACCGCAACGAGATCGAGAGCTTCGTTCTTAACCAGCCAGCCTACCGCGACGCGCAAATCCTTGTGGCCGGCGATAACTTTGGCTGTGGCTCGTCGCGCGAACATGCGCCTTGGGCAATCGCGGATTTCGGCATCACCTGCGTGATCGCACCATCCTACGCCGACATCTTTTACAACAACTGCTTTAAGAACGGCATCTTGCCAATCGCATTGCCACAAGAGCAAGTCGACGTTCTGATGAAAGACGCCGAGAAGGGGGCAAACGCCCGTATCGAAGTTGATCTCGAAGCGCAGACAATCACGTCGTCTGACGGCGAAGTGTTTAAGTTCGACGTTGATGCGTTCAAAAAGCATTGCCTGATGAACGGTCTCGACGACATCGGGCTGACGATGGAAAAAGCAGCGTCAATCGACGCCTTCGAGACCGCCGCCGCTTCCGCGCGCCCTTGGGTCTAAACGAAACTTATGCGGCCCGTCATTTGGCGGGCCGCATAAAATCCGACTCGCTTTTTTTGGTCAAAACACAACCTCACGCTGTGCCTTGTTGATAAACAAAGTATTAATAAGCGATGGGGGGCAGCAAAACCAATTCCACCACATATTGTGTTGCAACCCTAAATAGCCATTCCACGGCTTTGAAATGGTTGCAATCTCGCACCACCACCGCCCCAAAACTGCCGTAGTTTTTTCGTCTTCTTTGCAAGGACTTGATGGGTAATTGGAAAGTGGGCACATTATGGCAACAATGAGGCAACCTGCCGATAAGATGCAGGAAATAAACGGGACAAGGGCGCGGCACCGTATCGCATCCGACCGAAATGAAGGTAACGAAGCAGTGATTTCTCGCCTATCAGGCGCACTCTTGCGCGCGGCACTTGTAGTGCTGTTGATTGTAACACCGTCGATAATGCTGCCGACTGCAGGGTCTGACGGCGGACAATTCGCCGTCATGGTCGCACTGTGTGCTGCACTATTCACGCTTGTTGAATATACATCCGCCAGCCCAAGTCTTGTCGAATTCCGTGCAGCACCACCGTTCAATAGATTCCGGTTCGGGGCTCTCTTTCTAACCGTATTCACGCTCTCGGTCGTCTTTAGTCAATCAGATCAAGCTGGAACGCTTACGCTCATCGCACAGGAAATCGGTCAACGGATCGGTGCCTCGATCGATTTTGCCTATTCTCCTGTCCGTTTGATGCTGCTCGCGCTATCGACTGAAAGCTCGCAGGCCGATATCCAAAATGTCCGCACAGCAGCGGGCCTAAGCTATATCATTTCTCTGCTGTCGTTGGCGGTGTTCGTTACTCTACTTCGCATGCGTGGCTGGCCGCGCAATACGGGTACATTCAACGTTTGGATCAACTTGCCAACTTTCGATCCGGCGGCTGGCGGCGATGTTGTCGACAGACTCAACCGCAGCAGCCAGATTAACCTAATCTTAGGGTTTCTGCTGCCATTCTTGGTGCCAGCGATCATGAAGTCTATCGCCCTTTTGGCGGGCCCTATCATTCTGGATGATCCACAAACCCTGATTTGGGCTGTTTCCGCATGGGCGTTTTTACCAGCAAGCTTGTTGATGCGCGGCGTCGCACTCAGCCGTGTCGCACAGATGATCTATGTGCAACGCAAACGGGCCTACGCAAAGGCCGCAGCAGATGGGTTGCTGCCTGCTTAATCAGTCTGGCGGCCAACCCCTTGGCCGCCGAAACCCTTCGTATCGCCACTTTCGCCGCGCCGCTTAGTCGCGATGGTCCAGGTCTCTTGCTGCGTGACATCCGCAGAGGAGAAGACCCGCAGATCACCGCAATCACGGATGTGATCACGCGTACGAACCCTGATATTCTCCTGCTTACCGACTTTGACTATGACCTCGATGGCCTTGCCCTCGGGGCCTTTGCGGACCTCCTCGAAACCTATCCCCATTCATTTGCTGCGCGTCCTAACACAGGGCTGGAAACTGGTCTTGATATGGACGGGAACGGCTACACAGGCGATGCACGCGACGCCCAAGGGTACGGACGCTTTAGCGGCGACGGCGGTATGGCAATCCTGTCGCGTTACCCAATTGGCAAGCTCCGCGACCTCTCGGCAATCCTTTGGAAAGACGTGGACGACGCAACCCTGCCAACCCTCAATGGGACACTTTTCCCAAGCGAAGAGGCTATCGCGATCCAGCGGCTTTCCACCACAGGCCACTGGATCGTGCCAATTTCCATGCCGAACGGCCCGCCGCTGACCCTGATGGCATGGTCTGCCACGCCACCTGTTTTTGATGGCCCGGAAGACCGTAACGGCTTGCGCAATCGCGACGAACTCAGGCTATGGGAAAACATCCTGCGCGACGAGAATCTCAGCCACTTTGTCATCCTTGGTAATGCCAACCTTGATCCCGTGGATGGGCAGGGGAATAGCGCCGCAATGGCCGCTTTTCTCAATCATCCCCTGATCCAAGACCCAAAGCCGCAAAGTGACGGAGCGGCAGCCTCTGCCAACCCTTCGCATCAAGGGAACCCTGCCACTGACACCGCCGATTGGGACGGCGATGTGCCTGGCAATCTGCGGGTGAGCTACGTCCTCCCTAGTCGCGATTGGCAGGTTTTGGGGGCGGGCACATTCTGGCCGATAGGCGAAACTCTCGCAGGGCCTCACCACCTTGTTTGGGTCGATCTACAATTCTGACGCGCCCTTGGTATCTTGATCCTTTGCGCTCAAACCGCTAGGGCTTTGGCAACAGTATTCAGCCAAGGAATAGCGCAATGTCTAACCCCTCTCTCTTGATTCTTGCCGGCGACGGCATCGGCCCCGAAGTCATGGATCAGGTCAAACGGATCATCACGTGGTACGGCGACAAGCGTGACATCAAGTTCGATGTCTCCGAAGACCTCGTTGGCGGTGCGGCCTACGACAAACACGGCGTGCCTTTGACCGACGAGACAATGGCAAAAGCGCAAGAAGTTGACGCGGTTCTGCTTGGCGCCGTGGGCGGTCCTGCTTACGATAATCTCGACTTTTCCGTAAAGCCAGAGCGCGGCCTGCTGCGCCTGCGCAAGGAAATGGACCTGTTCGCAAACCTGCGCCCTGCGCAGTGCTTTGACGCGCTGGCCGATTTCTCCTCGCTCAAGAAAGACATCGTTGCTGGCCTCGACATCATGATCGTGCGCGAGCTGACATCTGGCGTCTATTTTGGCGAGCCACGTGGCATCCACATTGAAGACAACATGCGCGTTGGCATCAACACGCAGCGTTACACTGAGGCCGAGATCGAACGCGGCGCACGTGCGGCCTTTGATATGGCGATGAAGCGCAACAAGAAACTTTGCTCCATGGAAAAAGCCAACGTGATGGAATCGGGTATTCTTTGGCGCGACGTCGTGACCGAAGTGCACGCCGACTATCCGGAGGTAGCACTCACTCACATGTACGCCGACAATGGTGCTATGCAACTTGTGCGCGCGCCAAAGCAGTTTGACGTGATCTACACAGACAACCTCTTCGGCGATATCTTGTCCGATTGCGCAGCGATGCTCACTGGCTCGCTTGGCATGTTGCCATCCGCGTCCCTCGGCTCGCCTATGGCGAACGGTCGCCCGAAGGCAATGTACGAGCCGGTACACGGTTCTGCACCCGACATCACAGGCCAATCAAAGGCAAACCCGATCGCCTGTATCTTGTCGTTTGCAATGGCACTTCGTTACTCTTTCGACCAAGGCGAAGAGGCGACACGCCTTGAGAACGCTATCGAAAAAGTGCTGGCCGACGGCGCACGCACTGGCGATCTGATGGGCCCAGAAGGCGGCAAGCCACTTTCTACGACCGAAATGGGCGACGTCATCTTGGCCGCTTTGGACGCTTCCCTTTAAGACTGACCCGCTTCTAAACCCAAGTATAGACTGGAGAATAGGCATTTTCCAAAGTCTATACTTGGGAGTTTCCCTCGAAAATATTATTGAGCACGGCGCGCGCGATTGCGTCATTTTCCAGCCTTGCCCGCGCCGAAACGATGCAAGAGTTCTTTCTCGATATCTATGCATAGCTTTCACCTGAGTACCGCGAAGAGGCGAAACCTCTTCGCTTTCAGGGGGGCGAAAGCTGATACGCTCAACTATCACGTTCGTGCGCTTGGTCGTCGCGGCGTTTTGATCGCTGGCAAAGTCATCGCAAAGACCGGCTTTCTCATGACGTTTTTACTGATCTTTAAGAAAGCGTGGTTCCTACTTCTTTTGCCCTTGCTATGGTTGAAAAACAAAATCTTCAGGCGTAAGGACGACGTAAGTTAGAGGCGATTTCGTAGTTTAGACGCGCCACCGAATTTCAAATATTTGATGGCGCGTTAGCGGCCCGAAAGAGGAAACACATGTCTGGCAATCTACGTGGCGCGTTGGTCGCCTTATTGGCGTTTGCAATTTATGCGGTGCATGACGTTGTGATCAAGGTGATGGGTGCGGACTATTCGCCATTCCAGCTGGTCTTTTTCTCGGTGCTTTTGACGTTCCCGTTTGCGATGATTTCGATGATGCGCGACAGCGTATCTAGCACGCTCATTCCGGTTCATCCTTGGTGGCTTGCTTTGCGGACCGTCGCCGCCGTCATCACAGGGGTTTGCGCTTATTACGCCTTTTCCGTTTTGCCGCTTGCGGAGGTATACGCGATCCTCTTTGCGTCACCGCTTATGATCACTGTGCTCGCCATTCCTGTTCTGGGTGAAACTGTCCGCATCAGGCGCTGGGCGGCGGTGATCGTTGGCCTTATCGGTGTCATTGTCGTCTTGCGACCAGGTGCTACAAACCTCGAACTCGGGCATTTAGCCGCCTTAGCGGCGGCTTTCTTTGGATCCATTGCCTCAATCGTAGTGCGCAAGGTTGGGGCAGACGAACGGCCCTTGGTGCTCCTTATTTATCCTATGATGGCAAACTTTGTGCTGATGGCTATCGCCTTGCCGTTTGTTTACAAACCGATGCCAATTGAACATCTGGGGCTGATTGGGCTTGTTGCGATGCTCGCTTGGATCGCCAGCCGTATGATGATCACAGCCTATCAAAACGGCGAGGCGGCGATTATCGCACCAATGCAATATAGCCAGATCATCTGGGCGACGATTTACGGGTTTTGGTTCTTTGGCGAAACGATCGACACACCCACTGGTGTGGGTGCGTCAATCATTATCGCCAGTGGTCTTTACATCGTGTTGCGCGAAAGCCGTTCAGGGGCCTCCAAGACGACCCCCGTTTTACGGACCCGTTCGCGCGGCGAGACAGCGACGACGCCACGCGTAAGCTTTGCATTGCGCGCGAAGGGTTTGATCCCGGCGCGGCTTAAAAAGGACTAAGGTCCGTTACAGCGGCACCGCGGCAAAGCTTTCGGCAGTGGCGCGGTTCCAACGGCTGCGATAGCCGTAATCTCCACCATCGTCAGTCAGTAAGAAGCCTGTTGGGAGATAGGGATAGGCGTCTTGCCCTTCGATAAGCTGCCCGTCTGCCTTGCGCGACATAAAGTGATAGGGCAGGAAATCTCGTGGATCATTGAGACCAGCAGCCCCCGCCATCTCACCCAGCGCCTTCATCGTGTTCGCATGGAAACGAGCAACACGTTTGCTCTTGTCGTCAACGTTCAACGCCCTTTGGCGCAGCGGGTCTTGGGTCGCGACCCCGACGGGGCAATGGTTTGTATGGCACGCTTGCGCCTGAATGCAGCCAATCGCAAACATATAGCCACGCGCTGAGTTGCACCAATCGGCACCCAGCGACATCGCGCGTGCGATATCAAATGCCGTGACCAATTTGCCAGCGGCCCCGATCCTCACTTGGTCGCGCAATCCAGCGCCACGCAGTGAATTATGGACAAAGCTGAGCCCCTCAACCATCGGCATCCCAACATGGTTGGCAAATTCAAGCGGCGCAGCACCAGTGCCGCCCTCGGTGCCATCCACGACGATAAAGTCTGGAACAATCCCTGTCTTGATCATCGCCTTCACCATGCACAAAAACTCGCGGCGGTGTCCGATGCAAAGCTTGAAGCCGATAGGCTTGCCGTTTGACAGTCTACGCAGCTCGCCCAAGAATTCACAAAACTCGATTGGCGTTTTAAAAGCAGAATGCGCCGCAGGAGATTCACAGTCTTGCCCCATCGGAACTCCGCGAGCCTCGGCAATTTCTGGGGTGATCTTGGATGCGGGCAATACGCCGCCATGGCCAGGTTTGGCCCCTTGGCTAAGCTTTACTTCGATCATCTTTATCTGATCGTCAGCGGCCTGCGCGGCAAATTTCTCTGGGTTAAAGCTGCCGTCGTCATTGCGACACCCGAAATAACCAGAGCCAATCTCATAAATCAAATCGCCGCCCGCTTTGCGGTGATAGCGGCTAATGCCACCTTCGCCGGTATCATGGGCAAACCCACCCATCTTTGCACCAAGATTGAGGGCGGAAATCGCGTTGGCAGACAGCGCGCCAAACGACATGGCCGAAATGTTATAAAGTGAGGCGCTATAGAGTTGCAGGCACTGTGGCCCACCGATTTTGACGCGGAAATCAAAGTCGTTGAAATGCACAGGCGCCACCGAATGGGTCAACCATGAATACCCAGCTTCATAAACCTTCTCTTGGGTCCCAAACGGGCGCTTATCCTCAACACCTTTGGCGCGCTGATACACCAAAGACCGTTTCTCGCGGCTGAACGGTTGTTCGTCTTTATCGCCCTCAATCAAATACTGGCGAATTTCGGGGCGGATCGTCTCGAACATATAGCGGATATGGCCAAGCAACGGGTAGTTGCGCAAAATTGCATGGCTATCTTGGGCCATGTCGCGAATGCCAATCACGGTCAGCACGGCAAAGATAACAAAGAAAAACAGCATCCACCCCGACCAGAACGCGCCGATGAACGTAATGACTGCGAGCACAGCAACCAAAAGAAGAACGCCATAACGTTCAAGAGACATAAGTTTTTTCAAAGGTATCACCCGCGATTTATAATGGTTAACGCCAATTGTTACGGCGCATTGACCAATAACAAAAGCACCATTCCAACCGCTGTGCCACAATCAGGTAAATGTGATCTTAAAAATCCGCAGTCACATTCGGCAAGTTGAGTGATTTCACCAAGTCGCGCAGCTCTTGACGGGCCGCAACGTTGGAAATGTTCATCCCCTTCACGCCAAGATCTTTAAGATCAAGCAGCGTCAAACCACGTGGGAAAAGCTCGCGGAAAATCACGCGCTCATTAAACCCAGCAGCCGTACGAAAGCCGATCCGCTTGGACAGCTTGTTGATCACGCGTTCCATTTTCTCTTTGTTGACCATGGCCTGTGCACCCATACGGTTGCGCACAACAATCCAGTCAATCGGCGGTAGACCTGCTTGCGAACGCAATTGACGGGCATTCCAAACCATCTCGGAATAAACGGACGGACCGGTAATGTCCTCGCCTTCGGTGTCCACATGAGCCAGCAAATCAAAGTCCACAAAACTATCGTTCAGCGGCGTGATCAGCGTATCGGCAAGGCTATGGGCAACCTGTGACAGGCGCGTGTGTGAACCGGGGCAATCGATGAGAATGAAATCACTCTCAGGCTCCAAACCAGCAACAGCCGCAGACAAACGGTGATCATAGACGTTCTCACCAGGGGCAAGTTCGGATTGCTCAATCTCGGGCAGATCGTGATAGCTCGGCGTCGGCAGATCAAGGCCTGCCTTCTCTAGATAGGTATTCCGATTAGAGATATAACGGCCAAGGGTCTTTTGGCGCAGGTCAAGATCCAAGCAGCCAACCTTGTGCCCCATGCGCGACAACGCTGTTGCCACATGCATGGATACGGTCGATTTGCCCGCTCCGCCTTTTTCATTACCCACAACGATAATATGCGCCAATGGTCTGCCCTCGCTCGATTTCTGCCCCTTCTATATGGCGACAATGAGCGAAGGGGAAGCAATGGCAGTCAAACCGCGCAATTTTCTAGTCAGGTGTCACGTTTAGGAATCGGTTTGCGCCGTCAGATCAAGGCCCGCGATCAAATCCTTGATAACAACCGAGATGAGCTCCGCTCGGCTCGACACACCCGCCTTGCGGTAAATCGCGGCATGCTGTGCTTTGATCGTGCCCGCGCGCGTGTTGCGCATTTCGGCAATATCTGTGTTTGAAATTCCTTTGATTGATAAAAGCGCCACGTCCCGTTCGGCCGCGGTCAATTGCCACGCGGTGAAATGTGCTTCAATCATCTCCTGAAATGCACCACTCACCGCGCCAAGTTCACGTTCGACCTTAAGCGTGCGGCGTAGGAGGTGACGATACTGATTAAGCGTGACACTTGCGCCAATCACAAGGCCAATCACCCCCAGAATTTCTGCCCAAGTGTGCCAAGTAAACTCGCCCCACTCGGAAATAATGTCGAGGGTGAAAACAAGCCCGCACCCTAGTTGCATTGCAACCGCAGCGAGGAAAAATCCACGCCGCAGTTTTGGGTTTTGGACGATGTTTTGGACTGGATCAATCATGCCGCTCTTTGTGACCTGTAACCATCGCCTTCACAAGGTTTTCACGATGGCGCCAACTCGAAAAGATCACGCCGCCCACATGGCCTGCGACAAAAACAATTAGAAAATTAACCAAGAGCTTATGGGTATTCTCAACCCAATCCTTCCCGAAATAGGCGTCCATGCCCATCATGTAACCCGTCGCGCCAATCGCTGACAATGTGCACAGCAGCAGCACGATCATAGCGGCTCCTGCAGGGTTATGACCAAGATAGCGCGCCTCGCGGCCACGCAGCATATCGCGCAGATATCCGAACAATCGGGCAGGACTAGGGATGAAGTCGGCGAACCGTGCATGTTTGCCGCCCACAAATCCCCAGATCAGCCGAAATGCGATCAAAATGATCACAACATAGCCCATCCCACGATGCAGTTTGCGCGGCTCATCAAAGAGATAAGTCAGCACGACCATACTGACCAACGACCAGTGAAAGAGGCGCACCCCAAGGTCCCAGACTGTCACGCGAGGGGCGGATGAATGTGTCTCAAACTGTGCCATGATGCACCTCCTTCATTCTTGGGTTTAAGCTTCGATACGGTCGAGCTCTTCGCCTGTGTTTGGATCAAAGAAGATTTCCATGTTTACGCCGTCTACTTTGCCGTAGATTTCATAGCACTGGCCGTCGTTGATCTTGAAAGAGATGACTTCGCCGCCTTCTTCTTCGAACTTCTGCAAAGATTGCCAAACTGGGGTGACGTCTGCGCCTGGTGTGCAGGATGGCTCTGCAAATGCTGGGGCCGCGGAAAGTGTCAGAAGGGCTGCGATGATAGTTTTTTTCATAATGGATACTCCAATGTGTTAGCGTGAGAGCGATATGCCCAGCACTGCCAACACACTGCTCCGCCCACCGACCGCCAGCTATTGGCTGGAGGTTTAGAACGGGGGGCGTAAGCCAAAGATTATGCCCCTATATCGCGAGGTATAGGTCAATCAGAACCGCGTGATTTGTGTCGGCGTGACACGGTAGACTTCTGCCGCAAGGTCATACTTTTGCATGAACCGCGCGAGCGATCCAAACGTTGTTGTGCCAATCACGTCGCCTTGGTCGCGCGTCGTCAAAGCCTCAGACGCAAGCGTCGCCAGTGCTCGCTTAAGCCCGCCAATCTCGATGACTTGAGGCTCAAAATGGGCGGTAATATTGGCTTGAATTTGCGCGAGATCATTGGTGCCATAAACGGCCGCCATCAAGACATCGAGCGTATGTTCGGTGCAGTTCTGGAATATCCCGTTGCGCGGGTTGGACAGCACCGAATAGCGCGGATTGTGCAGGGCGGCATAGGTCGGGCTATTGATGACCGCGAGCAATTTGCGTTGTAATGCAGGCTTTGGAATAATGATCCCCGTATCCAAACGCTGTGCACCCGCGAAAAACTCGGCAGGGCTGTCTTGCACCAGATCGCTGACCGTACGCTCGTCCCCCCGTTGATAAAGGTTGTAAACACGGTAGCCTTGCCCGCGACTGCCGTCCGCCAATGTGATTTGCGAATAGACCCAAAATGCGACGTGGGTATAGAGAATCCCGTCAGGCATCTGCGCAGGATCTCGACCCATGCGCGAAACAATCGCAACGCTGGCACCGCGTGCTGCGAGATCGTTCTGCACACGATCCGCAAATACCGCGACCTCGGCTGCGGGCAGGATCGGCTTGCCAGCGGCACTACTCCCAGCAGTGGCAACAGCGGGCAACAGCGAGATCACAAGGGCGGCGCAAAGTTTCAGAATTCGCATAGGTCTATCTCCTAAATATGAGTCTACTAAAGGGCAGGGGGGGCATTTGGTGCTGGCATAGGTGCAGGCATTGGTGCAGGCGTCGGGCCAGTGGCAGACGCCTGAATAGCGGCGCCTGATACGACCAAAGAGGTGCCAGAAACGATCAACGGCACCGCAACGACCGAGGTCACTGTATCGCCGACGGCAGCAGAGCCATGGACAACGGACGCCTCGCTATGATTGACGGATTGCGCGGCGTGATTGCTGCCAGCATCGGTGCAAGCGGCGGCAGCGCCAAGCGTAAAAACTGCGAGTAGGGGACGTAACATGTGTTCTCTCCAATTTGTGAACATCGTTCATGTATGGATGAAGTAAGGTTGTGTGTCAATAATAATGAACGCCGTTCATAAATAAGAGCGTTATGCAGCACTTGACTCAGATCCAATTATCCCCCACATGCACCTTAACCGACGCATCCTGCCGCGTGAGCAGAGCGAGACGATAAGTCCGCAAGGCGTCGATTAATTTTCCGGTTCCCACATCACGCAGGGGGTCCAGCGCCTGATCGGCGTCGGGGCATGTGGCTCTGGCCGTCAGCATATGGGCGCAACCTGCATTGGCTTGTCTGCATTTAGCAGAAGGCCGAACCCTATGCGCGGGGCATTCCCCGCAAGAAAGAAAACTATGGATTTTGATATGCTGGGCCTCGCGCCCCGTCTGGTGAATATTCTCAAAGAGCAGGGTATCACCGACCCAACCCCAATTCAGACCCAAGCGATCCCGCACGCCATGAATGGCCGCGACGTGATGGGTCTGGCACAGACTGGCACAGGTAAAACTGCCGCTTTCGGTCTGCCAATGATCGACGCGCTTTTGAAGGCGGGCGTAAAGCCTAACGCCAAAACTGCACGCGGCCTGATCCTCGCGCCAACACGCGAGCTTGCCAAACAGATCGCCGACAACCTCACCGCTTATACCAAAGGCAGCCACCTGAAAGTGGCGCTTGTGGTTGGTGGCGCGGGTATCGCGTCCCAAATCAAGCGCCTGCAAAACGGCGTTGACCTTCTGGTCGCCACACCGGGTCGTTTGATCGACCTGCTGGACCGTCGCGCGATCCGCTTGGACGAGACGATCTATCTGGTCCTCGATGAGGCCGACCAAATGCTCGACATGGGCTTCATCCACGCATTGCGCCGCATCGCACCGCTTTTGGCAACACCACGCCAGACAATGATGTTCTCGGCGACCATGCCAAAGCTGATGGCAGAACTTGCTGACGCCTTCCTGCACGATCCTGTGCGCGTACAAGTGAACCCTCCGGGTCAGGCGGTCGCCAAGATCAGCCAGTCCTTGCACTATGTCGCACAAGCGGCGAAGTCCGACCTGCTCGTTGAGCTCCTCGACAAGCACCGCGATGAATTGGCACTGGTCTTTGGTCGTACCAAACATGGCTGTGAGAAACTCTATAAGTTCCTCGAATCCAAAGGTTTTGGCGCCGCATCCATTCACGGCAACAAATCCCAAGGTCAGCGCGAACGCGCAATCGAGGCCTTTAAGTCTGGCAAGATCCGCGTCCTCGTGGCCACCGACGTTGCCGCCCGCGGCATCGACATCCCGGGCGTGCGCCACGTCTATAACTACGACCTGCCAAACGTTGCCGAAAATTATGTGCACCGCATTGGTCGGACAGCACGCGCAGGGGCCGAAGGCTCTGCAATCGCGTTCTGTGCGCCTGACGAGATGATCGATCTCAAGGATATCGAAAAAGCGATGAAGGAAGAAATTCCAGTCGCATCAGGCCGCGCATGGGAAATCCAGCCCGGTCAGAAAAAGCGTCCAAACGGTGGCGGCGGTGGCGGTGGTCGCGGTCGCGGTGCCCCTCGCGCAGCAGGCGGCGGCGGCAGGCCAGCAGGTGCAGCCAAGCACGGCGGCGCAGGCAAGCCCCGCACGAAAAAGCCAGCAACAGGCCGCGGACGTAGCAACGTCGCTTAAGCGCCTTAGCTCGAAACCAAAAAACGGCCCGCCAATCTGGTGGGCCGTTTTGCTTTTCAGCGTCGGCAACCTTGATAGCCGAGAACATTGTCAGCATATTCTGAAGTTATGAAATTGAAAGTCATCCTCAAGTATCTTGTTATTTCAGTGACGGTGTTTGGCGTTTGGCTTGGCCTTTCAAGCCTTTGGTTCGAATTGTGGATTTGGGGAAGACTCCCATATCCTCCGAAAATGGTTAGACATTTTTTCGATGCTGACGGCGAAGGCGCCTACGATCTGGTGGCGACTGATATGCAGATAACGGTTATTGGCCTCATGCTTATATTTTTTCTCTTGTTTCTTCGGTGGAGGAAGGCAAACCAATAGCCCCTTTGCATCAATGCCACACTCTGGGTTCGAGCCCAGCTGACACCTACCAATCAAAACGCCAACAACCCCGCAAACGCCGACCGCGACTTCACCACATCCGCCAATTGATACCCGTCCAACGCCGCGAAAAACGCCTCTTGCGCCTCGGCCAACGGGCCACGCAATCCGCAGGCAGGCAGGATCAAACAATCACACCCACCGCCAAAGCACTCCGCCACAGGCGTATCCCCCCGCAACGCCCGCACAACGGCACCAATGTTAATTTCCTCGGCAGGGCGGGCCAGCGTCAAGCCACCGCCGCGCCCGCGCTCGGACACCACAAACCCGCAGCGCACCAACTCGGTCGCGACTTTCGACAGATGGTGTTCAGACAACCCATACCCCGCAGCAATCGCAGAGGTCGGCACGCGGTCAGGTGCGCGCACAGCAAGGGTCATCAAAACCCGCAAAGCATAGTCAGTGAATTTATCAAGTTGCATGGATTTAAATTAGCAATTGAAATGCGCATTTAAAAGCGCTATTTAATCGGTAACGGAAATACGCATTTAGCGGAGCCCACAATGACCTTCACAAAACTCCTCCTCTGGCCCGGCAACAAGGCCTGCCTTATGATGGGCGTCGATCCAGACAGCGACGCAGGGCTGATCCGCTGGATGTTCAATACACTCATCTATCTCTTCGTCCTGCTTGGCCTGACTTGGGCTGTTTTGGGGTAACGAAATGCTGACGGCTGATCAAATCGACACTGTTGTCGGCAAATTTTACGCGGCCGTACGGCAAGACGCTGACCTTGCCCCGATCTTCAACAACCACATCCACGACTGGCCTGAGCACGAGATCAAAATCGCAAGCTTCTGGCGCAACGCGATCCTGCGTGAGCGGTCCTATGCGGGCAACCCGATGCAGAAACACCAAGCGGCAGGCGACGTGAAACCAGACCACTTCCCGATTTGGCTTGGCCTCTTCGACGAAGTGCTGCACGCCGAACTCCCGCCACATCTCGCCGATGAATGGTCACGCCTGGCGCACCGCATCGGGCAGGGGCTTTCCTACGGTTTGGCCATGCAAGCAGGGTCCCCACCAAAATTCTGAAAAAAGCGACGGAAACGCGCGGACCTTGCGTATGAGAGTGTCACACACTTGAAAGGTTCCCCCATGCGCTTCCCCGTTGCCGTCGCAATCGCACTGTGTTTTGCTCTGCCAGCCACTGCGCACGAGGCCGATCTTTCGTTGGACACAGCCACACAACTGCTGAGCGCCGCCAATATCGTGTCAGCACCCAAAGTGGTTGATTGCACCCTCTCGGAAGGGGCAGAAACAAGCTGCATCCAGTTCGCGGTCAAACCCGAACCTGCCAACCACGCGGCTGGCCCTTGGTGCCCATCCAACATCAGCGATGGCGCGGATCAAGGCGGCATCTGGCTCAAGGACGGTGCTGTGTTGGAAGCGGATGGCGCGTTCTTCACCATCTTGGCCGACCTCTACGATGACGACGAATGGCAGCTGTCAGACCCCGCGACAGGGGCAATCAATGTGACCTCTAGCGCCGAAGCATGTGCGGCCGCCGCGCGTCCTGACGTTGATCCCGCGTATAACAATTACTGCGTACAATGCCTGACCGACTACGTAGATCCAGACCTCGTGATCACCTACACGATCCCGTTGGTGCCTGTTGCGGCCTCTCGCACCTCACCGATCAATTTCGGCGGCGCGGGTGTCGCAACTAATGGGATCAAACTTGACGGCCCCGCACCTGTGGACGCGATCCTCGACGCATATACAATCGCACCGTTTGATGACTGTGGCGGACACGTGAACCTGCACGTCGGCTACCACTTCCACGCTGTGCGCAACTGTTTGGAAGTTAGCGACCTTGCCCTAGATGCACTTGTCGTCGGCATCGCAATGGACGGATACCTCATCACCGAAAATGCGCTCGGTCTCTATGATCTAGACGCCTGCAACGGTCATATCGGCGAAAGCGGCCCCTACCACTACCACGCAGGCGCAGACGGATCGAACCAAATCCTCGGCTGTCTTACCGCGCAAACGGGCTGTGCGGTTGAGGGCGAGGGCGGCGTTTGTGACGCCACCCAAACCAGTCGCCCACCGCGCCCTTAACGGTATCAAACGCTCTCCAAACTGGTCGTGCCCGAAATCAGCGCAGTCGCATCTTTGGCAATCAGCAAGATGTTCGCTCGCGGTGGCGCCACTAGAAAACGTGGTTGCCAATCGGGGTCGAATTTTTCCTTGAACCCGCGAAGCCCCTCAAAGTTATAGAAATGCCCGCCATGGCGATAAACGGCGTTGCCCAGCTTTGCGGTCCAACGGCTGCCCCGCCGAGAACTCAGACCAGAGAAGGGCGACATGCCAAGGCTGAAGGTCTGATAGCCTTTGTCCTTTAGGTCGAGGATGAGCGCGATGAACATATATTCCATCAATCCAGACGGCGCATCGTTCACGTAGCGCATCAAATCGAGCGTGGCTTCCTTCTTTGTCTGTGTGGTCATGACATTGGCAAAGCTGACGATGCGACCATCAAGCCAGACCACCGCAATCGGAAAACGCCGCATATAATCCCACTCAAACCTGCCCACCGAAAACTGCTTTTCTTTGCTCTTTTTACTGGTCAGCCATTGGTCGGATATGTTTTTGAGATCGGCCATCGTTTGGTCGTCAATTGGGGCGGGCAACACCTCAAAGCTAAGGCCGTCACGGCCCGCCCGATTATACGTGGTCCGCAGGCGCTTTCGCTCGCTGCCATCGAGTGAAAACGTGGTAAGATCCACAACGGCTTCCTCACCCATCTTATGAATAGCCAGACCCATTTCCGCCCACAATGACAGGAACGCAGGGGTTGCTTCATAGAAAACAGGACGGCAATTTGCGGCACTTGCAGCATCGCAAAACTCCCACACCAATTGGGTCGCATCCTTGATGTCGCCAATCGGGTCACCCAGCGCAATCCATGACCGGCCTTGAATGCGGTACATCAAAAACGACTGCCCGCTTTCCGAAAACAAAATCGATTTGTCGCCCGTAAAAACAAAATTCGCGTCTGGGTTATCTTGTGCAATAACTATCTGTTCGGCACGATTTAATGCGGTTTCAGTTGCCAAACTTTGGGCCACGCGCGGTGGACGCAACGCAAGGACCAGAAACAAAACACCCAACAAAACCGATGCAACCAAACCCGCACGGGTTGCACGTGGCGCTGATTTATCAAACGCGAATTGCCACCAAAGTGACGCGCTAAATTCCGTTGCCTTATGCGCAAAGAAATATGTGGCCAACGCAGCACCCGCAACGGCGATGACCAGCAACACCCACCGCTGAGATAGCGGGTTTTGCGTCAGTCTGGAGGTGCGAAAAAACTCTCTTCGGCAGGGGACCAGCATGATGATCATCGCAATCAAGATAATCGCACGTTCATAGTCCAAGCCCTGCATTAACGCAGCAATGACACCAACACTCAGGGCAATCGTTGCCAACCAAAACGCGCCTTGATTTCTGCGCAACAGACCATGGGCGATGACCATCAGCGCGACGCCAATTGCGCTCGACAATAACGCGCCACCTTCGACGAAACCCAGTGGCAAAAGCATTTCCATTTCAGAGGACATCTGGTCAGTCACTGGTAAAATTGATGCCAGCAACATGAAAATCCCTGACGCAAAAATCATGGCTGACATGGCAAGCGGTATGATGGACCTTGCGACATTTATGACCGGTTCTAAGGCCTTCAATCGGTCGGCAGATAGCTTGCCTCTGGCGAGATTCACCTCTGTCAGCGCCAACAAAACCAGGGCCACTGCGAAAGGCACGAGAAAGTAAATCAGCCGATATAGCAGCAGGCCAGCAGCCACTTTTTCTAATGGGACGGATGCAGGTAAGGCGGCAATGATCACCGCCTCAAACACGCCGACACCGCCTGGAACATGGCTCGCGACACCCGCAAGGACCGCTGCGGCAAACACCGCAACAAAAGTCGCAAAGCCAAGGTCATTTGGGGGCAACAGGATGAACAACACCGATGCGGCCATGATGATATCGACGGCCGTAAATGCCAGTTGGCCAACAAGTAAACCCATCGAAGGGGACGGAAAGCTATGACCGCGCAAGCGAAACTCAGAACGTCGCAGCCCCAACGCAATAAGAACGCTTAGCGAAACCAGCAGACCGCCATACCCAAGCAACCGCAGCGACATCGGACTAAACGGAAGAACGGTTTGCAAAGCCAGAGGATGAACCGCCAAAGCCCCAAAGCCGATGATGGTCGAACCCAACCCGAACGCAATCGACCCGAATACCGCGATCCCCGCAATGTCGTATCCCGTCAAACCTAGCGCCGAATAGATGCGATACCGCACAGCACCGCCCGTCACGGGGCCAGCCCCAATCGTATTCCCAAGCGCATAGCCCAGAAACCCGCCTGTTGCGATCGACGAGAGCGGCAATGTTTTGCCCAGATACCGCAGCGCGGACCAATCATATCCGACAAGCGACACATAGCCGAAGAATGTGCCAATCAGCGCAAGACCAAGAATATGCCACGGCGTGCCGCGCACTTGGACCATCACATCCGTCAGGTTCACAGGGCTGAGCAAGTGATACAGCGCCCAGACCCCAAGCCCAAACAGGCACACCACCAAACCGTAAGGCAGCACGGCCTTGATGCGTGTCCATCGGTCATTTGAGGCGGTTGGCGGGGGGGGTGTCATCAACGGTACTTCTCAATTTCAATGCGCAGGTCACGGCTGGTGGTCTACCGCGCTACGGCATCACTTTGGTCAGACGGTTCATAGCAGCAAAATCAGCACGACCAATCAAATACGTTAAGTTTTTGGAATAGCTTGGCCTTCACGGGTCGCTGTCATGTAGATCACCAACATGATGATTGCGGCCATAAAGATCGCACTTGTCAGGATCGTGCCCAACCCCATACCGCCGTATTCGGCAGGCTGTGACAATAGATCACCAAAGGACGCGCCAAGAGGTCGCGTAAAGATATAGGCAATCCAAAACGCCCAGATGCCATCAAGCTTGAACAGGTAATACCCCAGCGTGACCGAGGCGATAATCATGCCGAACAAAATACCCGTCGCCATATATCCCAGCGCAAAATGCTCTGCCACAAGGTCGCCCGCACCCGTGCCAAGCGCAAAGGTCATCAGTATCGCAAGCCAATAGAAAGCTTCGCGTTTGGTGGTCGTCACATAATGGATCGAAAGCGTTTTCTCGGACGCATACCAAGCGGTAAACGTGGCCCCCAGTGCGATCACAAAGAACGTCGTCACACTGACCAGAGAGATACCAAAGTTATCAACCATATTGTCGGTGATCAGCGTGCCGACGATGCTGACCAAAACCACAGCCAGCCAATAGGACCATGGCACATAGCGCTTTTGCTTGAATTGTAGCACCAAAGCGCCAATCAAAATCGCGCCCATCAGCAGCGATGTGGCTGTCAGGCCAAGCCCAAGGTTTACAGCCAGAAAGTCGGCGGCGGTTTCGCCCATGGTAACGGCCATCAGCTTGATCAGCCAGAAATCGGCGGTCACAGCAGGGACGCGGTTTGGTGTGGCAATGTCGGAGAAAGAGGCGTTACGCCCAGAAAATGTGGTCATCGGTCAAGCCCTGACAAATGGTCAGTTGGTCATCAGGGCAATGCCCTGCGCAAAAAAAGTCGGCGGCGCGTGTGTCATCGTCCGCGTTGCAGCGCTCAGTGCCTTTGGCCTCAAGCTCGGCCACAGCAGTGCGGTTTGCATCCGTCAACGTCGCGCCCGACTGCGTGGTACGGAACGTCTCAAGCATCACTTCACACGGCAAGGTTCTACCATTGGCATCCGTTGTGACGACGCCAGAAATCATCGTGGGAGCACCCGAAACGACCGCCCCGCCTAGCGACGGATCGGCCAAGGCTTTTTGCAATGCAGCCAACGTTGCCGTCGCGGTCGCCGCGTCTGGTGTGCTTGCACGCAACGCCTTTAACGCATCATCAATCGCGCCATCCACATTACCCCAATCGACTGGGTTCATAGGCTGTAACGTTGATTGTGCATCGTCCCATGCCGTCTCAAGGTCTTTGATCCGTGTCTTTGCTGCGGCCAAATCGCCAGTGGCTACGATAGACTGCAGATCTGTGGCAATGGTGTTGAATGGCGTCATGTCGCCCAAAGCAGGCGCAGTTGCGGCGGTAACTGTCGCAGGCGTCAAGACGCGATAACCCGCAGTAAACACCAAAACAGGTACGGTGATCAGGGCCACACTCAAAAGCAGATTTCTCATTTATTCCTCAAAATTCCAAGCGGGCTCACCGCATCTAAGATCGGGAACGCGGCCTCTAAGGCCCAAACGCGTCCCCAATATCTGTCTTGTGAGGGGGCAGGGTCGCGAGCAAATGTCGCAAAGATTAATTCCGCGCAATGTTCGCAAGTTTTTGGGGGCTAAGACGCCTCTCAAGGTCACATTGCAGATTTGTAATCTCCATGAGGTGCGCCTGTTAATCAGTGTCCCCAAATATGCTTGGTAACAAACACAGGAGACAGATCATGACCAAACTTTATCAAATCGGGACAACGCTTTTCGCAACCCTCGCAGGACTGGCTGCCATTGGCGCAGGTGCACTTCTGGTGGCAATAGCCGTCGTCATAGGCGGTCTGCTCGCAGTGGCTGCAAAGCTGGCGATCAGCGGTGCCGCAAGAAACGCAGCAAATACACCAAAAGGCGATGAGACAGAAATGGCCGCGGCAGTAACCGTCTAAATTGCATCGCACACGCGAAGACAAAAGTCGGACGAAACGGAAACCGAAAGCAACTAACGCTTTCAACACCGTTGGTATAGATTGGCAGGGCAGATGCTCTGCCAATTTTCTGCGTAAGGTATGAAGTATGAAATTACTGGTCATAGAAGATGACAAAACCACAGGCGGCTACATCTGTGACGGGCTGCGTGAAGAAGGCCATTCCGTTGACCTGTTCACCAGCGGGTCCGAGGGGCTGATCCAAGCGAGCATTGGCCAATATGACGTCATGATCGTGGACCGCATGTTGCCGGGCATCGACGGGATTAGCCTTGTGAAAACGCTGCGTGGCACCAAAAACAACACGCCTGTTTTGTTCCTGACATCTCTCGGTGGTGTTGATGACCGGATCGAAGGCCTGAATGCAGGTGGCGACGATTATCTCGTGAAACCTTTCGCCTTTGGGGAATTGAGCGCACGTATCGCAGCCCTAGGTCGCCGTCCGCAAATACAGGATGAACCTGTGGTCCTCAAAGTGGCCGACTTGGAAATGAACCTGCTGAGCCGCAAAGTGAAGCGGGCAGGGCAAGCCATTGACCTGCTGCCACGCGAATTTGCATTGCTCGAACACCTGCTGCGCCGTAAAGGGCGCGTGCAAACCAGAACGATGCTGATGGAGGCGGTCTGGGACATCCACTATGACCCCATGACCAATGTGGTGGACACCCATATCAGCAGGCTGCGGGGGAAAGTCGACAAACCTTTTGAGCGTGAACTGATCGAAACGGTGCGCGGGTCCGGCTACCGGATCGATGCATAATGCAGCGGGTTCTGCGCTCAATCAGGTCGACACCTTTGCGGCTGACCGCAATCCTCGTCACGATCTTTATACTGTCGTCAGTGGTAAGCTTTGCTACGGCCTACTTCGTTATTCGGGCCACGTTTGATTCAACTCTTGAGGACGAGATCAATCAAAGGGTCGCGACCTATCAGGCGATAGATGATCAAAATGATCTGATCGAGCGGCTCAAGGATGATGCCGAAACCTCAAAGCCTGAATTGTTGATCCTGCAGTATCTGCCCGACCAAGGTTCCCCGATATCCAACGTGCGCCATTTCCCCCCCATTAGCGGCAGGGCCATCATCGCAGAGCGTGCAATTGACCATCGAGGGCGGGAGATTGCCGAGAGCTATCTCGCTCGTAGCATGCGGGTCGGGCGTGGTCAGTTGATCGTGGCTCAAACGCGCAACCAAGTGTTTGAGATGGGCGAAATCATGGTGTCGGTGGTCTTGATCGGCCTCATCCCGACGCTCTTGTTTGCAGCTGTCTCTGGCGCAATCGTCGCACGTAATGCGCGGCGCAAGATTGGCAAAATCCAAACAACGCTCGCTGAACTGACCAGCGGCGCGATGGAGGCACGCGTCCCTATCAATGCGTCCGAAACCGACGATCTGTCCGATATCAGCAAGTCCGTGAATGCAATGGCGTCGTCTCAAGAGGCGCTTATCGCGTCGATGCGTCAGGTCTCGGCCGATATTGCGCATGACTTAAAAACGCCGATCCAAAGGGTCGCGGTGATCATCGAGCAAATAGCGGACAAAACGAAACTTTCTGATGGGCAGGAAGACCTCTTGGACCGCGCCCGTGCCGAAACGGACGGGATCGTCAAAACGTTTCAGGCGCTGCTGCAATTGGCCCAGATTGAGGGCGGTGCCGTCCGCGATCGGCTGGTGTCAACGGACCTGCGGGCCGTAGCAATAGATGTTTTTGAATTCTTGGAAGCCGAAGCAGAAGAGCAGGGGCATGGGCTGCACTTACAGATCGAAGGTGAGGGGCAATTCATCGTGCGCGGCGACCGTCACTTGCTGTCACAGGTGGTCGCCAATTTGATCCAGAATGGTCTGCGGCACACTGCCGTTGGGTCGCAGATAAAAGTTGTGTTGAAGAAAACAGACAAGGGGATTGGACTGACCGTGTCTGATAATGGCGCTGGCATCCCAGAGGCCGAGCGCGAACATGTTTTGCGGCGTTTGTACCGGATGGAGAAAAGCCGAACCACCGATGGGAACGGATTAGGCCTAAGCCTTGTGGCCGCGATCTGCGCGCTTCACGGGGCGGAACTTGCGCTGTCAGATAACGCGCCTGGGCTTGTTGTCAGTATCACCTTTCCCAAAACAGACCCGCGTTGAGACGCGCCACTTTCCTGCGGCCGTTGTTCTGACGCGGGTCACTGGCATCGGTGGGTGTGGAAACGGTGCACGCTTGGTGCACGTCCTGTGCACGGATAGTGACAGCTGCTATCCGTACTTTCGGAACGCTTCCATCTCAATTGCAAGCTTGGTCTGCAACTCTGCGAGAACCAGCATTTCTTCTCGGCGCTTCACAGGGTCGGTAAGGTCTTTCAATCGTGCCGAAGACGCCAAAATCTGCTCGCGGATGATGACTACAGGGGCCTTCGCGTCTGCTTCGCGCATGATCCGATTAAGCAGCGCATTTGCAGGATCGTCCAAATGCGGCAATGGCTTTCCTGCGCCCGCCAAATCCTTGAACGCGCCATTGGCTTCGGCCTTTTGGATGATCTGATCAATCAGCGATTCAAGTGGATGCACCATGGAACACCTGTGAGGAAAACGGACAAAGTAGGATGGGTTTTAACCCATCTTCACCCAAACGCAAAACGCCGCCCCGAAGGACGGCGTTTCGTAGTTTAAACAGTGGGTTAGCTTAGAAGCCAAGACCAGCGTATTTGTTCTTAAACTTGGAAACACGACCGCCAGCATCCATAAGACGCGAGCTGCCACCAGTCCAAGCTGGGTGTACAGATGGATCAACGTCGAGAGACATCGTGTCGCCCTCTTTGCCCCATGTGGATTTCATTTGCACTTCGGTACCATCGGTCATTTTGACTGTGATAGCGTGGTAATCTGGGTGAATATCTTTTTTCATAACAGGTCCCCTTACGCCTTCGGCGCTTTGTAGTTGGTGACTTCTGCGATACGCGCAGACTTACCACGGCGATCGCGGAGATAGTACAGCTTCGCGCGACGAACTTTACCGCGGCGGACGACTGTGATCTCGTCGATGTTTGTGGAGTGCAATGGGAAAACGCGTTCTACGCCTTCACCAAAAGAGATTTTGCGAACTGTGAAAGAGCCAGCAATACCTTTGCCGTTCTTACGAGCGATACATACGCCCTCATAGTTCTGCACACGGCTACGTGTGCCTTCGGTTACCTTGTAACCAACGCGGATGGTGTCACCCGCTTTGAAATCGGGGATTGTTTTCCCCAGCACAGCGATTTGCTCCGCTTCGATTTGTGCAATCAGATTCATCTGATAGCTCCTTGATATAGCACGGGTTTTCCCGAGACTTGTTGGCGTGATTGCAGAGCTCTGTGTCGTTATCGGGTCCGCAATCGCGCCCGCCAGAGAGTGCCGTCATCGTTTGTTCATTGTGGTCGTCCGGCCTGTCTGGTGCGTCATGTCCCAACGAAGAGACCAGCAATATCCAGCGGTTCCATAAACCAACATCCCGAATCCATACGGGTTCAAGATTGGTTGCGTATAGGGGGAAGTGAGCAGGCGGGCAAGAGATTTTCGGGGTGTTTTATACGTGCACAGGGCGTGCACCAAGCGTGCACTGGGATGTTGGGGAAATTGAGTATGAAGCGGCATGGTCGGACGCTGGTTGATGTCCGGTTAGAGCCCTTACTTACCTCTCTCAGAGCTTTGAAGGACGACAGACGGCTGATAAATATCAAGGGTCAATTCTAACCCTCTATCGCTTAACGATTTCAGTGTCGCAGGCTTCAGCCTCAACTCGTTATTAAATTTTTCGGCGAAATCGGGGAAAACCCCGCAAAACATGTCTGCCTGAAATCTTGCTGTAAGGTCGGTCCAAACAGCCAAGTCGAGGGTAGCTCTGCCAAGTATTTCATTGATCTGGGAGTCCAAATTCCAACTCAAAATGTCGACTGTGCTCAGTTGCCATAGTCCCGTAACTGCGAGCCTTTCTAATCCCTTATCATTCGTGAATAGAACGTCGCCCTTAACGTGACTTCTGTCAGGTTTCAGCTTCAAGACTTGCGACACCTCATCTGGGACGAGTGTTTCACCGTGGACTCTTAAGCTTGCCGAGGTGGATTTTGATTCTGACAATTAGCTACCTCGATATCGGGACCAACCTAAACTCTGAACGCGATGCTTGATACGATATGAAACCAAGGTTTACAATTGAAGTTGCTGGATAATACTCTCAACGAGAACGGCAGCTTGGTCCGCAAAGCGGACCTAGCCCTTTTTCCCATGCCCCTCACGTGCTTGCCACAAATCTGGCCTGCGTTCCCGCGTAATCTCTTCCGACATTTCCTTGCGCCATTTTGCGATTTTGGCGTGGTTGCCTGAGAGCAGGACTTCGGGGATCGGGTGGCCCTGCCATTCGGCGGGTTTTGTGTATTGCGGGTGCTCCAACATACCGTTGGAGAAGCTTTCCTCGACCGCTGAATCCGCGTTGCCAAGCACACCGGGCAGGAGCCGCACGGTGGCGTCGATGAGGGCTTGGGCCGCCAGTTCGCCGCCTGTCATCACAAAATCACCGAGCGAGATTTCTTGGATGTTGAAGTGTTCTAGCACCCGTTCATCCACGCCCTCGAAACGTCCACAAAGCAGGGTCACGCCGTCGGCTTTTGCCAGATTGCGGGCCATCTCTTGGTCGATGCGTTTGCCCCGTGGGCTTAGGTAGTAGATCGGCATGACACCACGTGCAGCAGCGCGGGCGTCATTGATTGCGGCCTCTAGCACATCGGCGCGCAGGACCATGCCAGCGCCTCCACCCGCAGGGGTATCGTCGACGTTTTTGTGTTTGCCGATCCCATAGTCGCGCAGATCGTAGGTTTGCAGCTGCCACAGGCCATCTTTCAACGCTTTGCCCATCAGGCTTTCGCCCAAGACCCCCGGAAAGGCCTGCGGGAACAGCGTGATGATCTGCGCCGTCCATGCGCCTGCAAGGTCGGGTGTGTCGGTCATCAATTCGCGCGGCTGAAACGTCGGGCGGATGGACTTGCGGCCTATGGCCTTGGTTTTGGGTGCGTCTGTCATGGCGTTGAATTAGCCCAATTGTGAGGGGTTGGGTAGGGTCAACCGAGCAGCGCCTTTTTGCGGGCGTCCAGCGTGTCGCGGTCAAGGCCGCTGCGATTGAGGGCGAGAACTTCGGCGATGATCTCGGGCGAAGGCGAGGCATTGCGCGAGATCGGCATAGTGAGCGCGTCGAGGGTTTCAGCCGGCAAAGCGAAGAGACCAATGATTGGCGTCGCAGGGCCAAAGCGCATAGAAAGCGTGTCTTCCATCGCTGTGGTCAAGAGCGGGGTATCCCCCAGTGCTTCGCGCGTTTGTGCAATGATGGGGTCGAAATTCGCGGCGTCAGGATAGGTTTCCGCAAATGTCGCATAGTCCATTTTGAGCGGCGAGGACCGCAGGTTTTGCCAATAGCTGCTACGCAACCAACGGTCAGGGTCGCGGGTGGACAGATAGAACGTGATCGGCAGATCAGGGCCAAAAACTTCGCGCAATGCGTCGCGTGTGGTGGCCATGAGGGCGGGGCACCCTGCGTAGGTTTCTTTGCCGCTGCGCCCCGGAATGAGGCCCGCGAGGTCTTCGGCGCTGATGCACAAATGCCGCTTTTTACCGATGTCCAAAGAGCGCAGAAATTCGACCATGCGGAAGTGGAATTCGTCACGCGAAATCGGCCCGCCGATGACGGAATGCATGGTCGCGAATTTGGTCACTTCGCTAATACGTGCGGGCATCACGAGAGCCATATGCGGCCAAAGGTGCTTGCCGTTCTCCATTAGGAAAGACTGGATCGTGGTGGTCCCTGTCTTGTGAAATCCTGCGTGGACAACGATCTGCTGCATGTTTAGACGGCCTTCCAGCCGCCAAGAGCCGCCGCCTCTGCCAGCGCTTTTTTCTGATTTACGACGGTGCGATCGGGCAGTGTGGAGCGGTTCAATTTGAGGAACTGTTCCCAGAGCGCGTCGCTTGGCCCTTCATTGCCTTTGCCAACAACTTGCAAACTATCGCGCACGACCTGCGGGACGTTCATTTGATCGACAAGTGCGGCCCCTGGCCCACGTGGATGGCGCAACGCGTCCGACATCGGCATGAACAAAACGGGAAGCGGCGCAAGGGTTTCGGCCACCTCGGCGATGACCTTGTCTAAGTTGGCTGCGGCGCCAAATTGCGCTTCGAATTCTTTAAAGTCGAGCATCATGCGCTGGCCGCGCAGATGGTGGCGATATGCACTATAGAGCCATTCATTTGACGAGCGCGTCGTGAAGAGAACTTTGACTTGCGCGTCTGGAAAACGATCGGCGAAATAGCCTGCAAGATAGGCCATAAGGGTCGGCACCGCGCTATAGTCACGCACATTCGGCCAGCCGGGCAGATGGCCCGCCAGCCCCTCGCAGCTTATCAAAAGATCACGGTCGTCGCGGACGGGGAATTCGGCGAAAACCTCGTCGAGAAGGTCCACCATATCCACAAGTGTCAGCGGATTTTGTTTGCGCGAGAACAGCGTGCAAAGCTGGACGACGGGTTTCAGATGTCGCAGCATTCGCAGGTCAAAGTAGGGCTCTAATGCTTCACGGTTGATCCACAAGAAATGCTGCATCGAGCTTGTGCCGGTTTTGTGAAACCCTGGGTGCAAGAGAATTTGCCGCATAAACAAAGGGTCCATTCATTGAGAAAGGCTTGGCCCCCATTAGAACCCGTTTCTGCCTGTTAGGTAAAGCACTCAAGCGCTTGGAAACACGCCTTCGGGGGGATCAGCGATGATACGGCCTGTCGCAAGGTCAACTGTGGGCACATTGGCTTGGGTGAATGGCAGATATACGGTTTCGGAATGTCCAACGGGTTGAATTTCCAGCAAATCTCCTGCGCCGTGGTTCACGACGGTCTTTACGGTGCCGAGCTTTTGGCTGCCGGTGTCGATCACATCTAGGCCTTCGAGGTCTGTATAATAGTATTCGTCGTCGGGCAGGTTTGGCAGGTTTATGCGCTCTGCATAAAGCGAGACATTGCGCAGATCGTCGGCCTCTTCTTTGGTGTTGATGCCTTGCACGCGCGCGGTAAACCCGCCTTTGAGACGGCCTGTCAGCACGAGCATCGGAAAGGTTTTCCCGTCCTCGGTTGTCAGCGGCGCGTAGTCACCGATAGCCTCTGGGTCGGCGCAAAACGACTTGAGGCGCACCTCGCCTGCAATTCCAAATGCACCACCAAGGGTGCCTACAACGATACGGTCAGTCATGTGAGATCTCCTTGGCATAACCCTGCGGATTGCAGGTCTGTGCAAAAAAGAGGGGGGATTGCCCGAGCACAAGGCTCGGGCAAAACGTTGATTACTCAGCTGCTGCTTCTTCTGCAGGTGCTTCTTCAACTGGCGCAGGTGCTGCGGCAGCTTCGGCTGCGGCTGCTGCCTTTTTCGCTTTTTCTTCGACGCGTGCTTTCGCAGCTTTGCCTGGCTCACCCTTTTTCAGGTTTGCGCGGTCTTTCTTCGGCAGAACGCCAGCAGCTTCCAACATACGTGCAACGCGGTCTGTTGGCTGTGCGCCTTGACCGAGCCAGTAAGCAACGCGCTCCATGTCCATTTTCACGCGCTCTTCGCTGTCTTTTGGAAGCATTGGTGCATATGTGCCGAGCTTCTCGATGAAGCGGCCGTCACGTGGCATGCGGCTGTCTGCTGCAACGATTGCGTAGTGAGGGCGCTTTTTGGAACCGCCGCGTGCGAGACGAATTTTCATAGCCATGATAGATAGTCCTTTGTTTTTAGGTAGTTTGGCGGGGCGAACCCCCACCGTTACGATTGATGTTGTTTGTGGTGTTGGATGACTTCCTGAATAACGAAATTCAGGAATTTCTTAGCAAACACAGGGTCGAGATCGGCCTGTGTTGCAAGCTCGGTGAGCCGTGCAATCTGCGTCGCTTCGCGGGCAGGATCAGACGGCGGAAGGTCGTGTTCAGCCTTAAGCACCCCTACAGCTTGGGTGTGCTTGAAACGCTCGCCCAATGTGTAGACGAGGATCGCGTCGAGGCGGTCTATGCTTTCGCGGTGCCCTTTGAGTAAGGCTGCTGCGCGGGCTGAATCATTTGTCATATGTGCGGAACCTGCGGTGCGTCTGGACGCGGGTAACGGTAGCAATGTGTGCTTTCGTGGTCGCCAGACGGGTCACGCACTGCGCCAAGACGCAGGGCCAATTTGATCGCCCGCTCGTTGTCTGGATCTATGTAGCTGACGAGTGTGTCAAAGCTCAAAGCGTTCCATGCATTGTTACGCGCTTTCTCTGCGGCCTCAAATGCATAGCCCTTGCCTTCTGCTTCCTCGGTGAACAAAAAGCCAAGCTCTGGCTCGGGATCGCCTGTCTCATGGCCCAGTAAAACAAAGCCTAAGACCGTTTTGTCTTCTTGGTCTTCCACAGTCCACATACCGCAGCCGCGCAAGATCCAGCTAGCTGTCAATTGGATGAAATCGTCCCATGCGCCTTCGCGTGTCAAAGGACCTGCGATGTAGCGGCCACGGTCGGAAATGACCATGTCAGCGAAGACATCGAAGTCTTCCATGTAAGGGCCGCGCATGACGGTGCGGTCTGTAAAGATGCGCGGCAGGCCTTGGCCAATACGCTCTACCGCGACGGCGGCTTGTTGCTGCGGGAGACGTTCCCATGGCAGGCGGTTTGCGTTTGGATCAATCATGATATCACCTCGAAAGTTGCATGTGTTATACGTGCACAGGACGTGCACCAAGCGTGCACTGCATAGTTGGTCATAGGATCACCCCGCGTGGTACAGGGTGACGGTAAACGAGTGTGTCTTGTGTCGGACCAATGGCCGCAACATCAAGTTTCGCGCCCAGCTTTTCGGCCAGCTTGATCGAGCGCGCGTTGGTATGTCCGATGTAGCTGACGGCCGTTTGCCAGCCAAGCACGTCATAGGCGTGTTTGACGGCGGCGTCTGCTGCCTCTGTTGCGATGCCTGTGCCCTCGATGGAGGCGTCGAACATCATCCAGCCGATCTCGGTTTCGGGCCAGTCAGGGGGTGTCCAAGGACCGACGAGCCCGACGCAATCGTTGTCGCCCCGAATGGTCACAGCCCACATGCCATAGCCGAAGATTTCCCAGTGACCGAGTTCTGCCGCAAAGGACCGCCATATTTTGGCGAGGTCCATGTGGGCGCCGAAATGTGTGGAACGATCCGACATCATGAAGTCGTGGAACGCCATCCAATCGCCCGGTTGTGGGCGGCGCATCACGAGGCGCGGTGTTTGCAGGGTCACGCTCATGGCATGACCTCGGCGAGTTGGGCTTGGGCCGTTGGGTGGTCGTGCGCGAGGTGGCGCAGGATGATCGCTTCTTCGCCGTCATGCTGCTTGCGGGTTTCCTCAACGGCACCGAGGCGTGCTGCCAGTGCAAGCGAGCGAGTGTTGCGCGGTACGATCATGGAAATCAGCGGCGAGAGCCCGAGGCTGCCTGCCCAAGCACGCACGGCAACGGCGGCCTCATAGCAAAGCGATTTACCTTCAAAGCCATCGAACATGTGGTAGGCAAGTTCGGGTTCTGGCCAGTCGATATGGTTGAGAATGCCTGTGCGTCCGATGGGTTGGTGCGTGGTATTGTCTTCGATGACAAAGAAGCCGTAGCCGTGCCACTGCCAGTGGCCGATGCCTGCGATGAAGCCGCGCCATGCGTCACCCTCAGAGCCAGCCCAACCAAGTTTTTCCATCCGCTCGGAGCCAACGAACTGCGTTAAAGCGGGGAGGTCAGACTTTTGCGGGCCGCGCAAAGTGAGGTTCTTGGTCACGAGGACAGGGGCGTTGGTCAGGCTCATGCTGTGCCCTCTGTCGATAGGTCTTGCAGCCTCTGGCGGGAGTTTGATTGGACATAGAAAATCGGGGCTTGGGGAGCCCGTGTCTGTCCATCATATGCCGGTAAGAGGTGCATTATTTCTTTTTCCCGAAACCGGAGAGGCCGGGAGGGAGGGCAGCACCTGCGCCCATGCCGGGGAAGCCCGGGGGCAGTTTACCTTTGAGCGCTTTTGCCGCTTCGGCCATGGCTGCTGGATCGTTCATGTCGGGCATAGCACCCTCGGCACCCTTGCCGCCGAACATGCCCTTCATGGCTTGTTTCAGCATGCCGCCTTTGCCCATTTTGCCCATCTTTTTCATCATGTCGCCCATTTGGCGCTGCTGCTTGACGAGTTTATTGAGCTCGGAGACCTCAAGGCCTGCACCTGCTGCGATCCGCTTTTTGCGCGACGCTGCGAGCAGTTCGGGGTTGGCGCGTTCTTTCTTGGTCATCGAGTTGATGAGCGCGATTTGGCGGGTCAGAATTTTGTCGTCCAGACCTGCGCTGTCCATCTGCGCCTTCATCTTACCCATGCCGGGCATCATGCCCATCATACCCTCCATGCCGCCCATCTTGATCATTTGCTCAAGCTGCATTTTCAGGTCGTTGAAGTTGAAGCGGCCTTTTTGGAAGCGCTTCATCATCCGCTCGGCTTGTTCGGCTTCGATGGTTTCTTGGGCTTTCTCGACGAGGGCGACGATATCTCCCATGCCAAGAATGCGGCCTGCGATGCGCGACGGCTCGAAAGTCTCGATCGCGTCCATCTTTTCGCCGACACCGACGAAGCGGATCGGTTTGCCTGTGATCGCACGCATCGAGAGCGCCGCACCACCGCGACCGTCGCCGTCCATACGGGTGAGCACGACGCCAGTGACGCCGATTTTGTCGTCGAATTCTTGCGCCACGTTCACCGCGTCTTGGCCTGTGAGGCCGTCCACGACGAGCAGGGTTTCGCGTGGGTTTGTCACGTCGCGGACTTCGGCTGCTTGCGCGATCAGTTCGGCGTCGATGTGGAGGCGGCCCGCAGTATCGAGCATGTAGACGTCGTAGCCGCCCATTGCTGCGGCGGTTTTTGCCCGTTTGGCGATTTGGACGGGTGTTTCGCCTTTGATGATCGGCAGTGTATCGACGCCGATTTGTGCGCCCAAGATCGCAAGCTGTTCCATCGCCGCAGGGCGGTTGGTGTCGAGGGAGGCCATCAACACGCGTTTGCCTTCGCGTTCCTTGAGGCGTTTTGCGAGTTTGGCGGTTGTTGTGGTTTTACCGGAGCCTTGCAGACCGACCATGAGGATCGGTGCGGGGGCGTTGTCGATCTTGAGTTTGCCTGGATCGGTGTCGCCCGTCAGGATGTGCTGCAATTCGTCGTGCACGATTTTGACGACTTGCTGGCCGGGTTGAATGGATTTGGTGACGGCTTGGCCTGTCGCCTTTTTCTGGACGGCGTCGATGAAGTCGCGCGCAACGGGCAGGGAAACGTCGGCCTCGAGCAGGGCCACGCGGACCTCGCGCAGCGCTGTTTTCACGTCATCCTCAGAGAGCGCACCTTGTTTGGTGAGCTTGTCAAAGACGCCTGATAGGCGGTCGGATAGGTTCTCAAACATCGGCGCAGTGCCCTCGTGAATACAGAAGCGCCCCCGTGGGCGCGACGCGCTGACGGAGGGCGATCTCTATGAATAGAGACCGGAAAGCTGGTGCTATCCGGAGTTAGGGGTCGTTTACTGCGGGTGACGGGCGGAGTCAACTGCGTGTAAGGCAAGATACCTCTTGCATCACCGAACGAAAGCCGTGCATTTTAGTATTTCATGTTTATGAGCGCACAGGGTGGATAATGGATAATTGGGACGAGATTCGCACGGCTTATCAGGTGGCACGCAATGGCACGGTGTCGGGTGCGGCCGAGGCGCTGGGCGTGCACCACGCGACGGTCATTCGTCATATTGATGCGCTTGAGACCCGATTGGGTGTCAAACTGTTTCAGCGGCATGCGCGTGGATATACGGCGACGGAGGCGGGCAATGACCTGTTGGTTGTCGCCCAAGCGACTGAGGATCAGTTCACGCAATTGGCGGGGCGGATCAAGGGGCAGGGCGAGGGCGTCAGTGGTGATCTTGTCATCACTTCGCTGGGGGCATTGTCGCGGTTTTTGACGCCTTCAATCGTGGCGTTTCAAGAAGCGTATCCAGAGGTGCGCGTGCGGTTTCTGACGGGCGAGCGCCTGTTTCGATTGGAATATGGCGAGGCGCATTTGGCGATCCGCGCGGGTGATATGCCCGACCAGCCCGACAATGTGGTGCAGCCGTTTCTGGATATGAATGTGCGGCTTGTCGCGTCAAAGGCCTATATCGAAAAGCATGGAATGCCCGCATCCGAGGCCAATTTACGCAATCACCGTTTTGTCGGCCATGACAGCGAGGCCAATCGTGCGCCGTTTAATAAGTGGCTGCGTGCCACGGTGGGTGACGCACGGATCATTTATCAGGCGACGGATGAGCGTAATATGGTCGATGCGATTTTGGCGGGTGCTGGGATCGGGTTTGTGTCGGATTTCGACATGACGGAGGATTGCGATCTGGTTGAGGTCATCCCGCAGCGGGCCGATTGGGGGGCAAAGCTGTGGCTTGTCACCCATGTTGATTTGCACCGCACGAGCAAGGTGCAGGCGATTTTGACGCATCTAAAGGGGTTTGCGAAGGATTACGCTGCATGACGCCTCAGGCCCGTAGCGGCCATTTGGCGATGCTGTGCTTTTCGGTGCTGGTGGCGGGGTCATTTGCGCTGGGCGTGCTGGCGGCCAATGACATCACGCCGCTTGCGCTGAATGCGGTGCGATTCTGGATTGCCTCTGCGATCATCGGCTTTTTGGTCGCGCTGCGCGGCGGGGTGCCAAGGGCCGCGTTGACTGCGCCTTGGCGGTATCTCGTGCTGGCGTCGGCGTTGACCTTTTACTTTGTCATGATGTTCGAGGGGCTGAAAACCGCGCCTTCGGTCAGTGCAGCGGCGGTGTTTACCTTGACGCCGATGATCGCTGCGGGGTTTGGCTGGCTGCTGTTGGGGCAGCGCATGCATCGTCGGATTAAGGTGGCGCTTGCGATTGGCGCCGTAGGTGCGCTTTGGGTGATTTTCCGCGCGGATGTCGCGGCTTTGATGCGGTTTGAGGTCGGGCGCGGCGAGATGATCTATTTTACGGGCTGTGTGAGTCATGCGTTATACACCCCGCTGGTCCGCAAGTTGAACCGTGGTGAGAGTGCGTTGGTGTTTACCTTTGGCACGCTGGTGACGGGGGCGGTGATCTTGACCATTGTTGGTTGGTCGGATTTGAGGGCCACCGATTGGGCAAACTTGCCTGCGATCGTTTGGATCACGATTCTCTATACGGCGATTTTCGCGAGTGCGGCGACGTTTACCTTGCTGCAATTCTCGGCGATGCGCCTGCCTGCGGCAAAGGCGATGGCCTACACCTATTTGGTGCCGTCTTGGGTGATTGTTTGGAGCGTTGCGCTGGGCGCAGCCGTGCCGCCGCTGGCCATTTTCGGCGGCGTTGCACTGACGATTGTGGCGTTGTTCTTGCTGTTGCGCGACGACGGCTAGCTGGGGAGTTCTTGCGCGAGGAAAGCCTCGAATGCATCCAGATCAATCGCGTCCATCTGGCCAAAGCCTTGCATCCAGACGGAGGCGGCGCGCAGAGCGTCGGGCTCTAGTTTGCACCATTTCACGCGGCCACGCTTCTCTTGAGTGATCAACCCCGCTGCGGTGAGAACCACCAGATGTTTGGAAATCGCGGCCAGTGACATTGAGAACGGCTCGGCCACATCCGTGACGGCCATATCGTCCTCCAGCAGCATCGCGAGGATGGCGCGGCGGGTGGGGTCGGCTAGGGCCGCGAAGGTGGCGTCAAGTTGGTTGGTCATAGTGTCGATTAAGCGGGATGCCACGGAAACGTCAACCATTTGGTTGAATATCAAAATTCACGCATTGTTAACGTATTGCTCCAAAACCCCACCTCACTTTGTCTGAAATACTTATGTTTTACAACGCCTTACGCATACACAACGGCTGCTTGACTCATGGCCAGCCTCATCCTAAACCCTGCACAACACTTCGTGGGATTTGAAACCGATGTCCGAGCCACACGATCCAGTAGATGACGGTGCCAGATTGAAGGCGCTTGAGGCGAAACTGGCGGCGGCAAAGAAGACGGAATACGTCAAAGAGCACGGAGACGAGAGCTATAGTCAGGCACAGCTCGCTTGGCGGATGGTGATCGAATTAGTCGCCGGTCTTGGGATCGGATTTGGCATTGGGTATAGTTTGGATCAGTTCTTTGGAACGCTTCCGATATTCCTGGTGATATTTATTTTTCTGGGCCTCGCGGCTGGTGTCAAAACCATGATGCGATCGGCGCAGGAAGTGCAGAGAAAACAGTTGGCAGCCGCCAACGAACAAGAGGGTGAAAACCGTGGCAACTGAGACTCACGCTGCTGAAGATACTGGGTTGGTTTTCCACCCGCTGGATCAATTCATCGTCAAGCCGTTGTTCGGCGACGGTGCAATCCACTGGTACACACCAACAAACGTGACGCTCTGGATGGCAATTGCTGTTCTTTGCATCGTTGCACTGTTTGTTCTGGGCAGCCGCGGTCGTGCGATTGTTCCGACACGCGTCCAATCCATCGGCGAGCTGCTTTACGGTTTCGTTTACAAGATGGTTGAGGATGTCACCGGTAAGGATGGCGTGAAGTACTTCCCTTATATCATGACGCTTTTCCTCTTTATCCTTTTCGCAAACTTCCTTGGTTTGATCCCAATGTCGTTCACAACAACAAGCCACATCGCGGTGACTGCCGTGCTTGGTTTTGGTGTGTTCTTCGCGGTCACGATCCTTGGTTTTGTGCTGAACGGCCCTGCTTTCCTTGGCCTGTTCTGGATGAAAGACGCGCCTTTGGCTTTGCGCCCTGTTATCGCGATCATCGAGCTTATCTCTTACTTCGTGCGCCCTGTTAGCCACTCTATCCGTCTTGCGGGTAACGTTATGGCCGGCCACGCAGTTATCAAAGTTTTCGCAGGTTTTGCTGCCATCGCAGCCATCAGCCCCGTGTCCATTCTGGCGATCACCGCCATTTACGGTCTCGAAGTTCTGGTGGCCGGCATTCAGGCCTACGTCTTCACCATTCTGACTTGTGTGTATCTGAAGGATGCATTGCACCCAGCGCACTAAGTTTAGATACGTCACTACAACTCAATTCCATCGTAAGGAGAATCTCATGGAACTCGTAGCAGCAGCCGCACTCGGCAAATTCATCGGCGCAGGCTTGGCCGCAATCGGTTCCGGCGCAGCCGCAATCGGTGTTGGTCACGTCGCTGGTAACTACCTCGCAGGCGCATTGCGCAACCCATCCGCAGCTGCATCGCAGACTGCAACACTGTTCATCGGCCTCGCATTCGCAGAAGCTTTGGGGATCTTCTCGTTCCTCGTCGCTTTGCTGTTGATGTTCGCTGTATAACTAAAACCGTTTCCTTACGGCTGATCTGCGCGTCCATAACGCGGCGCGCAGGTCGGTAAAACCAAAGGTAACCGGGGGCCACCATGGCAACAGAGACTGTCGAACACGGGGCGGAAGCTTCTGCGGGTATGCCGCAGCTGGACTTCTCGACCTTTCCGAACCAGATTTTCTGGCTCATCGTCACCCTAGTGGTGATTTACTTTGTGCTGTCGCGCATCGCACTCCCACGCATTGGCGCGGTTCTTGCGGAACGGTCTGGCACAATTACGAATGATATCGCCGCAGCCGAAGAGCTGAAGCATAAGGCCGTTGAAGCGGAGGCTGCTTACCAGCAGGCTTTGACAGATGCGCGCGCTCAAGCTTCTGCGATTGTTGCTGAAGCGAAAGCTGACATTCAGTCCGAGCTTGATGCCGAGCTGAAGAAAGCTGACAAAAAGATCGCGGCCAAAGCTACCGAGAGCGAAAAGGCAATTGCCGAAATTCGTGACGGTGCGGTCAAGAGCGTCACAGAAGTGGCCAAAGACACAGCCAAGGAATTGGTTGCGGTATTTGGTGGTACTGCTGATGCAAAAACAATCACTGCGGCTGTTGCTGCGCGTATGAAGGGTTAAGGACATGAAATATCTTGCCGCCACCCTGATGACCGTCGCTGCATCCCCAGCGTTTGCTGCGACTGGTCCGTTCATTTCGCTGCGCAACACCAACTTTGTTGTGCTGCTCGCGTTCCTGCTTTTTATCGGTATTTTGATGTACTACAAAGTACCTGCAAAAATTGGTGAGATGTTGGACAAGCGGTCCGCATCGATCAAATCCGAGCTGAACGAAGCGCGTGCGCTGCGTGAAGAAGCACAATCCTTGCTGGCCTCTTACGAGCGCAAGCAAAAGGAAGTGCAAGAGCAGGCTGATCGTATTGTTGCCACTGCAAAAGACGAGGCGGCAACTGCTGCTGCTGCTGCAAAGGCTGACATCGCGTCTTCAATCACACGCCGTTTGGCTGCTGCTGAAGAGCAGATCGCCAGTGCCAAGGCCTCTGCGATTAAGGCCGTGAAAGACCAAGCTGTTGTTGTTGCCGTGGGCGCTGCCCAAGACATCATCGCACAGCAGATGGATGCCAAAGGCGCCAATGGTTTGATCGACGATGCGATTGCAACTGTCGAAGCCAAGCTGCACTAAGCACTGGTTTCACCAATGATTTCAAAGAGCCCGGCCTTGAGTGGTCGGGCTTTTTTGTGGCCAAATTGCCAACATGCTGCCTGATTTTGGCAACACATTTCAATTCCGCCTAAGTCAAATTCCCGAATCTATGCTAGTCTGATCTCAATTCGCCAAAAGTGCGGAATCTATTGAGGTAACATCGCTATGCCCACAACGTTTAGTGCAATATCGCTCGGCCAATTGCCGGATATCGATACTTGGGAAGGCAACACAACGTCCGAGAACGCAGGCGCCCTTGTAGGGATGACCTTTGGCGGCGTTGGTGATCCTTTGGTCGATGACTTTGTCACGTGGTCACCTGTTGGCAATGTCGGCAGCTATTACGATATGGATGGTCGTCCTGCGGAGCATTTCCGTATCGATGGCGGCAACCCCCAACGCTTTGACGGCACGGCTGTTTACAACGCGACGGTTACTTATACGGATGGCACGACAGCCACTCTAACTGCCGTCATTGCCCAAGATACGAATGGAAACGCCTATCTTGTCCCTGAATATGTCAGCCCCGGTGACCAGTCGGTATTGGACGGCGGACCAATTAGATCCCTGACACTCGATAGCCTCGCGGGCAACAACTATAGTGGTTTGAACGCGGAGCGTTACAACTGGAATTATGTGACCTGTTTTCTTGAGGGCACTTTGATCGAAACGGTGAATGGACCGCGTGCGATTGAAGATTTGCAGCTGGGCGATCTGATCCCAACGATGGATAGCGGTGACCAGCCGATCCGTTGGGTGGCGTCATCACGGATTGTGGGCAACCCCAAGGCCGCGCCTATTCGGATTGAAGCGGGTGCTTTGGGCAATACGCGCGATCTTTATGTGTCGCCACAGCATCGGATTTTGCTGACGGGCTGGCGTGCCGAGCTTTATATGGGTGAGGACGAGGTTCTGGTCCCTGCGATCCAGCTAGTGAACGACCAAACGATCCGCCAAGTCCAGCAAGACAGTTTCACCTATTACCACCTGTTGTTTGATACGCATGAGTTGATCTATGCGGCGGGGATTGCGTCCGAAAGCTTCCATCCCGGTGAAAAGGCGATTGGGTCGATGGCCGAGGATGCCCGCGACGAGTTGCTCGCGATTTTCCCTCAGTTGGCGGATGCCGCGGCTGGGTCTTATGGCCCCTGTGCGCACCCAACCACCAAGTCGTTCGAGGCCGCTGTTTTACGCTAATTAACGCTTGGCTTCGTGCTCGTACCGTTTCAGCGCGAAGGCCTCGTTACGATCCGCTTTTTGCTTATCCGAGAGGGATGTTTCGACAAAGCTGAGGTGCCCTTCGACTGCTCCGCGTGCCCTTTCGGGGTCGCGCGCTTGCAGGGCCGCGTTTATGGCGCGGTGTTGTTCTAATAGGGTGTCGCGGGTGGTGCGTTGTTTGAACATAACGGTGCGGTTGTAGAACACGCCCTCGCGCAACAACTCGTACATCGAGCGCATCATATGCAGCATGATGATGTTGTGGCTGGCCTCGATAATGGCGAGGTGAAAGTCCGCGTCGAGATGCGCCTCGTCGGCGGGGTTTCGTTTGGTGTGGGCCGATTCCATTTTCTTGAAGATCGTGTCGATGACTTTCAGGTCCATGTCAGACCCCAGCCTTGCGGCGCGTTCAGCTGCCAACCCCTCCATGTCGCGGCGAAAGCTGATGTAGTCGAACACTGCTTCGTCGTGCGAGGAGAACAGGGTGATCAAAGCGGGCGAAAATGCGCTGCCAAGGACGTCAGCGACAAAGACGCCTGCCCCTGCTTTACTGGCCAGTAGACCGCGCTCTTGCAGGTCGCTGAGCGCCTCTCGCAGGGAGGGACGTGAAACGCCCATACGCTCCGAGAGTTCGCGCTCTGACGGCAAGCGCTCACCCGGACGCAGGATGCCACGCAGGATAAGCCCCTCAATCTGGCGCACGACGCCCATCGACAGTTTCTCTTGCGGTATTGGTTCAAAGGGCATCTTGGTTTCCATCCGTATTTTGTAAATTGGTATTACCAAAGTCTGGTTGGGGCAATGAAAAAGGGGGCCCGCGATAAGCCCCCTTTGATTGTTTTAACTGTGAACTGCTTAGTTCGGGGTGATGATGATCTCGACCCGGCGGTTCATCTGGCGACCCTGTGCCGTTGCGTTGGAGGCAACCGGTTGGTCCTCGCCGCGACCGATCGAGCGGATACGCTGAGGGGATACGCCGCCGTTGATCAGGACCGACGCGACCGATTGTGCACGGCGCTGGGACAGATCAAAGTTATAGGCCGCATCGCCTTCGCTATCGGTGTGGCCGACGACGTTAACGGTGGTGTTCGGGTAGCGGTTGATCGAGCTTGCAAGCGTATAGATGTCGTTTTGTGAAGAACTCGAAACAGCCGTTGAATTTGTTGCGAACAGAATGTCTTGCGGCAGTGTGACGACGAGGTTGTTGCCGTTGTTGACGATGCCAACATTGCCACCCATTTGCGCGCGAAGCTCTTCTTCTTGCTTGTCGAGCGCACTGCCGACGCCTGCACCGATTAAGCCGCCGATGATGGCGCCCTTGGCTGCGTTGCGGCGGCGTTCGTCTGCGTTGTCGCCACCAGCGATACCCGCCAGAACACCAAGGCCTGCGCCAATAGCGGCACCGTTACGCGTCTTTTCGCCACCATTTGGCGAGGTTTCCATACAGCCGCTGACAAAGGTCATGCCTGAGAGCGCGATAACGAGAGGAAGTTTATAAAAAGTCATATCTATGATTCCGTCTGATATGGGGTGCGTCGAAACGCGGAGTTGATGCAATAGTGTATGCATTAATAACCATTGCTATCCAATAACGTTCCATAATTCGGCGGATTTCAGCAGTTTTAGGCGGCGCTATCGGCCCGCGCTGATTCCCACGCGAGCAAAGTCCGCTTGATCGGCAGGCCCCAATGGTAGCCGCCAAGCGCGCCAGATTTGCGCAATGCGCGGTGGCAGGGGATGAGCAGGCTGACGGGATTACGGCCCACGGCAGTGCCTACGGCGCGGACGGCTTTGGGCCTGCCGATGGAAAGTGCTATCTCGGAATAGGTGGTGACGTGCCCTGACGGGATACGCAGGAGAGCTTCCCAGACTTGGAGTTGGAACGGCGCGCCGATCATATGCAGTTTGGTGTCGCCTGAAAGGCCGAGCGCTGATTTGGTCCATGCGGCGATGGCGTCAGGGTTTTCCACATAGGTGGCTTTTGGCCAGCGGGAGCGCAGGTCGGACATGGCGATGTCTGGGCCGAATTCAGCCGAGAACGCCAGCCCGCAGATGCCCCGATCTGTCCCCATGGAAAGGGCAGGGCCGAATGCACTGTCGAACCAGCCGTAGTTGATGGTGAGGCCCTCCCCCGCGCGGGCGAAATCACCGGGGCTCATGGCTTCCCATTTCACGAACATGTCGTGCAGGCGGCCTGATCCAGAGAGGCCGATAGCGTCGGCTGTTTCTAGCGTGGTGAACCGTTCAGCTAGTAGGGATTTGGCGTGATCAAGGGCGAGGTATTGTTGGTAGCGTTTGGGGGAAACGCCGACCCATTGCGAAAACAGCCGCTGGAAATGCGCAGGGCTCATGTTCATTTCAGCCGCGAGTGCGTTGAGGCTCAGCGGCCTGTCCGTCGCCTCATCGATGTAATCGATGGCCCGACGCATGACTGCGAAGTGATATGTGTTTTGCTGTTCCATGAGAGCAGTCTAGTGCAGCGGGGCGGTTGCCCGCGACCCGAAAATTGCGCATAGATTGGGGTATGGTAAAACAACTTGATTACAAAACGATCCGCGAGATGTTTGAGCGCTTTCACGAGATGGAAGCGGAGCCGAAAGGCGAGCTTGAGCATGTAAATGTTTATACGCTGGTCGTGGCCGTGGCGCTGTCTGCGCAGGCGACCGACAAAGGCGTCAACAAGGCAACGCGAGAGTTGTTCAAGATCGCCGACACGCCGCAAAAGATGCTTGATCTGGGCCTTGAGGGTGTGACCGAACACATCAAGACGATTGGACTGTTCCGCCAAAAGGCGAAGAACGTGATAAAGATGAGCCAGATTTTGGTCGATGAGTTTGACGGCGAAGTTCCGAATTCGCGGGCGGCGCTTCAGTCGTTACCAGGGGTGGGCCGCAAGACCGCCAATGTTGTTTTGAACATGTGGTGGGGCCAACCTGCGCAAGCGGTGGATACCCACATTTTCCGCGTAGGTAACCGCAGTGGTATCGCCGTTGGCAAAGATGTGGACGCGGTCGAGCGGGCCGTGGAGGATCATGTGCCTGCCGATTTTCAGCTGCACGCCCATCACTGGCTAATTCTGCACGGGCGCTATACATGCGTCGCGAGAAAACCGAAATGCGCGGCCTGTTTGATCCGCGATCTCTGCATGTTTGAGGATAAAAACCTATGAAGAAGTTTCAGGTCGTGGGCATCGGGAATGCGATGGTTGATGTGTTGGCGCGGGCCGAGGATAGCTTTCTGGCCGAGGCTGGGATCGGAAAAGGCATCATGCAACTGATTGATATGGAACGGGCCGTTGAGCTTTACGGCAAGATTGGTCCTGCGCGTGAGGTTTCTGGTGGGTCAGCAGCCAATACGATTGCGGGCATTGCGCATTTGGGTGGCCGGACGGCTTATGTTGGGAAGGTGAAAGACGACCAGCTTGGCGCGATTTTCGCGCATGATCTGAGGGCCCAAGGGGCGGTTTACGAGACTGCGTTTGCGCCCAAAGATGCGGTTGATGAGACGGGCCGCTGCCTGATTATCGTGACGCCAGATGGCGAGCGATCGATGAACACTTATCTGGGTGTAACCGAGTTTTTGACCTCTGACGATATTGATGTGGACCAGATGGCCGAGGCGGAGTGGATCTATCTTGAGGGTTACCGCTTTGACGGGCCAGAGAGCCATGCGGCTTTTGCAAAGGCAATTGCGGCGTGCAAGGCGGCAGGTGGGCGCGTGTCGCTCACGTTGTCCGATCCATTCTGCGTGAGCCGTCACCGCAATGCGTTCCGCGAGATGATCAAGGCAGACGTGGACCTGTTGTTCTGCAACCGCGCCGAGATGTTGTCGATGTACGAGACCGATGATTTTGACGCGGCAATGGCGGAGGCCGCGGCCGAGATCGCGATTGTGGCCTGCACGGATAGCGCGAATGGCGCGTATATTCTATCAGGTGGCGAGACGTGGCATGTGCCCGCGATCCCGACGGATATTGTGGACGCGACGGGGGCAGGTGACTTGTTTGCAGGCGCGTTTTTATGGGCGTTGACGCATGGGTATGCGTTGGAAGATTGTGGTCACATTGGCAATATCGCAGCAGCTGAGGTGATCAGCCACATCGGCGCGCGGCCTGAGGCGGATTTGACTGCTTTGATTGCGCAGGCGAGGCTAAGGCCAGCCACATAGCATCAAGTGCGTCGATTTGGGCGGGGTCGAATGTATGTTCGACCTCCCAGTATTTTCCTGACGGAACATAGTAGCCAAGGGTTCTTTCCATGGCCAAAGCCGCCGCGACGGCTGTTGTATTGTGTTGCACGGGCTTCTGCGCGGCGGCGGTCAGAAGGCGCGCGCGCGGGAAGGTGAGCTGGCTGGGATTTGAGGACAGATTCACCATCGCGCAGTTGTTCTTTGCCGCGAGCGCTGCCAGCCGCGCGGATTTGGCAGGCAGGGACCGTAAGGTGACATCGTCACGCAGAGGGTCAGGGCTGCCGTGGCCGTAAAAATGCGTTGGTCCCCTTGACGCATAGGTCATGTCACATCCGATCATTGCGATGGCAGACGGACTTAGTGCCCCAAGTGCCCAATAAGCAGCGGTGAAAGCCATGGTGCCACCCGCATAGACGAAGCCACCAAATTGGTTTTGATGTGGGACAAAATCGGAGGCTTGGATCCGCGTTTGACCGTCTTTTAGGTGGTGAGGGCGGCGGTCTGCGGGAAAGTCTTCGGGATAAATGAGGTAGTTCCAATCCTCGCGAACGCGCCACGCGTTATTAATCGCAACGATCACGTCGAACACGCCGCGCGGCCAAGAGCGAGCCTCAAGTGCATTTGGCCCAGAGCCAATGATCAAAACTGTGGTCATTCATTCCCCTCTTCACCAAACGTGATTTAGGGCGGCAATTGGATATGGCGAGGAAAAGAGCATATTTATACTCGGAAAAAGCCAAAGGTGCGCTGCCAGCCTGAAGTCGCCTGGCGCAAGAGGCGTGGCAGCGGCTTTTTCGTCGGCGGTCATCGGCATGCCTGCCTGTACCGCCTCAATAGTTTCAGCGATTCGTAGTTAACAAATCGTTTTTTCCGAGCGGAAATATGCTGGGGGGTGAGGCCGAAGGCCGAGGGGGGCTAGCCCCCCTGACCTGCCGCCGCAGGCACTACTCGCCCAGTTTTGCGTGTACTTCGTGCAAGTCAATTTCGCCGATGGGCATTTTGTTGCTGGCATCGTCGAAGTCGTATTTGAACAGTTGGAAATCCTTTTTGTAGATTTCCCACATCAGATGTTTGGACAGATCGTCGAAGTAATCCTCAACAGGATGCAGCCGCTTTGGGCCGTGCCCTTCGCTTTCGTTAAAGCGCGGGATTGCAGCAAGGTCGACTTTGCTCGGGGTTTGGATTTTGTCCAAGACCTCTTGCATGCCTTCGTTGAATTTCTCGGTCCAGATGATTTTGTCATAAGTCCCGCCATTCACGATGAAGGTCGAGATGTGTCCTGACATGGCAGACCAGTGAATATCTGGCTCCATTGGCCTGCGCCAGCGGATGGTGTCGCGCGCAAACAACAGGAAGCGGCGGAAGGATTTGATCTGGTCGAATTCAAAGCCCGTCTCCGGATCGCCAACTTCAATTCCGTATTTCTGGATCAAAAGCGGGACGAGATTGCCGCGATAGCGGCGGCCATTGCGCTGGATGCCGCAAATCTTATCAAAGAACGACGACAGGATTCGCGTGTATGGGTTGCGCACGCAGGTGAACGAATAGCTGCTGTGCCCTTTCACGTTGGTCGTGATCAGCGGCTGGCTTTCGTCCATCGCCCATTTGTGCATACCACCCGTCGCATCGTGGATATCCCCATCAAAAAAGGAGCCGTGATCGGAGTAATACATGATTTGACCGATGGTCGAGCAGGCGCATTTCGGGACGACCCGATAGACCACACTTTCGCTTTCGGTCATCCAAGTGCCGGGAAAACCCATAAATCGGTCTCCAAACTGCCCGCTTACACACGGTTTAATTACTCAACCGTCATAGTTGACCAATAAAAGCAAAGAAAGCCTGTATATTCAACGTCTGTTCACGTTATGAGAAGTAAGCAACACTAAAGTTTCGGGTAAACGTATTCTGGTATGGCAAAGATCGCTTTCATTCTCTTGTGTCACAAGGACCCTGACGCAATTATCCAGCAGGCACAGCAGCTGACGGCTGTTGGTGATTTTATCGCAATTCATTTTGATGCGCGTGCTCCACTTGAGGCGTTTGAGAAAATCCGCACGAGTTTGGCGGATAATCCGAACGTTGCGTTTGCGAAAAAGCGGATCAAATGCGGCTGGGGCGAATGGTCGTTGGTGCAAGCGACCCTTTATGCGGTTGAGGCAGCGGTAGATGCGTTTCCGCGCGCGACCCATTTTTATATGGTTTCGGGCGATTGCATGGCGATTAAGTCGGCCAAATATGCCCATAAGTTTTTGGATGATAACGACGTCGATTACGTCGAGAGCTTTGATTATTTCGAGAGTGAGTGGATTAAGACGGGCTTTAAAGAAGAGCGTCTGATTTACCGTCACTTTTTCAACGAGCGCACCCAGAAGCGCCGATTCTATTGGTCGTTCTGGTTCCAACGCAAATTTGGGATCACCCGTGAGGTGCCAACCGATTTGCAGGTGATGATTGGATCGCAGTGGTGGGTGCTGCGCCGTCGCACGATTGAATGGATCCTTGATTTCACCAAAAAGCGCAAAGATGTGATGCGGTTTTTCAAGACGACATGGATTCCTGACGAGACGTTCTTCCAAACGATTGTCCGCCATTTGGTGCCAGGCAATGAAATTCAGACCCGCACGATGACGTTTTTGATGTTCACCGATTACGGGATGCCGGTGACGTTTTATAATGATCACTATGATCTTTTGCTGAGCCAAGACAGCTTGTTTGCCCGTAAAATTAGTCCTGAGGCCAAGGAGCTTAAGGAGCGATTGGGGAAGCTATATGCCTCTGGGCGCGATGATTTTAAGATATCGAATGAGGGCCGGGGTCTGTTCAAATTCCTCACAGGCCGTGGTCGTATTGGCCGCCGATTCACCAGCCGTTTTTGGGAAACTGAAAGCTCGTTGGGTCGGGAACGCGAATTGTTGATTGTCGCATGTAAAAAGTGGCATGTGGCCAAGCGGTTACTGACGTCAATCCGCGAGCATACGGATGTGCCTGCGATTGATTATATCTTTAACGAAGAAGACACGCCCCTGCCTGATTTGGGCGGGATTCAGTCGAACCTAGGTAAGCGCACGCGTCACCGCCGTGCCTTGGTGCGGATGTTATTTGATTACTACGACACCAACCGTCTGGTAATCAGCATGGACACGGCCAACCTTGATCTGATGCAGGATTTCTTCTCAGACCGCTCGTCAACCCGACTGCTAGAGATCGATTGCAACATGACCGATGATTATCTGGTGGGCCACGCCCGCCGTGTGGGTCTGGCAGGTGATCAGACGTCTGATGAGACCCTAGAGCAGCTTTTGCCGACGATCCGCTATGACATTTTGTTTGATAGCGACAGGATCCGCGACTCTGGATTTGAGAATTACGTGCGTTTGCGCGAATCCGCGAGCCCGCAGGAAAACGCCACAGCACTTGCGCGATTTTTGTCGCTGGATGATGAAACGGCCCGCAAACTGGCCGAAACCCCCTACCTATTTGTTGACTGAGGTGACCCATGCAATTTGACTATGATGACCAGAATATTTTTGCCAAAATCCTGCGTGGGGAAATTCCCAACAGCACGGTTTTTGAGAACGAGCATGCCTTGGCGTTCAAAGACATCGCACCGCAAGCCCCTGTGCATGTGCTGGTGATCCCTAAGGGTGCCTATGTTAGCATTGACGACTTTGCAGCCAATGCGCGTGCGGATGAGCAGGCGGGTTTCTTCGCTGCTGTCGCTGCTGTCTGCGAGATGAGCGATGTGGCGCAGGGCTTCCGTGCTGTTGCCAATACCCGTACTCATGGCGTGCAAGACGTGCCGCATTTTCACATGCATATCATTGGCGGCAACCAGTTGGGGCGGATGCTGCCTTAAGACTTTGTCAGGGCGAGAAAGACGTCTTCGAGGTCTGATTGCTCTGTCGTGATGTCGCTGATTTCGATTTTCGCTTTGCGGATCAGGTCGAGGACCGCATCGGCGCTGGTTTGCCCGCTTTGGTAGGTGAATGCCAGTCGTCCGTCGTGCCGCTTTTGCCCCGTTATATTGGCGGGCAGGGGCGGTAGATCGGCGTCAGACGCAGGGCGGATCACGAGAGTTTTGTGGTCTAGGCGGCCCAGCAGGTTGGCGGTGGTGTCGCGCACAATCAGGTTGCCGTGGTTGATGATCGCGATCTCGTCGCACATCGCCTCGGCCTCTTCCAAGTAGTGGGTTGTCAGGATGATTGTCACGCCTTGTTCGTTTAGCTTGCGCACGTTGGCCCAAAGCATGTTGCGGAGTTCAATATCGACGCCAGCGGTGGGTTCATCAAGGACAAGGATTTGTGGGGAGTGCACGAGCGCCTTGCCCAACAAGAGCCTGCGCCGCATGCCACCTGAGAGTGAACGGGCGTAGGCGTTTGCCTTGTCGGTCAGGCCGATCAATTCGAGAATTTCGGCGGTCTTGCGCTGCGATTTTGGCACGCCGTAGAGACCCGCTTGCACGTCGAGCGACCCTGCGGGGGTAAAGAACGGATCGAGGTGCGGCTCTTGCGGCATGATCCCGATAGCGGCACGGGACTGGCGCGGGTTCTCATCCTGGTCAAAGCCCCAGATTTTCACCGAGCCAGCCGATTTGGTCACAAGCCCTGCGAGGATGTTGATCATCGTGGATTTGCCAGCGCCGTTCGGCCCCAAAAGCCCAAAGATCATGCCGCGCGGAATGTTGAGATCGATTCCATTGAGCGCATGTTTCGCCTCAGAGCGCCCAGAGGCGGCATATGTCTTGGAAAGACCCGAAATTTCGATGGCATTCTGTGTCATGTGCGTCTTTCCCCCACTGCGGGCTTTGTGCTAAAGACGGGTGTAAGGCGGGCCGTGACCCGTGGCAACCAGACAGGACGAGACATGACAACACCTGCCCCAGAAATCCGTATCGTCAACGATTACCGCGTGGCCTGTGATGGCGGCGAGGGTGGTCATCCGCGTGTTTGGCTGCAAATTCCAGGTGAGCATGGCTGGGTCGAATGCCCGTATTGCGACGCCAAGCTGGTACACAAAGATTTCGAGGGTAAAGTATGACCCGCGTTGTGATTTCAAGCGATCACGCTGATATTCCATTGCGCCACGCGATTGCGGCTCATGTAGAGGCAGCGGGTTATGAGGTCGTTGATATCGGCCCTGAAACGGACGCGAGCACGGATTATCCGAAACATGGGCAGGCTGCGGCCAACATGGTTGCCTCTGGTGATTGTGCGCTTGGCATTATCATTTGCGGCACTGGCCAAGGGATTATGATGGCGGCCAATAAGGTTGCAGGTATTCGCTGTGGTGTGTGTTCGGACACGTTTTCGGCCCGTATGATCCGCCAACACAACAACGCAAATATGTTGTCGATGGGCGCGCGCGTAGTGGGCAAAGGCCTTGCGATGGATATCGTTGATGCGTTTCTGTCTGCCGAATTTGAGGGCGGGCGTCATGGTTTGCGCGTCGATATGATCGAGCCTGCCGCTTAAGCACTGGCAGGCTGGTCCCGTTTCTGGCAAAATGATCCCTGACACAAATGCAGGGGAAATTTACATGACACAGCAATTTGGCAAGGGCCACCATCTGCATTTGATTGATGGCTCTGCGTTTATTTTCCGAGCTTATCACGCGCTGCCGCCGTTGACGCGCAAGTCTGATGGTTTGCCTGTTGGGGCTGTCAGTGGCTTTGTGAATATGCTCCAGCGCTATATCGAGAATAATTCTGGCGACGATGCGGCGACACATGTCGCCGTGATTTTCGACAAGGGCAGCCACACCTTTCGCAACGATATGTATGACCAATACAAGGCGAACCGCGATGCGATGCCTGAGGATTTGCGCCCGCAAATGCCGCTGACCCGCGATGCGACCCGTGCGTTTAACATTGCTTGCGAAGAGATCGAGGGATTTGAGGCCGACGATATAATCGCGACGCTGTCGTGTCAGGCGCGCAATGCGGGGGGCCGTGTCACGATTCTGTCGTCTGATAAAGATATGATGCAGCTTGTGGGTGACGGCGTTGAGATGCTGGACCCGATGAAGAACAAACGCATTGACCGCGATGCTGTGGTTGAGAAATTTGGTGTGCAGCCAGAGCGCGTTGTCGATGTGCAGGCGCTTGCCGGTGATAGCGTGGATAACGTGCCCGGTGCGCCGGGGATCGGGATTAAGACCGCTGCGTTGTTGATCAATGAATATGGAGATCTGGAAACACTGCTCGACCGTGCGGGCGAGATTAAGCAGCCGAAGCGCCGTGAAAGCCTGCTCGATAACCGTGCGCAGATTGAGCTGTCAAAGAGGCTCGTGACGCTGGATTGCAATATGGAATTGCCGTTTGATCTGGACAGTTTGGAGATCAAGGATGCGGTGCCTGAGGATTTGCTGGCGTTTCTGGCGCTGATGGAATTCCGCACGATTGTGAAGCGGATCGCGGATAAGCTGGGCGCAAAGGCGCCAGAGATTGAAGCCCCCGCTGCTGTGGTTGCCGATGCTGTGCCTTTTGATGCGAGCAAATATGAGAAGGTTTCCGATGCGGCCGCCTTGCAGGTCTGGATCGACCGGATTTATGCGCGCGGCTATGTAGCGGTGGATACCGAGACCACGGCGCTCAATGAAATGCGGGCCGAATTGGTGGGCATTTCGCTATGCGTTGAGGCGGGACAGGCCTGTTATATTCCGCTGACCCATAAGGCGGCCGCACAGGATGATCTGTTTGGCTCTGATGCGCGCGCGGACGGGCAGATGGATTTGCGCGAGTGCTTAGCTGCCTTGCAGCCGATGCTGGAGGATGAGACCATCCTCAAGATCGGGCAGAACATGAAATATGACGCCAAGATTTTTGCGCGACTGGCGATCAATGTGCACCCCATCGATGACACGATGTTGATGTCTTATGCGATGCATGGTGGCTTGCATAATCACGGTATGGACCTGCTGTCAGAGCGCTATCTGGGTCATACGCCGATTCCGATCAAGCCGCTTTTGGGTACGGGTAAATCTGCTGTCACGTTTGACCGTGTGCCGATTGATGATGCGGTGAGATATGCGGCCGAAGATGCGGATATCACGCTGCGCCTGTGGCAGATGTTTAAGCCGATGTTGCACCTCGCCAAGGTGACGACGGTCTATGAGACGCTAGAGCGGCCTTTGGTGCCAGTGCTCGCACAGATGGAAATGGCGGGCGTGAAGGTGGACCGCGATACGCTGAGCCGCATGTCGAATGGCTTTGCCCAAAAGATGGCGGGGCTGGAGGATGAGATCCAGACGCTGGCTGGGCGCAAGTTTAACGTGGCCTCTCCCAAGCAGTTGGGCGAGATCCTGTTCGACGAGATGGGTCTAGAGATGCCCGACGGGAAGAAGCCATCGACGGGCAAAACGGGGGCCTATTCGACAGGTGTTGACGTGCTGGAAGACTTGGCAACGATCCACGATTTGCCGCGCCGCATTCTGGATTGGCGTCAACTGGCAAAGCTGAAATCGACCTACACGGATGCGCTTCAGGAACATATCAACGCCGAGACGGGCCGCGTGCACACGTCTTATTCCATCGCCGGCGCGAGCACCGGGCGTTTGGCTTCGACTGATCCGAATTTGCAGAACATTCCTGTAAGGTCCGAAGAAGGCCGCCGTATCCGCGAGGCGTTTATTGCTGATGAGGGCAAGGTTTTGGTGTCCCTCGATTATAGCCAGATCGAGTTGCGGATTTTGGCGCATGTCGCAAAGATTGATGCGCTGAAACAGGCGTTTAAGGACGGCATTGATATTCACGCGCAGACGGCGTCAGAGATGTTTGACGTGCCTTTGGATGAGATGACGCCTGCTATTCGGTCTCAGGCGAAAGCGATTAACTTTGGGGTGATCTACGGGATTTCGGGCTTTGGTCTTGCGCGGAATTTGCGGATTCCACGGGCCGAGGCGCAGGGGTTTATTGACCGCTATTTCGAACGTTTTCCCGGTATTCGCACCTATATGGATGAGACGATCCAATTCGCGAAAGACCACAATTACGTGCAAACCTTGTTCGGTCGTAAGATCAACACGCCCGAGATTAACGCCAAAGGGCCGCAAGCGGGCTTTGCCAAACGCGCGGCGATCAACGCGCCGATTCAGGGGACTGCTGCGGACGTGATCCGTCGTGCGATGATCAGGATGCCCGAGGCGATCAAAGGAATTCCTGCCAAAATGCTGTTGCAGGTCCACGATGAATTGATCTTTGAGGTCGATGAGGATGCTGCTGACGATTTGATTAAGGTGGCGCGTGATGTGATGGAGAATGCCTCTGATCCTGCGGTGAAGTTGGATGTAAAGCTCGCGGTGGATGCGGGGCAGGGCAAAAGCTGGGCGGAGGCGCATTGATGGACCGCAAACCCGCGAAAGCGACCCAGATGATTGATGATGCGCGGGTGCGGGTGACGCGCTTTGATTTTGCGCCTGAGGCCGAGACGGGCTGGCACACCCATGAATATGACTATGTGATTACGGCTGTGACCGATTGCGCAATGTTGCTGGAAAACCCTGATGGGGCGGTTGTTGAGGTGCTGATCCCTGCGGCTACGGCCTATCGCCGCGATGCGGGTGTAAAGCACAATGTTATAAATCGTGGCAGGGAAACGATGACCTTTGTGGAGGTCGAACTGAAGTAGGATGGGTTTAAACCCATCCTACCGAGGTGTGGCAAAGGGCCGAAGTTGCCCTATTGCCGCTTAGTTCACTGACTTTTCTTCGATCAGGTTAGCCTTGGTTGTTTGGCCTTTGGTGATCGCGATTTGGCGGGGCTTGAGCGCCTCGGGGATTTCGCGGACCAGATCGATGTGCAGCATGCCGTTCTCGTGGCTGGCCCCTGTCACGCGGACATGGTCGGCCAGATGGAAGCGGCGTTCAAACGCGCGGGTGGCGATGCCGCGATGCAGATAAGTCTTGGTTTCGTCTTCGTCGGACTTGCGCGCGGTGACGTGAAGATTGCGGTCTTTCACCTCAATCGCGAGGTCGTCATCGGCAAAGCCTGCGACAGCCAGAGAGATGCGCCAAGCGTCATCATCGGTCTTTTCGATGTTATATGGGGGGTAGGTTGTGTTGCTAGCCTCTGAGGCAAGCGTGCGGTCCAGAAGGTCGGCGATTTGGTCAAAGCCAACAGTGGCGCGGTAGAGTGGTGTCAGGTCAAAAGTACGCATAGTGGTCATCCTTTATCAAGCGATAACAAGTGTTTGGCTCTCCATTATTGGCAGAGCCGATTGAGTGATGGACCCATGTTTGGCGTCCGTATCATTGATGTGGGGATGGTGCGTTTTGGTTTCAAGGGGGGCGTTTTGGTGTAAAATTCGCCTCCGGCGGGCATATTTTGGCTCGGAAAAAGCGTTAGGGCCGCAGGAATTTCGCGCCTGTGTCATTGCGCTGTCCGTTTGTAACGATCTTGCGCGCAGAGCCCGTGCTTTGGCTGTTAAAGCTGGCGAGGAGTTGTGCGAGCGGTTCTTGCAGCGAGGTGCCAATCGAGATTTGTCTGCCCTCGACATCCGCCATGGCCGAGACCACCGAAACGATTTGCGGGTGGCCGTCCGCCATGGAAAAAACAGGTGAGCCAGAGGAACCGAAGGTGATGTCGCAGTCCATCAGGATCACGCCAGATTGACGCTCAATGACCTTGCAAACCTCTTGCAAGCTGGCCGCATTCGCGCGGTCGCGCCCGTAGGAGACGATCCCGATTTCATCGCCTGCTTGTGGTTTTGGAGCGATGGCGTAGGGCATGATCCGCCCGTTGCGGATCGGCTGGTCAAGCTCCAACAGGGCGATGTCGTTGGCCACTTCTGCGGCGTCGGTACTTGGCCCGTCATGTTTGTAATCGGGGTGTGGCAAGATGCGGCTAATCCCGCGTGAAGCCTCGGCGCGACCATCGCGTAGACCTGCTTCAAAGACGAAACGGTCGGGGCTGATCAGGCTGCCATCCGTGTCGTAGAGGCAATGCGCGGCTGTCAGGATCAGGCGGTTTTGGATAAGAGCGGCGGTGCAAAACCCTTTGTCGATGATGTCGAGCCTGCCGACGCCCGCCCAATTACGGCTGTCTTCGCGGGTTTGCAGGGTGACAAGACCGGTTTCCTGCGCGGCGAGTGACCCGCAGATCATCAGGAAAACAAAAGACAAAATGCGCATTATCACCTCGGGGTTTTGGGCTTTGTATCCAGCCCTTGCGGCGACATTATGGCATTAGCGCAGGATTGGCACCTGCGGTTGGGTGTTTTTTGCTGCGGTGAGTGCTGGCGGTTTTGGCCCGCCTGTGGCCCAATCCAGCAGCTCCACCGTGTGCACGATGGGCGTATCGGTGCCTGACCCGATTTGCATCATGCAGCCGATGTTGCCCGCGCTAATGATGTCGGGGGTGAGGGCCTCTAGCGTTTGCACTTTGCGCGCTTTGAGTTGCTTGGAAATTTCGGGTTGCATCAGGTTGTAAGTGCCAGCCGAGCCGCAGCACAGGTGGCTGTCGGCGGGTTCGAGAACGGTGAATCCAGCACGCTTGAGAAGGTCCTTGGGGAATGTTTTGATCTTTTGGCCGTGTTGCAAGGAACACGCCGCGTGGTAGGCGACCTTGGTATTTTTGGGTGCGCCTTCGGGCAGGTCAAGTTTCATCAACACTTCAGAGACATCCATCGCAATGGCCGATACACGGGCGGCGTCGATGGCAAGATCTGTGTTGCGGAACATATGGCCATAGTCTTTGACCGTTGTGCCGCAGCCAGAGGTGTTGATCACGATGGCGTCGAGGCCCGCATCCATTTCGGCCACCCAAGCACGGATGTTTTTGGCCGCGGTTGCGTGGCTCTCGTCCTCTTTCCCCATGTGGTGGGTAAGGGCGCCGCAGCAGCCTTGGCCTTTGGGGATCACGACCTCAGCGCCGAGGCGGGTCAGCAGGCGGATCGTCGCGTCATTGATATCGGTGTTGAGGGCGCGCTGGGCGCAGCCTGTCATCAGGGCAACGCGCATTTTCTTGTCGGCAACCTGGAAAGTCTGGGGGTCGTCGTTACGCGATACAGGTGGGATAACCTTAGGGGCCATTTCCAGCATGGCGCGAAGCCGTGGATCGGGAATGAGCCGTGCAAAGGGGCGTCCGATTTTTGCGCCGAGCAGAGCGATCCGAAAGCGTGTCGGATAGGGCAAGATACGGGCGAGAACCCAGCGCAGGGCGCGGTCCGAGAGGGGCCGTTTGTAGTTGTCTTCGATATAGGCACGGGCGGTGTCGATCAGGTGCATGTAGTGCACGCCCGACGGGCAGGTGGTCATGCAAGCAAGGCACGACAGGCAACGGTCGATGTGCAGAACGGTTTTGGCGTCGGGCGTGCGCTCGTTCTCCAACATATCCTTTATCAGGTAGATGCGGCCACGGGGGCTATCAAGCTCATCGCCGAGGACTTGATAGGTCGGGCAGGTCGCGGTGCAAAACCCGCAATGCACGCAGGAGCGCAGGATTTCATTGGCGCGTTTGGTGGCGGGCTTGGTCAGTTGCTCTGGCGTAAAAGTGGTTTGCATCAGGACATGATCCCCGTATTGAGAATGTTGCGCGGATCGAATTTTGCACGCAGGCCTGCGGTGATCGCGGCGATAGGGGCGGGTTCGGGGTGGAACGTCGGGCCGCAGCCTTTGCCACGGATCAGTGTCGCGTGGCCTGCAGTGCCGCCCATGGCAGTGCGCAGGTCGTGGCCTTCGGGTGTGAGTGCCCAGATCAGGCCGCCGCCCCAGTCGTATTGCACGGCCGTAGCGCCAAGTTTGGCAGTAAGTGCCGCGGCGTCGGAGGGCTTGACGGAGATGCGCCAGACGTCACCTTGGTTATTGGCGAAGGCGTGCACGTCGCGGATTGCGGTCCAGTCGGTTTGGGCCTCGGCCGCCGTGCCAAATGCGCTTAGCTTTTTGGTCAGTTCTGCCGCACGGTAGGCGACAGAGGCTGCAAACCCCTCAAAGCGGAAATGGGTTGTTGCCGTACTTGGATCATGTGCGACGCCCGTGACTTCATAGGGAGAGGATAGGGCGGCTGACATGGCCTTGATCGCCGCCGCATCGTCGAGGCCGTTCAGGGTGAGGCTGAGTGTGGTCTCAACTGCGGGCAAGACTTTGAGCGAGACTTCGGTAAGCACGCCGAGGGTGCCGTATGCGCCCGTCATCAGTTTGACCAGATCGTAGCCGGTCACGTTTTTCATCACGCGGCCACCGTTTTTGATGATGTTGCCTGCGCCATCGACAAATCGCACGCCGAGCATGAAATCACGGGCTGCACCCACGGCGATACGGCGCGGGCCGGAGACGTTCGCCGCGGCAACGCCGCCGATTGTGGGGGTGCCCTCTGTGCCTAGAAGCGTCCGGTGATCCATGGGTTCAAAAGCAAGGCGCTGGTTTTGCGCAGCGAGGGCTTCTTCGATCCCGGCAACAGATGTGCCTGCCTTGGCGACGAGCGTAAGCGCTCCCGGCTCATAAAGAGTGATGCCAGACATGGCTGACATATCTAGCGTTTCGCCAATGACGCGCCCGATTGGCCGCGTGCCGCCGCCAATGATGCGGAGCGGACCTTTTGCGTCGGCGATCATTTGGGCGAGGTCGGTCTGTGAATGTGGGGTCATGTCATCTTCTTCTGATCAAAAATACCTGCGCCGCAGGCTCCAATTTTCGGCGAAAATTAGTCACGCCACGCGGCGTCTTGCTGAGGCGTCGAGCGGAAACACTTTGGCGGGATTAAGCAGCCACTTGGGATCAAATACGTCCTTCACGGCCATTTGCGCTTCAAGATCTGCGGGTGCAAATTGCACATGCATGAGGTCGCGCTTCTCGATGCCAACGCCGTGTTCGCCAGTTAGGCAACCGCCCACCTCGACGCAGAGTTTGAGGATTTCGGCACCCATTGCTTCGCAGAGTTCTAGGTCGCCTTCTTTGTTGGCATCAAACAGAATCAGCGGGTGCATGTTGCCGTCGCCCGCGTGGAAAACGTTGCCAACATCGAGGCCAAATTCCTTGGACATTTCGCCGATCCGCTTGAGGACGAAAGGGAGCTCGGAGACGGGGATCGTGCCATCAAGACACATGTAATCGTTGATCTGTCCCATCGCGCCAAAGGCGGATTTCCGACCAAGCCAAATGCGTGCCGCCTCGTCGGCCGATTTCGCTTCGCGCAACTCCACTGGATTATGTTTGCGCGCAATATCCATGATAAGCGCCAGTTGCGCGTCAATTTCGGCGTCTGATCCTTCGACCTCGACGATCAGCAAGGCCTCGCACATCGGGTACCCCGCTTGCGCGAATTTCTCGGTCGCTTCAATGCAAGGGCGGTCCATGAATTCGATGGCAACTGGCAGGACGCCCGCTTTGATGATGTCGGTCACAACCTGACCTGCGACCTCGGAATTGTCGTAGCCCATCAGCACGGGGCGTGCGCCTTCTGGCTTGTGAAGGATGCGTAAAGTGGCCTCGGTGACGACGCCCAATTGCCCTTCTGATCCGCAGATCACGCCCAGCAAATCAAGCCCGCCCGCATCCAGATGTGCGCCGCCAATCTCGACCACGGTGCCGTCCATCATGACCATCGTGACACCCATCAGGTTGTTGGTCGTGACGCCGTATTTCAGGCAATGCGCCCCACCAGAGTTCATCGCGATATTGCCCGCGATGGCGCAGGCCAATTGGCTGGATGGGTCGGGGGCGTAGAAGAACCCGTTGGTTTCAACGGCACCCGTGACCGACAGGTTGGTGCGGCCCGTTTGCACACGGATATAGCGGTCGTCGTAATTGGTCTCGATCACGCCGTTCATTTTTGCGACACCAAGGATCACGCAATCGGCGGTGGGCAATGCGCCCCCCGCGAGCGAGGTGCCAGAGCCGCGCGGCACGACGGGGACTTTCATCTCGTGGCAGATTTTCAAGACGGCGGCGACTTCGGCAGTGTTCGCAGGCAATACGGCGCAAAGGGGCGGGCAGCGATAAGCGGTCAGCCCGTCGCATTCATAGGCACGCGTTTCGGAAATGTGTGAGATCACGGCGTCATGAGGAAGGACTTCGCGCAGGCGTGAAACCAGTTGCTGCTTGCGCGATATGACCAAAGCGCTGGGGACGGGCATTTCCATGGCGGCTCTCCAAATTCTTTATTGGTAAATTAATATGACCAATTTAAGCGGCTGGCAAGCCTCAATTGAAACCGCTAAGAGTTGCGCATGACAATGACTCATCACTTCACGCTGCTTGGCACATACGATTGGGCCGCTTTCTTGTTTATGGTCACCGCTTGGATGGCCCTTGGTTGGCTCATTGAGCATCCACCAAAGACCAGGCCCTCGGTCACAGTTCTGATGTCGCAAAAGCGGCGCGATTGGATGGAGGTATTTATCCACCGCGACCCACGTATTTTCGATGCGCAGATTCTGGCCAGCCTGCGTGAAGGCACCTCGTTTTTTGCTTCCACCTGCATCTTTGCGATTGGTGGCGTGCTGGCCTTGGCCAAGAATACCGACCCGCTTGTCGGTGTTGCCCAAGAGGTGACAGCGATGTCGTCGCCTGTCTTGCTGATCCAAGTGAAGCTGGCGTTTGTGGCGTTGTTTTTGACCAATGCGTTCTTGAAATTCGTCTGGTCAAACCGCGTGTTTGGCTATTGCGCTGTTTTGATGTCGGCGGTGCCAAACGATCCCAACGATCCATTGACGCAACCAAGGGCAGGACAAGCGGCCGAGTTGAATATCCGCGCTGCGATGAACTTTAACCGTGGCTTGAGGTCGATGTATTTTGCGCTTGGGGCGCTGGCGTGGTTACTCGGCGCTCTCCCGCTGTTTGGTGCGACACTTGTTGTAGTCTGGGTGGTTTGGTCGCGTGAGTTTGCGTCAATTCCGCGCAACATTTTGCTGGCGAAATGAAGATGAAGCTTGCTGCGATTTTGACGGTTATGGCGACCACCAGCTTTGCCGATACGCCTGAGATCCAAAAGGTGGCGACCACTGCGATGAACGCAGGTGGTTGGCGGTTTGATGTGACTGTGTCGCACCCAGATACAGGCTGGGATCATTACGCCGACGGGTGGGTCATTGTCGATAGCGAAGGCCGCGAAATTGGCATGCGCGTCTTGGCGCATCCCCATGAGACCGAGCAGCCGTTTACACGCAGCCTAGTGGTCAGTGGCCCGCTACCACAGACAGTCTACATAACGGCAAGATGTAGCGTTGATGGATGGGCCGAACAGCTGTTTGAGGTCTCACTTAAGTAGGATGGGTTTTAACCCATCCTCCGTCCTTCGCGCAGCCACGCGCCAACAGTAAGCAGTGCCGCCAGCATCAAAAATGCCCAAGCGGGCAACAACGGGTTGATTGTTACATCGGCAGTTTGGAATGCCGCTCGCGGTGTGATTCCGATCCAGCCGCGCCCTGCGGCAGGACGCCCTTCGCGCACGTTACGCACGGCAAAATCACCATCAGAGATGTTGAGAATGCCACCACGGGTGCTGTCGACGGCAGGCTGCACGATCTCGCCGGTTGCAATGGTTTGCTCAAACTCGCGCGGTGCTGCGGGCCCAAGGGCGATCACGCTTTCCACGTCTCCTTCGCGCAGGCGGTAAAGGCCGACTTCAGGGGCGTCCCACAGTGTCTCGAAACGACCGGGGCTGACCTCATTGAGGGCCAAATCAGTCTCGGTTCCATCAGGGTGCGTGACGGTCACGTCGCCGATTTCGGTCCCAATAGTGCGGCGAATAATCCGCATCGTTTGACCCGTTGGTTCGGCTGTCAGCGCCTCTTCTTCAAGGTCAGGTTCTTTCATCATCCAATGGGCAAGCCTGCGCAACAGTTCAAGCTGCGGCCCGCCGCCCTCAAACCCGCGATCCCAAAGCCATGACTGATCGGACGCAATCAGCGCCACCCGCCCGTTGCCAACACGGTCGAGCGTCAGAAGGGGGCGATCATCAAGGCCTGACATCACGGTCGTCGCCGTGTCTGGCACCAGCACATCAACAAGGCGGAACCAGCGGCCCCAATTCGCACCTTCACCGTCGGGATTGGCATAAAGCGCCTCAAGCCCTGCGGTCACAGGATGTCTGTCACCGATGTCGGTGACTTGCGGTGTGAAGCCCTCTTCAAACACCCGCGCTGTCGGCGCGCCAGGGAGGATTTGCCCCAGAGGTGAGCGATATATGCTCTCCGCGCCGCCATATTCGGGACCAGAGGAAATGAGCACAGCGCCGCCTTCTTCAACATAGTTGCGGATGTTGTCGAGGTATTCGTTTGGCAGAATGCCGCGCCGCCGATAGCGATCAAAAATGATCAGATCAAAGTCGGTGATCTTTTCCAAGAAGAGTTCGCGGGTTGGAAAGGCGATGAGGGATAATTCATCCACTGGCACGCCATCTTGCTTTTCTGGCGGTCGCAGAATGGTAAAGTGTACGAGGTCCACAGCGGCGTCTGATTTCAACAAGTTCCGCCAAGTCCGCTCGCCCGCGTGTGGTTCGCCAGAGACCAGCAAAACCCGCAAGCGGTCGCGCACGCCGTTAATTTGCACCACCGCGCCGTTGTTGCGATCCGTCAACTCGCCCACCACAGCCGGGGTCGCGAACTGCACCACGTTCATGCCGCCGTGGGGTAAGTCCAGCGGCAATTCGATGTCTTGGCCCGTGGGCACTTGGAACGACATTGGCGTGTCACCGTCGATTGAGATCGACAGTGGTACGATGGCTCCAGCCTCGGGCGCGGCACCTTGGTCTTCGATCCGCAAAGTCAGCGTGATCGTCTCGCCCATGATCGCAAATGCAGGCGCGTTGGAGACAACGAGCCTGCGGTCCCAATCCTCAGGTTGACCCGTCAGGATCGTGTGGAACGGTGCGGGCAGGGGCGGTGTGCGGGCCATGTCATGCACGCGTCCGTCCGTGATCGCCACGATGCCAGCGATGCGGGCTTGCGGCTCGTTGGCCAAAGCCGCGGATAGGGCGGTCATCAATTCGGTGCCACCGTCGCCCTCGGCATCATTAACAGGTACGACGCGCAATTCGGTATTGGGCATCCGCGCCAATTGTCCGCTTAAGGTTTCCAAGGCAGTTGCTGATTGTTCGGGACGGTCGGAGATGCGCTGGCTTGCAGATTCGTCGACCAAGGCAATCACGATGTCGCTCAGTGGGGCGCGGTCCTCGGATTGTACTGACGGGTTCGCCACCGCGGCCAAAATCGCGATAGCCGCCAAGGCCCGCAACCACCATCCTGCAAGTCTGCGCCAAACCGCCAAAGCCACGCCAAATAGCGCCAGTCCAGCCAGCACATAAAGCGCCACCATCGGCACCAGCGGATCAAGGATCAAAGTTTCCGTCATGCGCTATTGTCCCAGTCGATCAAGCAGTGCGGGCACATGCACCTGATCCGATTTATAATTGCCTGTCAGCACATGCATGACCAGATTGACGCCAAAGCGCAGCGCATATTCACGCTGCTTTTCACCGGCCGTGCCGCGCCCGACAGGGAACATGCGGTTGCCATTACCGTCCACGGCCCATGCGCGCGCCCAGTCGTTGCCGCCGATAACCACTGGTGTGACCCCGTCGTTAAGATTGCGGAACGGCATCCCCTCGGCTTGCTCTGCACCAACAGGGGCTGCTTCGACCCAAATGTCGCGGCTGGCGTAGCGACCAGGGAAATCTTGCAAAAGGTAGAACGTACGGGTCAAAACGTGGTCGGCTGGGATCGGTTCAATCGCAGGAATATCGAGGCCGCGCGCGATGGCTTGTAGCTTTTGCCCCTCAGGGCTGCCAGAGCCAAACCGTGCCTGATCCGCATCGCGTGTATCAAAAAGGATCATGCCACCTGTGCGCAAATAGCGGTTCAGCTTGCCGTAGGCTTCGCGGCTTGGCAGCGGTTGGTTTGCGGTCACGGGCCAGTAGATGAATGGAAAAAACGCCAGTTCGTCGGTCTCAAGGTTCACGCCTACTGGATTTGCAGGCTCGATAGACGTGCGTTGGAAAAGCGTTTGCGACAGCCCAAGCAGCCCCGCCGCTGAGATATCGTCTGTCTCTATATCACCCGTTTGCACATAGGCCAGCACGACGTTTGCTGTGGCTGCAATGGCTTTGGCGTCATCTGACTGGGCTTGGGCATCAGGGGTGAAAGCCATGAACGCAAGAAGGGTCACTGCGGTGACATCGCCGCGCGGCCCACGCAGGCGACCGCCGACAAGCAGAGAGGCGATGATGTCGACGCACAGGAGGCCGAGTGCTGCGGCGAGAAGCCAGCCTTTGAGGGCGGTTTCTCGCACCACACCTAGGCCTTCGACCACGATACGGGCAGGCCATGCGGCGACTGAGAGTGTCGTGTCGGGAGCAATGACATTGACCGCGATTTGCTGGTCAGCGTCCGCATAAAGCCCGGGGGTCAGGTCAGGGCCCGCAATGCCCTTAGCAATCAACGCTCCGTCAACACCAGCAAGGGTCGTGCCGTCTTGCAGTTGTCCGAAACCGTTCAACACATTGCGCGGTAACCACGTCGTGCCAGCCAGCGCCTCAGCCTCAACTGTGGCGGGTCGTGTCGAAACAGCGAGCCGTTCGAGCATTTGCACGAACAGGCCAGAGAGCGGCAAAGTCGACCATTCGGCGTTGGCGGTCACATGCACAAGGACAACCTGACCGAGGCCAAGCTCTTTGCGCGTCACAAGCGGTGTGCCATCGGCCAATTGGGCGATCACGCGAGAGGCGAGGGTTGGATCAGGCTGCGCCATGACTTGGCTGGTGACGGTCACCTCGTCGGCAATGGACAGGCCAAAGAATGGGGAATCTTCTGAAAAAGGTGCGAGCGCTTTTGGCTCTCCCCAACTCATTGCGCCACCGACACTACGGCCACCTGCACGCAAGCGCACAGGCAAAAGTGGGTCTTCGGTGGTGGTGCCAAGGTCGGAAGCGGCAAGGCGCGGTCCCGCAAAGCGCAGCAGCATCCCGCCACGATCAACCCAGTCGATTAGGCCTTCGGTCTCAATGCCTGTCAGTGTGGCCACATCGGCCAGAACGATCACGTCAGGGTTGGCCAGAAGGACATCACCCAATGTGCCGTTAATAATGTCGGCGGTCGGCTGCAAGGCCTCGCGCAGGTAGTGCAACGGCGAGAGCAGATCGAGGCCCTCACGGTCGTCACCGCCAGCAATCAGTGCGATTTCACGGCGCTTTAGCGCGTCGTCTGTCAGGCTCACGGAGCCAGCGGATCTTTGCCCCGCAATCTCGAAACGCGTAACCCGGTTGCGCAGTTCGGGGGGCAAAACGAGGGCGGTCTCGGTCACCGCTTCGCCTGCTGCGAAATTCAGGTCCACCGTTTGCAGCAGACGTTCGACGCCTGCAGGGTCAAGGCCGATGGCGGTGACAGGTGCAACAACGGCGTTGCCGATAGGCGTGCGCACGGCAGAGACGATGATGTTGCCCTCATCGTAGCGTGCGGGACGCAAGCCAAAGGTCGGGCGCGGCGATTGGAAAACGGTGACAGGGCCGTGGGCCTCAAAGGCGGCCAGTAAATCGTTGCGCCCATCCCAATCGATACCGTCTGACATCCAGAAGGTCTCGAAATTGTCAGCCTGATTGTCGATCCACGTGATGCTACCCACGCTTGGTTGCCAAGGTTGCGGTTGCAGATTGGCAAGTTTGTTGCGCCAATCGCCGGGTGCTGCAAAGGGCAGGTCGCCCCCGGGAAGATCGGCGAGGTTCACGATTGCGACGCGTCTGTCAGCCGCTGCCGCTTCGGTCAGCAAACCGTCCACGCGGTCCATTTGCGCTGTCCAGCTAGGCGCACCAGCCCATGATCCGTCGAGCGCGATCACCAGATCGCCAGCCCCACCACGGCTGTCTGATGGATTTAAGACAGGGCCTGCAAAACCGACGATCAGGGCCGCAACAGCCATTAGGCGCAGCAGCAAAAGCCACCAAGGAGTGCGGTCAGTTTGGCTCTCTGCGTCAGTAAGGCCGAGTAAAAGTGCGACGCCTGGAAAGCGGCGTTTGATAGGCGCGGGCGGCACGGCACGCAGGAACAGCCAAAGGATCGGTAGCGCGATGAGGCCAAGCAAAAGGAGCGGGCTGATGAAGCCAAGGGGGCCGAGTGTCCACATTATAGGCTATCCTTTGTGGCGGCCCGAACGTTCGTATTGGTCAGAAGGAAAGAGGTCATACCGACCTCGCGAGTGCTTGGTAGAGCCACAAAAGGGCGGAGGTGGCAGGCGCGTTTGTGTGGTGGGTGTGGAACTGCCAACCTGTTGTGCGGGCGAGATGGGTGAGGCGGTCTTTGCGTTCGGCCAGTCGCTCAAGGTAGCGGGTTTTCAGGTCGCCCGCTTGCAGGGTTTCGTGTTGCAAGCCCCCTTGCATGGATTGGAAAATGGTGCGCCCGTTGAAGGGGAAGGTTTCCTCTTGTGGGTCAAGGATTTGCAGCATGACGCCGCGGACGCCAAGATCGGCTGCCTTGAGAAGGGCGGTTTCAAACGCGTCGATGTTCCCCATGAAGTCAGAGACAAACAGCGCACGTGAATGGGGCAACATGCCAGAGGTTTCGGGCGTGCCGTAGTCGGCGGTCTCGTCTTGCGAGAGGATATTCGCAAGCTTGGTGATTTGGGATTCCCCGCGACGCGGCGGGAGTGTTTCGCCCGTGAGGCCGACACGTTCGCCGCCACGGATCAGCAGGATCGCGGTCGCAAGTGCGACAGTGCGCGCGCGGGTGGATTTGCTGGGCAGATTGTCGGCGGAAGCGAAAGACATCGAGGCCGATTGGTCTACCCAAATCATCACCGACTGCGCGATCTGCCATTCCTTGTCAGCGACAAAGTTTGTGTCGGCACGCGCCGACCTGCGCCAGTCGATGCTGCGTAAATCGTCGCCCGCTTGGGCCGTGCGGTATTGCCAAAACGTATCGCCCATACCCGCGCGTCTGCGTCCGTGATCGCCCAACAGAACCGTCGTTGCCAAATGTTCTGCCCCCGCCAAAAGGGCGGGCAGCGTGCTGGCGGCGATTTCGGCCTGACTGCGGAGATCGAGCGAAGTTGTCACGCGGCGGCGGCCTTTACCTTGGTGATCTCAGCTGCGACAGCGTTGATGATGCTGGTCACGGTTTCACCACGTGCGCGGGCCGCAAACGAGAGCGCCATGCGGTGCTCAAGCACGGGCACGGCCATCGCCATGACGTCCTCGGCGGAGGGGGCGAGGCGGCCTTCGAGTAGCGCTTGTCCACGGACGGTGAGCATCAGCGCTTGGGCCGCACGTGGCCCCGGCCCCCAGCTTACCGCATTGCGCACGATGTCGGATGCACTCTCGTCAGGGCGGCACGCGCGAACCAGATCGAGGATCATCTCAACGATATTATCGCCGACAGGCATACGGCGCAGGATCGTCTGCGCCTCTAGCAATTCGGCTGCGGTGAAGACTTGCGTGGCTTCTTCCTCTTCCGTGCCAGTCGTGGCGATTAGAATGTCACGCTCGGTGGCGCGGTCAGGGTAGGGCACGTCGATTTGCACAAGAAAGCGGTCAAGTTGCGCTTCTGGCAACGGATAGGTGCCTTCTTGCTCAATCGGGTTTTGCGTGGCCAAAACGTGGAACGGCACACCAAGGGGGCGGTGTTCGCCCGCAATCGTGACTTCCTTTTCCTGCATCGCTTGCAAAAGCGCGGACTGGGTACGCGGCGAGGCGCGGTTAATCTCGTCGGCCATCAAAAGCTGGCAGAACACCGGACCTTCGACAAAACGAAACGCACGAGAGCCGTCTTTGGCGGTATCAAGAATTTCGGAGCCCAAGATATCGGCAGGCATCAGGTCGGGGGTGAACTGAATGCGATTGCCGTGCAGGCCCATCACTGTAGAGAGCGTATCGACAAGGCGGGTCTTTCCCAAACCGGGCAAACCAACCAAAACCGCATGTCCGCCACAGATCAACGCAGTGAGGGTCAGATCAACGACGCGGGGCTGCCCGATGAACCGTTTGCCGATGCTGGCACGGGCTGCGGCCAATTTGGTCCCTAGTTTTTCGATATCGGTGACCAATTGATCGGGGTTTACCATGACAATGCTCCTGTTACGCCTATATGCTTATAACAACAGATTAGCGCGATGACCCCAATGGGAAAAACAATGTCAGAACAAAAGATCGTTACTCCGAGTGCCGAAAGTATCGCAACTGCTGCGCGAGCGGCGAAAAAAGGCGGTTTGCCGCCAGTGCATCTGTGGAATCCGCAGTTTTGCGGCGATCTGGATATGCGGATTGCACGGGACGGGACGTGGTTTTATCTTGGTACGCCGATTGGACGGCCCGAACTGGTCAAGCTCTTCTCGACGATTCTACGCCGTGATGGCGATGATTACTTCCTCGTGACCCCTGTCGAGAAGGTCGGAATTACGGTTGATGATGCGCCGTTTGTGGCGGTGGATTTCAACCGCAAAGGTGACGCGCTGGTGTTTGAAACCAATGCTGGCGATTTCGTGGAGGCGGGGCCAGATGCGCCGATCCGCGTGGTGCGTGACCCCGAAACGGGGGAGCCCGCGCCCTACGTTTTGGTGCGCGCGAACCTTGAGGCGCTGATTGACCGCAAGTCGTTTTACAGGCTCGTCGAAATTGGAGAAGAGCAAGATGTCGAAGGTGTGCTTTGGTTTGGCGTGATGTCCAAGGGGGCGTTCTTCCCGATCATTCCAGCGGCGGAGTTGCATGCATGAAGACCTGCGCGAACCTGACGATGTTGTTTACAGAGCTGCCGTTCTTGGAACGGTTCGGAGCGGCGAAGCAGGCAGGGTTTGACGCGGTGGAGGTGCTATTTCCATACGATGTTGCGGTGCCTGATATGCTCGACATGATGGCGCGCAATGAATTGCCGCTGGCGCTGATCAACTGCCCACCGCCTAATTATACAGGGGGCGAACGGGGCTTTGCCGCCGTTGTCGGCTCGCGGTTTCAGCAAGATTTCAAGCGGGCCGCGCGATACGCAAAGGCACTGGGCGCGCAGCATTTGCATATCATGGCGGGGGCTGCCGAGGGGGCAGAGGCGCGGGCCTGTTTTGTTGATAATTTGCGTTGGGCTGCGGCAGAGGCACCCAGTCAAAGCCTGACGATTGAGCCGATTAATCGCGACGACATGCCCGGTTATTTCTTGTGCAATTTCGACGAGGGCAAGGCGATTGTCGAAGAGGTAAATGCGCCGAACTTACGCCTACAATTCGACGCCTATCACGCGCAGAAAATCACGGGCGATGTGTTGGGCACTTGGGGACGTGTCCGCGATGTGGTGGTGCATGTGCAGGTAGGGCAAACGCCGCACCGTACAGCACCAGACCAAGGTGATATCGACTTTGACGCGTTTTTTGCGCAGTTGAAAAAGGACGGCTACAATGGCTGGATCAGCGGCGAATACATCCCCGCTGATCGCACCGAGTTGAGTTTAGGCTGGATCAAGTAGGATGGGTTTTAACCCATCATTGCCCTGATAGGCTCTTCGCCAAACGCATCAGTTGCACGGCCTCTGTACGGTAGCCAAAGGCATCAGCCCCACGGTTCGCAGTGGCCAGATCAATCGCTTGTGCATAGCCCCAATCGCCCAAATAATCGGACCCGCTTAGAAGCTGGCCGAAACCCGCGATTGCGGAGGCAAATTGCGCCTCTGAATTGGTCGCAGTGCCTTGTGCAATTTGCACTTCCAACAGCTTGCTCACGTCCTCACCAGGTTCCTTATAGCGCAGCTTCAAGAAGCCGAGTTCAGCCGCATCACCGCTCACCTCTGCCGCCTGATAGCGCAGCGGATCGTTGAGTACGGCGTCGCTGCCCTTAGGCGTCACTTCATAAATCGCGGTCACCGAATGGCCCGCCCCTAGGTCGCCTGCATCCACCGTGTCATTGTTAAAATCCTCACGGCGCAGACTCCGCGTCTCATAACCGATCAGACGGTATTCGGCGACGGCGGCGGGGTTGAATTCGACCTGCACTTTCACGTCCCCCGCAATCGGGAACAGCGCCCCTGTCAACTGGTCCACCAACACCTTTTGCGCCTCTGACAACGTGTCGATAAAGGCCGCGATGCCGTTGCCGTTTTGCGCGAGCGCCTGCATGGTCGCGTCATCAAGATTGTCACGACCAAAGCCCAAAACGCTGAGGTAAGTGCCGCTATCCCGCTTGTCCGCGATGTAGGTCTTCAGCGCCTCAGGGCTATCGATGCCGACGTTAAAATCACCGTCCGTGGCAAGGATCACGCGGCTGACTTCGCCGTCCTCGGCCATGCTCGCGGCCACGGCATAGGCTTGTTCTAAACCACCCTGACCATTCGTCGATCCGCCAGCACCTAGCCCTTGGATCGCTTGCAGAATTGTCGTGCGGTCAGAGGCGGCGGTGGGGGCCAGAACCTGTCCCGCGCTGCCTGCATATTCGACAATCGCAACCTGATCTTCAGGGCGTAAGTTATCAAGCATCAAGCGGAAGGATTGCTTGAGCAGCGATAGTTTGTTCGCGTCCGACATCGACCCCGATGTGTCGATCAAAAACACAAGGTTCAAGGCAGGGCGATCCGCCACCTTAGGCATCCGCCCTTGCAACCCGATATGCACCAACTGCGTGCCCGCGTTCCAAGGTGTGCCCATCACGGTGACGGTCGGGCGGAAAGGGGCCTCGCCCGCCTCTGGACCTGCGTAATCATAGGGGAAATAGTTGATCATTTCCTCGACGCGCACGGCATCATGCGGCGGCATGGAACCGTTTTGCAGGCTAGAGCGCACAAGCGAATAACTCGCCGTATCAACGTCGATCGAGAAGGTCGAAACGGGTTCTTCGCTCACGACTTTGACGGGGTTCGCGGCGGCGTTTGCGAAGGCCTCTGTGTCTGATGATTGCATGGTGCTGAGATCGTTTGCAGGCACGATGGGCTGGTCCGCTGGGGACGTGGTCGCGGTTAATCCTGCGGCTCCGCTGTCGTCTGTAAGTAGTTCGCTAAGTGGAGACGACGCCTTAGGGCGCGCTGGAACTGGCTGCGGCGTAGCGCGTCGCAAGGTGTCGACGGTCTTTGCAGCGGACTCGGTCTCTTGTTTTACAGTCATAGGTGCTGGCTTACGCAACAAATCTTGCCCCGTCGGCGTCAAAAACAGAAACCCGCACGCCACAAGTGCTGTGGTGGCGCCCAATGCGCCCTTAGATGTCAGTGTATTCAGCATAGTCTTCACTCCTGTCCAAAGGGCGTTTTGCCCGTTTTCAGAAGTTGGACGCAGCGGTTTGGCCGATCCTTGGAGGGTCTCGAAATTTTGTCGCGCAAGGGCCAGATTTTCGGCACGGCGTGCACCATCGGGCGACGGTGTCGCGCTCGTCATCGCAGCCTTCAGATCGTCGAGGTCGTCGCTCATGCCACATCCTCCTTTTCTTTAAATTCTTTGAGGCGCTTTTTGGCCTCCGATATCCGCCAAGAAATCGTGCCCTCGGACACTCCCAAAATCTCGGCCGCCTGCGCATGTGTCATGTCGTCGAGCACCAAGGCGAGCGTGTCACGCAGGTCGTCGTTGAGGCTTTGCATCGCGGTTGTGAGCCAGTCTATTTTCGCGGCGTCCTCGATGGCGGTCTCGGTGCGGTTCACTTCCCAATCGCCCCACCCTGCGCTTGCCTTCACATAGGTCGCCCGTCTGCGTCTGCGGTCATGGGCGGCGTTCACGGCGACGCGGTAAAGCCATGTGGTGACCTTGGCGCGGCGCTGGTAGCTGGCCAGTTTTGCAGGCAGGGCAGCGCAGATATCTTGGGTCAAATCCTCGGCCTCGGCCCGCGCACCCGTCAGCCTGAAACAAAACGCAAACAGCCTGTCGTAGTGCCGATCCAGCAGCATAGCAAAAGCCGCCCCATCGCCAGAGGCTGCCGCAAGTGCCAAGTCTTCGTCGGGTGTTGTCATACGCATTATGGTGGTTGGACGCGCCTCGGACGTCAATCCTTGGCGGTGACCTTAGGTTATTTTGAAAAAGGCATCTGCGGCCTCGTAATCGGGTCCGTACCTGCCTAACTACACAGTCCTCCACGCGGTATTAAGCCGTTTGAAATTACACATAAAATTGGACCTCCCCCCATGAAAGCTGCCATTATCCGCGCCTATGAAGGTGCCGTAGAAATCGCCGATGTTCCGGCACCTGTTCTTGCTGATGATAGCGTCATCATCAAAGTTCACGCCGCAAGTATAAACCCGATCGATAACATCCTGCGCATGGGCTACATGAAGGATATGATGCCGCTCACCTTCCCGTTTGTGATGGGTTATGACGTCAGCGGTGTCGTGACCGAAGTCGGCAAAGACGTGACCACGTTTAAGATTGGCGATGCAGTTTACGCCCGCGCGAACCAAGACGACAAAGGTGCCGTTGCTGAATTCGCCCGTGTGAAAGCCGCTGAACTGGCGTTGAAACCAGCGAGCCTAAGCCACCTTGAGGCCGCCTCGATCCCGCTTGCTGGTCTGACCGCATGGCAGGCATTTGTCGAATTTGCGCATTTGGAAAAGGGCCAGAAGGTTCTGATCCACGCGGGCTCCGGCGGCGTTGGCACATTGGCCATTCAGATGGCGAAACATTTGGGCGCATACGTCGCGACGACAGTCAGCGCACGTAACGCGGACCTTGTGAAATCCCTCGGCGCTGATCTTGTGATCGACTACAAAACCGAGAATTTTGATGAGGTCATTTCCGACTACGACGTCGTGTTCGATATGGTCGGCGGCGACATCATGAACCGCTCTTTCAAGGTCTTGAAAAAGGGTGGGCATTTGGTGTCGATCAAGGGCCAGGATACCGACGGTCTTGCGGCCCAGCATGACGTAAAATTCGACTGGTTCTTCATGCATCCCGATGGGGCGCAGTTGAAAACGCTGGCTGATTTGGTGGTCTCTGGCGAGCTCAAAACCGTGATCGACAGTACGTTCAAATTTGGGGACGCGGCAAAAGCGTTTGACCATTTGGCCGATGGCCATGCAGTTGGTAAAATCGTGATTGATATGACGGCCTAAACTGTTGGCGGGGCAGGGTTAAACCTGCCCCAACCTATCTTAAACTGACGTACAGATATATTTCATTTCCATGTAGTCATCCATGCCGTGGCGGCTGCCTTCGCGCCCTAAGCCTGACTGCTTTACGCCACCAAACGGTGCAACTTCGGTCGAGATGATGCCAGTGTTCACGCCGACGATGCCGTATTCCAGCGCCTCTGCGACCTTGGTCACTCGGGACAGGTCCTTGGCGTAGAAATAGGACGCCAAGCCAAAGATCGTGTCGTTGGCCAAGGCAATCACATCGTCCTCGTCTTCGAACTTAAACAATGGCGCAAACGGGCCAAATGTCTCATCGACGCTGACCATCATGTCCTTTGTCGCGTTGGTCACAATCGTTGGCTCGTAGAACAAACCACCCAGCGCATGCGGCTTGCCGCCTGTCAGGATCGTGCCGCCTTTGGACAGCGCATCGTCGAGGTGTTCTTGCACTTTCGCGACAGCCGCTTGCTCAACCAACGGGCCAGTGGTGATGCCGTCGGATAGGCCGTCGCCTACCTTCAATGCTTCAACCGCGACCTTCAGTTTTGCCGCGAATTCATCGTAAACGCCTGCCTGCACATAGATGCGGTTCGCGCAAACGCAGGTCTGGCCGTTGTTGCGGAATTTGCAGGCGATGGCGCCAATGACGGCCTCATCAAGGTCTGCGTCATCAAACACGATAAACGGCGCGTTGCCGCCCAGTTCCATCGAGCATTTCATAACCTGATCGGCGGCTTGCTTGAGCAGGATGCGGCCAACTTCGGTGGACCCTGTGAACGACAGTTTACGCACAATCGGGTTTTCGCAGAACTCTTTGCCCACGTCCGAGGATTTGGTCGAAGTCACGACGGACAGCACGCCTTTTGGCACGCCCGCCTCTTCGGCCAATTTCGCCATGGCGAGCGCGGAAAGCGGGGTCAGAGATGCAGGGCGCACGACGAAGGAACAGCCTGCGGCCAAAGCAGGCGCCACCTTGCGGGCGATCATTGCGTTGGGGAAGTTCCAAGGGGTAATCGCGGCGGCCACGCCAATCGGCTGCTTGATCACTGTGATACGCTTGTCAGCCATGTGACCGGGAATCGTTTCGCCGTAATTGCGCTTTGCTTCTTCGCCGAACCACTCAACGAAGGACGCGCCATAAGCCACCTCGCCACGGCTCTCGACCAAGGGTTTGCCCTGCTCGGCAGTCATAATGATCGCGAGGTCTTCTTGGTTTGCCATGAGAAGGTCGAACCATTTGCGCAGCACTTTTGCGCGCTCCTTGGCGGCCAAAGCAGCCCATGCCTTTTGTGATTTATGCGCAGCATCAATGGCTTGCGTAATCTCGGAGCGGTCAAGGTCGGTGACGGTTGCAATCACGTCACCGCGTGCGGGGTTGGTGACGTCAAAGGTCTTGCCGCTTTTCGCATCGACCCATTCGCCGCCTACGAAGGCTTGCGAGCAGACGAGGTCGGGGCGTTTGAGCATGGATTTAAGGTCGGTTGTTGCGTCGAGCATGATGTTCTCCAATTCAGTTGGCACTATCTGACCAGCCAAGCTAGCCTTGGTAAAGTCAAAAACCACAGAAAGTGCCTGAAATGGATATGGACGACCGATTTGCGAATGCAGCCTATATTCCTGACGGGATGTCCTACCCTGAGAAATGGGCGCGTCAGGCAGCCGCGTTTCGGGCCACGGCCAAGGCCGAACTGGATGTGCGCTATGGCCCAAGTGCGCGGCAGGTGATGGATGTTTTCCACCCTGAGGGCACGCCAAAAGGCACAGTTGTGTTTGTGCATGGCGGCTATTGGGTGGCGTTCGATAAATCATTTTGGTCGCATCTCGCGGCGGGGCCTTTGGCGCATGGCTGGTCGGTGGCGATGCCGTCGTATGACCTGTGCCCAGATGTGCATATCTCTGAAATAACGCAACAAATCGAGGAAGCGGTGCGTGGTTTGCAGGGACCGCTGCGCCTGACAGGCCATTCTGCGGGCGGTCATTTGGTTGCGCGTTTGGCGGGGATGCCGCGTGTGGCGCGGGTGGTTCCGATCTCGCCTGTGGCGGATTTGACCCCGCTTTTGCAGACGAAGATGAACGCGGATTTGCGATTGTCAGAGGACGAGGCCTTTGCCGAAAGTCCCGTGAACCTGCCCCCGCCGAATGTGCCTGTAACGGTGTGGGTTGGCGGGGATGAGCGGCCCGTTTTCCAAGAGCAAGCCAAGCAATTGGCGGATGCTTGGGGTGTTGATTTGGTCGTGTCCGAGGGCGAGCATCATTTCAACGTGATTGAGCCGCTGGCCGATCCTGACAGCCCGCTCGTCAAGGCGCTGCTTAGCTAAAGGTGCGGGCGTAGCAGGCGGGTGTCTCAAACGGATTTGAGCGCGCCTCATAGATGCCGCGTGCGATGGCGCGGGCCATGCAGGTGGCGGCTGCGTGACCGAGATAAATCAAATCATCACACTCGATTTCGCCATGGCTTGCCGCAAATATCAAATCACCGTCCATAGGTGTGTGGCTCGGCACTAAGGCCCGCGCGATACCGTCGTGGGCCGCTGTGGCGAGCCGTGTGCATTGCGCTTGGGTCAGTTTTGCGTTTGTCGCAACGATCCCGATGGTGGTGTTTTGGGCGTGTCCTTTGGTTGCGGGGCGGCCTGATGGGTAGGTCGACGAGGGGCCGAGGTTGCCGAATTCGCCGTTTTCCTCAAACGGTGCGGCCCAGAAATGCGGACCGTCGCCAACGGTTGCAGAGCCGATGGCGTTGACCGCGACGAGGGCACCGACGATGACGCCGTTTGGCAGTTGCATCGAGGCGGAACCTAATCCGCCTTTGAGACTGGCGGTTGTAGCCCCAAATCCAGCACCTGCTGTGCCGATCTTGAAGGTGGTACTGCGGCTAAAATAAGCGTTTATTCCCAATGCATTATACGGATTTTTAACCCAATCCTTGTCACCCACATTCAGCAGATCAAACAAGATCGCGGCGGGTACGATGGGGACGGTGACGTCGCCTACAGCAAAACCGCGTCCCTCTGAGCGTAGTGCGTCGGCCACACCAGAGGCCGCGTCGAGGCCAAAAGCGCTGCCGCCTGAAAGCACAATCGCATCGACGGTTTGCACGGTTTTGTCGGGGGCAAGCAGATCAGTTTCGCGGGTGCCCGGTGCGCCGCCCATAACATGCACGCCACAGGTAAAGGGCGCGTTAGCGGTCAGGACCGTGACCCCTGATTTCAGGGTCTCGTCATGGGCGCATCCGACTTGGAGCCCTGCGATATCTGTGATCAGATTTTGCATCAAACAGCCACGATATAAGGGCCGAGATAGAATAGATTTGGCGTGTGAGCCAGTGTATAAGGAAAGCCACCAAAAGCATCTTCTGTGATGATTATCAACGTGTTAGCGCCGCGCATCTTGTGCAGGGTGCGGTCGGTTTCCTCGACGCTGAGGAACTCTGCAAGGCGGTTTGCGGCATTGTGAAAGACGACCTCGACGAAGTCCGTGTTGATGAAGGCACCGGGTTGATCAAGGGTGATCTGTTCGGGCACATCGCCGGGTGCGTGAAAGCAATAGGCCATCGCGGCATCTACGTCGTCGAAATTGCCAGAAAACAAGTGAATCCGTTGTTGTCCATGCGGCAACGCGGCGGGCAAATCGGGTTGCGGAATGGGGCGGAGAGCTTTGAGAAGGCGGGACAGAATGGACATGGTGGCTTTCATTTTCTGCACGGGTTTCGGGTAGTTTCGTCGTTAATTTGGCTGTGCACAACCCGTGCACTGAACGTGCACCATGCGTGCACTGGATTGACGCATCATAAAAATCTGCTAACGGTGGCTTTGAGCAAGTGACGATGGCGTCGTCGCAGGTAGGTAACTACCGCTTGGCCGCTGTGCCATCGTCCTGAACGCCGGGACCTTTCGGGGTCTGCATGACCCCATTTATGTTGGGTCTATGATTATGACAAACCGTCCACAATTCTACCGTTTCCATCAGGGCGCCGAAGTGCTGCCGTTTGCGCCATCCGAATATGACGCGCGCCTGAAGGGCCTGCGCCAGATCATGGCCGATAAGGGCGTGGCTGCCGCTGTTTTCACGTCGATGCATAACATCGCGTATTATTCCGGCTTTCTGTACTGCGCGTTTGGCCGTCCTTACGCGCTTGTGGTCACGGCCACCGAGAATGTGACGATTTCGGCGGGGATTGATGCCGCACAGCCTTGGCGCAGGTGCCACGGCGATAACATCACCTATACCGATTGGGAGCGTGACAACTATTGGCGTGCGATCTTGTCTGTGACAGGCAGTGGCGCTGTGATCGGCATGGAAGGCGACCACCTGACGTTGGTGCAAAGCCAGAAGCTGGAGGCGTTCCTTGCGCCCTCGCGAATCGTTGATATTGCGCCCGCGACGATGGTGCAGCGCATGAAAAAGTCGCAAGCCGAGTTGGATTTGATCCGCCATGGTGCGGGTGTGGCTGATGTGGGTGGTTATGCCATTCACGAAGCCGCAAGGGCAGGTGTGCGCGAGATTGACGTGGCGATGGCGGGCCGTGATGCGATGGAATTGGAAATCGCAAAACGGTTCCCAGATGCCGAATACCGCGACACTTGGGTTTGGTTCCAATCGGGCATCAATACTGACGGCGCGCATAACCCTGTGACGGGGCGTGTATTGGAGCGCGGCGATATTCTGTCGCTCAATACGTTCCCGATGATTTCGGGCTATTACACAGCGCTAGAGCGGACGATGTTTGTCGAAGAGGTTGATCCTGCGAGCCTTAAGATTTGGGAGGCTAACGTCGCAGCCCATGAATATGGCATGAGCCTGCTTGTGCCCGGTGCGAAGTGTTCGGAGATCACCGCAAAGATCAACACGTTCTTTGAGGAACGCCAGTTGTTACAGTACCGTACGTTCGGCTATGGCCACTCGTTTGGGGTGCTGTCGCACTACTACGGGCGCGAGGCGGGGCTTGAGTTGCGTGAAGATATCGACACGGTTTTAGAGCCGGGCATGGTGATTTCAATGGAGCCGATGCTTACGATTCCCGAAGGCACACCAGGTGCAGGCGGTTACCGCGAACATGACATTTTGTTTATCACCGAGGACGGGAATGAGGATATTACCAAATACCCATACGGACCTGCGCAAAATATCGTCGGAAATTAAGGGGATAGGGGCGTCGGCATTAGGGCGCCCCCTTCACCTCAAAAACAAGTGAGCCGAATTGCAACTTCTGTGGCACATGATATTGAGGGCCAGAATTTTGAATTGGTAGCTATCGCTTATGACCACAAATAACGTTTACTCCAGACGCGCGTTCGGCGCCTTGCTTTTGGGAACGACAGCCGCTTGTGCGTCTGGCCCGGACCTTGAAGTACCTGCACCCGTTGTTTTCACTGAGGGCTATGGCCCGCACTTTGATTCAGGGTACAACTTGCCCGGTATTCCGCCAGAATATACCCAAGGGATCAACCGCCGCATGTCTGGCACCTATTTGGGTGAAGCCCCGCGCAACTCGATCGACGTCGATCCTTATGCGAAGTTCCTGTACCACGTCTTGGATGATGGCACGGCTGTCCGTTATCCCGTTGGTGTTGGCCGCGCAGGCAAAAGCTTTGCTGGTGACGGTATCATCCAGTTAAAGAAAAAGTGGCCCGGTTGGACGGCTACCGCCAATATGCTGCGCACGGAGCCTGATGTTTACGGCCCGTTTGCGAGGGGTATTCCAGGTGGTTTGCGCAGCCCGCTTGGCGCGGCTGCCTTGTATCTCTACCGCAATGGGCGTGACACATATTACCGTATTCACGGCACCAATGATCTGGGCTCTATCGGGAACTCTGGCTCTGCTGGCTGTATCCGTATGTTTAACCAAGACATCCTGCATCTTTATGATGCCGTGCCAACAGGTGTGAAGGTTCACGTGCGGTCCGAGGCCGAAAGCCTGCGCGTTGATCCAGAGAATTACCTGCGCGGCATCGAATTGCCTGCCAAACACATCGACCCAGATGCGATTTATGGCGAAGAGGCGATTGCCAACGATAGGCCGCCCGATTTTGATGCGGTTGATCCAAATACGCTGATTACGATCGTAGGATCCAATTAAATTAAAGAAAAATGACCCGCACCCTCTCTGGTTGCGGGTTTTTTCTTATCATCGCCATTTAGCTGCCGTAGTTTATTGGCACGAATGGCCGAAATCACGGGGCGGGGATTTGCAAACCCGCGACTGCATACCTAAATGTAATAAAGCATAACATTAACGAGGGGACCTCCGCATATGTCTACTTTCGACGCACAGATCAATGAAAGCCAAAAGCAAGTTGCCGAGGCGCAATCGAAGATTTCCGAGCTGACAAGCCGTATTGAGACTGCACGCCAGAAGATGGCTGCTGGCACGGATATTTCCGTCGATATCGAAAATGCGAGCCTTGAGGACGTGCATGCCCATACCGAGTTGATGAACGCGAATATCGCGGAATTGATTATGGGCTTGGACGATGTGACCTCGGCGTTTTCCAAGGATTTTGACGAGATGCGGTCCAAGACCACGATGGAAAGCGTCGTGGGCTGGTTCTCTGGCGCGAAGGCCGACAGCATGCGCGAAGAGCGGATGCGCACGGCAAGCGTTGACGACAAGTTGCAGGATTTGATTTCGAAGTCGGATATTATCACCAAGCTTTTGCAAGGCCAGTTGGCGACGCTCAACGAGCAGAAAACCAAGGTTGAGACGAACCTGACGGGCACATTGGACGAGCGCGAGGCGACTGTTGGTGAGTTGGAGCAAGTCCGCGCTGATATCCTCGCGATTGATCCGCAGATTATTACGCTTGAGGGCAAGATTTCGGTCGAGCAGGACGCGGCGAAGCGCACGAAGTTGGAGTCTGAACTTGCTGGTCTAAACACGAAATACAACGAGATGGTGCAGATGGAGCAGGTGAAGCTTGCGAAATCCCAAACGCTGGAGCGCTATATCGAGAAGGGTAAAACTTGGGTCGATAGTTTGCAGAACCAAGCGGCGACGCAGATGGTTCTGATCAACAAGCTGGAAACAGATACCAAGCAGCGCGTTGTTTTGTATGATGCTTTGTCGAAGTCTTTGAAGACAGCGCAGCAGCAGGACGTCGCCCATAAGATCAACGAGATTGGCGTAAAAACTGACCAAGAGGCACAGACCGCGATGGCCGCAATTGGTGCCGCCACAAACGCGCGGATGGCAGATATGTTGGAAGCCCACGAGGACCACATGGTATTCGCGCGTGAAGTTCTGGAGCAGAAAGCCAAGGCCGACGAGCGGTTCGTGCGCAGGTTCCAAAAGATTGTGGAGAAGCACGATAGCAATCAGTACGGTGGGTAGATAAAGGCTGTGAGTTTTAGCTTTTCGAGTTATTTTGCCGTCTGGTTCGGGCTTGTTTTATTGTTGCTTTGGGGGCTTCTATTTTTAGTGATCACATTGGGAACACTGGCCTTCGCATTGAACCAAAGTGGAGAGGCGAGAGGACTCCTGTATTATGGAGCACTTTATGGCACATCCGCATTCTGGCTGTGGATCGGATTTTTCTTTCTTGCTCCGACGGGGTTCAAAATTGCCAAGCGAGGGAATGGCGTGATGTGGAGGAAAGAGCGTCTTACTGTTGCTGAAGTCTTGAATATTTTTCGTGGTGGTCTTGCTGGCCTCGTTGGCTTGAACAAAAAGGCTGGTTCCTGATGCGATTTGGGACTCAGCAGGCGATCGCACTAACGGTTAGTATCGGTTGCCTTAGTCTTCCGAGAATTGCATCGTTGTTTCCTGTCGGCGATATTACTTGGGATTTGCCCTATGTCTTACAATGGACCATGACGCTTCTGCTCAATCTGGCTTTTTTCAGATACTTTTTTTGGCTCGCTTGGGATTCTGAAAGGGGGCAGCGCTTTTTCTTAGCGATACATTTTCCCAAAGAGTGGATTATCAATGGTGTCGGGGCTGGCGCGCTAAGGTGGTATTGCCACATTAATGAACATGGTGATGATTTGGATGCTCGTTGAAAATGTCAAAAACTGACCACTCCCTCGATCACTTCAAAATGGAGGTGACCCATGCTGAGTGCCGATGACTATATTGAAATGCGCAAAAACGCGCATCGCGCAAAATGGCTGACATTTGTGATCTTTCTTATCGCTCTGGGCGGCGGTTTTTATGTCCTTGTGCGCGCCTCGCACGCCTATGGCTTTCCGTTGATACCGATGAACGGTGCCTATGTTATTTTGGTCTTTCTGTTCGCGTCGATTATCAAATACTGCGTGAAAGCTTATAAGAAAGTGCCGTTTGCAATAGGGCTGGCCAGCGACGATCCTGTTTTTCATGATGGATTCTGTGATGGCCATGACGACTGATCATTCCCTCGACCACTTCAAGCTGGAAGATACCCGCATCACCCGCAGGTATTTTGGCAAGTTCGAGCGGATCACGCAGCATATGACCAAGGTCGCGGCCACGATGGAGGCCGAGGGGCGTTTGGCGCGACGCGATACGGATGTGTTGGCGCGGTATCTGTTGGGGTTGAACCTGACGTTTAAGGCGTTGGCGCATAAGTATCATTTCTCTGGGCGTTATGCCCATGCGGGACAGTTGACATTTGACCGTGTCGAGAGCGGCTTTCCTGTCTATCAAGAACTGTTGGAGATGGCCAATGATGCGCTTCAGGCGGGGACGCATTTGGCGTCGATGCCGTCTGTTAATGCGCTGAAGGATCAGATGGTGCGCACGATTGTGGGCGAGCAGGCGATACCGACGAAGCTGCAATATGCGTTGTCGCAGCGGCTGTATTACGAAGAGCTTTCTAAAGGCGGCATGTTTTGGGCGCGCAATGATCCGACGGCTGTTTGGATCAAGAACGACGATGATCGCCGCCATTTTCAGGTGCATTGGGCGGTCTATGACAGTCAGGTGAACTTGCCCGTGATTTACATCATGGATGTGGAGGACACGGGTAAAACGGGCCTGCCCAAGGACGAGCGCCGTTGGCCTGAGGCCCAATCGCATTTAATGGCGCAAAGCCTTGGTGGCTTGAAGTTGTTGACGATTGCCAAGGGTTTTGACGAGGATTTTGACGATCTGCATCCTACGAGGCTGCGCAGGTTCCATATTGGTCCGATGTATTCGAGCGCCTTTACGATGCAGACGGGCCCGCTTCGTGAGGTTCTTGAGGCCGCGAAAAGCCCTGTTGGTGAAGATTGGGCGATGGTCTGGACTGAGGAAGAGTTGCTGTCGGAGCGTGTAGAACATGTGAAGTCTGGCTGGTTTGGATCTGTGGAACGTCAGATTTTTGCGCTTGATCCTTTTGCCACGGGTGGGTCCGACATGGGGGCCAGCCGCATGGAGCGATCGTTGATTATGCCAGAGCGGCCTTATCAGGCTTTAGCCGAACGCAACCCTGCGGGGTTCAAGGATGTGCGCAAGTTTGTTGTGTCGGCTGAGGGCCGCGTTTTGAGTTATCGGTGATACGAATTTTCGCCGAAAATTCGGTGCCTGCCGGCGGCAGGTATTTAAGATCAGAAGAAGGATGAGTGATGAGCCAGAATAGTGACCAGATGGAGCTGCGCGAGGAGGATATTCGCGGGCATTATGCGGCGGCTTTGGGGCTGCTCGATGGCTTTGATCATTCGCCTCGGATCGCAACGGGCGGGGCTGCACCCGTGGCGGAGAAGTCGCCGGGGATCGGGTCTGTGCGCAGGTTTCGCTCGACCACGCCTGGGCTGTCGACGCGCCGCGTGACCCGTGCAGAGGGCATTCAATTGTCGGCACGCGTTGAGGCGATTGGTGGCGATGGGTTGCCCTCACCTATTCAGGCGCATGTGTTGCAGGGCTTGCGCCGCGCGATTGCGATTGCCTTGGCTGTGGCGGATCAGTTTGCGGATCGTACTGCGTTGAAGGATCTCAAGCGAGCGAATTTGGAGGGGGCGTTGGCGGATGTGTCCAAGGCAGAGTTTTCCGAGTTACTGACGGCGGAGGCTTTGATCACGCTTTATGTCTTTGGATCGGCGACGGCGTTTCTGTTGGCGTCTCATGCGTCTGAGCAGACCGTTGAGGTTGGTGAAGTCCAAGAGGTTTTGGTCGAGAATGGCCAGTTGGCGCTTCATGGCGCGCTGTGGGAGTTGGATCAAGACATCGCAGCATTGGGGACGGACGAGCACAAGACAGTGGCTGTCGTTTTGGCCTTTGCCGAGGCGTTGATGGAAAAAGTGGCGTCGCGTGCGGCGTCGGCGGCGCGGTTGGAACCTTTTGTGCAGGCTGCATGGCGCGTTGAGGCGGATGAGTTTTCCGTGCGCGGGTTTAGTCCTGCGACCAAGGGAAAATCCTCCACCCTGACTATGACGTTTAAGAAACCCAATGAGGTCGTGGGCAACCATATCGCCAAATATCAGTCGATGAAGCTGGCGAAGATGTTGATGGCTTATGACTTTGATCGTCGCTTGAATCCGTTTGCTGAACTCGGTGGCTTTATCTTTACGTTTATGGGTGATGGGAAGCCTGGGACGGGGAAGACGACCTTGATCCAGATGATGGCGGGGCTGGTGAACGATTACTGCCAGACGGCGGGCTATCCGTTTAAATATCAGAACCTGAGCACCGATAATATTGACAGTTATCAGGGCAAATCGGGGCAAAACGCGAAGGCGTTTATCAACAACATTCTTGATCCAAGCGTGATTGGGTTCGGAACGATTGACGACATTGACCAGTTGGCGGGCAAGCGTGGGGATCGTCAGTCAAGCGCTGGTCAGTTGGAGATTACCGCTGTTCTGATGGAGAGCTTCGCGGGGGCCAATACGGTTGTGCGCGGGAATTGCACGTTCGGGATGTTCTCGAATTATCCTGAGAACGTGGACGATGCGCTGCGCCAACGGGCGGGGGCGCGGTTCCTTGTGGACGGACCGCAGACGCGGGATGATTACATCGACATTCTGTATCTGTTGATGGGGAAGAACCACGATATTCCGACGGGCGACCATGAAGTGTTCTCGGCGCAAGAGATTAAAAAGGCGGTCGCCGCCAGCTTTGCAGGGCACTCCAAGCCCCATGAAGAGGGGTTGATCCGCGTGTTTGACCGCGTGCAGGACCAGATTGGTGATCTGGATACGATTGCCAAGATGGGGACGTATCTGAAGGCCATTCAGGAAGCTGACGAGCGCTTCACGGGCCGTGCGATCAAGAACATCACGGATGCGGTCAAGGTCCGCGCAATGGATTTTGAGTTGCCTGACGAGTGGATGGAAGAGCCTGATCTGTTCTTGTTTAAGGACTACGACACCAAGAAGGGCATGATTTCTGAGCTGCGGCAGCCGATCACGACCCAGATGGTGATACAGGAAATCAACCGTTATGCGGATAGCGAATTCCGTTATGCCGATAAGTCGGACGAGGTGGCGATTGACCAAATGGTCCGCGACTTTGGCCGCCAAGAGATCGCGAAGAAGCGGTATTTGGAGGGGAAGGGGTGATTGTCAGCTTTCAGGTGGCGGCGCTGTTGGCGGTTGCGGGGGCCGTGTTCATCGGCGTCGTTTGCAGCAAGACCCTGACAACAGGGGGGCAATGGCTAGGTGCTGGCCTTGCGGCGTTGGTCGGCGCAGTGATCGGGTTTCTGCCTGCAATCCCTGATTGGGATAAGGAAACGGCAATGACACTGACTGGATACACTTTAGGCGCGGTGCCTTTGATTGTGATTGCAATGGGGCTTGTCTCGGCTGCGATTTTTGCAAGCTTTAGTGCTGTGCTCGCGTTGATTGCGGGGCTGATTGTAAGGCCGCGGCGGCCAAGACCTGCACAAGGTGGAAACCCGAAATGAGCCTTTTCGCCGACAGCCTGTTCATGCCCGCGCTTGTGCTCGCACTTATGGCTTGGTTCGTGCCTAAGCTGTTGGCACGGGTCATGCCCGAGGGGGTGAAAGCGCTGCTCGGGATCGCGTTTTTGTCGACGGTGTTTTTGTTCGCCCTGAGTGCCGCGTTCTTTGTCGCGCTTTATGTCTGGCAAGGGATGACGTGGGCGCAGTTTGCGGACTTTGGGTTTGCGGCGAATGTTTTGTTTTACGGGAAGCTTGGGTTGTTCGCGGGGATGATCTGGGGGCCGATCATGGTGCTTTCGGTCGCGAATTTACCGCGGAGTTGGGTTAGGGAAGTATGGTGATATCATTGATGGTATTATTATTGGTCCCAATTATTTGGGTTGGTGGCCTGATACTGGGCGTCGTCGCTAGTTTGAAGGTAGGATCAGTTTACATTGTGCTTTGGGCGATACTGTTGGCCGTAACGAGTTGGGTTTTCATGTATAACATGGCCTTTCTTCCGGTTCAGTACGGTCACATCGGGCAGGGGGCTGATGCAGTTGTGTTTCGGAAGACTGCGGTTGATTTTGCGATGGCAAAACTGCTGGCAAAATATGCGATGATCGGGGCGGTGGTCGCCTATGCGGTTGGATGTATTGCGGGTTTGATCCGTAAGAATAAAAGGATTGTAGATGCATAGGCTCATTGAAAAAGGTCTGATGTTTGGCAACCTCATTCGTGTGGATAGCTCTGTTTTTGTGGAGCGGTATAATCGTGCGTTGACGTCTTTGACGGGCAAGCAGACAAAGCTGGACGAGTTTCATGTTGATATTTCGGGGTATTCGCCTGAGGTTGGGGCTGAGTTCGATGATGAGTTGTATCTCAACCATCGCGGCGTGAACCGCCAGTTTATTTTGCTCACAACGGAACAGTCCACCGCGCCGCTTTTAAATGCGAAGTTCTCGACCAGCCGTGGAATTCTCAAGCAGTTCATCGAGACGAACCGCGCGCAATTGTTCGCGCTGACGGCGCGTGATGCGGTAGCGGGCGAGTTTGTGAATTCGGTGTATAGTGTCGAAAACCCTGCCAAGCTGTTTGATATTCGCAAGATTACTATTGAGGCGGATACGACGAGCGGGACGGTGGCCACGGCGAAAAAACTCGGCTCCATGATTGACCGCTTTAAGTCTGAAGACGGTGCTTGGTTCGATGATGTGCTGATCGGGCAGATGATCGGGCTGGCCAAGGAAACGGGCGATGTGACCCGCAATCCTGTGAGCCTTAAGCAGATGGAATTTGCGCAGGATAATTTCTGGACCTCGCATTTTGGCGGGCTTTATGTGTTTCGCGGGGTCGAGCATCCTGCGGTGATTGGGTCGAAAGATCACGATGCCTTGGTCGATTTGCCAGTCAAGTTTGTGTTTGATTTGACCGAGCGGAGCGCGATTGCCAAGTTTCTGAAGCTCAACGATATGGTCGAGCCGATTGTGGAGGCGCGGGGTTTGGATGCCGCCGCAATCCTGCATCAGAAGATGGATTTTGTGGTGGCTTCGGTTGCGGCACAGATGGGCGAGGATTTGGCGGGGGCTGTGCGCCGCGACTTGCGCAACTTGGGTCGCAGGTATGCGGAAAAGCTGCCAGAGGCGTGGCAGGGCATGGCGGCGCTTGCGCGTTGGGCCGAGGAAGATGGCCCTTGGCCACGCATCACGTCGGATCATGACGCCTATTTCTATACGCTGCGCGCCAAGGATCACGCAGATGCGGATTTGGTAAATATGCTGCTTGCCGAGCTGTGTCCGCTGGACATTCGTCAGCTTTTTATCTGCCATAAGGAGGAGTTTTATGCCGCTTATGCCACATGGCCCGATGAAAAGCGTGCCTATGTCGTGGACTTTCTGGATCGGGAGTATCAAGTGGATAAGGCGGGCACGCGTGAGGCCTTGTTCGGCCATGATGCGCCGCTGGAAGAGCCAAAGCCTGTGAGACGTGATATGATTGAAGCTGCTGGCCCTTGGGGTGCGGTGCGGAGGAGATAGAAATGGGATTTGTCAGATTGGTTGTGTTTGGCTTTGTTGGCCTGAGCATTTTATACCTGTGCATCTCGGTCTACTCGCGCTCGGTACGCCGTGAGAAGCTGGAGAAAGCATGGGACGAAGAAAACGTGGGCAGCGATGATCTGGCCGCGCGGAATGCCTATGTAGAAAAGGGCATTGCGGCTTATAACAACTCGTTTCGTCCCAAATTGATCGGCTTGGTCTATGTTATTCCGACGGTGATCGTGATGGTCATTGTCTATACTACAAATACGAATTGAGGGCAGTTATGCACCGTTTGAAAATCACTTTCCGAGTCATCGCGTTCACGGTCTTTGGCCTGTTCTTGCATTATGTTTTGCCGCAGCATGATGTGGTGAAAATCACATCGACAGAGATTATCCGTACCGACTTTAGCGGGTTTAACCGTATCTTTTACGCACAGGCCGATAGTGGCGCTGTTGAACAGCCGACCCGCGATTTGCGGCTGATCAACACCGATAAGAAGAAGACGTTTTTGTTGGGGTTTATGCCGCGCGATAAAACCGAAGTGATGGTTTATCGCAATGAGGATACGGGCTGGATCTGGCCGCCGTATTTCAAGTTTGATAGCTCCGATTTACAGGCGGAAAGCGCCAGTGTTGCTCGTGGCGATAGCTGGGCTGTGATTACCCACTATGGCTGGCGCGTGCGCTGGGCGTCGATTTATCCCAACGCGATCGCGGTGAAGTTGGTGGATAGTCCCGACGTGCGGGTGATCCCCTGGTTCAACATCTTTTTCTTTGGGTTTTTGATTGTCGGCATCGCGTTCTTGCGGGCGATGTGGATGCAGTTCCGCGAGCGCTCGATTGATCCGCTGATCGACAGTGCCGAGGATCGCTTTGATGAGGCGAGTGCCGATATTGCGGAGCAAAAGGGTCGCGTGACCCGTTGGCTTGGCACGTGGAAGAAGAAGTCGTAGGGGGCGCTGCCCCCACGCTACGCGCCCCCCGAGGTATTTTAGATCAGAAGAACTGTGGCCCCTATTCGCCGTAGGGGATCCAGATGTTTTTGACTTCTGTTGCGGCGGCTAGGTAGTCGCGGGATGTTGGTGTTCCCAGCGGCGCCCATGTGCGTTTGAGGTTGCCAGCAGATGCGGCCTCGATGCTCGCGTTCAGCGATGTGTCCGCAAGGTTCCAAAGCGCGTCGAGATCAAGGTGATCTGCGAGGGTTTTGGAGAGCTCTACGTGGTTCCCCGTGATGATGTTCACCACGCCAGCGGGCACGTCTGAGGTTTCCAAGATTTGGATCAGGTCCGTGGCGGCCAGCGGGTGGGCGGCCGATGCGATGAGTGTCACGCGGTTACCCATTGCAATGGCGGCGGCCATGGGCGTGACGACGTCCAAGAGAGGCGCATCGCCGCAGAGGATACCGATATTGCCGACGGGTTCTTTCATCGCAAGTGCCACGCCCCGGATCGGGACGTTGTGCACCTGGCCGTCGTATTTGTCGGCCCATGCGGCATAGGTGAAGAGCGCCTTGATGCTGCTTTGTACTTCGATTTTGCCAGATTTTCCGGTCAGATCGCTGATCCGATTGGCGAATTCGTCCGCGCGCGCCGAGAGATTTTCGGCGATGTAGTAAAGGATTTGCGCGCGCAAATGCCCTGTGGATTTCGACCAGCCTTTGGCGGCGTTCATGGCCTCGACGGCGTTGCGGATGTCTTTGCGCGAGCCAGTGGAGACGTGACCGATGAACGAACCCTTCGGGCTGTGGATCGCTGTTGAGTAGCCGCGATCGGGGCGGGCTTGTTTGCCGCCGATGTAGAGTTTTGCGGTGCGGTCGAGGGGATCGGAGGGGGTGTCTTTGCCTGCGTGTGGCGTGGCGGCAGTGCGCGGTTTGCCCGTGACTTTGGGTTTGGTATAGCCTGCGAGGCCTTCCCATCCGCCTTCGCGTCCAAAGCCGCTTTCGCGCACGCCGCCGAAACCTGCGGCGGCGTCCATCATGTTGGTGCCGTTGACCCAGACGATGCCTGCGACGAGTTTTGGTGCGATGTCGAGCGCGAGGTTGATGTTCTCGGACCAGACGGAGGCGGCGAGGCCGTAGCGGGTGTTATTGGCGATTTCCACGGCTTCCGCTGGTGTGCGGAAGGTGGTGGAAACCAGCACAGGGCCGAAGATTTCGGTTTGCATCAGGTGCGATGCGGCGTGCAGGCCTGTGATCAGGGTCGGCGGGTAGAAGCAGCCCTCGGGGGCTTGCGTTTGGAACATCTCGCCTTCGTTGTTGCCCTCGACCAGCTTGGCGATCATGTCGCGCTGTGACGGGTCCACGATGGCGCCGATGTCGATGCATTTGTCGAGCGGGTCGCCGATGCGCAGGCCAGCCATGCGGGATTTGAGCTTGGCGTAGAAGCGGTCTGCGATGCCTTCTTGTACCAACAGACGCGAGCCAGCGCAGCAGACTTGCCCTTGGTTGAACCAGATTGCGTCGACGAGACCTTCGACGGCGCTGTCGATATCTGCGTCATCGAAAACAATGTAGGGGGATTTGCCGCCGAGCTCTAACGAGAGGGCTTTGCCTGATCCAGCGGTGGCTTTGCGGATGATACGGCCGACTTCGGTGGAGCCAGTGAAGGCGATTTTATCGACGTCGGAGGCGACGAGGGCGGCACCCGTTTCACCGTCACCAGTGATGATGTTCACGACACCAGCGGGCACGCCTGCTTGGTCGCAAATCTCTGCGAAGATCATGGCTGTGAGCGGCGTGAATTCGGCGGGTTTGAGAACAACGGTGTTGCCCATTGCAAGCGCGGGGGCGATTTTCCATGCGAGCATCAGGAGCGGGAAGTTCCACGGGATGATTTGGCCGCAGACGCCCAAGGCTTGGGCGTCGGGCAGTTCTTCGTCCATGAGTTGCGCCATGCCCGCGTGGTAGTAGAAGTGGCGGATCGCGAGGGGGATGTCGATGTCGCGGGACTCGCGGATCGGTTTGCCGTTGTCGAGGGTTTCCATGACGGCCAAAAGGCGGCTGTGTTTTTGCATCAGACGCGCGATGGCGTAGAGGACGCGGGCGCGGGCGTGACTGTCTTTGGCCCATGCGGTTTGGGCGCGGCGGGCGGCCTTCACGGCCAGCGCCACTTCCTCGGCGGTGCCTTTGGTGACGCCTGCGAGTTTGACGCCCGTTGCGGGGTTTGTCGTGGCGAAGTCGTCGCGCAGGTGACTGAACTTACCGTTGATATAGTGACCAGCGATGCCTCCACGATCTGCCAACCAAGCAAGCGCTTCCTTGCTGCTTTCAGGAGCGGGGCCGTAGTCCATGGTGTCGAAAATCTCTTTAACTGTCATGGTCTTATCCAATCGCGTGCCGCCACTGGGCAGAATAGCTGCCTGTGACGTGGTGTTCGAGTTGCCGTTCGATATCGCCCAAGAGGGAGGATGCGCCGAAGCGGAAAAGGTCGGGTTGTAGCCAGCGATCGCCAAGCTCGTCTTTGATCATAGCGAGGTAGACGATGGCGTCTTTGGCTTTGGAGATGCCGCCTGCGGGTTTGTAGCCGACTTTGATGCCTGTCCGTTCTTGGTAGTCGCGGATCGCGCGGATCATGGTGAGGGTGACGGGCAGGGTAGCGTTGACGGGCTCTTTTCCTGTCGAGGTTTTGATGAAGTCGGCACCAGCCATCATGCAGACAAGCGAGGCTCGCGCCACGTTGCGTAGGGTGCCGAGTTCGCCTGTGGCAAGGATCGCCTTGACGTGGGCATCGCCGCAGGCCTCGCGCATCTCGCACATCTCGTCGTAGAGTGCTTGCCAGTTGCCTGTGAGGGCGTGGCGGCGGGAGATCACGATGTCGATTTCCGATGCACCAGCCGCGACGCTTTCGCGGATTTCTTGGATGCGCAGGTGGAACGGCGAGAGGCCAGCGGGGAAGCCTGTGGAGACAGCGGCGACGGGGATGGATGTGCCACGCAGGGCGTCAACGGCAGTTTCGACCATGTCGTGATAGACGCAAACAGCGCCCGTAGTCAGGCCTTCCATACCGAGTTTTTCGAGGATGTCTTGGGAGACAGGTTGGCGGGCCTTCGCGCACAGGCGGCGCACGCGGCCTTCGCTATCGTCACCAGAAAGCGTTGTCAGATCCATCAGGCTGACAGCTTTGCACAACCAAGCGGCCTGAAAGTCTTTTTTGACGGAGCGGCGTCCTGGAAGAGAGGCCGCGCGGCGTTCAATCGCGCTGGTGTTGGCCTGTACGGAGGCCACCCAATCCAGATCGAGCGGCATCGCAACGTTGCGCGGCTCTTGGACTTGGGGAAGGTGGCTGGTTGTAACAGCGTGCGTTTGGGTGGTCTGCAAGGCGGTCTCCTCCACTGGGGAAGCGTGTCATTTAGGGCATGTCTTGGCAAGTTTTGACCGTTTGGTCAATATTATTCGGGCTGCACGACGTGACGTTGGAATTTGCGCCGATAGGCGTGCGGCGTCAATTTATAAGTTGTGCGGAACAGCTTGTGGAAATGTGACAGGTTTGGAATGCCGCAATCGGTGGCGATATCTTGGAGCGACTCCGACGTGCCTGTCAGTTGCCTTGCCGCGTGGGTCATCCGTTTTTCGTTGATGAAATCCGAGGGGCTGATGCCCGTGACCCGCTTCATGGTGCGGCTGACGTGGGCATGGGATTGGCCCGCCTGAGCGACAAAACCAGCAGCCCCTTCGCGGAAAACCTTAGGGGCGTTGGCGGCGGTCATGGCGTGAAGTAACCAGTCAGGCGCGTCGTTTGGCACGTCGGGCGTCAAAAGCTCCGAAAAGAGCGGCAGCAAGAACGCCTCGACCGAGAACCGATCCAGCGGGCTATTTTCAAGCCTCATCGTCGCTTGGTTCAGGTGGATTAGCGCCTTGGTATCAAGGTGCAGGGTTTGCGGAGTGTCGGCCCAAAAGAATTTCCCTTGGATAATCGCGTGACGTTTCCCCAGCGCGTCGATCAGGCTGGGATGCAGCGTGAGGGAGACCACAAGCGCATCACTCCCGCGCCCTTGCAGCGCATGCGCGTCACCCGCCCGCATGAAAACCAGCGCGCCTTCTGATAACGACGCCACCCCGTCTGGCAGGTGATGGCGGATGTGACCGTTTTGCACCCAAAAGAGTTCGTGGAAGTCTTGGCTGTGCAACGCCTTGGGGCGCGTGGGCGTAACCTGCGCACGGGTGATGTGCACGGCAACGCCGCCTTTAAGGATTTCGCGGTAATTGAGGGCAATATCTGTCATAAGGTCAAATTAGCACAGGAATTTCGGCGGCGCTGCAAGTATTTTCAAACCCTGCGTGACGAAACCTATTTGAAGGGTTAAACGGAGCCTAACTGTGCTCGCATAAGGATTCCCGTTATGACTTTTGACCGTTCTATCAAGATTGCCCCGTCGATCCTCGCCGCTGATTTCGCCAATTTTGGTGCGGAAATCGAGGCTGTTGAGGCCCAAGGTGCCGATTGGATCCATGTTGATGTGATGGACGGGCATTTTGTGCCTGCGATCACCTTTGGGGCGCAAACCTGCAAGGCGATCCGTCCGCATGTGAAAACGATCATGGACGTGCATTTGATGATTTCCCCAGTGGATGCCTATTTGCAGGGCTTTGCTGATGCGGGGGCCGATTTTATCACCGCGCATTACGAAGCGGGTCCGCATATCCATCGCACGCTGCAAAACATCCGCGACTTGGGCTGTAAGGCTGGTGTTGCATTGAACCCCGGCACGCCTGCTTCGGTGGTTGAGGAAGTGCTCGACATGGTTGATCTGGTCTGCGTGATGACCGTGAACCCCGGTTTTGGCGGTCAGAAGTTTATTGATATGTCCCTGAAAGTTGCGGACCTGCGCGCGATGATTGGCGAGCGTCCGGTGCATATCCAGATTGACGGCGGCGTTGATGTGAACACCGCAGGCTTGGTGGCCTCGGCTGGGGCCGATGTGCTGGTTGCGGGATCGGCTGTATTCCGTGGTGGATCGGTCGCGAACCCTGCGCCTTACGGCGAGAATATCCGCAACATTCGTGCGGCCGCAGAGGCGGAAGCGGCAGAGTAATCTGCACAAAAACTGCACAAATCGCGCGGTGGCTTTGCACGTCTGAGATTTAGGACCTTTCCCAATGAATGAGGGAAAGGGACCAAAAAATGACCCCAATGACAGTGCGCGGTGTGCCGCGATCTTTGCAACGTGACGCATGGTGGATTGCCGCAGATAGCCAGACAGGCGTGGGCCGCGGCGGACCTGTTGATCGCAGACCTTGGCGGTTGCTAACCGCCCTTGTGGTGATGATCGACCTGTTGGTGTTGCGAACATCGCTTGGCCTTGGGTTTGTGATTGCGATTTTTGCCTTGGCGGGTGCGGCCCATTGGGGGATGCGTGATCTGGTGACGCGCAAAACGGCCATGATCGCATGGGGCGTTTTGATCGTCTCGCTTATTCCTGCGTTTGATGTGGTGCAGCTTTTGTCGTTCGTCTTGGCGATTGCGGGGCTGACTGTTTTTGCGGCGATGATTACAGGGCCACTTTGGGCGCGGGCCGCTGCGCGATTGCCATTTTACGGCTTGATCCAAACTGTCGGTGATCTGGGTAAGATGGAGCTGCGCGGGCCGGGGCGTGGTGTGGTGATGGACTGGCTTTTGCCTGTTGTCGTCGGCACCGTGTTCGTTGTGCTGATGGTGGCAGCAAACCCGTTGGTTGAAGGCTGGCTGTCGGGGTTTGAACTCAGCGGTCCGGATCCTGTGCGGATTGTGGCTTGGGTCATGGTTGCGATTGCTGTTTGGCCATTGCTGCGATTGGCGCGGATGAAGTTGCATGGCGTGCTACCTGCAAAAGAGCGCAAGGCGGTGTCATTCACCGCACTTAATGCGCGGTCCGTGTTGCGGGCGCTGATTGTTTTTAACGTGATTTTTGCGGTGCAAAGCGTGCTTGACCTTGGCTACCTCTGGGGCGGCGTGCGCCTACCTGACGGGATGACCTACGCCAATTACGCTCATCGCGGTGCTTATCCTTTGATGTTGACGGCGCTTTTGGCGGGCGCTTTTGCGCTAGTTGCACAGCCTTGGTTGGAAAGCCGCATGATGCGCGTTTTGCTTTTGGTTTGGGTTGGGCAGACGCTTGTGTTGGTGATGTCGTCGATCCTGCGGCTTGATCTTTATGTGGATGTTTACGGGCTGACACATCTGCGGTTCGCGGCCTTTGTCTGGATGGCTGTTGTCGCACTTGGGCTGGTGGTTTTGGTGATGCAGATCGTGGGGCATCAATCGACGGTTTGGATGCTAAAACGATCCTTGGGCGTTGGGTTTGTTGCGGTCTATATCTGTTTGCTGACCAATGTGTCGGGGCTGGTAGCGAGGCATCATTTGAATGTGGGGCCATTGGATGCGTATTACGTTTGTGAACTTGGGGCAGGTGCGAGCGTGGAGATCGCCAAGCATAACATGTGTGTTTATGACAACGACTTTCGTTCGTCTCAACTTAACACGCCAAAAGACCTCCGCGATTGGGGCTTTCGCAACTGGCGCTTGCGCCGTAGTTTGGACGCGGTAAAGGCGGAGGCGGGGCGATGAGCCAGCATATTTTGATCGCGGACGACGACGCAGGTATTCGTGACGTGTTGCGCATGGCGTTCGAGCCTGCGGGGTTCACGGTTTCGGTGGCCGCCGACGGGCAGGCGGCGTTGGAAATGGCCCGCAGTCTCAGCCCCGATTTGGTGGTGCTTGATATCGGCATGCCAGAGATGGACGGCCTGACCGTTTGTCGCGAAATCCGTAAAACGAGCGAAATGCCAATCCTGTTTTTGACCGCCCAAAGCGACGAGGTGGACCGTATTGTGGGCCTTGAGATGGGGGCGGATGACTACGTCGCCAAACCGTTCTCGCCGCGTGAAGTCGTGGCCCGCGTGCGGGCGATTATGAAGCGGTCGGTGCCTGCGTCTGCGCCCTCGGTCGTGTTGCGGCGCGGTGTGTTGAGCGTTGATCCGAGCCGTCATGCCTGCCGCATTGGCGAGGCGGCGGTGGTGCTGACCTCGCGCGAAATGGAGCTGTTGGTGCAGTTGATGCGCAGGCCCGATAACGTGATGTCGCGCCCAGCGATTGTGGATGCGGTTTACGGCACGAATATTCATGTGAGCGACCGCACGATGGACAGCCATTTGCGCAATTTGCGTGCGAAGTTGTCTCAGGCGGGCTGTGCTGAGGCGATTGAAACGGTGCACGGTGTTGGTATTCGGATGGGTCCATGTCGCGCCGTGTGATCGTCAAATGGCGGCCGCCCCTGTGGTTCGTTATCGCGGGCACATTGGCGGCGGTATTCATGTTGCCGCTGCTTGGGATCGCTTACTTTCGCGTCGCAGGTGGCGTGCTGGGTTGGGCCGAGACAAGTTGGTTGATCGGCTTGATGGCGTTTCTGGTCACGGCGATTTTGGGGTTCTTGTTGTGGCGGTTGGTGCTGCGGCCTGTGGAGGCTTTGACGACATACGCGAAAGGGGTTGCCGAAGGCGGTGCGGCCGATGCGCCGTTGCATTTCGGCACGCCAGAGATTTCGCAATTGGGGGCTGCTGTCGGGCGGATGCATACGGTTTTGCAGGCCCGCACGGATGTTTTGCGGTCTTATGCCGATCACGTGACCCACGAGTTGAAGTCGCCTTTGACAGTGATTGCGGGGGCTGCGGAATTGCTGCGTGATCCTGCGATGGCGCAAGCAGACCGCGCGGCGTTGCTGGATCGGATTGAGGCGGCGACAAAGCGAATGAACGCCTTGCTAGAGGCGCAGCATGCGCTGGCGCAAGCACAAGAACCGATGCCTACGGGGACCTGCCGATTGTCTGATGTGAGCCAAGGTGCGCAAGTGATCCGCGACGGCGTTTTGCCGATCAATGGTGATGCGATGCGGCTGGTCATGGCGCATCTGGTGGGCAATGCAAAAGCGCACGGCGCGACCCAAGTGACCGCAGAATTTGCGGGCGACACCGTGGTTGTGTCTGACAACGGTTCGGGGATATCGGACGGTAATCGGGATCGGATTTTCGACCCGTTTTTCACCACGCGCAGGGATGCGGGCGGCACGGGCATGGGGCTTGCGATTGTGAGCCGCATGTTGGCCGCACAGGGGGCGAGTATCGCGCTGGGCGAAGGGTCTGGTGCGACGTTTGTGATTACAGTTTGAAGATGCTGCACGCGCCATTTCGTCCTTACGGGGTGATGGGTTAAAACCCATCCTACCTTGGGCGCTCGACCTAACAACCGGAGGGATTTATCGTCGTTTCGGCGCTAAGAAACGCATTAAAATCTAACGGTGTTTCGTGATTTATTTGAAAGTCGAATGAATTGTATTGGATTAACGTATGCCAAACTGGAGAGTAGAGTGAATAGATACCCGCGTGATATGTCCGGCCATGGGCCAGTGCCGCCAGAAGCCAATTGGCCCGATGGTGCCAGGATTGCTGTTCAAATTGTCCTTAATTATGAAGAGGGTGGCGAGAATAACGTCCTGCACGGCGATGCCGCGTCAGAGGCATTTTTGTCCGAGATCGTCGGGGCTGCCGCATGGCCGAACATGCGCCACTGGAACATGGAAAGCATCTATGAATACGGCGCGCGTGCTGGGTTTTGGCGTTTGCACCGTATGCTCTCTGACCTGCCCGTCACGGTTTACGGTGTAGCGACGGCACTTGCGCGCAACCCAGAGCAGGTTTCTGCGATGAAATCCGCAAGTTGGGAGATTGCCAGCCACGGTCTGAAATGGATCGAATATAAGGACGCGCCCGAAGACGTGGAGCGTGCCGATATGGCCGAGGCGATCCGCTTGCACACCGAGGTTGTGGGCGAGCCGCCGCGCGGTTGGTACACAGGTCGTTGTTCCGAGAATACGGTCCGCTTGGCCGCTGAGACGGGGCAATTTGCCTATGTCGCAGATACTTATGCCGACGATGTGCCTTACTGGATCGAGTTTGGCCGCGATGAGCAGTTGATCGTGCCTTATACGCTGGACGCCAATGATATGCGCTTTGCGACGCCGCAGGGCTTTAACTCTGGGACGCAGTTCTTTGAGTACCTTAAGGCGAGCTTTGACACGCTTTACCGCGAAGGCGGGCGCATGATGTCGATCGGTTTGCACTGCCGTTTGATCGGTCGCCCAGGTCGGGCAGAGGCGTTGCGTCAGTTTATAGAATACGCGCAAAGCCATGAAGGCGTCTGGTTTGCGACCCGTGAACAGATTGCGGATCATTGGGCGCAGGCGCATCCGCACGTGCGGTTTGAGCGTCCATCCCAGATGGATCAGGCGCGGTTTGTGGATTTGTATGGGTCAGTGTTCGAGCATTCCCCTTGGATTGCGACGCGTGCGCATGGGTTGGAATTGTCGCCCGCGCATGACACGGCGGCTGGGCTTCATAATGCACTGTGCCGTATGTTCCGTTCGGCCAGTGAAGAAGAGCGTCTGGGCGTCCTGCTTGCGCACCCCGATTTGGCGGGCAAGCTGGCGGCGGCAAAGCGGCTGACCGCCGAGAGCACGGCAGAGCAAGCGGGCGCTGGGCTTGATGCGCTGACCGACGACGAGCGGGCAGGGTTTATTGCGATGAATACGCAGTACACCGAAAAATTTGGCTTTCCGTTTATCATCGCAGTGCGCGACCACACCAAGGCGAGCATCATGGCGGCGTTTGCACAGCGGGTATCGCATGACCGCCCAACCGAGTTTGCCAATGCATGCAAGCAGGTTGAGCGGATCGCGGAATTCCGATTGAAGGATATGTTGCCACGATGAGCCAGACCATCCGTATCCAGCCGCTTACGACGGAAGCTTTTGCGCCATATGGTGACGTGCTGAAATGTGAGGGTGTGCCTGACAAGATCATCAACGGCGGCATGTGCGGCAGGTTCCACGATCTCGCGATTGTGGATGTCGAGGACGGGCGCGCGGGGATCAGTTTGTTCCAATCAAAGCTGCGTCAGTTGCCCTATACGCTTGAACTTGTGGAGCGCCATCCGATTGGCTCTCAGGCCTTCATTCCCATGAGTATGGAACCGTTTCTGGTGATCGTTGCTGATGCCGATATGACCCCTCATGCGTTTATCACCGCTCCGGGAGAGGGCATAAATTTTCACAAAGGGACGTGGCACGGGGTGCTGACGCCGCTGTCAGGCACAGGCCTGTTCGCAGTTGTCGACCGTATCTGCGATACACCAAACTTGGAGGAGCATCTTTACGCGACGCCATATGTTGTGACAACTTAAACCATACGACCCGCAAAAGCGGGCATCACTCACCAATAAGGGACGAATAAAATGACAGATTCATCTATCGGGACACCGGACCAACTCCGCGACCCCAACTATACCCCGCCGCTGGCCAAAGCCATTCCGCTGGGCATTCAACACGTGCTGGCGATGTTTGTATCAAACGTCACACCTGCGATCATCGTTTGCGGTGCCGCTGGCATCGGCTTTGGGTCTGACCAAGGCGCGCTGGGCTTTCCAGATATGAACTACATGATCCAGATGTCGATGCTGTTCGCTGGCATCGCGACACTGTTTCAAACCGTCGGCTTTGGCCCCGTTGGCGCGCGTTTGCCAATCGTTCAAGGGACATCCTTTGCCTTTCTTCCTGTCATGATCCCAGCCGTTGTTGGCATGGGGGCTGCGGGCCTTGGTGGTCTGATGACGGGTGTGATGATCGGTGGTATCTTCCACTTTTTTATCGGTACATTCATCGGAAAAATCCGCTTTGCGCTGCCACCATTGGTAACAGGCCTGATCGTTTTGATGATTGGTTTGGCGCTGGTTAAGGTTGGCATTCAATATGCTGCGGGCGGCGTTCCTAAGATGGGCACCGAAGATTTTGGCACAATGGCCATGTGGTTGCCTGCGCTCGTCGTGATCTTTGTGACGCTTGGCGTGAAGTTCTTTATGAAAGGCATGATGTCTGTTGCCGCCGTTCTGGTTGGTATTATCGCAGGTTACATTGTGGCTTACTTCATGGGGCAAGTTGACTTTAGTAAGATCGGCTTTGCTGCGAACTTTGCGCTGCCAAACCCGTTCCGTTGGGGCTTTGAGCTGAACTGGGCGATCATCATCGGCATGTGTCTGATGGCTGTTGTGTCTGCGATTGAAACCGTGGGCGACGTGTCTGGTATCACCAAGGGTGGTGCGGGTCGTGAAGCGACTGACAAAGAGATCACTGGTGCGACTTTCGCTGATGGTTTGGGTACCGCGATTGCCGGTGTTTTCGGCGGCTTGCCAAACACATCCTTTAGCCAAAACGTGGGCCTGATTGCGATGACTGGCGTGATGTCACGCCATGTTGTGACAATCGGCGCGATCTTCTTGATCGTGGCTGGCATGATCCCAAAGGTGGGTGCGGTCATCAACACTGTGCCAATCAACGTGCTTGGCGGCGGTGTGATCGTGATGTTCGGTATGGTTGCAGCGGCTGGTATTTCGATGCTGTCCGACGTTGTGTGGAACAAGCGTAATATGGTGATCTTTGCGGTTGCTTTGTCGGTTGGTCTTGGCCTTCAGCTTGAGCCATCTGCGTTGCAGCACACTGGCAAAACACTCCAGATCCTTCTGACATCTGGCCTGTTGCCTGCTGCGATTATCGCGATTGTGCTGAACCTGCTGTTGCCTGAAAATATCGGCGAATAATCTCTTTCGCTCGAAAAATGAAAGCCCCCCATGCAAATTGTGCGGGGGGCTTTTTTGTGTCTGCGGAACGGGCTAGGTAGGTAAGGTGTTTAAGAGGGAGCCCCGCCATGACCGAATTTTTGATGCTAGCCTTTATCTTTTTGGTGGCAGGCGTGGCGGCAGTGCCGATTGCGTCACGCTTGGGGCTCGGCTCGGTTCTGGGGTATTTGATCGCGGGCATTTTGATCAGCCCGCTGCTGTCTCTCCTGCATGTCGACGTGATCTCCATCCAGCACTTCGCAGAGTTTGGCGTCGTGATGATGCTATTCCTCGTGGGGCTAGAGTTAGAGCCGCGCCTTCTGTGGTCGATGCGCCATAAGCTGATGGGTCTGGGGGGCGGTCAGGTTGGATTGACCGCACTTGCTGTCATGGGCGTGGGCATGGCGTTCGGGCTGGTGTGGACCGTGGCTTTGGCCGTGGGGCTGGTGTTTGCGCTGTCGTCCACCGCGATTGCGCTACAGACGTTGCAGGAAAAAGGCTTGATGAAATCAGACGGCGGGCAATCAAGTTTCTCGGTCCTATTGTTCCAAGACATCGCCGTGATCCCGATGCTGGCCTTGGTGCCATTGCTGGCGCTGCCCGAATTGCTGGATGCCGTGAGCCACGGCGGCGGTGAGGATCACGGCACAGATTTCTCACTGGTTGCGGGACTGGCTGGCTGGCAAACCGCACTTGTGACACTGGGTGCGATTGCGGCTGTGATTGCTGCGGGGAGCTATCTAACGGGGCCGCTTTTCCGGTTCATTGCGGCAGCGAACCTGCGTGAGTTGTTTGTTGCAGCGGCCTTGATGATGGTCGTCGGGATCGCCCTTTTGATGACACTGGTCGGGCTATCGCCTGCGCTGGGCACATTCCTCGCGGGTGTTGTGCTCGCGAATTCCGAATACCGTCATGAGCTGGAAAGCGACATTGACCCGTTCAAAGGGCTGCTGCTTGGGCTGTTCTTTATGACCGTAGGGGCGGGGATCAACTTTGACCTTTTGGGCGAAAATCTCGCGCTGATTATTGGCCTCACATTGGGTCTGATCGCATTAAAGGCCCTTGTCCTTTACGGCCTCGCATTGGTGTTCAAATTGCGCGGTTCTGACCGCTGGCTTTTGGCGCTTGGGCTGGCGCAGGCGGGTGAGTTCGGCTTTGTGCTCTTGTCGTTCACTGTTGCAAACGGGGTGATCCCAACGGGCCTCGCCGATCAGTTGTTGCTGGTCGTGGCCCTTTCGATGTTGCTCACGCCTGCGCTGTTCATCCTGTATGACCGCGTGATTGTGCCGCGCTATATCGAGACCAATGACCGCGAGGCGGATGAGATGCCGCAAGACAATAAGATCGTGATTGCAGGTCACGGGCGCGTCGGTGGTCTGGTCTCGCGGATCTTGCATGGTGCGGGTTTTGAGGCGACGGTGATCGACTTTAGCTCTGTCCAGATCGAGATGCTCAAGAAATTTGGTGCGCGGGCCTATTACGGCGATGCGACGCGACCTGATTTGCTACATGCAACGGGGATCGCTGAGGCCAAGCTTTTCGTGATCGCAATTGACGGTAAAGACCAGATTACCGAGCTGGTCCGCTATGTCGGACATCACTATCCGAATGTGCATATCATCGCGCGCGCCGTTGACCGTAACCATGTGTACGACCTGTGGCATGCAGGGTGCCGTGATATCATCCGCGAGACTTACGACAGTTCATTGCGCATGGGGCGCTCGGCGTTTGAGGCATTGGGTGCGAATACCGCCCAAGCGCAAGCGGCAGTCGATGCGTTTAGCGCGTTGGACCGTAAATCGATGGTGGCAGTGGCCGCGCACTATGATCCCGACATTCCATCCATTGAAAACCAAGCGATGATTGATGGCGTCAACGCGCAGCGCGGCGACTGGGAGGCCGAGCTCGCGGCGCAAATGAAAGCGGCTCTCGCTCGCTAACCTTATTTGCGCATTGCCCGTTTGAGTTCGGCAATGGCGTCGATTTGGGCGGACGAGAGATCACCCTCAATCAAGGCACCAAGAAATTCTTGGAGCGTGTCCCATGACGCGTCTGCGTCGATCTTAAACAGTCTGCGCCCTAACCGCGTGATTGCTTGCTCAGGGCCTTTGCATTGGGTCATAAGCCAGCGCCCAAGGACTTCCATTTCTTCGGCCTCATCCTCAGAGCACCGCAGTTTTGCGCGTAGGTTCACATGCAGCCGCTGGCGTTGTTCTTGGGTTGGCAAATTATCAAGTTCGATAAAGGACTGTGCGATAGCGCAGATCGCGATGCGGGGATCGTCGATGCCCTCGACTGGATGGGAATTGGTTTGCTTGCGAAACGCCAATTTGCGCGGTGCGTTCTTTAAAACTGTGGCCGCGTCTTGGGCGGCATGAAAGGCATCGCGCGGGTTGTTTCGCACCCAAAACCAAAGGGCTCCGCCAACGACACTCAAGATCAATATTAAAATGGGCATAAACTAAAACTCCTTGCACTGAGGTCACTATAAGCGAGGCGCAAAGTGCATTTCTAGAGGCAAACATCCCGGTGGTTTTTTCGACCTACGCTATAGTCAATTCAGGATCACGGAATTACACTACGCAAAACCCACGAAACCCCAGCGTGAACTTTGGGGGATGTCAGGATGAAACGTTGAAGAAAATAGCGGTTGAAGACTTGCGGTCGCGCAAGTGGTTTATGAACAAAGATAACCCTGAAATGACGGCGCTGTATCTAGAGCGGTACCTGAATTACGGGCTGACCCGTGAAGAGCTGCAATCGGGCAAACCGATCATCGCAATTGCGCAGACAGGTTCTGATCTAAGCCCCTGCAACCGCCACCATATTGAGCTGACCAAGCGTGTGCGGGATGGTATCATCGCCGCTGGAGGCACGCCCATTGAGGTGCCAGTGCATCCGATCCAAGAGACGGGCAAACGCCCCACGGCGTCGCTTGATCGCAACCTCGCGTACCTGTCGTTGGTTGAGACGCTCTTTGGTTATCCTCTCGACGGCGTTGTCCTGAACATTGGCTGTGACAAGACGACCCCTGCGCTCTTGATGGCCGCCGCCACCGTCAATATCCCCGCGATTGCGCTGTCAGTCGGTCCGATGCTGAATGGCTGGTGGAAAGGCGAGCGCGCTGGTTCTGGCACTGTGATCTGGAAGGCCCGTGAAGAACTGGCTGCGGGCAAAATCGACGACGACGAATTTATGGAAATCGCGGCCGCTTCTGCGCCCTCCGTTGGCTATTGCAATACCATGGGTACAGCGACAACGATGAACTCGCTGGCCGAAGCGCTCGGTATGCAACTGCCCGGAGCGGCCGCGATCCCTGCGCCATACCGCGAGCGCGGCCAGATTTCCTATGAGACGGGCAAGCGTATTGTCGACATGGTTTGGGAAGATTTGCGCCCCTCTGACGTGATGACACGGCAAGCATTCGAGAACGCCATCGTGATCAATTCCGCGATTGGCGGGTCCACAAACGCACCTATCCACCTTAACGGCATTGCCCGCCATTTGGGTGTTGAACTGAGTAACGACGATTGGCAAAAAGTCGGCCACCACGTCCCGCTTTTGGTGAACTTGCAGCCTGCGGGCGAATACCTTGGCGAGGATTATCAGCATGCGGGCGGCGTGCCTGCGGTAGTGGGTGAACTTTCCGCGGCTGGCCTGCTGCCACATCCAAATGCGATGACCGTAAACGGGCGCACAATGGGCGAAAACTGCGCGGCTTTGCGTACCAAGGACGTGCGGGTGATCAAGACCGTCGCTGAGCCATTGTTGGGCCACGCGGGTTTTATCAACCTGTCGGGCAACCTGTTTGACAGCGCGATCATGAAGACATCTGTGATCTCTGACGCCTTTCGGAAAACGTATCTCTCGAACCCTGATGATCCAGAGGCATTCGAGGGCCGCGCGGTCGTGTTCGATGGTCCCGAGGATTTCCACCACCGCATTGATGACCCCGCCGAGAATATCGACGAGGGCTGCATCTTGTTCATGCGTGGCGCGGGGCCAAAGGGCTATCCGGGTGGGGCCGAGGTCGTGAACATGCGTCCGCCGTCATACCTGATCAAGCAGGGGATCAAGGCGTTGCCTTGTATCGGCGATGGGCGCCAATCTGGAACATCGGGTAGCCCGTCAATCCTGAATGCCTCGCCAGAGGCCGCAGATGGCGGCGGTTTGGCATTGCTGCAAACAGGCGACCGCGTGCGCGTTGATCTCAACAAATGCACTGTCGATATGCTGGTGTCTTTGGAGGAATTGGCAGAGCGTGCAACCAAACTGGTGGAAGCGGGCGGCTACGGTATCCCCGAAAGCCAGACACCGTGGCAGCAATATTTCCGCGAGCTGGTGGGCCGTTTTGACGAGGGCATGACCCTGCGCGATTCCACCAATTATAAAGACATCGCACGCAAGTTCACACCGAGGGATAGCCACTAATGAAACTGGTTCGTTACGGAGAGAAGGGCGCGGAAAAACCCGCTTTGATGGATGCCTCAGGCACGTTGCGCGATCTGTCGGCGCATGTGGATGATATCAACGGGGCCGCTTTGTCGGACGCCACGCTTGCTAAACTGCGCGCGCTTGACCCTGCGGATTTGCCGATTGTTGAGGGACGTCCGCGCATCGGTGCTTGCGTCGGTAACATCGGTAAATTTCTCTGCATCGGTCTGAACTACTCGGATCATGCGGCAGAGGCAGGCATGCCCATCCCCGCCCATCCAATCCTGTTTTTCAAAGCGAACTCCGCGATTGTAGGCGCATATGACGACGTCATGATGCCGCGCGGATCGGTGGCCACGGATTGGGAGGTCGAGCTTGGTGTGGTGATTGGCCGAGAGGCGAAATATGTCTCCGAGGCTGACGCGCTGGATTATGTCGCGGGCTATTGCGTCGTGAATGATGTGTCCGAGCGGGACTATCAAACCAAGCTGACGGGCCAATGGACCAAGGGCAAATCTTGCGACACATTTGGGCCGACCGGCCCGTATTTGGTGACCCGCGACGAGGTGCCTGATCCGCAGAATTTGGCGATGTCACTCGATCTGAATGGCACGCGGATGCAGACGGGAAATACCGGCACGATGATTTTTACCGTGGCGCAGATTATTGAACACCTGTCGTCACTTATGACGCTTTATCCCGGTGATGTGATCACCACTGGCACGCCTCCAGGGGTGGGCATGGGGATGAAGCCGAACCCTGTTTACCTCAAGGTTGGCGACGTGATGGAGCTCTCAATCGAAGGCCTCGGCCTGCAGCGTCAAGTGGTCGGTCAAGACGCCTGATTGCGCTTGAGAAGTTCGAGATAAAGGGCGGCGTGGTCAAGATCCGCGCCGTCCATTTCATTACACAGGGTCGCAAAACGAGCTTGGATATCCGCGCTCATCGGCAAGGTCAGCGCCAGCTTGTCCGCCTCTTGCATGATGTTTTTCATGTCCTTGAGTTGGATCGCAGCACGGCCTCTGGGCGCAAGATCACCCTCAGTCATACGCGCCCCGTGCAGCTGTAAAATCAGACTATCGGCAAAGCCGCCCTTGAGCGCATCGCGCACGGCTGCGGGGTCTCCGCCGCCGCGTTCAATCAGCAACATTGCCTCGGCCACGGCCCCAATGGTTATGCCAACGATCCCCTGATTGGCGAGTTTCGCCAGCTGCCCTGTGCCCGACGGGCCAACGCGTGTAGGCCTGCCGAGGTGGCGCAAAATCGGTTTAGCTATGTCGAAAACCGCCTGATCACCGCCAACCATAATCGCCAGCGTCGCAGCCTCAGCCCCCGCCGTACCACCAGAGACAGGCGCGTCGAGATGCCTCACGCCGAAACTGGCAAGATCAGCGGCTTGCGCGCGGGCCTCGTCAGGTTTGATCGAGGCCATTTCAACCCAGATTTGCCCCTTGGTCAGGGTGGCTCGCAAAGTGGGGTCCGCTTGGACAGCACGGGTCGCCGCCCCATCCGATAAGATGGAAACAATGAGATCGGCGCCGTCGACGGCCTGTGCTGCTGTGTCCGCAATTGTTGCCCCAACCACCGCCTCTGCCTTAGCGTGGTTGCGGTTCCACACAGTCACGTCATGGCCCGCGGCAGCCAAATGGCTGGCCATAGGCAGACCCATCATCCCAATGCCGAGAAACGCGATTTTGGTCATGCTTAAATCCCCTTTTGCAGCAGATTAGATCGCACAGCTTGGCCCCGCAATGGGCATCACGGTGAGCCGCCTTGGAATAACCGCGCCCGAATCTGCGTCGGCATCCTAGTTCGGCGTAATCATGCGGAAAACTTCTTATCGGATGGGCGTGGCCGATTTAGCGTTTCCAATGCGGCCAGCTGGCCTATAACCACGACAAATCAGGGACTGCAAATAGGTGTACAATGCGCGTGAGAGCTTGGATTTTTGGGCAGTGGCAAAGGCCCCTTAATCTCTCCCTATTTGTCGCGCTAATCTGTCTTGGCAACCTGATTTTCTATCAAAAACCGCTGCTCACTCATGCGATTTCTGTCGCCGATCTGCCCAATGCCTTGGGCTATTTGCAACTGATCTCGCTCCAGCTTTTACAGCTTCTTCTATTGGCGTTCTTCCTGTTCTTGGCGGCGACAATTTCGACCCGTTTACTTAAAGCAATCGCCTCGATCATTGCCCTGACCAACGCCGCTGCCCTCTATTTTATGCTTGCCTATAAGATGGAACTCGACGGCACCATGATCGCGAATATTCTGAATACGGATACCAGCGAGGCGGCAGGCCTGTGGTCAGCTGCAATCCTGCCCTATCTGTTTTTCTTTGGCGTGATCCCGACGATCCTGATCTGGAAAACCAAAGTCACGCGGCCACGCCGTATCTGGCGGTTTGCTGCGGGCGTTGGGTCGCTGGTGGTCCTGATCGGGTGGCTTTTTGCGACGGCGCATACTTGGGCTTGGTATGACCAGAATGGCACGCGGCTTGGCGCGAAAATCCTGCCGTGGTCCTATATTGTGAACACGGCGCGGCATTATAACCAGCAGGCGCTCAATTCGCGCGAGCAGGTTTTGTTGCCGCTTGCGACCTTTGATACGCCCGATCCTGCGCGCAAAGAAATCGTTGTGCTGGTCATCGGAGAATCCGCGCGTGCCGAGAATTTCTCGGCCTATGGCTATGGACGCGACACCAACAAATTCACGCAAAAAACGTCGATGGTGGCACTGCCAATCGGGCAATCATGTGCAACCAATACGCTTTCGTCCACGGCGTGCATTCTGACCCATGAGGGGCGCGAGGCATCTTCGCACACCAATTTTGAACCCTTGCCAAGCTATATGACCCGCAACGGGATCGAGACCATCTACCGCACCAACAACTCTGGCCCGCCACCCGTTGTCGTCACCCATTTTGATCGCGCGGCACCCTTGGCTGAAACCTGTCAGACCGCGCAATGCCCTGACGGCAAATTCGACGAAACCCTGAATTGGGGGCTGGGAGAGATGCTGGCGGCTTCAACCTCCAAACGGATCTTTGTCACGCTGCACCAAAAGGGCAGTCACGGCCCAGTCTACGCCGACCGCTACCCCGCAGACTTTGAAACATTCACCCCCGTTTGTGATACCGCACAAGTCAGCAAATGTAGCCAAGATGCACTGGTTAACGCCTACGACAATTCGATCCGCTACACCGACTTTCTCTTGGCCGATTTAATCGCGCAACTCTCGGAGGTTCCAAACGCGGATTCCGCCATGATCTATGTGTCAGACCACGGTCAATCCTTGGGCGAGGGCGGCAACTATTTGCACGGTCTTCCCATCAGTGTCGCACCCAAAGAACAACGCGACGTGCCGTTTCTTGTGTGGATGTCAGACGGATTTCAGCAAAGCCGTGGGATCACCGCTGCAGATATTATCCCCGCGCAGACCTATCCGCATGACTTGCCGTTTCACAGTGTGATGGGCGCGTTCGGGATGAAGAGCGACATCTACAAACCCGAATACGATATCTTCCACTTGCCTCGTTAAGCGTCGGCGTCTTTATTTTGGAATGCGCGGTAAGACAGCGGCATTGACCCCAGATATAACAGGTTAACTGCGATCAAAGTCGGCCAAGGATAAGACATCAGGCAAACGACAAGCACGACGCCAATGACGATTGCAATCGCAAGGTTGGACCGCTTGATCGACGCATGTTTGATCGAAAACGTGGGGATCGTACTTACGGCCAACAGACCAACACCGATGATGTAGATGGCACGCAGGATCGGCCAATCGACCTTTTCCCAGCCCGAAAGCTGCATGAAAATCGGCATCAATGCGAGGCAGGCAAGCGCAGGGGCAGGCACGCCCACAAAGAAGCCTTCGGTCTTGATCGTGGCCGAGGCATCGCGGCTAGAGAGGTTAAACCGTGCAAGGCGCAAGGCGCAGCAGACGGCCAAAACCATCGAAGCAAGCCAGCCAAGGTTGGCGTATTCCGTATGGATATAAAGCGTGTGGTACAGCAAAATTCCAGGTGCGATGCCAAAGTTGAAGAAGTCGGCGAGCGTGTCCAGCTCCGCGCCAAACGGGCTTGCCGTATCAAGATACCTTGCCAATTTACCGTCAACGGCGTCCAAAAACACAGCGATCAGGATATAGAACAGCGCGAATTCAAGATGGCCCTCAAGGCTCATCCGCACAGATGTCAAACCCGCGCAGATCGCGAAAACCGTAACAACACTTGGTGCAATTTGGCTAAGTTTGATACGTCCTGTTTCGCTCATCACGTTATGTCCTCAATGGCTACAGACTTCGACTGTCGTTTGGCGATACGTTAGTTGCACGCATCGCGTCAAGGTTATGCAAATTCTAGCCCTCACAATAAGCCGAAGGTCGTGGCCAGTACCCAAGCGAGATATAGTCCATTGGCGATCAAAAGACACATGGTCGCAAGTGATCCGAGGTCTTTGGCGTCGCGTGCAAATTCCTGCCAGTCAGGGGCGAGGTGATCAACGAGACATTCAATCGCGGTGTTCAGCGCTTCGGCGGCAACCAAGAGCAAAACGAGAATTGCAAAGCCGCCAATCTGGGGCAGGGTGGCCCCAATTGCCGCAAGTCCGACGATGAAAATCGCGCAGACAGTCACGATATGTCGAAACGCCGTTTCCTGCCAAAGCCGCTTGATCCCACCAAGTGAATAGGTCGCCGCAGCAAAGAAATGGCGCAGACCTGTGATCCGTTCGGGTTTTGGGCGCGGCGCCGTCATAGGCGCGTTGCGGGGTAGCCCGCCTTTTCCAACGTGGTGGCGATCAGCTCTGCTGGCAGATCAGACGTAATCGAAACCGTGCGGGCGTCAATGTTCGTTACGATTGTAGCAGTTGCATCGACTGCACTCACGGCGTTCTCAATCGCCGCCTTGCAGTGACCACAGCTCATGTCTGGGACTTTGAATTCCATGATACCCTCTTAATGTTTACGCCCCAAAGCACCATTTTGCGCTAAAAAGTCAAGGCAAAGTAATGTGAATGGGGGCTTGACCTTCCAGTAACTGGAATACCTATGTGAGGTGAGAAGCATAGAAGGACGGCCCCCATGCAAATCAAGAATTCACTGCAATTTGGCATCGGCGAGATGACATGCGCCTCTTGCGTTGGTCGTGCGCAAAAGGCGCTGGAGGGGATTGCGGGTGTCACTGCGGCGCAGGTCAACCTTGCCAATGAAACCGCGCAGATTGCGGTGGGGGATGATTTTAACGCCGCGCAAGTGGTCGAAACCCTCACCGCCGCTGGCTATCCGGCTGCCGTCACCACCTACCGTTTGCAAATCGAAAACATGAGTTGCGCGTCTTGCGTCGGCCGTGTTGAGCGGGCGTTTATGGCGGTCAATGGCGTGATCTCGGCCAACGTCAATCTTGCGACCGAGGAAGCCACGGTAGAGGTTTTGGGCGACAGCGTCAGCAAATCCGCCTTGATGAAAATCAGCGCCGACGCAGGCTATCCCGCCACATCCAGGGACACCGAGAGCACGGCAAAGAAGCAAGCGCAAAGCGAGATTTTGCGCCGTAACGCAATGATCGCAGCCATTCTCACGCTGCCTGTTTTCCTGCTGGAAATGGGCGGTCACCTGATCCCCGTATTCCACCATTGGATTATGGCCACCATCGGTGAAACTGCCAGTTGGACTGTGCAGTTCATTCTGACCACTATCGTCTTGATCTGGCCCGGTCAGCAATTTTTCCGCAAAGGTATCCCCGCGCTGATCAAACGCGCCCCTGATATGAATTCACTGGTCGCTTTGGGTGCGGGGGCGGCGTGGGCCTATTCAACCGTAGCACTTTTACTGCCGCAAGTTTTACCGAGCGCCAGTCGCGCGGTTTATTTCGAGGCCGCCGCCCTGATCGTCACCCTCATCTTGTTGGGCCGCTTCCTAGAGGCCCGCGCAAAGGGCCAAACTGGGGCCGCAATCCGCAAACTGGTGGGTCTCCAGCCAAAAATCGCAACTGTGATCCGCGATGATGAATTGGTCGAAATCTCCACGTCCGAGATCATCACGGGCGACATCATCCACCTGCGCCCCGGAGAGAAGATCGCGGTGGACGGGATCGTCACCAAAGGCGCGTCTTATGTGAACGAGGCGATGATCACGGGCGAACCTGCACCTGTCGAAAAGACCGCAGGCATGACAGTGACAGGCGGCACGATCAATGGCACAGGCGCGCTTGAATTCCGCGCGACCCACGTTGGCGACGACACGATGCTGGCGCAGATCATCCGCATGGTCGAAACGGCGCAGGGTGCGAAATTGCCCGTGCAGGACCTCGTCAACAAAATCACCCTCTGGTTCGTGCCCGCGGTCATGGGTTTGGCCGCGCTCACCACGCTCGCATGGCTGATCTTCGGCCCCGAACCCGCGCTGTCCCACGCCCTTGTCGCGGGGGTTTCTGTCCTCATCATCGCATGTCCTTGTGCGATGGGATTGGCCACGCCGACGTCGATCATGGTCGGCACAGGGCGGGCGGCAGAGCTGGGCGTTTTGTTCCGCCAGGGCGATGCGTTGCAATCCTTGCAAGACGTGAAAACCGTGGCTTTTGACAAGACAGGCACTTTGACCGAAGGACGCCCCGAACTGACCGACCTCGCGTTACAAAACGGGTTCACCGAAGACGACGTTCTGCACCTTGTAGCCTCTGTCGAGGCAAGTTCGGAGCATCCCATCGCGCAGGCAATCCTGCGCCGCGCCGCTCAGAACAATCTCAAAACCACAGATCTTGAGGCGTTCCAATCCATCACAGGCTACGGCGTTTCTGCGCAAGTCGAAGGGCGCTCGGTGCTGATCGGCGCAGACCGCTTGATGGTCAAAGAAGGCATCGACATGGGCGCGGCCCAAGCTATCGGCAACCAATTCGGCAACGACGGCAAAACCCCGCTTTATGCGGCCATCGACGGCAAACTCGCCGCTGTGATTGCCGTCGCCGACCCGATCAAGGCAGGCACAGCGGACGCAATCAAGGCGCTCCATGCTGCTGGCCTGAAGGTCGCGATGATCACGGGCGATAACACAGGCACGGCCAATGCCATCGCGACACAGCTTGGCATTGATACGGTCGTGGCCGAAGTATTGCCCAGCGGTAAGGTCGCGGCACTAACCGCGCTGCAACAAGACGGCCCGCTTGCCTTCGTGGGTGACGGCATCAACGACGCGCCAGCACTGGCCCATGCCGACGTTGGCATCGCCATTGGCACTGGCACAGATGTGGCGATTGAGGCGGCCTCGGTGGTCTTGATGTCGGGTGATATTGGCGGTGTCGTGGATGCCTTTACCGTCAGTCAGAAGACCATGCAAAACATCCGCCAAAACCTGTTCTGGGCCTTTGGCTATAACGCGCTGCTGATCCCTGTCGCGGCGGGTGTTTTCTTTCCGATCTTCGGCTGGCTTCTGTCGCCCGCACTTGGGGCAGGGGCCATGGCGCTCTCGAGCGTCTTTGTCCTGACCAACGCATTGCGGCTCCGCTGGATCGCACCCAACCGCGCAAAAGGAGCCACAGCATGAATATCGGTGACGTTGCCAGAAAGGCGGGCCTGCCGCCCAAAACCATCCGCTATTACGAGGATATCGGGCTGATCAAACCGCTGCGCGACACCAACGGCTACCGCGCCTTTCGCGACAGCGACATTCACAAACTGGCGTTCTTGGGACGGTCTCGTGCGCTTGGGTTCACGATTGAGGACTGCCGCAACTTGCTTGCACTTTGGGAGGACAAAGACCGCGCCAGCGGTGACGTGCGTGCCATTGCCAAAGAGCACCTCAGCCAGATCGAGACCAAAATCGCAG